>Ga0163155_10000356_pt1 | contig 55576 bp, 63 predicted proteins | sample OliLakLV19SP4G1_FD_148611 | JGI IMG/M metagenome (GOLD analysis project Ga0163155, IMG submission 148611) | Freshwater microbial mat bacterial communities from Lake Vanda, McMurdo Dry Valleys, Antarctica - Oligotrophic Lake LV.19.SP4.G1 | ecosystem: Environmental > Aquatic > Freshwater > Lake >... | reverse complement strand
AGTGATGGGTTTGATTTGAGCCAGCTCCGCGGGTCATGGCCCCCAGCCTGTCTAGGTTCGAGACAGAGGCTGCCATCGCTTTTCCCCCGATCATCGCGAACATGCTACGCGTGGCCGCACCAGGTGGGCCCGGTCGGCTATGAGAAAAAAACTTCCAGAAGACTTCGTCCAACCAGCGCTGCCTGAGGAGAAGGAGCCGCGAAAGGCGCTCAGCAATATCGGCGGAGCCGTTCAGACCAAGGGCGATTCGAGGATCTGCAAGGTCTTGCAAGATGCGCTCAACGTCGTCCCCGACGAACAGGCGAGCATGCTCCACATTCACGGGTTTCACACGTACACGGCGCGGCTACACCCGGCTACAGCCTCTCGCTTGATCCGGGGCCTGATGCCACGACGGGGCGAGCATCTCCTGGATCCTTTTTGCGGGAGTGGCACGGTGCTGGCTGAGGGTCGCGTGCTGGGGCACGAAGGCTTCGGCGTGGATGCCAACCCACTGGCGATTGAGCTCGCTTGGCTGAAAACACTTGGCCCGAGCGATCGATTTCTTGAAGCGTTACTGAACGAAGGCGGAAGCGTCGCGGCGCTTGCCGAAGCTCGGCGTGAGACCAAAGCCGGGCCAAGTCGCTTGTATTCGCTGGAGGAGCGGAAAGATTTTGATATTCACGTGCTGTTTGAGTTGGATGGTCTGAAAGTTGGGATCAGCCAGGTGCGGGACCATGAACTCCGGCGCGCACTCTGGCTCGTGCTTTCAGCTGTCCTGGGCAAAGTGAGTCGAAGCCCCCAAGATAGCGTGACGCGAGTTGAAACCGGGCGACGGCTCGCTTCTGGCTTCACGATTCGTTTCTTTCACAAAAAGGTTCAGGAACTCTGTTCGCGCCTGGCCGCTTACAGCGCGCTTCTGCCACCTAATGCGCCCCCCACGCATGGTGCGCTCGGAGATGCCCGAACGCTGGTTGACGTAGCGGACCGCTGGGCCGATCTGATCGTGACTTCCCCGCCGTATGCCAGCGTTTACGACTACCAATCGCACCACGAGCTGCGCTTACGCTGGCTCGATCTCAAAGGCAGCTTCGAAGAGGAGGAGATTGGCGCACGCCGCCACCTGAGCCAGCTCACACCCCAAAAGGCACTGAGCGTTTGGACTCAGGATCTCGGGCAGGTGCTGACCCAGGTGCGACGCGTCTTGAATCCCGAGGGTCTGGCCGCCCTGATTATCGCTGACAGCGCGCTCGGCGCCGAGCCTGCGTTTGCGGACGATCTGGTTTCTAGCTTGGCACCCCCGAAGGGGCTGCAGCTCCTCGCCCAAGCCTCGCAGATTCGGCCCAATTTTCACGGACCATCCGGCCGCGCTTTTGTCCGGCGCCCACGCCGTGAACACGTACTGGTTCTCAGCCGAGCTGCTATTTGACGACCTTCCACAGACAGGTGGCGTTGTCGCAACCTGCCATGCCATCGCACTGTTCTGCCGGGCTCTGGATACGCCCATCGCCACAGGAGGGTGCCGTCTTGCAGGCCAGTGTGCATTTGTTGAGACCGTAGGGGTTCGACTCGTTCAGCATGCCCTTATCGCACTGTTCAGCCGGCGCGTCTTTAGTGCCATCACCGCAGTAACCCGCCAACGTGCAGTCGCTGCGGCACGTGCCGTAGGCGCCCGTGTTCTTGCCGTCGTCGCACTGCTCGCCACTGTCAACGACACCGTTGCCGCACTTAATCCGACAACGCCCGTCGCAGGTGCTCTGAGGCATGCCGTTGGCCGCGCCCGCATCGCAGGCTTCGTTGGCAGCCTTCACGCCATCCCCACAGCCCGCCAGTTGCACCCAGCCACTGCAATCGGTCTTGCACGAGCCCGGCTGGCCGCTGTTCACACCGTCGTCGCAACCTTCGCCGTGGTCCCCGTTCACCTGCTTATCACCACAATACGGTGCAGCTTTGCACTGAGTGGTGCAGAGCTGAGGTCCGTAGGCTTGGGCATTGTTATTCGCTCCCAAGTCACAGGTTTCCCCGGCGGTCGGTTGAATGCTGGCGTCACCGCAGCGGGCTCCTAGCACGCACATCGGCGCGCAGGTGCCGTAGCTGCCGTCATTCTTTCCGTCATCGCACTGCTCGCCATTCCCACTCTGCGGAATACCATCGCCACAGCGCGTATCGAGCACGCAGGTTGCTTTGCACTTCGCGTAACCACCGGTGTTGTTCAGCGTTCCGTCGTCACACTGCTCGCCTGCATCCTCTATCCCGTTCCCACACTTGGGTTTGCAATCCACCTGGCAAGTGCTGGAGGAGGTGCCGTTCAATTGCCCTTGGTCACAGGATTCGGTACCGGTAACGATACCATCGCCGCAAGATTGCTTGGCTGAGCAGGTGGTGTTGCACACACCGTACACGTTGTTCGCATTGTTTCCGCCGTCGTCGCAGAGCTCAATCCCGAGCGCTACTTGGCTGTCGCCACAATAGGGTGCCAGCACGCAACCGGGAGCACACTGATTGGCGCTCACGCCGTAGGTGGTCAGGTTGAGGCCGTCGTCGCACGCTTCAGGCCCATTCTTCTGCCCATCCCCACAAAAGGTTTTGGCTGAACACGTGGTGTTGCAGGCTCCGTAGGTGTTGTTGACGTTCCCGGCGCCATCATCGCAAACCTCACCGCGCACGATCGTGCCATCCCCGCAAGTAGGCGTGCAGACAGAACGCCCTAGGATGAAGTTCGCCAGCGTGAGCGTGAAATTCGACTCGGTGGTGTGGCGTTCTGCGTGAAACAAAGTGATCTGATAGATCTCGCCCTTGGAGATCGCGAACCGATCATCGACGGCATCTGCCATTTCCAAAGCGCTGTAGGGCGCGGTTGCGTTTTCGTCGCCCAACGTGAAAGACGCCGTTTGGGAGCTGTGAACGCCGCCCAGATCGAGTGCGAGCCGGCCATTCACGAACACCCACACGTCGTCATCCCCGGAGAAGGTGAGCTTCTCTCCGCCCTGATACTGGAAGTAGTGGCGAACCACCGAAGTGAAATGGAAGTTGCGGCTCCGTCCTTGATTCCCCATCGCCTTGTTGTCGAGCGGGAAGAAATTGTTGCTGGTAAAACTGTAGGTTCCGTCCATTTGGCGGGCGAGTGGGATGGTGTCCTGCACCGTTACATTCTTGCCCGCGCCGGAAGGCACATCCGTGTACCATTTGTTGTAATTGGCTCGCTTAGCAGCGGCATCGGCGCCGTGGATGGTCGGATCCGCTTCGGTGTTGTCTTGCAGCGGAATGCCCGCTGGATTGAGGGTCTGATTCGCCAAGGAAGTGACGAGCTTGCCGCAGGTGAGCTGATTGCCCGGCGTGCAAACAGGCCCGGCGATGCCTCGGTCATCCCCCGTGTTGTTCTCAAAATCGATATGGCCGTCCGTCGTGTCCTTATCGAGGAAGTCCCGCAGCGTGATCGGAAGCGTCACTGAAGCTGGGGTGCTCACCACTAACGCACACGCGAATCCAGCCTCCAGCGTGCAGGTTGCACTGCAGCCGTCACCGCTGACGGCATTGCCATCGTCGCAGGCTTCGCTGCTCACCTTCGCACCGTCGCCACACACGTTGTTGACGACGCCGTTGGTGAAGGTGGGCTCTGGAATGCAGGCGGGAGTGCAACCGTCACCGCTCACCTGATTACCGTCGTCGCAAGGTTCGTCGCCCTCTTTGATCCCGTTTCCGCAGTTTGCCTTGCTGCAGGCTGCGTTCAGCGTTGGACAGAAATGTCCCGGCTCGACAAGGCAGGCTGAACTGCAGCCATCGCCGCTTTGGGTGTTGCCGTCTTCACATGTTTCGTAACCCTTGAGCTGACCATCACCACAACGCGGCAAGCATTTGGCACCCGAAACTGGGCAGGTGAAGCCAGCTTCCAGCTTGCAGCTCCCATTGCAGCCTTCCCCACCAGCCGTATTGGAATCGTCGCACTCTTCACTCGCGGTGCGGATACCATTCCCACACACCTCGGCCACGCAAGGCTGACCAGCCACGGCGCAGATGAAGCCCGCCTCCACCTTGCACGTGCTGGAGCAGCCATCGCTACTCATGGGAGAGGGGCCGTCGTCGCACTGCTCGCCCAAACTTGGACTTACCTTCGAATCACCACAATACTGAAGCAGCGTGCAGAGCGCGTTCGCTGTCGGACAATTGTAGCCGGGTGTGACTTCACAAATCGCCGTGCAGCCGTCGTTGGGGTTCAGATTGCCATCGTCGCAAAACTCACCAAATGTGAGTTTCCCATCGCTGCATGTATCAGCGGGAATCGCAACGCAGGCTCCACCCACGCCGAGATCGGCAGGGCAGCTATAGCCCGCCTCAATCTTGCACCCGACCGAGCAACCATCGCCACCCACCGGCGTGCCGTTTGCCGGACCGTCGTCGCACTCTTCATCCCCAACCACTCTTGAATCGCCGCAGAAGATCTGCGTCGTGCAAACGCCGCCCTGCACCGGACAGTCAAAATAGGGTTCTTTCAGGCAGGATCCATTGCAGCCATCGCCTGGTGAGGTGTTCCCATCGTCGCATTCTTCACCGCTCGAAACCACGGCATTGCCACAGAACGCGATCACTGAACAGGGCGCACCAGGGCTCGGGCAGCTGTACCCATTTTCGACCCGACAGGTGCTGGAGCAGCCATCACCACTCACCGGCGTAGCCTGCCCATCATCGCAGGTTTCCCCCACATTGATCGAACCATCGCCGCACACCGCTGTCGCTGACACCACGCAAGCTTGACCTGGTGTGCCGCAAGCAAAGCCCGCCTCCACTTGACACTCTGCCGAGCAACCATCGCTGGCAAGCTTGTTGCCATCATCGCAGCCTTCGCTGCCTTCGATCACGCTGCTACCACACACGATCGTGGAGACGCAGGCTTGGCCAACCGTAGGGCAACTGAAGAACGGCTCCAGCGTGCAGACCGACGAACAGCCGTCTCCTGGCCGTGCGTTGCTGTCGTCACAGGTTTCACTGCCCGTGGTCGTGGAGTCTCCACAGACGCTCCCCTGCCCCTGAACGCCCCCGTTGTTGCCGGATCCGGCTTGACCGCCCCTGCCTGCCTCATTGCCCAGGTCGATGCCCGGCCTCGAACCCGTGCCGCTGGGGTTATTGGAGCTTCCGCCCAAGCTATCCGTCCCATCCGGGCCAGATGCGGGCCCCGATACACTCCCGGAACTGCAAGCCAGCCCCAAAAAAACGGTTCCAAGAAGGCTCAGGAGTCCAACAAAAACGCCACGTTTCATCTAAGTGTCTCTTCCTTTGATCAGGGCAGGGGCTGCGCGTGCGACGGATGCCACCTCTGAACGGCAGGCAATCTTATTAAGATTAGCTGGGCTGACTCTTTTTGATAAGCGCCGTTTTCAAATCGAGGTGGAAGCTCTCACTTTTTGTGAGTGTGAGTGCGAGCGCGAGCATTCTCGAAACCTGAAACCAAGCGCGCGCGCTATGGCTTTCATCGCAGGGCTGCGCTTGCACTCTCGGAATCACACGCGTAGTGAAGAGATGTCATGCCGAGTGCGCAAACCAACCGCCTAGCTCACGAAACGAGCCCGTACCTCCTCCAACACCAACACAATCCCGTGAACTGGTTCCCCTGGGGTACAGAGGCACTGGAACTCGCAGTCTCTGAAGATCGGCCCATCTTGTTGAGCATTGGCTACGCGGCCTGCCATTGGTGCCATGTCATGGAGCGTGAGTGCTTCGAGGATAGCGAAGTGGCCGCAGCGATGAACGCCCGCTTCATTTGCATCAAAGTGGACCGCGAAGAACGGCCGGATCTGGATGAGGTGTACATGGCCGCGACGGTGGCTCTGAACGGGAGCGGGGGCTGGCCCATGACGGTGTTTCTCACTCCCGACCAGCGGCCTTTCTTCGCGGGAACCTATTTTCCGAAGGAGGACAAATGGGGCCGCCCCGGCTTCATCACGCTGTTGGCGCGCATTTCGGAACTTTGGACGAACGACAGAGCCAAGCTACTCACGAACGCAAGTGAGCTCACCTTCCACTTGGAAGCTCAATCTGCCGTTACCCGACCGCTGCCCATCGAACGCACCGCATTTACTAAAGCGACGCGTCAGCTCGAGGAGAACTTCGACGCAACCTGGGGGGGCTTCGGCGTCGCACCCAAGTTCCCGCCAAGCTCGGCGCTGCTCTTTCTGCTGCGGGAGCATGCCAGAACCGGGCATCCGAAAGCTCTGCAGATGGTCGAGGCCACGCTCACCGCTATGAGCCGAGGCGGGATCTACGACCATATCGGCGGTGGCTTTGCGCGCTACTCGACCGATGAGCGTTGGTTCTTACCGCACTTCGAGAAGATGCTTTACGACAATGCCCTTCTTGTGCGCGTGTATCTGGAGGCGTTTCAAGTTACCAAGCAGGCTGACTATGCGCGTGTTGCCACGGAGACTCTCGATTATGTGCTCCGCGAAATGCAAAGCGCCGAGGGTGGCTATTTTTCAGCGACAGACGCCGACAGCGAAGGCGTCGAGGGGAAGTTCTTCGTGTGGTGTCAAACTGAGCTCCAGGCGCTGTTGGAGCCGCGCGAGTTTCACGTCTTTTCGGCGTATTATGACGTGACCTCGGCGGGCAACTGGGAGGGGCAGAATCTCCTGCATGCAGCGCGGACGCGCTCCGAAGTGGCGACGGAGCTTGAACTTGGGCTTCCTGAGTTTGAGGAAGTCCTCAACACCGCACGGGCCAAGATCTACCCAGCGCGTCAGCAGCGTGTGCCGCCGCTGTTAGATGATAAGGTTTTGGTTTCTTGGAACGCGCTCATGATCTCCGCCATGGCGGAAGGTTATCGTGTATTGGGGCACGAACGTTATCGTGTGTCGGCAGAACACGCGGCCACGTTCTTGAGCACAAATCTTATGCGACCTGACGGCGGTCTGTATCGCACGTATCGCAGTGGGCGCGCGCACCTGCATGCCTACTTGGAGGACTACGCCTGCCTCGGCGATGCTTTGATATCGCTGTATGAAGCCACCGGCCACGAACGTCACCTCATCTCAGCCACGACGCTGCTTGAGCGCCTGATCAGGGATTTTGGTGATGAATCGGGCGGTGCCTTTTTTCACACGGCGCACGGTGAAACGTCGCTCATCCTGCGACTCCGCGAAGGCCACGATTCGGCCTTGCCCAACGCCAATGCCATTGCCGCTTCTGCGCTCGCCAGATTGGCAGAACATCTGGATCGCGAAGATCTGATGGACGCCGCGAAGCAAGCGTTGATGGCCTATGGCCAGGGTATCGAGCGCCTGCCCCGAGCCTTCACCGCCTCGCTGTGTGCCGTGGAGCGGCTCTTGACACCCAGCGTGCAGCTCGTGATCGCAGCGGATTCGGAAGCAGCAGCACGCCCCCTCCTAACTGAGCTTGCCCGAGCCTACCTTCCGAATCGAATCATGGGCTGGGCGCTCGGAAGCTCCGCACTAAAGACACCGTTGCTCGCGAATAAGTCGGGAAATAATGGGCAACCCGTCCTTTACGTGTGCCAAAATTTCACGTGCCAAGCTCCGATTGTAGATACGCATAAGGTTTTAGAAGGCTTAGCGCACGCTCAGCTTTCGGGCGCACAACTTCAGCAAAAACGGCTTCGCAGCGCGCTCGCAGGCCACGCCACCCAGGCCGCCACCGCCGGCTACGCGGCGCTGTTCACACCCGTTTTGGGGCAAAGTGCGTATCGGGCCCTCGCGGGTCTCAGCGTTAGCCGCCTGGGCTTCGGCACTTACCGCGTGAGCCATACGGATGAGTCCCAAAGGAGCGCTCTTCAGCTGGCGTTAACGAGCGGAGTGAATCTGATCGACACTTCGCCCACGTACACCGGCGGCTCCAGCGAGCGACTGGTGGGCGATGTTTTGCAACAGTTGGTGAACAGCCAAGAACTCGCGCGCGAAGAAGTCGTGGTGGTTTCCAAAGTGGGCACGATTCAAGGAGAAGCCCTCGAGCACTGCAAGGCAGAGAAGCAGCTCGGGGGTTCCTTCCCAGAACTGGTCGAATCCGCCACGGATCTGTGGCACTCGATTCACCCCGAGTGGATCGCACAAGAACTCACTCGCTCCCTCGATCGCCTCGGGCTCACCTCGCTCGACGGCTATCTTCTGCACAATCCCGAGTATTATCTGTCGTTTGCTGATAAGAGCGGGCTGCCGGTCGTGGATGCCCGCAGGGAATTCTACCGGCGCGTGGCAGCAGCTTTTGCTCACCTGGAGCGCGAGGTCGAACGCGGCCGTCTGCTCTTCTACGGCGTTTCCAGCAATACTTTGGCTCGCGCCGCGGACGACGCCGAAGCCACCGACCTTGAGTCATTCCATTGCGCAGCCCAGGAAGCAGCGGGCGAACACCACCATTTCCGCGTGCTACAGCTTCCGTACAATTTGGTCGAAAGCGCCGCGGGAACAAGCGGACCCGGGGGCAAACCGAGCGTGATTCAACGTGCCGCTGAACTTGGGCTCTCGGTGCTCAGCAATCGACCGCTCAATGCCATCACAGCCTTTGGCCTCCTCCGCCTTTGCGATATTGCTGACACGGGCGGTGTCCTTCCGGATTTCGAAGAGGTGCGCACTCGGCTGGCTTCGCTTGAGTTCGAGTTCACGGACCGCATTGCCCCAGGGCTGGCCAACCCCGAGGGCCAGATGCCGAGAAACCTGTTTGATTGGGCCACGGGCCTCGGAGAAGCAGAAAATCGCATCGGAACCCGGCAGCAGTTTCTTGAGCTGAAGCAGAACGTGATTGAACCTCACATTCGCCAGCTCAAGCTAACGCTTACCCGTGTGCTCAGCGGAGAATTTCAGAGTCGCTTTGCCGCCTGGTATCCGCGCTATTCGGCAACGCTTGGCCAAGCCCTTTCAACACTCGAAGCCTTCGCCAATCACCAGAGCGCTCAGAAGATCCAGGCGCTCCGGGGGCTAGTTGAACTGCATTTTTCCGGACAAACAGCCAACACCCGTATGAGTCAGCTCGCCCTCGCGACCCTGCTCGGCGATCCCGGTGTTTGCAGCGTTCTCGTTGGCATGCGCAGCCCCGAGTACGTTGCCGATGCACTCGCTACCTTCGCACTCACTCTGCCCGTTTCGCCCGGGGATTGGCTCGCTCGGCTCAATCACGGGCTCACGGCTTAGCACTCTGAACTTTAGGCGAGGGCAAGGTATCCGTACGGCCGGGTAACACTGCGGCAGTGAGAAAATTCCGAACTCTCACGAAGGCTTCCCGGAGGGTCGAAAGGAGCCTGGCCACCTTCAGCTCATCCTTCATCTTGGCGGCTATTTCCATTTGATGCGCGAGCTCGGCCATTTCGGGTGCGCCGAAGCTACCCGCGGCTCCCTTGATCGTGTGGGCACTCCGCAGCAACGTTTGGAAATCCCCGCGCGAAAGCGATTCAGCGATGAGTACCAGGCGCTGCTCGGTATCACTCAAGAATATTTCGGAAAGCTCCACCACCAGCTCACTTGAGCCGGCCTCTTCACTCAACTGCTGCAACCGACTCAGATCAACCGCAACGAGTGCGATGACACTCAAGACCTTGCTCTCACTCTCGGCTTCAGCAATGGTCGGTGTGGTTTCCACCCGGAGTTGTCGGGGCGAGCGAGCCTCCGGGCTGCGCTCCGCAAGCGGTGGTATCGTCTCTGCGGACTGTGTTGCGTGCGAAGACCCGACGTAGCGCTCCACAATGGTACGTAGATGTTCGAGATCGAACGGCTTGGCCAGGTAGTCGTCCATGCCCGCAGCCACGCAGCGTTCGCGATCCCCCGGCATGGCATTGGCCGTGAGAGCAACGATCGGTACGTACTCCCGATCCTGCGTTCCCTCACGAATCAGACGTGTCGCATCGAACCCGTCGAGGTCAGGCATCTGGCAATCCATCAAGACCAGCCCGAACCTTCCCCGCAACACCGCCTCAACTGCGTCGCTGCCCGTCCCCACCACCACAACCTCCGTGTAGCCCCGCAATGCGCGCAGCACGAGTTCTCGATTGAACGGGTTGTCGTCAGCTATCAGAATCCTACGACACGCGTGGGCGCCTTCGAGCCTGAAGCCAAACGCGGTGGCTTTTGTTTCCACCGGAGCCTGCGCCGCCAACCTGTCCTGAACTCGCGGCAGAGGTATCCAGAACCAAAAACGACTCCCGCGGCCGGCTTCAGAAGAAAAACCCAGCTGACCCCCCAACATCTCAGCCAAACGTTTTGCCACCACGAGCCCCAAACCGGTGCCAACAAAACGTCGATCCGCTTCGGGATTCAGCTGCGCCAATGGCCTAAAAAGATGCGATTTACCGGCATCAGTGATCCCGATGCCGCTATCTTCGACGACAAACTCGACGCGCGGCGCACCTTCGTTCAACCCTGGGCCTACGGCCACACTGATAAAGCCTGCAGGCGTGAACTTGAATGCGTTCTCGATCAGTGTCTTCAGCACTTGTTCGATACGAGCTGGATCGGTGAACACCAACCTCGGCAGCGCTGGATCAAGCTGCAATGAGAATTCTAGGCCCCGTTCGGTTGCTTGCCTTTGAAAGCGCGCGGAGAGCCGATGCAAGGACTCGATCAGATTGAATTCTACGGGCCGGAGTTCAAGTACCCCATAGTGCAACGTTGCAAACTGAAGAATGTTGTCGACCACATGCAGCAACTGTTCGCCCGCGTTCTGGGCGTTCTCAACGATCAATTGGCCGTCGCGCTCGAGCTTGCCACAGGCCAACAACTCCAGGGCTCCCATCACCACCGTCATGGGCGTTCGAAGCTCGTGGCTCAACGTCGAAAACAGTGTGCTCAGGTCTGCCAGCGCTGAAGGACCCACGGCTTTCGGACCCTGGATCTGCAGTTCGGGTCGAGCGCTCGAAGGGGGTTCACCCAGGCGCTGCTCGTGGATCAGCGTCTCCACCAAGCGCAAGGCGTACTTCCAACCAGCTGCATCAGGCACTTGGTCTGGATCGAGCCCGCCTTCGCGCAGACGATTCACCAGCACCTGCCTGAGCGCGGGAACTCTCCCGCCCTCGGTCACGCAACCTCGCGCGACAGGGACATGCTTTGGATGCGCCGGTAGAGTGTAGCGCGCCCGATGCCAAGCAACTTGGCGGCTTTGCCAACACTACCGCCCGTGGCTCGGAGCGCTCGCTCGATCGCCTTTCGTTCAAGCTCCTGGAGCGGAACAATGTCGGTCGCGATCGGAGCGATCGAGATGGGAGTTGCTCCCGCATGAGGCGCTTGGCTAAAGGGCAGGCTCGGAAGCGCAAATGTGCGCACATCGTGGGGCAAATCCGAGAGGGTGATCTCATGGCCACGCGAAGCCAACATGCAGCGATGCACGACATTTTGAAGTTCGCGCACATTCCCTGGCCAGCGATAACGTGTGAGCGCTTCCAGTGCGTCGGGGGTGATGCGCTGGACGTCACGCCCCACGTCCCCACGCAACGTCTGCAAGAAATGCCCCACAAGGAGCGGGATATCTTGAACCCGTTCGCGGAGCGGTGGCACCGTGATCGGATAGACTACCAAACGAAAGTAGAGATCTTCTCGAAATCTGCCGGCTTCAACTTCTGCGCGTAAGTCTCGGTGAGTCGCACACACAATCCGCGCGTCGGTAGTGATCTCGCCAGAGCCGCCGACTCTTCGGATCTTCTTCTCTTGCAGCGCACGCAACAAGCTGGCCTGCGTGCCTGGACTCATCTCACCCAATTCGTCTAAGAATAGCGTTCCGCCAGCTGCTTCTTCAAAACGCCCCCGACGTGTGTGAGTGGCACCCGTGAAGGCTCCGCGCTCGTGGCCGAACAACTCCGATTCCAACAGCGAATGCGGAATGGAGGCACAATTGATCGCCACAAACGGCCCTGACTTTCGAGGCCCGCCTTGATGGACCGCGCGGGCCACAAGTTCCTTGCCCGTGCCGCTTTCGCCAAACACACAGACCGCAACATCACTGTCCAAGACGTGACTGATCTGGCGACCCAGCTCCATCATTGCGGGGCTGCGCCCAACGATCGATTGCTCGGTTTGGTGCTCAGAAAGCGCACTTTTTAGGCGACGAACATTGCTGACCAACTCACGCCGTTCAACACCCCGGCCCACTGCGAGAAGCAGGCGTTCGCGCTCCAGGGGCTTGGTGACATAGTCGTAAGCACCTGCACGCATGGCCTCAACGGCCGTATCTAAATCGCGCTGCGCCGTGACAACGATCAACGAAAGCTCGGCGTCTTTAGTTTTGAGGTGGCGCAACACATCGAGGCCGGGCACATCATCCAAGCCTAAGTCGATGCAGACGGCTGACGGCATTTCGCCGGCGTAATCCAGCGCGCTTTTGCCTGACGCGTGCTCAATGACCTGATAACCATCCTTCTCCAACCAGAAACGCATCAGGCGTCGCACCGTTGGATCGTCGTCGATGATGGATACCAGCCTCGACCCTTTGGGTTCGCTGACGGGTGGGGGATCGATCACGCTCATGCCAATCCCTACGCACGGTGGCTCGTCGGCTTTAAGGGCAGCTGATCATTCCGGGACACCTACACTCTCATCCTGAGACCCAACGCGGGGTACAAAACTCCGACATTCGAGAAAACTCCGACAAATCGACGAGTCTTCGGCTCGGCACACATCTCGCAGTGCCTCGCCCAGTGCCAACCCCCGAAAGCCCATTTCCGATCCTAGACCCGTGGCTCCGAGCCCAAGCTGTTCAGATCGGACAGTCCATGGGCAGCGCACAGATAGAGACAACCGTCGATAGGCTCGGGAATATTTCCTTCGCCGTCTTGGATGCGGTGGGCCGCTCCAATCCACAGCCACTCTTCGCACTCGCTGTGCCGATCGTATTGAGAGCGCTAAGCCATGGAGAACCGTTGCACCAGTTGATTCACGAGCTCGAGACAGCCTTGGCGGCACAGGCCCTGGGGCCACTCGCTCTCGGAATACTTCGTTTCGAAACCAGAGAACGACGCGTGGAGCTATTGAACGCAGGCTTACCCCCGATCGCGTGCGTCGACGCAGCAGGCGAGATTTGCCGCCATGAAACGCAGTCAAGCCCGATTGGGCTTTTTCCTAACGAACTCCACAGTTACAAGTTAATCCCTTTGATTCAAGAAACGACCTGGTTTCTGAGCAGCACGGGAGTATTTCAGGGCCCGCAGGCTAATCAGAGCTATCTGAGCTTCCTCACAGAACTGCACTTGGAACGCTGGGGCGGCAGGCTCTGCTTGGCACCCCTTGAAGAGAGTTCGCGCCTTGTCTCGGGTGCGCTTTGGCGTGCTGAACTCAATCCCGATGATGGGGCGTGTCTGTTCATCAACCTTCCCGGCCCGGGACACGCCGCGAACGACGCTGCCTCAACACGTCCCCCTAAGAAGCCCTCGCCGCGGCCATAGCCCCTGCTCACTCAGTGAGCTTCGGCCGAACACCAATTGCCAACAACCGGGGCGCCGCTTACTCTCAAGCGAAGATGGAACTTCGCACGAGAACGATCAGTCGCCTACGAGATGCCCTGCTACAAAGTGGTCGGCGTCCATCGCTGATAGCATCACCGGCGTACGAAACATTAACGCGCCAAGGCTTATTGAGCGTTGAAGAGTTCACGGCCCTCAACCGAGTCGATCCGCTCGCCGAAACCATGTTCCTGATGATGTCGGTCGATGGCAACGTCGGGGAGGACGAATTGATCGCTCTGCGCGGCGCCCTTCGAGGCCTCACCGACAATCTGCTCCGCTCGGGCACCGTCAAAGTAATGGTGGAGAATTACCAGAGCCGCCTCGCCGAGCAGGGGCGGGACGCGCGCCTCCAGGAAATAGCGGATGCACTTCTGGGGGAGCCAACGGAAGCGGAGGGGGCCTTCGCACTCGCTGCCGCCATCGCCCTCGCGGACGACGAAATCGCCCCCGAGGAGAATGCGCTGATCAACCAGCTAGCCGAGTGGTTTGGCATCTCCGAGGCCCGGGCAGACGAGATCCTCGACCAGCTCGACGAAGACGGCACCGAGGAAGAATAGGGGCCGGAGTTCGACCTCGACACCCCGAAAAATCGGGAGTATCTGGGGATTTGTGAAAATAGCAGTCATTGGAACGGGCTACGTGGGATTGGTCGCAGGCGCTTGCTTTGCCGACTCGGGTGTCGATGTCGTGTGCGTCGATGTCGATGAGAGCAAGCTCGCAAAGCTGCGTGCTGGAGAGGTTCCCTTCTTCGAGCCGCATCTCGCTGAGCTGGTCAAAAACAATTGGCCGGATCGCCTGCATTTCAGTTCGAATCTAGCCGAATCCATCGCTGGCAGAGCTGCAGTCTTCGTCGCGGTGGGCACGCCCCCGCACGAAGATGGCTCGGCGGATCTCACTCACGTTCTTGGTGTCGCTGAGCAAGTTGCCAAGGCTACCACTCACGATCTGATCTTAGTCCTGAAGAGCACGGTGCCCGTGGGCACAAATGCCCGGGTTACCGAGGTGGTGCAGAGGAACAGCAAGCACAAAATCTCGGTGGTGAGTAATCCCGAGTTTCTCAAAGAGGGTGATGCGGTTAACGACTTCTTTAAGCCGGATCGGATTGTGATCGGCACCGATGATGCTCATGCCTTCGACGTGCTGGAGCGTCTGTATGCGCCCCACAATCGCCAGCGCAATCGCATCTTGCGCATGAGCCCGAAGAGTGCGGAAATAGTGAAGTATGCAGCCAACGCGATGTTGGCCACGAAGATTTCCTTCATGAATGAAGTGGCGGAATTGTGCAATCTTGCGGGCGGAGATGTGGAAGATGTGCGCGTGGCGCTCGGCTCTGACCAACGCATTGGAGCGCACTTCCTCTATCCGGGCCTCGGCTTCGGCGGCAGCTGCTTTCCCAAGGATCTGCGGGCGCTGGTGCGCACCGGTGCTGATTTCGGTGTGAGCATGAAGGTGACGCAAGCCGCGATTGAGGCCAACGAGCTGCCCGTGGCCACGTTGGTCAAACACATGGAGAAAGATCTCGGCGGCCTTGCAGGAAAAATCATCGCCATCTGGGGCCTCGCCTTCAAGCCCAAGACAGACGATGTGCGCGAAGCTCCAGCCCTGCGTTTGATAGCCGAGCTGCACAAGCGCGGCGCCAAGACCCAAGCCACCGACCCACAAGCGATGGAGACAGGCCGAGCTTCGCTTGAGCAGATGGGCCTCAAGGAGAAAGTGCTGTTGGTGGAGAACGAGTACGCCGCCTGCGAGGGTGCAGACGCCTTGGTGATCGCCACCGAGTGGAATGAATATAGAAATCCCGACCTGGCGCGGATTGCCGGCCTCTTGCGCAGCAAGTACTTGTTCGACGGCCGGAATATCTTGTCGCGAGAAACAGTACTCGAAGCTGGCTTTGCCTACCGGGGCATGGGGCGCCCGCCGCTCTAGGCCCGCATCGCAATCACAGGATTCGTGCGAGAGGCGCTGAGGGCTGGGAAGAATCCGCCTAGAACGCCCATCACGCCGCCGAGTGCCAGTGAAATCAGGATCTGCGCCGGATCTGGCGTGAACGAGAAGGACACCTCCTGCCAGGTCGCGAAATTCATCATTGAGATCTTCACGAAGCCCATGAAGAGCGAGGCCACAGCGCCTACGAGGCCTCCCACCGTGGCCAATACGATGGACTCCACCAACATCGAACCTAACACGGCGCGCCGCGTGAAACCGAGCGCCTGCAGGGTGCCAATTTCTCGGCGTCGCTGCGCCACCGCAGCGTACATCGTGATGGCCGCACCAATCATCGCACCGATCGAGAAGAAGACCGTGATCACGATGCCGATCGCACTTACAAACGTCGCCGTGCCAGACGAAATCTTGGAGTAGTACTCGCTCTCGCGAAAGCTTTGCAGACCGAGCTGTTTATCGCTCTCAACTGTCGCCTTGAAGGCATCGTACTTACTTCCGCTTTCTAGCTGCACGGTGACCGAAGACACGAGGCCCTCGCGACCAAAGGAGCTCTTCACCGTGTCAACGCCGGCCCAGATCTCTGATTCGAACGACGAGCCGCCCGCGTCAAAAATCCCCACTACCTGGACTTTGCGGTTCTTCTTGAGTTCAAAGCTCAAATTCAAATCCACACCGGTGTAGCGCCCGCGCACAGACTTACCCAACATCACCTCGTCCGTGCCTGCCTGCGGCAAGCGCCCTTCGATCAATTTTACCTCAGGCCGCATCTTGAGCACGTTGTCACTCACCCCGCGCACCTGGACATTGGCTATTTTTCCCGGCGTACCAGCCTTCTCGACGGCGATCACAATCACCGCCTCACCGCCGCCCAGGGGCGCACCCGTTTCGTCCTTTTTGACGCCCGGGGCTGCCAGGATCAAGTTGATGAGCCGAGTCTCAAACGTGCTGGATAGCTCCGAATCGGCCCCTTTGCGCAACACGATGGCATTCTCGGAACGCCCCGAACTACCCATCGTTTTCTTGATACCACCGGAAAGCATCAACGACGACGACAGCACGAAGACCACGAGAGCGATCCCGAAGGCGGAAGCTAAGGTCGTGCCTTTGCGCGCGACCAAGCTGCGAAGATTGTAACTGAGAGGAATCATTAAAAGCATGGCTATCACCCAACTCGCCGAAGAGAATCCACCACATTGAGCTTGGAGGCTTGGTACGCGGGGACGATGGCCGCCACCAGGCCAAGCGCGACTGAAAGCACCAGTGCAAGGCCTGCGATCGGAGCATCCACATGGAAATACGGAAACATCGCCCCCATATTTTCTTCGAGGAATCGACCTAAACCCTGCTCAACCACCGGATAGGCAAGCAGCAGGCCGACGCCACCACCACACAAGCCCACCACCATCGCTTCCAAGAGCACGAAGGACGCAATGTGCTTCGGCAAGAAACCCAGCGCACGCAACATACCATATTCGTTCGTGCGCTCACGCACACCCATCGCGATCGTATTGCCCAGGATCAGCATCATGATCACCAAGATCACGATCGATACCAGATCAATCGCCGTGAGCACCGCCGAAAACATACCGAGGAATGAGGCATTCATCGCATGCTCATCCATGCTCAGCGTCTGCGCATCTTGATCGTCAAACAACGTATCGATGCGCTTGGCAGTATTCGCCGCGTCCCCAGCATTCTTGACCCTAGAAATAAACCAGCCGGCCTCGTCTTTGCGACGCGCGTCAATGCTATCGTTCAAATAATCCCAATGAAACATGAGTGACGCCTTGTCGAGCGACGAACGCTTCACCGTGTAGATGGCATCTACGTCGAACTGCCAATCGCCCGGATAGATGGTGCCCGCTAGCGTGACGCGGTCCCCCACCTTCCAACCAAATTGTTTGGCTAAAGACTCGCCGACCAACGCCCCTTGGCGATTGCTGAGCCACTTCTCGCGCTGGGCCGCCGGCAGGATGATCTCATCATAGACGGCCATGAACGAAGGGGGATCGACGGCGATCGATTGGAAGAAGTCGGACTCGCGCGTCGGGTGCTTGGCGCCGAACCAGCTCGCCCAGGTCACGTGGGTCACGCCGGGGATCTGCTCAATCTGCGTTTTGTAGCGGACAGGAAGCGGACTGATGAACGTGATCTTGTGCCGCGTGGCAACGCGATCCTTGGCCGCATATTCAGCCGACACCGTCCACGACCAAATCACCGTTCGGAGCAGCACGAATGCCAGGATTGCCACCGCGACTCCCAGCACCGTGAGCACGGTCCGAAGCTTGTTCCTGAGGACGTTGCGGGCGGCTAGGCTCGCGAGATTCACTTGAATTTACCCTTGTCGAGGTGGTGGACCGTGCCGGCACTTTCGGCCGCGGCGGGATCATGAGTCACCATGATGATGGTCTTTTTGAATTCGGTCTGCAGCTTGCGGAGGAGGCTTAGGATCTCATCCGCGCTGTCGCGATCCAGATCACCGGTGGGCTCATCGGCAACGATCAGCTTCGGATCCGTGACAATAGCGCGAGCGATCGTCACCCGCTGCTCCTGGCCGCCCGAGAGCTGACGCGGATAGTGATCCATCCGTTCTGAGAGCCCCACAACTTTGAGCGCCGTTTCGGCGCGCCTCCGACGCTCAGCTGAACCAAGACTCGTGAGCAGCAGCGGAAGCTCGACATTTTCCCGGGCAGTGAGCACTGGAAGCAGATTGTAGGTCTGGAAAATGAATCCAACATTGGCGGCGCGAAACCCAGCCAGGGCGGAGTCACTCATTCCCGCGAGGTCTGCACCTGCAACGCGCACCGAGCCAGAACTCGGGCGATCCAGCCCAGCAATGATGTTGAGCAGGGTGGTCTTCCCAGAGCCAGAAGGCCCCATCAGGGCGATGAATTCTCCCTCGTGAGCAGTTAAGCTGAGATCGCGGAGCACATCCAGTTTTTCTTTGCCTCGAAAGTAGGTCTTGCTGAGGCCTTTGACCTCAATCACGACGGCTTTTGAGCCAAGAGCTTGGGTTTCCGGAGCCGCTTCGGCGACGCTGCCTGCTGGTGTCATTATTGTGCCTCTTCCTGTATTTTCTGACCATCCACGAGCGTGGCGGCTGGCTCTTTCACAACGCGAGTGCCGGGCGCTGGCCCGGATGCCAGCTCAAACCCGTCCCCAAAAGCTGGGCCGAGGCGCACGGTTGTCAGGCGGGCTTGCCCGTCAGACACCACGAACACCACGCGGCTGCCGTTTCTCTCCGCGAGCGCAGAGCCGGGCACAATCGTCTTCGGGGCTTGCGTGAGCGAGGCGTCTGTCAGCTCTTCGCTCAAGAAGCTCACACGCGCGGCCATGTCCGGCATCACGCCGTCCGTTGGCCCCACAAACCCAACCTTAACCACCACCGTGGCTTTTGACCGATTCACTCGGGGGATGATCTCAAGCGCCTTGCCCTTGAAACGCCGCCCAGGATAGGCATCCAGCACAATCTCGCAGGGCCCACCCAGCTTAACGAGACTGAGCCGCTGCTCCGCGACATCACTCTCCACGACCAGGCTCTTCAAGTCAGCAATTTCAACATTGCCCATGTCCACGCTCAGCCCGGCCGGCTGCGGCCCGACATATTCGCCGACTTCCGGCGGCTTATTCAGAATGGTGCCAGCCAGCGGCGCCTTCACCACGTACTGGCCCAAGTTGACACTGAGTGCCTGCACCTCGGCATTGGCGGCACGCGCTTGAGCTTCCGAGGCCTTCACTTGCGCCACCAACGCTGCACTCCGCGCCTCGAGATCCTCCGCCTGCGATTTCGGAGAAACGCCCTGCTCCGCCATGCTCCGCGCGCGCGTTAGAGCTACCTGGATTTCGGTGAGGTTGGCTTTCGCGGTTTCGACGTTCGCGCTGCTGGCCAGCGAACGGCTTTGAGCGGCCATGATGGTTGCCTTTTGGTCGGTGACATCCAGCTCAAATAACAGCTGACCCTCCTCCACTGCCTGCCCCCGCTGTACCCACAGCTTTTTAACACGACCCTGCACCTGAACCGCCACCTTCGAACTACGCTCAGGCACCACGTAGCCAGTACTGGTTAACTGCACGCTGGCTTGAGCAGGCGAAACCAAGGCTATTTCGGTGACGCGCACCTTGGCCTTGAAGACTTTACTCTCGAGGTACGGCCAGCCAAATTGGTAGCCCACGAGGCCGACGACACCAAGGCTGAGCACGCCGAGCAGGGGCCCGAGCCGCCGCGGCTCACGTGGGGTTTGGTCACGGGAGATCCGTAAAGACTGCAACTCCGCTGAGAGATCGTCGGCCATAGCACTCGCCGAGCCCGTATAGTGACGGGACTCCCTTTCGACAACGGCCGGCCCTGTTTAGAGGCCGGGACGCCCTAAATTTTGCTAGATTGTGCTCAGCCCACAGGCTTTAGAATGAGTGCCCCAAGTGGTGGCAGCCGGAGCTTAACGGACTGCTCCCGCCCGTGGATCGGGATGCGCTCCGCGTCCACGCCCTGCGTGGTCTCAAATTCGCTGCCGCCAAAGCGCAGCTCATCGGATGAGAGGACTTCGGTATAGCGCGTGAAGGCCGGCACGCCAACCCGATAATCTTCCCGAGGTACGGGTGTGAAGTTGATAACGATCACCAAGTGCGCATCACCATCGCGCCGCAGATAACTGATAACGGTATTTTCGCGATCGTTGCAATCAATCCATTCAAAGCCGGCCGTGTCGGGATCGCTGCGCCACAGCGCAGGGTGCGCTTGATACATCCGTCCGAGCTCGCGAATGAACTCCTTCAAGGCCACCCGCTGCGGATGATCTTTAAGGTCCCAGCTGAGCATGCCGTCGTGATCCCACTCTTGGTGCTGAGCGAGCTCCGTGCCCATGAAGATCAGCTGCTTGCCGGGCCGCGTCCATTGGTAGGTGAGGAGCAGCCGGAGATTAGCGAGCTTCTGCCAGAAATCCCCCGGCATTTTCTCGATCACAGACCCTTTGCCGTGCACCACTTCATCGTGCGAGAGCGCGTTGATGAAGCGCTCGGTGTACTCATACAGCATGGCAAACGTGAGCTGATCGATGTGAAACTTGCGATGCACGGGCTCTTTAGAGAAGAAGAGCAAGGTGTCGTGCATCCAGCCCATGTTCCACTTGAACGCGAAGCCGAGCCCGCCTTCGCCGGCTGGCCGCGACACGCCACCCCAGGCTGTCGACTCTTCCGCAATGGCAAACGCGCCCGGAACTTCGCTTTCAATCACGGAATTGACACTGCGCAAAAATTCGATCGCTTCGATATTCTCGCGCCCACCGTAATTATTCGGGACCCAATTGCCATCCTCGCGGCTGTAGTCGAGGTAAAGCATCGAGGCGACCGCATCCACCCGCAGGCCATCCACGTGAAATTCCTGCAGCCAATACAATGCGTTGGCCAGCAGGAAGTTCTTCACCTCATTCCTGCCATAGTTGAAGATCAGCGTGCCCCAATCCGGGTGCTCCCCCCGCCGCGGATCTTCGTGCTCGTAGAGCGCGGTGCCATCGAACAGGCGCAACGCAAAATCATCCTTGGGAAAGTGCGCGGGCACCCAATCTAGGATGACTCCCACACCGTGCTGATGGCAGTAGTCCACAAAGAATCGGAAATCATCGGGCGTGCCATAACGGCCAGTGGGCGCGTAGTAGCCGGTAACCTGATAACCCCACGAGGCGAAATAAGCATGCTCGGCGACAGGCATCAGCTCAACGTGGGTGAAGCCCAAGTCGCGAACGTGGTCCACCAAGCGCGGCGCCATTTCGCGGTAGCTGAGAGAACGATTGCCCTCTTCGGGAATACGCAGCCAGGATCCGAGGTGCACCTCGTAGATGCTCATCGGCTCACGCCGTGGATCGCGGCGCGCTCGGGACGCCATCCAAGCCGAATCCGCCCAATGATGATCCGAAACCGTAACGACCGAAGCTTCCTTCGGAGGCAGCTCGACTGCGCGCGCGTACGGATCTGTCTTGAGCCTGAGGGCGCCCTCGCGGGTCTTGAGTTCGAACTTGTACAGCTCGCCCACGCCCAGCCCAGGCACGAAGACTTCCCAGACCCCCGAGGAGCCAAGACTCCGCATTGGGGTGAGGCGCCCATCCCAATTGTTGAAAGGACCCACCACGCTGGCGCGCCGCGCGTTGGGTGCCCACACCGCAAACGTAGTGCCGAGCACTCCTTCAATTTCTCGGTGGTGCGCCCCGAGCACTTCCCAAAGCCGACGGTGGGTGCCCTCGTTAAAAAGGTGAAGATCCATCTGGCCCAGTGAGGGCCCAAAGCGATACGGATCCTGAGTGTTGAGCACATCGCCGTTTTCAAACTCAAATTTGAGCGTGTAGCTCAGGGGCAGTCGCGCTTCAGGAAGAAACACGCCGAACAGGCCATGCTCGGCGGGATTCATGTTAACAACACGGCCACCATCAAGCAGCACACAGGCTCGGACGGCGTCGGGATGAGACGCGCGAACCACCACTCCGGGCACTCCGTCGAGCTCCAACTCATGCGCACCTAGAATGCGATGCGGATCGTGCGAGGAGTAACTGATCAACGCCCCGAGCTCAGCCGGTGCAATGGAAGCGAACTCGGGGATTGGGCTTCCAAGAACCGGCGGGCTCATCATCCTTCCTTTGTACCAGAGGGGCGGCGTCTAGCGGCGCGTAACCTTTGCGAGTTGTTGAATCAGGGACTGATTCGGCCCACAGACCAACCAGCGTGGGCGCAACCGGTGCCGAGTTTGCGACTTGCGCTCAGCAGACGCGGGTCGCACCCTGCTCGGCCATGAAGGCGCGCCAACAGGGGCCCGGGGTTCCAAGCACACTGCTCGCCTCGAATTGGATAGGCGCCCGCGCGACCCAAGCAAGCGGCAGCGTGTTCGAGCGCAGAAACCCGGCAAACCTGGATGACGTGGTGTGCGTCGCCCCAGAGGCAACGAAGGACGAGGTAAAAGAAGCGTGTGATCAGGCGCGTACAGCGTTAGCCAGTTGGCGGCAGGTCACAGCGCCAATGCGCGCTCAGGTTCTCACCCGTCTCGGAGCCTTGCTCCGTCAGCGAAAGGAGCAGCTCTCACGCTTTATCAGTCGCGAGATTGGCAAGCCTTTGCGAGAAGCCCGAGGCAGCGTCCAAGAGGCGATTGATACTGCTGAGTTTTTTCAGAGCGAGGGGCGGCGCCTGTACGGGCAGACCGTGCCGAGCGAGCTGCCCAATAAGGAGCTGTTCACCTACCGGCGCCCGTTGGGCGTCGTGGGTGTGATCACGGCCGGCAATTTTCCGTTAGCTGTGCCTTCTTGGAAGATCGTGCCGGCACTGCTGTGCGGCAACACGGTGGTTTGGAAACCCTCGGATGATGCTCCCGGAACGGCGGCGCTGTTCTTCGAGTTGTGGCAGCAGGCCGGGCTTCCCCCGGGAGTGCTCAACATCGTGCACGGCGGCGGCGCAGGTGCAGCCGGTGAGTTTCTCGTCGAAGCGGTGGACGAGGGCTTAGTGGACAAGATCTCTTTTACGGGCTCGACGGCGATTGGAAGGAAAATTGGCGAGATTTGCGGGAGAAATCTGCAAATTCCCTCGCTGGAGCTCGGGGGGAAGAATCCGCTCGTGGTCCTGGCAGATGCTGATCTGGAGCTCGCGGTGGAGGGCGCATTCTGGTCAGCCTTTGGCACCGCGGGCCAGCGCTGCACGAGTGCCGGGAATATTATTGTGGATCGACGCGTGATGCCTGCGTTTAAGCAGCGCCTACTGGACCGGGCGGGGCGCATCAAAATCGGTGACCCCTTGGACGAGAGTATCGACTACGGCCCCTTCCTCAATGAACGCTTCTTCGAGAAATGGAGCGAACAGCGAGCGCTCGGTGTCGCGGACGGTGCCGAGCTCTTACTCGATGGTGCGCGCATCAAGCCCGGGAATGCACCGGAGGGTTTCAGTGGCAACGCGGAGCGCGGATTGTACGCAACGCCCCGCATCTTCTCAAAAGTGCTCATGTCGATGCGAATTGCCCAAGAAGAGTGCTTTGGGCCCACCGTCAATTTGGTTGAGGTCACGAGCCCCGAAGAAGCTCTGGCGGCCGCCAATGGGACGCCCTATGGCCTCTCAAGCGCCGTGTATACCCGCGATGCGCAAGCCATGCTGCGCTTCAAGGAGGGCATCTCGGCTGGCATGACGAGCATCAACAATGGCACCACAGGAGCCGAGGCGCACCTGCCGTTCGGCGGCAACGGTTGGTCCGGCAATGGCACGCGCGAGAGCGGGATCTGGGTGTTGGACAGCTACACGCGCTGGCAAGCCGTGAACGTCGATCTCTCGGGCAAGCTCCAGAAAGCTCAGATGGATCTGCCTGATCTGGCGACGTCTCCCCTCGAAGATTGGGCTGAGTTCATTCCCAATTAGTGGTTCGGGGGCACCCCTGGCTCTGGGGGATCCCTCTTGGGCGGGCTATCATCTGGAACCGCCCAGCTCGGCTTTACCCAGCCTGCATCTGCCGTGGCCGAGCCTGCGGGAGGGATCCCTGCGTCAGCACTCGGCACCGCTGCTGCCGGTTCCCCGGGCGCTCCCAGTGCTCCGGGCAGTCCGGGGAGTGCCGGAAGTACGGACGCGCTCGGTGGTGAGCTTGCAGCTGAAAGAGCCGGAGCTAATTCGCTCGGGGCTGGAGCGCTGTTAACCAGCGGAGCTTCTTTGGCAGGCGAAACAGACGGCGCCGCCACGGGCTCCTGCTTGGACGGCCCGACCAGGAGCCGATCTGAGCGGAGATTTTTCGCCGGGTCAGCCAAGGGCGGCTGAGAAGAGGATCTTTCCCCGAGTCCAAAGCTGGAAAGCAGACCCGGATAGCGCAAATACAACAACAAGCCGAAAGCGCTCCCCACCGCGAGCGTGAGCCCGACCACCCAAATCAGGGCATGGCCCGCTCGGGGCTCAGGCGCCTCTAACCTCGGGATCATCGGCAACTTGAGCGAACGAAGCGGGGGCTCCATGATTCCCGAGCCGGCATCCTCAATCACCGTCGATCTCAGGTCTTCTAGCTGCGCCGCGCCCAAGCTGGGCTCGCTCGGCTCGGCGATCATCGTGGGCGCATCGCTCTTAGCGCGGGGACCATGACTCACAATGGTGCGCTGCTCGGGACCCACCAGGATCTCAGGCTGGCTCTCCGAAAACCCCTTGAGCTCAACCCCGAGGGCACGCCGGAGCTCATCGCTCATTTCGCGCGCGCTCTGAAAACGACTCGCAGGCTCACGCTCACAGGCTTTTTGAAACCAAGCGTCGAACTGGATCGGAACCCGCGCAAACGCTGACGGCTCCGGCATCGGACGGACACAAATCTGAAGCACCAGATCGCCCAGGCCATTGGAAGCAAAGGGCCGCTCGCCCGTCATGCACTCAAAGGCAATCACCCCGAGCGCCCACAGATCGGAGCGATGATCGACGTCTTTGTTGCCCTGGACCTGCTCGGGGCTCATGTAATAAGGCGTGCCGAGAAGTGACCCGGTGCGCGTTTTCGCGCCCTGGGCTGAAATATCTGCGGTGTTGACCTTGGCCACACCGAAATCCAACACTTTGGCTAACTCTTCATCCGCGTTCTGAACGATGAAAATATTATCCGGCTTGAGATCCCGGTGCACAATTCCGGCTTCGTGAGCGCGAACCATGGCACGCGCAACATGTGCGAGCAGGTGTGCTGCTTCTTCGGGCGCCAAGCACGTTTTCCGGCGGAGCCTTTCAGCCAGCGTCTCTCCCTCCAAGAACTCCATCACGATAAACGGCACGTCAATATCGACGCCGTAATCCAGGATTTGAACGACGTGCGGGCTACGCAGAGAAGCGGCTGCTTGCGCCTCTTGCATGAAGCGCTCCACAGCACTCGGGTGATCGAGCATCTCCCGATCGATCAGCTTGACGGCAACCGGCGCCCGCAGCACCAAATGTTCAGCGCGCCAAATCGCGCCCATGCCTCCTTCGTTCACCTTCTCAGTGAGCCGATAGCGCCCGGCTAAGACTCGCCCTGCATATGATGACTCCGGCTCGGCCATTCGCTCAAGGGCACCATAGCGCTTCGGTTCGAGCCTGGGCAGCTTCGAGTAGCCCCGCGAGCTGCCGGGCAATTTCACCGGGGCTTCGGGAGCCTTGGATCTCGGGCAACTCCATCAGCGGAATATTCAGGGCCTTCAGGCGTTCTACTTGAAAGGCCTCGCTCAATTCAGTTCGTGCGCGAACGCGGGCAACTCCGAGGAGCCGCTCGAGGTCCGTCGTCTGATCGGACGGAAGCCCAATCGATGCCTCCGCTTCGGCCGGGCTGAACAAAGCGCGGGTTCGCTGGTTCACGAGCACCATGCTGAGCGGCATTTTTAGATCCTTCTCGATCGCAGCTGCAAGCTCCAAGCTCTCATTGGTGGGCAGCTCTTCAGGCAGCGTGACGATCACCACCCCGGTGAGCTCGGGATCCTGGAACATGCGCAACGCTAGCTCGGCGTCCCGCTTGAGTAGGCTTGCGGGCGCCATATCCACCACGATGCGCGGGACCCAGAGCATGCCCACGCCATGCCCGGTTGCCGGGGCATCGAGAATCACGGTGTCGAAACGCCACTCCCCATTCTCGGCCTGCTCGGTGCTGTGGTACCAAGCTTTGCCCAAGATTGCCCACTCTGAGAGCCCGGGCACCCCGCGAAAAAAGCTCTGCAAAGCCTGATTGTTGAACACCGCATCGAAGAGCTTGCCCCCGTGCAACATCAGCCGACCGTACTCCAAGAGCGCTCGCTCCAGAGTGATGCGCACCACCGACAGGCCAGGACTCACCTCTTCGATCTCAACCGGCAGCGCGCTGATACCAAGCGCGTGTGCCAGCGAGCCACCCTCGGCAGACGCAGCGACCAGCACCTTTCGCCCCTGCCGGGCGAGCGCATGCGCGATGGCCGCTGTCACCGTCGTTTTGCCCACGCCCCCTTTGCCCGTCACGAACAGAAAGCGGCGGTCTAGGCGATCACTCATTCTGGGCTTTCGTCATTCGGAGGGAGGTGCGCAGCTTCGGCGGCGCATGCTATGGCCTAAGCGTCGGAAGGAATGGTGGCCAGGTGAAGTCAAAATCCATCGCATTTCAGTTTAGCGCCAGAAACGCTTCGGGCATTGCCCTGATGTTAGCGCTCTCTCTCGGGTCGTGTAAGTCAAAGCCGAGCGCACCACTCGACCCAAAGCCCCAGGTTGTGGCCGAGCCGAAAGCTGCCGTGCCTCCGCCGGCCCCACGAGCCACCGTGCGGCTCCCGCCCCGAACGCCCCTGCCGCTCGGTCCATCGTTGCTCGTCACGCCCGGGAAGGGCCTGGGCCCGATCCGTTTTGGTGCCACCTTCGCGACTATCGAGCGCCATATGGAGCTTCCCTGCGAGCTTCGCACCGAGAACCTGTGCCGCTACCTGAGCCGCGCCGTAGATTTCGAAATGAAAGACGGAGTGCTGGTGTCCCTGCACGTGCAGAGTTGGTTGCGCGTGGTGGATCCGAAAACTCCCGAGCAGCGTTTTGGTATGTTCAATGGAGGCATTTCTCCGGATCTTCGCCTAGGCATGCTGCCCTGGGCGATCGAAGCGGCGTTGGGCAAAGCTACCCGTGTCGAAAAAGTGAGTGGCCAGGCGCCGCTCGAAGAAGTGCACCACTATCCCGGCATGTTCCTTGAGTATGACCGGCTTGAGAACAACAAGCTGGTGCTCTCTGGAATTCGGCTTGCTCCGAATCTGAAGTAGCGCTCAACGATCTTGCCGTAGGCGGCGGCGCTCCTGAATCATGTGCTGCGAAATCGCGCGCTGAGCATCCGGGGGCTCGAGCAGCGTCCAGACATCGTGGTGCGGGCTGGAACCCACCATCTCAAGCAAGATATCTGCGGCCCTTTCCGGGGGAATGGCCTGGAAATGCCGTCCTGGAAGCTCCACCACCGCAGAACGCGCCTTCAACCCCTCCAGCGTATTCAGAATCCTGTGCACGGTGGCCCGGAACACCAATTCCGAAAAAGCCTCAGGCGCACCGATTCCAAACAATACCATCTTATCGAACGCGAGCTTGGGCCTGCCGGGCAACAACAAGACTTCGCCCAGCTCACCGGTAGCGAAGCCCTGCTGAATCAAGCGCGAAATTCGCCCCGACAATCGCCAATCAAGCAGACCCGTGACGCCGCGCGGCGGACGCTCCCCTTTGCAAAGCGGCGCCACCAACACTTCAGTGCCCGCCAGATCCAGGCTTCTTAGACTAGGAGTGATAAAGCGAAGGTCCACGCCGCCTCGTTACGTCAGCTAGGCTTCGCCGCCTCAGGATTCAGCTCGGATTCCAGCTCGATTCGTCCGCACAAGGTCGCGATGCGATCCAAGAGCCCATTCACGAACGCGCCGCTTTCTTCGGTACCAAAACGCTTCGCCAACTCAACGGCTTCATCCAAAACCACGGCCCTCGGCACCTCCAGGCGTGACTTGAGTTCGAAGGTCCCCATTCTCAAAATATTCCGATCCACCCGCGCCATCCGCTCCAAGCGCCAATGCGTGCTCGCGCTGCGAATCAACGTATCGAGCTCATCCAAGTTCTCGACGATGCCCTGCACCAAGCCATCCGCATAGTCACGATCTTCAGCATCTCCCGGCAGCTCTCGCCAGAAGTTAGCCATCGACTGCTCCGCACCGAGCTCCGTCATCTCGATCGCGTACAACATCTGGAGTGCGGCTTCTCGTGCTCCGGTGCGGGCGCCCATGGGAGGCAGGAAGCTTGTTGAGGGGCGGCCGATGCGCAAGGCCGAGCGTCCCCTTTTCCTAGAATCACCGTAAATAGAGGGGATTTTGGACTCAATTGGGGGGGGCAGCGAACAGACTCTGGGAGCGTTTCCGTAGGCTTGCGCTCCACTCATCGGAAATCGAGTGGCCCGCAGCATCAGCCACACGACAATCGCACTGCTTCTATAATCTGTTGCGCATTGCACCGCTGGCCGCACAGGATACTCTGAAAGCAACCCGCATGGCCGATTCAAGTCTGCACCTCGAAGGCACTTTAACCACTCCCGCGAACGCTCGTTTCGCGATCGTTTCCAGCCGTTTCAATGAGTTGATTGTGGAGCGTTTGGCCGCGGGGGCGCGCGACGGACTGAGCCGGCACGGCGTTTCGGCGGCGCAGATTTCGGAAGTCCTGGTGCCCGGCGCACGCGAGATGACCCCCATCTTGGCGCGCTTGGCCAAAAGCGGAAAATTTGAAGCGATCATCGCACTCGGCGCCGTGATCCGCGGAGGTACGCCGCACTTCGAGTACGTCGCCGGCGAAATCTCGCGTGCTTGCGGCAGCATCTCCGAGCAAACAGGCGTGCCCGTGATCTTCGGTGTGCTCACCACCGAGACGATTGAGCAAGCCATTGAGCGAGCGGGCACCAAGGCCGGCAACAAAGGCTACGACGCGGCACTCGCCGCCATTGAGATGGTCAATCTGCAACGTGCGTTAACTAGCGCTGGTATTTGAGCGCTGGTAGGAACACCTCCGTCGCGGCCTCAGAAAAATCGACGTCGCCCGAAAAACTTGCTGCACAACCTGTGAAGCTCGCCATCACACCCTGGCTCCGCGCGCAGTCGCTCGCCCGCCACTTCGACGACAACAGAAGTTTTTGCGAAACCGGTGGCCTGCTTAGCGAATCTTGGGATCTTTTCTCGGTAGCTAGCCGCACATGGAGTCGTCCGCGCGTCGACGTGGAGCGAGCTGCCGGATTTCGCGCGTGCAGTCGTCGAGACCCTCTCCGCTCGGGAGGCACCTGGGCGTCCTTGATGGTGGGTTGTTCACCTCGAACATCGCCACCAAAGTTTCGCCTTCGCCAAAATTTTGACGCAAGCCCGAACAGACCTAAGGGCTGGAGTCAAGAAAATTAGCGCGGGTATGTTGCCGGGGTAAATTTAGTGTGCTAACTAAATACATATGACGACGGAACACGTTAACCCGTTTCGGCCAGGGGCTGGCCATCCACCTCCATACCTCGCCGGGCGCGAGGAAGAACGACGCATTTTCGAGAAAATGCTGCAACAGACCGTCGTCCTCGAGAACTTGGTTTTGACCGGTTTGCGGGGTGTCGGCAAGACGGTGCTTTTCGATACCTTCAAACCAATGGCACAGTCCAGAGGCTGGTTGTGGGCTGGAACTGATCTGTCTGAGTCGTCCAGCATTTCGGAGGAGGCTATTGCCACGCGGCTCCTAGCCGACGTCGCTACGGCGACGTCAAACGTGCCCATTGGCCAAGTAGTGTCGCGACGGATCGGATTCGGGGAGCAGGAGACGAAACAGCAGATAACCTTGACGTATACCGTTTTGCGACAGGTCTACGACCAGACGCCGGGGTTGATTGCCGACAAGCTCAAGGCAGTTTTGGAACTGGCATGGGAGGCTCTGCAAACGAGCCAGACAAGGGGCATCGTCTTCGCATACGACGAGGCGCAGAATCTAGCCGACCAGGCTCAAGAAAATCAGTTTCCGCTGTCCTTGCTTCTGGATGTTTTTCAATCCCTGCAGAAAAAGGGCGTCTGCTTCATGCTGGCTCTGACTGGCCTGCCGACACTTTTTCCAAAATTGGTTGAGGCTCGGACCTTCGCAGAGCGCATGTTTCGCGTCGTATTTCTCAGCAAGTTGAACGAGAGCGATAGCAGGGACGCGATCACTAAGCCCATGTCGGCAGGCGCGGTTCGCATGACCGAGGAGTCCGTGAACCTCATCGTCAAGATGTCGGGCGGCTATCCCTACTTCATCCAATTCATGTGCCGCGAGGTGTTCGACATTTTCATCGCAGCGCTAACGACGAAACAGAAAGTCGAGGCGGTCCCGACTGACGCCATATTGCGGCGACTCGATAGTGATTTCTTCGCCGGGCGTTGGGCACGCGTCACTGATCGGCAAAGAGATTTGCTGTTTGTTGTCGCGAAATTGGATCGTGGCGACGACGACGAGTTCAGCGTTCAGGATGTCGTGGAGCAATCGAACAAGCAGCTCGGTAAGCCGTTTGGCGCGAGCCATGTGAACCAAATGCTCGTGAGCCTCACCACTTCAGGCCTAATTTATAAAAATCGGCACGGTAAGTATTCGTTCGCCGTACCGTTGTTCGGGCAGTTTGTGCTCAGGCAAATGCAGTCGTGAGCGAAAACCTAGCACCGAAAGTGCTGGATAGCCGCAGGTTAAACCGCACTTTCTCGTCTCCCCCAGCCGCGCGCAGCGCTAGCGAGCACGGCTTTGGGCGGAGACCGGCCGCCCGCAGGCAGGCTGAAGTACGATGGCTAAGCGGAGATGCTCGTGGAGCGCCGAGGACGGACGAGAGGGGGCACCAAGATTATCGAGGAGCGTTTAGGTTAACTCAATCCCGGCAGCATCTCCAAGCAAACAGGCGTGCCCGTGATCTTCGGAATACTCAGCCCGGCACCGGCTTTGGGTGAATGAGTCGACCTTGTAGCCCTTGGTGGTAGCGCTCGGTGGGGTAGTGCTGCGCGAATTCCTTCAACAGATGCCGCAGATGCCGTTCGCCAAAGATCACAAAGTGATCCAAACACTCGTTTCGCGCTGTCCTTACGAACCTTTCCGCGAAGGCGTCTGGCGAACAGTGCCAAAGACACCCAGGGTCTCAATGTCGTTCCGGCGCGGGGTCGATGCCCGCCTCCTCTAGAATGTTGGCGACGGTGGTACGGCACACCTGGATCTTGAGGCCGAGTAAGGCGTCTCGGATCTTGGTGTAGCCCCATCCCAGGTTCTCATTGGTGTAGCTTGAGCACTCTGCGCGCCATGCGCTCGTTGAGCGCATGGGCGACCATGGCGATGAGGAACTGGAACGTCACCGGCAGCATCAAGACCCGGTCACATGCGTGCGACCCCCGCGACCTGTTTTCTAGCATCCATGTTTACCCCGAATCATGCGAGAATTCATCGCGATGACTTTCTGGACAGTAAGGCCGCGGGCCTCAGCTATTTTCTAGTCGCGCCGATTCGCCACACGCTCGACTACGAGTTCAGCCCTGGCGCCGTCGTACGCAAACACCGCACGCCAATCCCCTACCCCCAGCCGAAAGACGCTAGCGCGCCCCCTGAGCGGTTTCACCTCGCCCGCGCCCGTGTCGGCGAAGCGCTCTAGGGCAAGCAACACGCGGTCGTACTCAGCGGCGGCAAGGGCAGCTAGCGCCGGATGCTCGCGCTGTACTGGCCTGGTACTGGGCGTTGACATACCCCTAGAGCCTGAGCCCTGTCCTCTAGGCACCAACCCAGGAAGTCCGCCAGGCGCCGCCCGGATTCGACCCACGATCGGGCCCTCCGCGCCGCTTCGGCTCGCCTCGCCGAGATCCGTGGGCTGCCGACCGAACCCGCGCCCCACGGTGAATCGCCAAACCGCGGAGTAGGCCTACGAACCCTGTGAAGCGATGTGGAAGACTCTTTCCGAAAGGTTTGGATTCTCCAGGCAGCCATATGCAGGCAGCTATGCTGTGATCGAGGCGGTTGCAACTTCCGTTCGCAAGTTGAAACCGAAGTCAGGGTCCGAAGGTACCGAGGTCTGGCTTAGGAACCTCGTTGAGACACTTGGGGGTACGATCTCTGTTTCGCCAACACTGGAGTGGGAGAACCCAGCGAGCGGGAGTCTAACTATCCGCCGCGATGATGCCTTTGAGATCACGCTTTCTCCTCTCACTCCACCATTGCGGGATAATTTTACGATCGCACATGAGCTTGGACACTTCGTTCTCCATTATCTTCTCTCTGAAGGGACGAAGGAGCCAATTCAATTCAACCGCTATGGGACTGACAAGCTGGAGATTCAGGCGAATCGCTTTGCCGCAGCGCTCCTAATGCCATGTGACGAATTCTTGGGGCAGGCGACCACACTTGATGACGACACCTTTCGCCTTGCCGCACATTTTGGAGTATCCGAACCGGCGGCGAAAGTTCGACTTGAGTGCCTAAAACGTGAGCAGTCAGCCAAGTGAACTGCGACTCTTCCTGAGCGTGGATCTATCGGGATCGACAGCGCTCAAGGAGTCCCTCAGCCTTCGAAGGCTTCACACCCACGCTACACGGGTGCAGGAAATCGTACGCTCGGCGGGCGGGTCCACAACGGCGTTGGGAGCAATCGTTGGGAACATGCATGCTTCCCGCGAAGACTATTACTGGGTCAAGGTACAGCTCGGCATCTTCAATGATTTTCACACTGAGTTTGCCGGCGCGACCGACGCCAACTTTGGTGAAGCGTGGGAAGGCTATCCGTGGAAATATTTAGGGGACGAACTAATCTATTCGATCGCGGTTTCAAATCCCGAGGAGGCAAGCTCCCACACTAAACGATTTCTCCGCACGATTCGGCGCGCGGACACGAAACTGGCAGAGGGACACCGACTTCGCCTTAAGGGCACGGCCTGGGTCGCAGGATTCCCGGTGCGCAGCACACGCGTCCAGTGAGCCCAGCATGTGTTCAGAAACTTAGGAGAGAATTTGATGTTATCTACGAGCTTTCTCGCCAGCTTCAAAGGTTGCAAGCCGACATCACGATCCCCGGAGTAGTCACGTTAGTAACAGTCCCCAGCTATGCGCAGCATTGCGCCAACTGCGTACCCGCTCATGCCGCTGGTTGCGACACGGTGCGGAGTGACCTTCGGAAGATCAAGACTGCGCTACTCGCGTGGGACCCCTCTAAACCTCTAGACTGAACCAACTTTGAGGCAGGTCCCAGCAGCGATCATGGGCGCAGACGACATGCGGCCCAGTTTAGCGGACGCGCGGCACGATCCGCAAATGTGCAGAGTGCTCCCCAATCAAGCCAGGACAGCTCGCGTGCCACGCGGGCTGGGAATCGTCGCGCCACAGGACTTCTGACCGTACTTGAGGATGGCGCGCAGCTCGAATTGTTCTCGACCGGAGTGAGTTAGTCATATAGGATGGTCGTGATGGTCAGTAAGAATAGTTCTAGCTGGGGTCTGGCGGAAGCCAAAGCTCGCCTGTCTGAGGTCCTTGAGCGGGCTAAGTCCGGGCCGCAGATCATTAAGCGGCGCGGTCGGTCGGTTGCAGTCGTTGTCGATTTTGAACGATTTGGGGAAGGCGAGCGGAGGGCAATGCTGGGATCTGCCGCTCATCGAATGAAGGCATTCCTTGAGGCCTCGGCGGAGATCCGGGCTGACGGAGGCGTCGAACTCTCCATTCCGAGACGGGAACCCAGAAAGTCCCCGTTCCGCCTTCGATGAGCATGCTGGTCGATACCAATGTGCTCTCCGAAACGGTTCGCGCGCGTCCAAACCCCTCCGTGCTGCGTTGGCTCAGCCAGCACTCAGTCTTCTGCATTTCGGCGATCACTCTCGAGGAGCTAGCGTTTGGAATCGAACGAGTGAGCGGCAACAAGCGCGCAACGCTTTACGAATGGCTCGAACGGCTACGCGCAGAGCCCTCCCCGGAGGTGGTGCCGATCGACGCCGAGGTGGCACTAGCCGCGGGCAGACTGCGTGCGCGCCGCGAGCAACGAGGGAAACCGGTGGCACAGGCTGACATGCTCATCGCAGCCTGTGCTCTCACGAGAGGGCTCACGCTGGTCACTCGCAACGTCGCAGATTTCGACGGTTGCGGGGTCGCCCTCCTGAATCCATTCGAGTGATTCATACAACTCGATGGGCAATTAAAGGATAATCCGGTCTCGCTCGCGGGCCCCTCAATCACCCCAAGCCACGCCGAGAAGCACCCTGCAGGTCTGAGGAAGCGGGCAAGCGGCTGAGTACGCCAGGCATACGGGCCTCACTCCTTGGATTTTGCAATCGGAGGCTTCAGTATGTGACATTGGATTTAACTCCTCGGGGCTGCGGCAAGCAAGAAGCTGTGTTGGGGTTGCGAGATGCCAAAAGTGGAAATCTTGGCTCGAAAATTGTCCGCCAGTTCGCAGGACTGCACTTTCTCGTCTCCCCCAGCCGCGCGCAGCGCTAGCGAGCACGGCTTTGGGCGGAGACCGGCCGCCCGCAGGCAGGCTGAAGTACGGTGGCTAAGCGGAGATGCTCGTGGAGCGCCGAGGACGGACGAGAGGGGGCACCAAGATTATCGAGGAGCGTTTAGGTTAACTCAATCCCGGCAGCATCTCCGAGCAAACGGGCGTGCCCGTGATCTTCGGTGTGCTCACCACCGAGACCATTGAACAAGCCATTGAGCGCGCCGGCACCAAGGCCGGCAACAAAGGCTACGACGCGGCACTCGCCGCCATCAAGATGGTCAATCTGCAGTGCGCGTTAACTAGCGCTGGTATTTGAGCGCTTCGGGTTCAGCTAGCCCGAGCGGTAGGTTCTTGACGGGATGCATCGAGAAAATCCTCAGGGCGCGTGCGTGAGATTTTGAGCTACATCGGCCAGGTGGACTGCTCTCGCCTCCGCCCCGTTCAGCCTTCCGATTGTCTTACGCTCCCCCGGCAGCCTCCGAGCTTCCGCGGGAAGCACCCACTCTCGCGAGTCATTTCACCACTTCGTGGCGAATTTGCAGGCCAAGGTAGCACAGACGCTCAGATCCATCCGGCGCACATCGCATGTGCAAGTATTTGATTGCAAAAACAATATCGCAGAGTAAGTTAAATGTATGGCAACCGTGAGCATTACGCATCGACTGGATAAGAAACTGAAGACGGCGCTGGACGCGGTGTGCGAGAAGCATGGCCTTAAGCAACAAGCCGTCATCACTGATGCGCTCGCTGCTTGGTTGGAGAACGCGGCTGATGTTGTGCTGATCGAGGAACGTCGTACAGGTCCCTGGGTCGCATGGGCCGACGCGAAAAATGACCTATAAGCTACTCATCCACGCCAAAGCCGTCAAAGAGATCGAGAAATTAGACGAGCAAGCGCGCGAAAGTGTGAAGGATGCGATCTCTGGGCTCGCAAGCCAGCCACTTCCGTTGGGCGTCGCCAAGCTCAACGGCAGGACGAATGCGTATCGAATCCGCATCGGCGACTACCGAATACTCTATGAGATTCATGCGACCGAAATTGTTGTTTACGTCTTCGGTGTAGCACATCGCAAGGAAGTGTATCTGCGGTTGTTAAGGCGCCGCTAGCCTCTGCGAACCCAACCCCAGTGTCACTCCCAACGGTGAGACAAGCTGGCGTGCAACCAGCGCTCATTCTCAGCGTCGTAAGCTATGTCATTAGCGAGCAGACGCGGACGGTATCAACAGACAGGCTCGTAAAATCGCTTGGCGCCGTCTCGGAAGCAACCATGGCGAAGGTCTCTGATATCGTACGGAGGCTCCTTGGTCTATGATGGCCACCGATGGCTGCAAGGCTTTGTTACGAATGATAGTCACCTGCTCACCTTCGACTCCGCAAGAGCCGGGGGCACGTCGCGGCTCTTGGCCACACGCCGGAGAATTTTCCCCACTTCGTCGGCGATTCGCTCCTCCAACAGCTTCGACCAGTGGTCGGCGTTAGCCGCGAGCGCTTGCTCGAAGATTGTGCGACAGTTGGCAGGTTGGACTGCACTTTCTCTTCTCCTCCAGCCGCGCGCAGCGCCAGCGAGCACGGCTTTGGGCGGAGACCGGCCGCCCGAAGGCAGGCTGAAGTACGATGGCTAAGCGGAGACGCTCGTCGAGCGCCGAGGACGGACGAGAGGGGGCACTCAACTATCAAGTAGCGTTTCAGGTTAACTCAATTGCGGCAGCATCTCTGAGCAAACAGGCGTGCCCGTGATCTTCGGTGTGCTCACCGAGACAATTGAGCAAGCCATCGAGCGTGCGGGCACCAAAGCCGGCAACAAAGCCTACGACGCCGCGCTCGCCGCCATTGAGATGGTCAATCTGCAACGTGAATGCCCGCAACATCGCTTTCAGGTGCTGACCAAACGTCCCGAGCGCTTGGCTGAGCTCGCAGGTCGGCTCTGTCCTTCGCCCAACGTATGGCTCGGCGTGAGTGTCGAAAACGCAAAGTACAGGTCGCGCATAGAGCACTTGCGGCGCGTGCCAGCTAAGGTGCGATTTCTGAGCATCGAACCACTGCTTGGACCCGTGGGGACATTGAAACTCGAGGGGATCCACTGGGTCATTGTGGGCGGCGAGAGCGGGCACGGAGCGCGACCCATGGATGCCGAGTGGGTTCGAGATGTTCGAGAACAATGTAGAGCCTCACGTGTGCCCTTCTTTTTCAAGCAATGGGGTGGCGTAATGAAGTCGAAAAATGGGCGCCTGTTGGATGATCGAACCTGGGATGAAATGCCGCGCGTTGCGTCAGCGCGGATCCGGGGGGCTGCAGCGATAGAGTTGCCCCAAGTCGGTCGTTGAGTACGTGCCGTCTCCCCCATCCGTGCGAGCCAAGGGAGCACGGATAAGGGGCGAGACCGGCCGCCCGCAGGCGCGCCAATTGCCGCTCCCGAGTCGACATTCTTCCGAGCGCCGGAGGCCGGACGAGAGGGGGCATCGCATGCATCACAGGACCCAGGGAATGATCCCCCGCCGGATAGCGCTGCGCTTCCGAGGGGAAGGAGGAGCTCGAAAGATACTCCCTGCGTCTCCTTCCCGGGGAATACCCGGCCGTATATAGATGCTGTACGGTCATTCAGTTATGCGTGGTCAGTCCCTCCCTGAGATGAGCAAGCCCCCCGTCGCCGAGGTAGTTTGCGGCGCGTTTTTTGGGCAGCTTGAAAAGCTAGATGGCCTGTCCCTGGGAGCTTACTGGTCCGAGCGAAAAAGTGATTTCCCGGAACGAAACCTCCTCATGGCGGTGCACGATAACACCGAGCCGACGATTGAGACGGGGCTGCCTCCGGTTCGCAGCTGGATGATCTCAGCCTCCGAGGAGTACATCGTTCAGCTTCAGAAAGATCGCTTTTATCTGAACTGGCGCGCGGGTAACTCGCGACGATACCCCCGGTTTCGAAACGGAGTGAGCGAAGGAATTGCCTCGCTGCTCGCCAAAGAGTTCATGCTCTTTAGCGATTTTTGCGAGCAGGCGGTTCATGAACGTCCGAACTTGCTCGAGGGTGACATTGCTAAGATCAATCTCTTGATCCAGGGCGAGCACTGGGTCGATTTTGATGACCTCAAGGCTATGCTACCCATGTTGAACGGTATGGATACTGCGATCGGTGCCCCTACCCCCGAGCTGAGCCTTCAGTTGATTGATCAGCGGGACTGGAGCACTCTCATCAAGATCCAGTCAGGGCGCGAGCCCGAGGGCGAAAAACGCCAGCTTGTGCGGCTGGAAATTCGCGCTCGGAGTTCCCTTTCTAAGGATAGCTTCGATGCCACATTCGATGTTCTCAACGAGCGAATTAATTCTGCATTTTTGAGGCTGGTTCCGCGCCAACAGATGATCGCGCGATTTGGAGGGCGAGAATGAGAGAATCGTTTGCAGTTGAATGTGTTAGCCCAAGCTGGCGGGCGCCTGCGCTCTACTTGGACTCCCCAGAGGTCGCGCAGGCCCGGCGCCGGCTTCCGTCAGCGCCCCTGCAGTCGGTGAAGACTGACGCAACGCCCATGCCGTCCGAGACGCCCACTGCGGTCGAGTCTGACTCACGCGTTGGGCAAATCACCGACTGGCGTCGGGTCGTGCCTGGTGCCTTCGCTCTCGAGTTTTCGTCGATCTGCGAGGAACTGTTTGTTGCGCTAACCGCGCGCTCCCCGAGGGGCCTGGCGAGCTTGCTCACTACCGAAGGGCTTTTAGATAATGCGGAGCTTTCCCTTGCTGCAGAAGCATTCGGACGAGCCGAGGATCTCACGCTGGTGCGGCAGACGTTGGTGCCTTTGTTGAAGCACAAGAGCGCACTCGTACGGGAGGGGGCAATCTATGGGCTGGCTGAGCTGGGCTTCGAGGATGTTCGAGTGGCTATCGAGGCGACCGCTAAAGGAGACGCACACGCCGGTGTTCGACGAGCAGCAGGAGCCGTCCTTGCAGGGTGGCAAGAACAGTCCCGAGATTAACGACCCTCCGCTTCGCGTTCTCCGACGCATCACGTATGAAAGCGTTGAGGAACTAAAGCAGGTGGAGCGCCTTGCGGGTGAGCGAGGCGTTGACCTCGAGCCGTCGGTGTACCTAGTTCCTGAAGCAATCGTGAGAGGCGTGGTACAGATGCACGCGGAGCATCTTTCGGTCTTGTCCAACGCGCCCAACAAGCACCCACGTTGGCACGTCAACGTGAGTCAGCTTCCGCACCAAGGGATAGTGCGGAAGCTTGGGAAAACCAAGTTCGCGTTCACCCAACAGGCTCACGCTTGCCTGACGCTCATGGATGAAGCAGATGTTGACGCCTTCGCAGCTGCTGTTTTTGCCTGTCTAGGCTCGGATGCCGTAGCGGAGGTAAACATGCCTGACATCCAGAGGTACGCGCGAGAAAAGTACGAAGCAGGAGACGCGGAGTGGCGCGCGTTTGTTGATGGCGGGGATCCCAAACATCAGAAAGACTGGGGCAAGTGGCTTAGGAGAGTTTGATCACACAGCAGCACTAGGCGTGAGCCTGGCGCTAGAGTTTGAGGGAATCGTCTCCCCCATTCGTGCGAGCCAAGCGAGCACGGATAAGGGGAGAGACCGAAGTTGGGTACGCGATCCTACTGAATTTGACGCTGGGCACGGCGTTGTGCCATTGGCTCATCGGAGTGCGTCTCGGCGGAGCCCCGGCCTGGACATTGATCCCGCTGCTAGCGATCGGGCTCGCGCTGGGCCGCTTGCTGCTCCCCGCGGAGATCGCGAGCACGGGGACGCTCCCGCTCGTCGCGCTGGCGCTGGTCGAGGGGGCGGTGCTCGTACTCGTGGTGGTTCGGCTGCGTGCGATCATTCGCGCCTACCGGCTCGCCAAGCGTGCTGGCGCGGAGTCGTTCGACGCGCTCGAAATGGGCGTGCTTGAGCTTGCGCCGCAGGCGCCAGGCGTCGCGGCCTGGGTGCGGCTCGAGCTCCAGCTGTGGGCGCTGATGCTGGTCGGTTGGTTTTTCAAGCCTATGCCCGCAGACGCTCCCAAGGTGTTCACGCATCATCGCGAGAGCGGTTGGTTCGGCTTCGTCGGCGTGCTCTGCTTCGTGCTGCTTATCGAAGGCGCGCTCGTGCACTGGTGGCTGCACGCCTCGGGTTACATCGTGGCGAAGTGGGTGCTGTTCGCACTGCACGTGTACACGTTCGTGTGGCTCATCGGCGACGCCCAGGCGATTCGCATTTATCGCAGCTCGCTTCGAAAGTTGGGAGATCACTGGTTTCTGTTTCTGTCCGTTGGTCTCCGGCAACGCGCCCGCATTGCGGTTTCCGACGTCGCCGAAGTCACGACCGGAGGCTCGGACAAGGCCGGCGAGGGCGAGCTGTTGGCCGTGGTTCAGGGCGCAGCCAACGTGCGGCTCGCGTTTCGGACGCCCGCGAACGTTCGCCCCATGCTCGGCGCCGCCAAGCCCACGCAGAGCTTGCTCCTGCAGGTGGACGAGCCCGAGGACTTCCGCGCTGCGCTCAGCTCGCGGTTGACCTCTACCGGCGCGGCGGACGACGTCGCCTGAGCTGAGAGCGCCACCCAGCGCGCTTGTGCCGCTGTGGGCGCCTTTGAGACCACTGGCGGCTCCGACGACGTGCGGCATGCAGCCACAAAGCACCTACCAGGCACTGTGATGTTAACCTAAGTGTGCGAGGTGAATCGACGCTGAGCTTTGGGTTCTGTTGAGGGTCTGACGCTGGGCTTGTTGCCTTTGGGGGTGCTGCTCCCTTTGCTGGAAGTGAGCAGCTCAGAGTCGTCGGCTAAGTGGCCTGCTCTTGCTTCTGCTCCTCCTTCCGATCAATTTTGCACTTCGAATGTCTTATGCTCTTACTGGCGAGTGATCGAAATAACCTCGACGATCGAATGGAAATGGAGATACGGAAATGAAGGGCAACCTCGATGTTCGGCGCGACGTTCTGGCGCTCGCGTTTCACGGCACGCTGATCATGCTCGTCGGTTTTTTGGAGGGCTCGGCCTACAGTCTGGCGATCACCGGCAGGGCGCCTCCGGAGGTCGTGACGCAATGGCGAGTGGCGCACTTGGGTAGTATCTCGGGCGGCTTGTTACTGCTGGCTGGAAGCTACATTGCGACACTGATCGATGCTCGCTCCGCGATCTGGCTTTCTCGCCTGTACGTGCTCGGGGGCTACACATTCGCCGTGGCGATGTTGCTGGCGGCCCTGTTCGGACAGCGAGGCCTGCTGCCGAACCTTCCCCCCGAGAACTTGGCGGTCCTCGTCTTGTACGGGATTGGCTCGCTGTCCGTGCTGCTAGGGACGGTGCTAGCCCTCTGGGGTCTCAGGAAGGCTACTCACGCGTTGCTCAAGCACGTCGCTTGAGACGAGCAGATCGACGTGGCTTTCGGCTAGCTCCTTGCTGCGGAAGGAGCCTGGAACGAGGGCGAGATTTTCGAGCTCAAAGCGTCGCTAACGCTGCCGAGCGCCATCACCATCGACACCGATGCCTACTGAGCTAGATGCGGCGAATAAACGGGTGTTCGAATCTTCGGCGTCGGCTGTTGCGGATGCGCTTGTGGGACTTGGGCTCGCGACAATGCTAAGGTCTCCTTATGTGGCAGCCCGTCAAAGAACCGTGGCAGTATCGCGTGCTCGATATGAACCCGCCCAGCTTGGATGTTGCGGCCCTGGCTGAGGGCCTGAAGCTCACCGCGACGCAGCGCTTGGAAAACGTCCAGCGTCTGAACGCGCTGGCAATCGAGCTGCAGCGCGCAACGCGCGACGCGGCGAAAACGAAATGAGCGACTTCAAACGAATCTTTGGCTTGCTGACCGATGCGGACGTGGAATTTGTGCTCATTGGTGGACTCTCAGTCATCGCGCACGGTCATCAGCGCGCCACGCTCGATGTGGATATTTGCTACGCACGCACGCCGAAAAACGTAGCGCGCCTCGCCGCCGCGTTGGCGCCCCTGCACCCGCGCCTCAGAGGCGCTCCCGCGGAGCTGAAATTCCCCTGGGATGCGCAGACCCTTGCCAATGGCCTCAACTTCACCCTTGTGACAGACCTGGGTGACCTCGATTTGCTCGGGGAAGTCGCCGGCCTGGGTAGCTACGAGGACATCGCGTTGAGCGCGATTGAAATTGCGCTCTTCGGATGCCAGGTGGCGATGCTCAATCTGGACCAGCTCATTCGTTCAAAGGCGGCGGCTGGGCGCGTGAAAGATTTGCTGGACCTGGAAGCGCTCCGCAAGCTGCAAAGTGGCTGAAGACTACGCCCGACTCTACGCCTGCAGGTATGGACCGGACGGGCAAAAGCCACGCGCTAAACTGTCGACGTTACCAGCGACGACCAGTTTTCGACGCTGCAAAAGGGCGGCCGTCCTGCAACTCTGGCCAATTTCGGCTCTCGAGTCTCCTTGAAGTCGACTTTGTCGTGCCCTCCGAGGGGCGAATTTACCTGGTTGAAGCGAAAGCCACGCACACACCAAAAAGCTGAAATGGCCACGCCCATGCGAGCACTGTCCGCCGCCTGGGCCAAACACGGAAGCAACCCAACACGGGACTTGGAGCTCTATCTGGTGCATCGACCTTCCAAGTCGCCCACCCGTTCGATGGCTCTGACCTCCGGCGCGAAGGCGTTGCCATGGCGCGAGTTTCTTGCGCTCCTCTAACGCATCATCCCAACGCCCACCGGCGCCTCACCGCTTCTCTCGCTTGGCCCTTACAGTTGCGCCAATGACGAGGTCTGGCGTGCCCGAGCGTCGCCGCTTGATCGTGACGGTATTCAAGTTAGGCCCTCGGTGCTGGCTTTCGCCGCTACGCGACCAATCGAGCTGTATGCTTATGGTTAACGTCCCGAAGGGCGCTTCGGCTTCTTGGTCCGCTTCTTCGCCCGAGCCGCCGTACCAGACACCTTGGAGGCAACCCTTCTTTCGGCTTCGGCAAGCATGCTCTCAAACGCACGCAACAGGTCGTCTTGGTCCAACGCTTCTTCAAGTTGGAAGAGCGTTGACCGAATGAGCGAGAGATCCACCCCCTTGAGATTCGCACACAAAATATCGACGATGTCATCTTTGTCCTTCGCCCTGCCGGCTAAGACCTTCATGGCAACGATGTCCTCTAGGCGCGCAACTGGCAACACGACGCTCCCGACCTTTCGTTGAACGGAGCGTTCGAGAAACAGTTGCTCCAAGCCAGGACCGGCTATCACCAGATCTACGGCTATGTCGGTGGTCTCGTGCACGACCGGCAGCACACGCGTCTGGTCAACAAATTTCACATTCTCGAAGCGCAGGCGAAACCCCGATGAGCGCAGATGTGCGGCCAACTGGCGACTCGTCACTTGGCCAAGGTGAACCGTGAGATCGAGATCGGCTGTTGCACGAGACGAACCGTAAATCAGCGCTGCCTGGGCGCCAAACAAATACCAGCTAACATCGAGCTCAGCCAACGCCCCCTTCAAAGCTGCGAGGGCCCTAACGAACGGTGAAGGCGTGGGCCGCGGCATCCATCAGCTTCTTCAGCCTAACATGGTGCGCGAAGTCTTCGTCGCGCCCAGCATGGGCAATACTCGGATTCAACGATCGGGCGTGCTCGTACAAGGCGTGAGCGAGGGCGATGGTTCGCTGCGCTCCTTTCACTTTGTAGAGCTTTGCCCAATGTTGCCGCTTGTGGTGATCTACGCGCGCCCAGTCTCGGCGCGCGAAAGCTCGGAGATGCTCTGGATCTAGGAGAGCCGGCTTCATCCCAGCAACATAGCTTCCCGTCTCGCATAAACCAAGCACGGGATCTCCGCCCATCGGTACATAGATATCCAGAGGGAGCTGTCTCACGCCACGTTGGCACACGGGGCCTCGGCACTGGACGCAAATTCGGTAAAACTCGGTCAGCGCAAAGTCAGTACGCCGCTCTCGAGCGGCACACGACACACGGCGCTGCAGGTCCCGTTAGCGGGACTGCAGAATTGCGAGAGGCAGTCGCTGTCGTGCTCGCAGATGCCACCTTCGTCCTGCGGCTGACCGCAAGCCAGACCCGGGCCACTTGCCAAGTCGCACACGAGCGGAGGTACGCACGTGAGGCCGCCCGCACCGGGTCCGCAGCTTGCACCTGCCGTGTTGGCCGTTTCTCCACACACGCGGCGGGTGCTGTTGCGATCACTCGCATCGGCGAGCCTACAGTTTTGCGTTACGCACTCGAAGTCGTTCTGGCACGCTTCGCCGGCGGGTAAGCTGCCGGTTCGTACGCCCTGACATTCGGACGGGTCGGCACCACGCGCGATATCCGCCACCGCTGCGCAGTCGGCAGCACGAAGGGCTTCGAGGCAGGCTTTGAGGGCAGAGGTGTCCAGCTTGGCGCGACCGCTTTCGATAGCCCGCGCGAGCTCTGCAGCGCGCGAGCCGTTCGGGCTCAATTCCAAACACTGCGTGACGCCGCCGATCCCGCCGACCCACGGGTCCTGTGCCGTACAACACTCGAACGCCTTCGAGCACAGGATGCGATCACGCTCGGCAAAGAACTGGTGGGCCTGCCCATCGGCGTTTGGGGAGCTACAGCCCTCACAACATCCGAGCATCGAAACGAACAAGCAGCCACGGAGCCGAGAAAGCCTGGACCCGACGTTCACTTGACCTTCAGCCTCCTGAAGCGGTTAGCGCGGCTGCAGCGTCTGCGCGTTCTGAACGCGTCGGCCGGCGTGCTTTCCAGCATCGCCGCCAAACCGACACCTCGCGACCTCGCGACCCCATACTGCCCCAGTCTAGCATCTCCCATGTGACCGCCTCCTTGAGCGTTCTACCGCCCGCAGTCCTGCTCCTAGGCGACGCGCGCCTGCCTCGTCAAGCGAGCGGCTTCTGGAGGGATGCGATGCGGCGTTCTTAGCGGGATGCTAGACCTAGGATCTGGTCAATGCAGCTCCTGCGACCTGTTTTCCAGGTTAACGTGCGCTCTCCGAGAGCAGCATCGGCGGTGTGAGCACGCGGACGCCATGCACCTCCTGACCAATGAGATACCCGAAGTCCGCCACATCGCCGGTGAGCAGCACGTGGCCGCGGGTTCCGACGGCAGCACTCAGGATCGGAACATCCTTCGAGGGCAAGCGGCTTCCCTCGACCGGCGCGAGGACGTCAGTGATCTGAATCCGTACGAGCAGCGCGGACAAGCGGTGCAGCGCCTCGGGCCGTTTGCGCGAGAGGTTGCGCTCTGCCTCGGCGACCGCGTACGACGAGCTCACCAGCGAGAGCGGTAACTTCCAGAGGCGGAGCAGCCCGTTTTCGGCGCTCCACGCAGCGGAGAAAAGCACGTTGGCATCAAGGAAGACGCGGGTCACGGTGCAGGCTTGCGGTGCAGGATGGCGTCAGGATCCAGCCCCATCGACCGCACCTCCTCACGCGCCCGTGCGTAGTCATCGGCATCAACCGCGTTCGATAGCAGGAAGCCAGCGGCACGCTCGTCGCTATACATCTCAAGCGCGGTCGCCATGGCGGGGCGCAGCAGGATGCCTTCGTCATGCTCTTCGGCGATCACCAGCGACCCATCCTGCAGACCGAAGCGCTTGCGCATCGCAGCCGTCTCCACCGCTCCCTCGGACGCGTCAGCCCATTTCTCGAACCTTACGCTTGGGGCCCAGCCGCCAGCGAAGGCGTTGACGTACGTACGTACGTACGCTAGCCTAGCAGGATGAATGCGACGAAGCTTCGTGCCGAGCTTTACACCGTTCTTGATCGAGTCTTGAAGACAGGCACGCCTGTCCTGATTGAGCGCAAGGGGCAGCGCTTAAAGCTAAGCGTCGATGATGCGCCGCCGTCCGCCGGCAAGGAGAAGCTGGCGTGGCCAAGGTCTCGTCCGAGCTGGGTCAATGGCAGCGTCGATGATCTTGTGCACCTCGAATGGTCGAGTGAGTGGCGGCCTTGATTGCTTACCTGGACACGCATGTCGTGGTCATGTTGACCCAGCCAGCAAGGCACCTTCCCCGCAAAGCCATTGCCACGTTACGGCAGGCACGGCTGTTGAAAATCTCCCCAGCCACGGTTCTAGAACTTCAGTTCTTGCGTGAGATAGGCCGCCTCAATAGCTCGCCCGACAACTTCCTTGAAGCCGCCCGCGAAGCGTTCACGCTAGAGGTGTGTGATCAGCCCTTCGATGACGTGGTGTCCGCTGCCTTGGCGCTCAGCTGGACACGCGACCCCTTCGACCGAATCATCGTGGCCCAGGCGGATGTTGGTCAAGGTGTGTTGCTCACCAAAGACCGTCAGATCCTTGAAAATTTTAAGGCCGCGACTTGGGACTAACTCTCGGAGGCGGATGACCGCGCGCCGCCCGCAGTGCTGGCCAGCATTCGTCCGCCTGCGGAGGGTTGCGGCGACTAGTGCCAGGCCCGCCATGATCCACGGTCCGGAGCCGTTGCTGCTCACCGATAGCGAACAAGTCGATGAACTGGTGTGGGGCGGCGCATAGACAGAGGTGGAGGCTCCTCCGCTCGCGGAGATCGGATCGGCTGCGCTCGGAATTAGGGGTGTATAGGGTGGGGAGATGTTTGGGGGAGAGCAGACGGCGTCGAGGTTGCGTCGCCCCCCGGAGTTCACGGGCGAGCTCGGCGACCCTGCTGCCCCCTGCGCGTTGGGCGCGCCAGCAGCGCCCGCCAGAACGATGCCAGCTTCGCAGGCACCGGGCGATGCGAGTGTCGAACATAAGCGCATGGGCAGCGTCTGCTTCCGTGGTGTGAATCCGTGAGTGCATCCATCCGGGATTGTCAAGGTGGTGGGAGGCCCCTCACTGACGTTACCCGCAGCGTCGTAGGTTCGCACAAAGTACGTCCACTGACTCGACGTTGTGGGGACGTGAAAACCGGTAATGAGTGAGGTAAAGTATTGGCCCGAGAGTTCGAAGGGGCTACTGGGTGGCGAGCCCGGGCCGCATACGGGAGCTCGGTAGACCACTTCCTCCCGAGGGGTGAGGGCTCGAGGGCCCTGAGTAAAAATAGCCGCTTCCACGACGTCCGTGAGATCCGGCGTCTCCCCCGATGGCGTAGATAGCTTGCTGTGAATGATGGCAAGTGGCCTGGTCGGAACGGTCTCATCCAGCTCGCACTCGAGCTGCACTGAGAGCGCTGGGGGAGCAACGTGGTCCGCCGCCGCCGTGCGAAAGCGACTGTATTCATACATGTGGGCGCCGAGGGGATCTACGCCGGCGCTGCCGCTGCCGCCGCCGCTGCTTGTGGCTCGCGCAGACCCAACGCTCAATACACCATCAGCCGCAAAGGGTATCCTAGCAGCATCGAAAGCACCGCAGCAGCTTGCCGTGCCCTCGGCGCAGGCTACACGAGCGCTACTGTTGCAGGCACGTATGGATGCGATTGTACAGCGTTCTGGCACGCGATGCACGACGCGGACGATGGCATTTGCGGGGAGCGTCGGGCCCACACGCACGTAGAAGTTACGTGGCTGTTGTATTGCCGAGAACCAGTATTCGGGAGTTCCCCAGAGCCGATCGCGTGGGCGCCATTCGGAAGCCAGCGCCGTGTCATCTTCCAGAACCAAAACCGGAAGTGCGCCAATCCCAATGGCGTCGCTGCAATCCACCGCAACTTCCAGTTGGTAATTGGCGGGCAGAACAGCGCAGCGAACATTAGCTACCTCGAAGCCACATTCGTACGGGAGGCACGATGTGATGCAAACGGTTGCAGCCGCCGGCAGGGTAAATAGAGACGTTAATCCGAAAGTTGCAATGACCAAACTGACCCGCCGATAGCCTGGGTAAAACGTGTACCTGTTGGCGGAGGCATGCATGAGAGGCACCTTTCCGAAAGGCTACGAGCCTTTCGAATCAAGTGCTACCCTGTGTTGCCCGGCTGTTCATTGTCCGCCGCTCGCACTCTGATTCCCGGGGATAGTTACGAAACGATTCTAGGGGCTTGGCGACGCGCTCCAGTAAGGCTTCTCCCCAACATAATTTCCCGGTGGATCAGTAGATGTCGACCTCGCCGCTGGCCGCGGCCACGCGGTCTGCCAGTTCGGCCACCCCAGACCTAGCCCATTTGCGGGATATCGCGTTGCGCCGCCGCCGGCACGCATCTAGCCATGACCGATGGCTGTGGCCCACCCTGCGCACGCCCGTTGGCCCCGTGCTGGAAGACCTGGCCGAGCATGGCTGGCAACCAGCACACTTGTTACCCGCCTTAAAGAACGCCGCTAGCTTGGTTCCCGCCAATCGGAGCCGCAGCGCGGACAAGTCACGTTCAACGAAGGTGCGGATGATCTGCACGTGCCAAACACTGCTTTCGTCATCTGACGGCACCGCGGATCCGCCAGGTGTCGTTCCAGCCCTTGTGGCCTTCGGGCCGATGGGGGTAGCTTGTGTGCGAGTGGGTTGAAAGGCTGTTGGCAATGCGCGGAGCGAAATGGGTGGTGCTAGGGATTTTGGCGTTCGGTGTTGCGTGCAACTCGATATTGGGGCTGGAGGGAGAATATCGGTTGACGGCGGGAGCCTTGGAATGTCGGCTCAGCAGCGACTGCAGCAGTGGGCAGAAGTGCATTTTCAAGACGTGTGGGGTGGAATGCGCGGGTGATCAAGATTGCGCCCTGGGTTTGCGCTGTTTGAAAACGGCAGGCGGGAGCGCGGCTTGTGTTTCGTCGACGCAGGCGACGTGCAGCGAAGGGGGGCAAGAGTGTCCTCCTGGCACCGCGTGCAGCGCGGGAACATGTCGTAATCGTTGCATCCCGGGGACCCTGGAGTGCTTGGCGAGTCAATTTTGTGTCGACAGCTTTTGTCGTGGCACAGACCCAACGCGCGATGCACTGAGCGGGGAGATCGGGGGATCGGGCGGGATGGGAATGATGTCAGGGGGCGCACCCGGCACACCTGGAGTTGGAGGAATGCCGTCGGGTGGAGCACCGGCGACGGGAGCCAGCGGCGGCGCGGTGTCGGGCGGATCGGGCGGGAGCTCAGGCGGGATGAAGAGCTCTTTACCGGGATGCGTGGGGCTTGCGAACAACTGTGGCGTTTCGGCGAAACTGAATTGCTGCGCCACGACGACGGTGCCCGGCGGCACCTTCAATCGGAGCAACGACGCGGCCTCTCCCGCCACAGTGAGCGACTTTAAGCTAGACAACTACGAGGTAACGGTAGGAAGGTTCCGATCGTTCGTGGCCGCATACACTCAGCCGATGATTGCAACGGGAGCTGGGAAGAACGCGAATAATCCAAGCGATCTTGGTTGGGAGGAAGCTTGGAACACAAGTCTTCCGGCCAACGCGGCCGTACTCAACGCAGAAGTAAACTGCGATAGCGCGCGTCAAACGTGGACAGACCTAGAGGCCAGCAACGAGACGCGCCCCATGAACTGCGTGAGCTGGTATGTGGCTCAAGCCTTCTGCATATGGGACGGCGGGCGCCTGCCAACAGAAGCCGAGTGGAACTACACGGCGGTAGGCGGGAGCGAGCAGCGCGTCTACCCCTGGGGAGCAACAGTGCCCGAAGCGAATGCGGCCTTGGCGGTCCACGATTGTCGCTACGACGGGATGGCAAACTGCAGCCCGCTCGATGTTGCCCCTGTGGGTTCGGTGATAGCCGGAAACGGCAAATGGGGCCACTCAGACCTCGCTGGGAGCATGGCGGAGTGGAATCAGGACTGGCACAGCAATGTCTACCCCAGCCCGTGTAGCGACTGCGCCCAACTGACCACTTCCACGATGCGGGTCTACCGTGGCGGCTCGTATGACAGCAGCAGCGTCGGTATCAAGTCTGCCTCGCGCCTCGGAATCGCGCAGACCACTCGCAGTGGCACCCTCGGCTTCCGGTGCGCGCGCTCTCTCTGAAGGTGCCGTCGGGACCATTCGCTGCGGTCGCGGGTGTAGCCTCCCTCAGCTCGACGCATGGCTGATTCAGATCTTGTTCACGCGCCACGCATCAAGGCTAAAGGCGCCGCTGCCCTTACACGCAATGTAAAGGAAGAGCAGAGCATAGACGGCGGCCAACTCCCCCTTATTGATCGTTGGAATGAGTTGCTCACCCAGTTCGAACTTCCAGTGGAACTGCGCGTAGGCGACGGCCATGGTCCCGCTAGCTAGGAACGCGCTGGAGCTCGTCCTGAAACCTACGGCTATCAGCAAGCCGCAAACCAGCTCAATCGCCCCACCCAGCCACAGTTGGGTCCCGAACTCTGTGGGGGAAGCACCTAAGATCCCGAAGACCTTCTGCATTCCGTGAAACGCAAACATCAAGCCGCTGCCGACGCGGAGTAGGGCGTAGGTGTGCTCTTTATAGGGCTCAAGCAATCGGAGCATCCTCAGGTCCTAGGGGGCGGATGGGGCAACGTCAATCGCTGCCTGCGTCGCGAATGAACAGGGCATCCCGCTCTTCTTGTGATCCTCATCAAGCCACTCCAAGTTCCGTCTGGAAGTAGTTCCCGCCTGCTATGCCGTTGCGGCGCGACGTGTACAGCAGCGTCTGGCCCGGGCCACGCGCACATGATTGCCGCCAAGGTTGACACCTATAAGCATACGAATCAACATTGATCGTATGCGCACAACCCTCGACCTTCCGGCGGATCTGCTGAACGAGGCCCAGCAACTGCTCGGGTTCAAGTCCAAGACAGATACGATCATCTTGTCATTGACCGAGCTCGTACGCAGACGACGCATCGAAGAATTGAAGGGACTCGCCGGCCGGGTGGACCTAGGACTGGACCTCAATCGCTCGCGGCGGCGGCCTCCGGCGGAATCGGCCGAGCGAAAGGCGAGCTTGGCGCGCCGTAGGTCACGGTGATCGCCGTAGATACATCGGTCTGGATCAACTTCTTTCGAGGCCGAGAACCCGTCGTCGCAAGGCTTTCCGACCTGTTAGATCGTGACGAGGTCGCGTTGCCTGCGCCTGTCCGCATCGAGATTCTTTCGGGCGCGAGAAAGAACGAGAGGCCGCGTCTTGGTCGCCTGCTGGCTGCCCTACCCGTGCTCTATCCCAGCGCAGGCTCGTGGCAGCGTATCGAAGAATGGGTGACGTCGGGGCCCGCGAGCGGTCACGGATTTGGTTTTGGCGACCTCTTGATCGCTTCGCTGGCCGCCGATCACGCCTGTCCGATCTGGTCCCTTGACCGTGATTTCACCCGCATGGCCCGACTTGGCTTGATAACGCTCGCTTCCTCTTGATCGACCTGTCGGCTTCTCCGCTTCGGCGTTCGCCGCCGCGTTCAGTTGGTCGTCGTGCCCGGCCGCTTCCGACCAAATCAGGTCGAGTGCGCCATGTGCCGAGTTTGGATCCCTCAGGCTCGCCACCGGGGGTACCCGCTCCTACCCGTGCTCTAAACTAAACCGAGCAAGGGCCCGGCGCCCGTATCCGTGGTTCCGTAGGTTTGAACGGAATTGAGCCCAAAGAGCTGAGCGATGGACACGAGCAGGCGTGCATGGCGAGTGCTGTTACCCGGATACTGCAGGTAGCGACCTCCCTTGAGCCTGGACGTGGCACCTGCGAGAATAAACGGCATCCCCTGCTCAGAATGGCTTGCTCCATGGGAGACCTCGGTGCCCCAAACAACCAACGTGTTGTCGAGCAGAGTGCCGTTGCCCTCGGGGATCGCGGCCAAACGGTCCAAGAAATACGCCAACTGCGCGGCGTACCATTTCTCAATGGCGGCCAGCGCGGTAACGCCCCCCGGACCCTCCCCCTCATCTATGTGGCTGATCTCGTGGTGCCCACTCGTTTCGCCCGGGAGTACCCACGTGAAGCGCGTGTTGCTATTTTCATTGCGATCAAACTGAATGCTCGCGACATTGGTGGAGCCGCAGGCCAAGGCTTGGGCCAACACGATGCTGGATCGCCTGGAGGTGGCAGAGGCGATCTACGTGCCGAGCATCGCGCTCGGGGAGATTCGATCAGGCTTCCTGAAAGGGCGGCGCCCCAAGGAAAACGAAACCCGGCTCGCTTGGTTCTTGTCGCAGGAGGGCGTCCGCACGCTCAACGTGGATGCTGCGGTTTCGCACCGCTACGCGGAGATCCACCGCGCGCTCTACGCCCGCGGCAAACCCATCCCCACCAACGATCTGTGGATCGCCGCCATTGCATTCGAGAATAGTTTGGTTTTGTACACGCGCGACGCGCATTTCAGTCAGGTACCGGGGCTGGCATGCTTGTGAGAAACCCCGGGCACGCGAGATGAGCGCCGTCGCGCGCTTGCAACAGCATTTCCAAGCAAACGGGCGTGCCCGTGATCTTCGGTGTGCTCACCACAGAGACGATTGAGCACGCCATCGAGCGCGCGGGCACCAAGGCCCGGCAACAAAGGCTGCCATGCGGCGCTCGCAGCCATTGAGCTGGTCAATCTCCGACGTGCGTTAACTAGCGCGGGGCTTAAGGCGGCGGCGCTTTGAACTCACCGCTATTCCAGGACGACCGTCCCGACGCCCAGGGTTCTGCGACGGGAAGCGTCAGCACAGCGACATCCGTGCCACGATCACCATTTTGATAGGATGGGTTGCGCTCCGCCCAACAACTCGCCTGGAATCGCATACCCAGGCCTGGCGCCGAGTAACTCACCTGGAACCGTCCCGTGCGTGGAAAGCAGTGGGCAGCCGTAAGAATGTGTTTCGGGTTTATGAAACTGCCTGAACAGCCCGCAACACCGGCACCAGTGCTTCGTTCAAAAATATCAAGCTTCACGATGCCCTGAGCTGTTTGGTCTGGCAGCGCGCCATTCACCGCAGTCCCGTTCCATATCTTCTGCACCTGCACCTCAGTAGAGCCCTGGTCAGCAAGAGGCTCATCAAAGGCATCGTCCAAAGCATTTTCCGCCTTCACGGGTTTGAATGAGTCCAAGTAGTTTCGTGCTTCGACGTACGCGCGCGCGCCGTCGCACGTCGAGACGCTTTCTAGACCAGACAGGGCACGCAACGACTCGTCCATCGTCAGGTGAGCGCTCATCTTAGCAACGCACGAATAGAAAGGTGACGGTCCGGAATTGGAGCCAATGGCGTGCGCTCACCCCGCCGGGACAGCAACTTTGGCGAGAACATACGTCGGCGTGCGCAAGCGGACGACCGCCCACCCAGCAAGCCCATCCTCACGCCCTCTCGGAGCAACCACCCAGCTGGCGCGGTCGGTCTCGACTGAGCGCCGTGCCGCGGCTGCCCACTCGAAGTCGGGCAGTACTCGTTTCCGCAGTACCGGATCATCTTTGAGCAAGAGGCTCGCACGGCTCGGATACCCAAAGCCTGCGATTATCGCGAAATGACCGTATCCGTTTGCGGCCTCAATGGCCACTTTTGCCGTTCCGGGTATCTCAGTGCGAATCTTCTGACCAAGTGCCACCTCCTCAGGTCTGGAATGATACCAGTGATAGTGTGGCATCAGGGGCCGGGACGCGAGGCCGCCTGCCACCGCTGCAACCGCAGCTGCCAAGAAAAACGGATGATCGACTTTGCTTGAGAATAGCTGCGAACAGGCTATCCCAGCTAGCAAGCCGCGAAGGAGAAAGAGAAAGAGTAGGGGGCGCTCCAGGTGATGTGTGGCCATCGTGTTACGGACGTCGCTCACCACGAGGAAGATCAAGAGACAAATGCTCGCAGGAGCATACAGACCCAACGCTCGCAACAAGCGTGTTCGATCACTTGCTGACCGATTGAACCAGACCGCAACAAGCAAGAACGCCGTGAGCTCTGGCGCGCTGGCGATCGCCAAGGTTGGAAATCGAGCCACCTTCCACCACAGGTCCTCCTGCCCCTGGCCGAGCGCAAGCCGATATTCGGCCACGGATTGAGTAAACCCCAACGGATTCCCCGTTGCAAAATACCAGTAGGCGAACCACGCAGCGATCCCACTGGACGCGACAAGCGGCAGGGAAAAGCGCGCCAGCACGCTTCGATGACGGGCCGCTTGAATGGCAACAATCATTGCAATCGGCCACATCTCATATCGACAGAGCGTGGCCGCAGAGACTGCAACGCAGGCCAGCGCGATGCGGGGATGCTGCTGCACTCCGACACGCGAGGCAGCCACGGCCCAGAACGCCAGCGCGCTCGCGGGGAGCTCCGGTACCGTCAACGCTCCATGTACAGCGATCTGCGGAACGAGCGTGATGAGGACGGACGCAACGGTTGACTGAAAGATCGATGCCCCGACCCTCCGAGCCGCATCCCAAAAGAGCAGGGTTGCTCCTAGCCCCAGCGCCACGCCAAGTATATGCGCCGCGACGAGCGATGGTCCAAAAATGGTGAATCCAGCCCCATAAAACAGAGCCGGCAGAGGCAGCCAGCTGCCGTTGAAAGGGGAAAAATCTGGCGTTTCGGCGAACGCAAGAGCTATTGTAAGGCGGTTGTAGTCGTCGTCTGTAACGGCGGTGATCCCAAACCCCAGAACCACCCCTGATACCAAAAGCCTTGTGAATGCGACGATTAAAAGGGAGCGGCGCACGGTCATGCGGCACCCGCGCCGCGCCTGAAGCAGAGCCTCGGTCCTTGGAAGACTCCCGGCAACATCGCGGTTTCAGGTTTCTTCAAAGCAATCTTCGCAGGGAGGGCACGCATCGCGCCGCATCCTCCTTTTTTACGCGCGCTCGTCAAGCCGGACTCACTCTTCTGGTACAATCAGGCCCTGCTCGACTGCAGATTGAAGACCGCGAATTGTCTGACCCCCGACGTACACACTATAAAGTGTCTCGCATTGTTATCCGGCCCTGCGACGACACCGGCGCCGCAACACTCCCGGCCGACTCGGAAAAACCCTGACGGAGTTCGGAGCAGCGCCGGCAGCACCGTTCAGTCGCGCCCTGCGATCCACAGGTGCCGCCGGCGTTAACTAGTGTGGACCTTTGAACGCTCCCCTCTTCAGCTAGCCCGAGCAGCAGGTCGTAGTACAAGCTCGGGGCGGCTGGATCGCAGTCTGCGGGAGTGGGTACCCCTCAAGGAACAGATGCGCTGGCACAAGTCGACGAGGTGCTGGATCGCCTGGAGGTGGCAGAGGCGATCTACGTGCCGAGCATCGCGCTCGGGGAGATTCGATCAGGCTTCCTGAAAGGGTGGCGCGGGACGCGCATTTCAGTCAGGTACCGGGGCTGGCATGTTTGTGAGAAACCCGCATACTGCACCAGGGCGCGCAACGATGCGCCAGAACGCACGCGTTTCCCATCACTCCCCACGATGGAGCGAGCGGTATGCCGTGGGGTCAAGGCCGGTATGTTGTTTGAACAGGCGCGCAAAGTAGCTGGTGTTGCCGATCCCGACCTGCGGCGCGATTTCTTTGACGCGAGCGTCCGGGGCGAGGAGCAAACGCTCAGCACGCCGGATACGTAGTCCAATCACGTAGTTCATGGGTGACACACCAAAGCACTGACGAAAAGAACGGGTGAGTGTGCTCTGAGACATCGACGCGCGACTGGCAAGGCTCTCGGCGGTGATCGTGGTTTCAAAGTTGTGTTCCAGCCATTCCAAGAGATCGGAAAGCTTGACGAGAGCCTGCGACTTGGAGTCCGTCATCGTGCCGTAGTGCCGCGCTAATTCCACCAAGACCTGAGTGAGGTAACCGGTGCTGACGGCGTCAAAGCCGGGGCGCCTACTATCAACCTCCTCGCGCGTCTGAGCGAGCGTTGTGCGCAAGCAAGCGACTACGTCTTTGCTAATTCGCAATCTGCTTTCGAACTGATGCCGAGATCTAAGTTGTGGTTCATACGTGAACAACGCTGAATACCCGGGTATTCGCAACAGTTGGCGCTCCGGCAGCTCCAAGCGTTTTTGGTCGAATAGGACATTGATCAGACCCAGATTGTTGCAGTGCGAATAGCCGTGGAGCGTGTTCGAGGGGATGACAAACACGTCACCCTCGCCGATCGAGAATGAATGCCCTTCCAAAAGGTGGCGTCCACTTCCTTCCATCACGATCACGAGCTCAACGTACGTGCCGTGACGATGCAGCTCCATGGGGGGATGCTGACTCACCTCGAACGCCAACAAGGGAAACGCTCTCAGGTAGTCGACGACCTCCACGTGTACGCAAAGATAGCAGGTTGGTGAGGGCCGACCAGCATCTGCTTAATGCTGCTGTTCTGCGCGCCGGGTGATACTTCCGCGCACCGGGTAATTCTCGCGGAGCGGGCCATGACGGTAAGCTGCGTGCGCTGGGGTTGGCGGCGCGATGCTGATTGGATTCTGTCCAAAGACACTCAGCAATCGCCTGCATTGTGCTCACCCGCGCTGATATTGTCAGAGCAGAATCGAGGTCACCATGAGAAGAATCATTGGCGGCGGTGCGTTCGCTTGGGCATTATTCGGAGCGGTAGCCTGCACGGCACAGGTCGGAACTCAGAAGCAGACTGGTGTTGGGCAAGCAGCGAGTCCCGGCGTGGGCCCGGCACCTGGCAATACAGCCTTGAACGGTGGCGGGGGAGCCGGCAGCGCGGT
>Ga0163155_10000352_pt1 | contig 55861 bp, 50 predicted proteins | sample OliLakLV19SP4G1_FD_148611 | JGI IMG/M metagenome (GOLD analysis project Ga0163155, IMG submission 148611) | Freshwater microbial mat bacterial communities from Lake Vanda, McMurdo Dry Valleys, Antarctica - Oligotrophic Lake LV.19.SP4.G1 | ecosystem: Environmental > Aquatic > Freshwater > Lake >... | reverse complement strand
GAAAGATACTAGGCTATCGTTCCTCTCTTGAAGTCGCAAGGGAGAATGGTGTATTATTAGATTAATCGGGGGTGTCCTAATTCGGGGGTGAATTTAGGGAACTACTATCTTTTATATGATAGCATAATTGATTTTATTTGTCAAGTAATGCTCCGCGAACAGGATTCGAACCTGTAACCTACTGGTTAACAGCCAGTTGCTCTACCGTTGAGCTATCGCGGAAAGATGAAGCATAATAATGCAACGTAGAGATCGTATCAAATTGAAGCCCGATACGCAATATCATTGATCGTAGCTAAAGAGGACATCATTATGCTATAATTCTATTATTACTAGTTTATTCATTATATGAGTATCAACATTCGAGCAAAGGGCATTGAGCTTACAGAAAGTACTCGTGACTATGTTACGGTACGACTTGCCTCTCTTGATAAATTCTGCGATCTCACGATCGAAGGAAATAACGCTGATATAGAACTTGAGCAAACGACACAACATCATGCAAAGGGTGATATTTTTCGAGCAGAGGTGAATCTTTTTGTCTCGGGAAAGCAATATTTTGCAGATGCGCGAGGCCAATCTATTGAATCAGCGATTGACGAAGTTAAAGATGAAATTATTTGTCAATTAAAAAGAGAGAAAGAAAAAACTCGAACCTTTTTTGATCGAGGGAGTAACGCACTCAAAAAAATGTTGAAACGCATATAGTTTTCATTCATGTCAGGAACAGGTAAATTGATCTCAGCACTCATTGTCTTGTTGATTATACTTGCAGTGATTTTATTTATTGGAAGAAATGTCGAGCTACGTAATGCATCAAATACTGTTAGGCTTCAGGAAACAACAGAACCTGATGAATTTACTAATACAGAAACACCATCACAACCTATGCCCAAACAACTTATTGATATAGAAATATTACCAGGAATTGAAAATGCGCGTGTTACTCTTGAGACTACAAAAGGGAATATTGTGATTGTCCTAAATGGTACTGACGCGCCGAAAACTGCTTCAAACTTTGCACGGCTTGCACAAGAAGGATTTTACGACGGAACGCGATTTCACCGTGTAATCGCGGGATTCATGATTCAAGGAGGTGATCCACTTTCAAAGAATTCTTTTGGTCCAGATAATGCGTGGGGTACAGGAGGACCTGAATATCGTTTTGCAGATGAGCTATCTTTGAATGCAAAAAATCTTACAGGAACAATTTCTATGGCGAATGCTGGGAAAGATACAAATGGAAGCCAGTTTTTTATTAACGTAGCAGATAATACGTTCCTTGATGGTTATGATGAAACAGGTACGTTGAAAAATTGCGGATCGATTGGCTCAAACGGCTATCCTGTTTCTTGCCACTCCGTTTTTGGTACTATTGTTGAAGGATTAGATATCGTTCAAATGATTTCAGGATCTTCAACGGGAGAATTTGACATGTTGACAGACGAAGTGATTATTGAGCGTGCAACAGGAGAGTTTTTGTAATATTAAATACGCTTGAGTTTTTCAAATTTTTAATTTGTCTTATCTTTGCCAATGTTGATATGAACAGATGTTTCTGTTTTACCTTCAGGAATAATACGCGTAATAATACATGCGTGTTTTTCTTTGTGCATGAGTGCGATTTTCATTCTTTTACCTTCAGGTGTAAAAAAATAAATACCGGGCCAATGTATATAAGCACGATATTTTCGCCAAACCATTTCAGGATTGTCTGTCAAATGAATTTCACCATCAGTTTTTGAAAATTTACGACAAAATGTCGCAAGTGTTTCGTCTTGTTCAATCGGAGTGAGTTGACCTGTTGTCCATGCATTGATCGTTGAAGGAAGAATATCACAAGCGAGAGCATTGAGGCGCGTGCGAAGCGAAGGCGCTGTTTCGTTTCTCAATACCATTGTCTGACTTGTAGCAATGATGGGGCCAGAATCGAGTCTCTTTCTCATTTTTTGAATAGATACCCCTGTATGTGTGTCATCAGAGAGAATAGTTTGCTCGACAGGACTTGCTCCGCGCCAGTGGGGCAAAAGGGAATAGTGAACATTCAGAGTTCCGTGAGGGGCGATATTTATGATTGATTCTGGCATAATCATGCCAAATGCAACGACGAGATTGAGGTCGACGTTGTATGCTGAGAGTTGTTGTAGAAAATTCTCATCCAGTTTTTCTGGTTGTAAAATGTCGATACTACGATCATGCGCCCATGTTTTTACGGGGGGAGGGGTGATGATCTGACGGCGCCCGACCGGGCGGTCGGGCGCCGTCACTACCACTATAGGTGTCATACCTTTCATCACAAGTGTATCTAAAATATCACAACATAGCTGAGGGGTTCCAAAAAAAGCAATACGAATATTTTTCATATCTAAGAAGAAAAATCTGATAATGCTTCGGGGGGCATTGCTTGAGCTTTTGTTATTTCATTTTCAGTCATCTCTCTCAAATCTCTTGCGTGATCATCAAAAAGAATGCCATGCAAATGATCTACTTCATGTTGGAAAATCTGAGCAATAAGTCCTGATGCGCCTAAAGTGAAACGTATTCCATGTTCGTTATATGCTTCGATTGTGGCTTGTTTTGATCGATACACCTCTCCAAACCACCAACGTATAGACAGGCATCCTTCAGGGAGCCACTCTTTTTTCTTTGAAAGCTTCGTTATTTTTGGATTGATAAAAACCAATGGTCTTTCTTTTGCCGACTCTTGATATGCTGGAGGAGCTATACAAAAAATCTGTAGTGAGAGACCAATCTGAGGAGCTGCAATAGCTACACCATCAGCTTGTGTAGCGAGAGCTTTTTGCATCTTTTCTATCACATTTTGAATATGTGAAGAAGTGATTGAATCGACAGGGACATGTTCTGCTTTTTCTCTCAATACATTGTCACCTTTTTGCACAATATCAACGATAGTCATAGAAATACTCTTGAAAGCTATTTCATCTTTTTGATGTAGTCAACAAGATTATCTATCGGCACTTCTTTTTGAGATCGCTTTTCCATGTCGCGTACGATTACCGTATCATCGACAGCTTCTTTTTGTCCGAAGATGAGCGCATAGGGAAGTCCAAGTTTTTCTACTTGCCCGAGCTGGGCACGCAGAGAATCTTTCGACAGTGACTGTGTCACAGGAATTTTTGCAAGTCGTAATTCTTCTAAAATTCGCAAACTTTTAAGCTGTGCCTCTTGTCCGAGTTTAATGAAATATATTTTTGAAGGTTTTACAATACGAGGAGTAAGATGTTTCCACCACGGTGACTCCATAACACGTTCAGCACCAATACCAACACCAATACCAGGAATATCTTTTCTATGCCCCATTGTTCGCGCGAGATAGTCATAGCGCCCACCTCCACATATCGTGAGTAAACGAGATCCTCCTTCTTCATCACTCATTTCGCGCTCTTCCATAATTTCAAAAACAGTATTTGTATAATAGTCGAGTCCCCGTACAAGGTTTTTATTGATCCGATATGGCACGTTCATGGCTTCAAGAAATTCAAGCACTTCTTTGAAATGTTTTTTGCTTTCTTGTGTTAAGAAACTGATCGAATCAGGCGCATCTTCGTTGACGGCAATTGTTTTTGGTTCTTTCGAGTCTAAGATTCGTAAAACATTTGTAGAGAGACGTTTTCGGTCGAGGGCTGAGAGTTCATTGATATGTTTACTATAATAACTTTTCAATTCGTGCTCGTATGCTTTTCGTGAATCGCGATCACCAATGCTGTTGATATCCACCCAAAGATCTTGTGCTCCACATTCTCTCAAAATCATGAGTGTTGATTGAATAATGAGTGCATCAGAGATTGCTTTTTCTGAGCCTACAATCTCCATGCCGAATTGATGATGCTGTCTATAGCGTCCACGTTGTGGGCGATCATGACGAAACATAGGACTGAAGTAATATTTCATAATCGGCTGGGGAAGTGCTTTCATACCATGTTCTATGTATGAACGCATGACAGCAGCCGTTCCTTCGGGTCGGAGCGCAAGCAAGTCACCACCTTTTGTTTTGAATGAATACATTTCTTTATCGACAATGTCCGACCCTTCGCCAGATGTTTTCATAAAAACATCTTGATGTTCCAGTACAGGAGTTGATATAGGTGAAAAACCATAATACATGGCAATCTCTTGTGCCTTTTCAAAAAAACCTTGCATTTCATAGTAAGTATCATCGAGAATGTCGCGCATGCCTTTCACGGTTGACGGTGTGTCTCTTTTTTCATTCTCAATGAGTATTTTATTTTCGAGATCTGCAGTTTCCTCATCTGACATGCCTTTTGAATCCACAGAATCCAACTTCGAAATCATTGGAACTGGTCGAGAAACGTCAGGCGCTGACTTTGAAAAACGAGATACGTTTTTTGGATTCGTCTCCGAAGATTTTTTTACTTCATTCGTTTCATTTTTTTTATTATTTGGCATGATATGAATTTTCAGTGAGGTGGTTAATATTTGTTGGTTTTTCTTATTCTTCAATCTCCTGAGCATATTTTTTAGAATCATAATTTCCAGGCAAAAGGGTAAAAGATTTTACAGGCATAGCACGCAACCACGCTCGTCCGATAATATTTTCTTCTGGTAATATTCCCCATGTTCGCGAGTCAGAACTTGCTTTCCGATTATCTCCAAATACGATGTATTCGCCTTCCTTTATAGTGTACGACGTACCTTCGCGAAGGAAAGCATTTGAAAATGTTGAAACATCAATATATGGTTCGTCATATAACTCACCATCAATATAGACATTACCCGCACGAAGTTCAAGCACATCTTCTGGTATACCTACAATTCTTTTTATAAAAAACTTTGAAGGTTCTTCGGGGTAACGGAAAACGACAACTTCACCGCGATGTGGTTCACGCAATCTATATGAAATCTCATCTACAATAAGATAGTCGCCATTTGAAAACGTTGGTATCATAGAATTGCCTGATACGATAAATGGCTGTGCAATGAAAACACGAATTGGAACAACGATAAGTATTGCAATAATCACGAAACGTAACAGTTCTATAATGCTCCCTTCTTTCGGTGTTGTAGAGTCGGGTGACGAAAAACCTTGAACATTATGCATTTTTTTTGTTTCAGTTTCCGATATTTTTTCTTTTGGATCCATATGTTAGCCACATTATAGAGGAATAATGCTTATACAGCAAGCACGCAGAGCATTATTTTTTACAGAACGTTGCACATTCACAGCTGTACTCTTTACAGAACATTGCGTATCTACCATTATAAGTACATGAGAAAATTTTTTACAGACCATTTTAAGACTCTGCATTCTCGTTATTTTGTCTATCTTTCTATTTTTAGCATGTTTTGTGCAGTGATTTTATTGTCTTTATTCTATCCGACGAGCGAAAAAATTCCCTATAGTTTGTTGATACCACCTAGTGAGCAAGCGCAATCTATTGGTATGTCAGTCTTTAATACTTACCCAAAAGGATATGCAATGCTTTTTGTTTTCGATGAGCCCGACAATCTCAGTTTTTGGATGAAAGATATGAAATTTGATTTGGATATCATCTGGCTTGACGAAAATCGTCGTATTGTTTGGTTTGAAGACAATGTTCGCGCCGATTCTTTCCCGCAAGTTTTCAGTTCCGCAGACCCGGCAATCTATGTTCTAGAAATTCCTGCTGGTGCACGAGAAAAATTGGGATGGAATATAAATACACGGCTTTCATTTCGTGGAAATCAGAATAAATAAAAAATATATTTTCTTTCACTTAAATATTGATAAATTTTTAGAGCACATTTTAAATAATTGTGGATAACTAGTCAATTCTGAAAAAATTTTTATAATTAAGAAATCTTATCTTGGGTGATATGAAAATCTTATCTTGAAAAAGCAAGACTTCTAAAACAATTTTGAGTATCAACCTTGACCATATTGCTCTCGTGTATTAAGAGTTGAATATTTAGAGAGTAAATTTTTTGTCTGACCTCATGTGAGGTACAATATCAATACGAAGTCGTTCGTGGCTTTCGTGCAACTTTATCAAAACAGAAACTCTCCCGTATTCAATGCGCGGGCTTGTTTAGTCACCTTCAAAAAATATGACATCAAAAACTCTCAGTACTGCGGAACTTAACGAGATTCCTCACATAAAAAAACGTGATCTTTCTCTTGCGCCATTTGATATTGATCGTATTTTCCATGCTGTACTCAAGGCAATGCAAGCAACAGGAGAAGGTTCTGACAGACAAGCCAATGAAGTTGCAAGAAAGATTTTCAAAGACGTCCTAAAACTTAAAAAAGCTTTGGGCTCAGAGATGTTTACTCCTACGGTAGAAATGATTCAAGATCTTGTTGAAGAAGAGCTTATGCTTTCAGACTACGTAAAAACAGCTAAGGCATATATTCTTTATCGAAATGAGCGAGCAGAAAAACGTGAAAAGTTGGGTATTATATCTCCACGTGTACAAAAGCTTGTAGATGAAAGTAAGTCATATTTCAGGAATGCTCTAGGTGAATTCATGTATTATCGCTCGTATTCTCGATGGATACCCGATGAGCAGCGTCGTGAGACGTGGGTCGAGACAGTTGATCGTTACATGAGTTTTATGCGAGAGAATCTGAAGAACTCATTGTCGGAAACAGAGTATGCCGATGTGCGTGATGCGATTTTGAAACAAAAAGTTATGCCCTCAATGCGTTTGATGCAATTTGCAGGTCCGGCAGCGCGACGTACTAACGCATGTGCTTATAACTGTTCATTTATTGCTCCAGCGAGGCTCGAGGATTTTGCTGAGGTTATGTATATATCTATGTGTGGTACGGGAGTTGGTTTTTCTGTAGAGAGTCGAAATGTTCAAAAGCTTCCACAGGTCGCATTTCAGTCTGGTGTAAAAGAAAAGACACATCAGATTGCCGATAGTAAAGAAGGATGGTGCGACGCTCTTACTTTTGGAATCAAAGCATGGTTTGCTGGTAAGGATGTGGAATTTGATTACTCTCTCGTACGTCCCGAAGGAGAGCGACTCATGGTCATGGGAGGGAAAAGTTCTGGTCCTGATCCATTGCGTCAGCTTATGCGTTTTACACGAGAGAAAATCTTCTCACGCCAAGGACGACGTCTTAGAAATATAGATGTGCACGATATTTTATGTAAGATTGGAGAGATCGTTGTCTCGGGTGGTGTTCGACGCTCAGCCCTTATCTCACTTTCAGATTTTGACGACTCAGACATGAGAAATGCAAAAACAGGTCAATTTTGGATGACAGAACCACAACGCTCACTTTCAAACAATTCAGCAGTCTACGAGGCAAAACCTACAGCGACAGAATTTTTGGATGAATGGGTCGCCCTTATGAAATCAGGAACGGGGGAACGAGGAATATTCAATCGTGGGGGTCTTTGGAAAACACTGCCGAAGCGCCGTCTTATTGCCTCTGCTGATTATATTTCAGAGATGGGAACGAATCCGTGTGGAGAAATTATCTTAAGATCAAAACAATTCTGTAATCTTTCTGAAGTTATTGCTCGTGAAGACGACACGGTTGAATCATTGAGAGAAAAAATACGTATCGCGACAATTCTCGGTACATATCAATCCACACTTACAAAATTCCCTTATATTTCCTCAACATGGAAAAAGAATTGCGAAGCTGAGCGATTGCTGGGTGTTTCTATAACTGGTCAGTGGGATTCAAAGGTTGTGCGAGATTCAAAAGTTTTGTCGATGCTTCGCGACGAATCGGTTAAAATAAATAAGAAATATGCAAAGAAACTCGGAATAAATGAATCTACATGTATTACATGTGTAAAGCCTTCGGGAACTGTGTCGCAAACATTTGATACATCGTCCGGTACTCATCCTCGATATTCGGAATATTACATTCGACGTGTACGCATATCAGCGACAGACTCACTTTTCAAAATGCTGAAAGATCAAGATGTTCCTTATTTCCCAGAAGTAGGACAAACAAAAGAAAATGCCACGACCTTCGTTTTTGAATTTCCTATTCAGTCGCCAAAAAATTCAGTTTATAAAGATGATCTCACTGCTATCGATCAGCTTGAATATTGGAAAATGGTAAAAGAAAACTTTACAGAACATAATCCATCGGTAACTGTCTCTGTTGATGATAATGAATGGATTCAGGTTGCTCACTGGATTTATAGTAACTGGAATATTGTTGGAGGGCTTTCATTTTTACCAAGAAATGATCATGTATATCAGCTTGCGCCATATGAAGAGATAAATAAACAGCGTTATGAAGAACTTGCTAAGCATTGGAAACACATTAATTTTGCAAAAATTCTCGCGTATGAACAGACGGATGAAACAGATGTTAAAAAAGAACTTGCCTGTGTCTCGGGTGTTTGTAGTATAGACGACGCTCTTGCGATGGAGGCTGCTGAGTCTACGAAAGTATAAATATTTTTTCCAAGAGAAAAATCGCCTCCCTGTGAGGCGATTTTTCATCGAGCATTGTTCGTGCTATAAGCCGGATTCTGTACTTTTAAAGCGTGCCTTCGCTATAAAAGCGTAATCATGTACCTAGGATAAATGTTACCATGTATCTCGAGCGGTTCTCTGATGTGTTGCATGTAAAATATATAAATACGTTACATGTAGAATATCAGCACGACCTTGCATGCGCGTAGGGATTTAGCCGTTTCACTCTTGTGTTGCCACAAGATTTCTCCACGAGGGAGACCGTGTCTTTGCAGACGTGGCGTCACTGCTCGCACCCCTTGAATTGCTTCAGATGGGAATTACCCATTACGTTTCTCCATTCATATAATATGAATGGGCATGTCCGGACTTTCCTCAAAAATCATTTTTTAGACCAAGAAAGCCTAAATAAAGGAGATTTTCGCGATTACGGAGCATGAACAACAGTATTCTAACAGAAAATTTGACAAATATCAAGGATGTGATAAGATAGTGCTCGTGAGTGGCTAACACTTCACATATTTCTTACGAAATACAAGATGTCCTTACACAAGGCCCGCGCAAGCGGGTTTTGTGTTGGGAATATAATTTTACATAAATATTTCGTTAAGAAAATATTTATGAATATTGTACAGACTAGGCTTTGCATAGGTTTGATATTGTACAAGTGACACTTGGATTTTTAAGAAGCATAATATACACTGTAGTTGTGTTTCGTTTGTCATAAAAAATGACGAGCGGCGGCACTCACATAAGGACACTTGAGGAGTTAGCACCCGCTCGTCATTTTTTATGATACGCATAAGAAGTAGAATGGGACCTCAGTCGTACATCCACGAACGAAGAAACACCCGAACAGCTCTTGCTGTTCGGGTGTTTCTTATATACGCATCTAAATCATTTTAAAAGTAACTCTTTTTTAAATACAGCAATATTTATATCGCTACGGTAACTTTTTTCAATGCAATAATATTTATATCGATACTACAACCCTTATATCAACATGTCGAAAATACTTTGAAGCTCAGCAGGTCGGCGGGATGTAATAGTGTATAAACGATATTGTCCGTCTACTATTTGTTCTACGAGACCAGAAACATAAAGAATTCCCAAATGTTTAGAAACAGATTTAAACGGAATATCTGTTTTATCTGATATATATCCAACGGAAGCTGAATGATTGCGCAAAAGAATTCGCAAAATTGCGAGACGGTCTACGTTGGCTACGGCTTTTAAACTGACTGCTATGCTTTCCATATAGACATGGGATATCACATATCGATCGCCTATGCAAGCGAATACATCTTAATCCGTAGGCACAATTTGAATGGTATTTTTATCCATAATTATGAATATACGACATATTCATAAACACACAAAAAACAATAAAGATAATTTAAAAATCATTTATAATATTTGTATGTAGATATTCTACTAAAGGTGAGAATGTTTTTTAAAAAGTTTTCCACATACTACGTTGTTTCCCATTGAGATGTTCTCTTAAGTGGTAGATAATATATTCATTACAGAGTTAACAGTGTATGCGTACTACTCGCTAGGACATATGCACGGTCGATCTGTACCAATATGTTAGTGGTAACATCAATTCATCCATGCCAGCAAAAAAGAAAGTTGCAAAAAAAACACCAGCAAAAAAGAAAGTTGCTAAGAAGGTAGCAAAGAAAGCTGTGAAGAAGGCTGTAAAAAAAGTAGCCAAGAAGGCAGCTAAAAAAACAGCAGCTCGTCGCCGACGACGCTAGATTTTTTACATACTCAATACAAAAGCCACACGTTGTGTGGCTTTTGTATTTTATATCCAATTTCGAATTTCACGCGGAAGGCAGTCTTTTATTTTGCTTAAAGTATGTTACACTCTGTGTCATATATGGCATTCCTTAGCTTTCTATTTCCAAGTGTTTCAACGTCCTCTCTTAAAAAGATCGAGAGTATTGTTGAGAAGATCAATGCACTGGAGCCAAACGTGAAAGAAATTCGAGGTGAAGATTTTCCTCAAAAAACGCAAGAACTCCAAGCGCGTTATAAACAAGGAGAATCTCTCGACGAACTTCTTCCCGAAGCATTTGCTCTGGTCCGAGAAGCATCTTTTCGAACATTAGGAATGCGCCACTACGATGTTCAACTTATTGGTGGTTGTGTTATACATCAAGGCATGATTGCAGAGATGAGAACAGGAGAAGGGAAAACCCTTGTTGCAACACTTCCAACATACCTCAATGCTCTTGCTGGTAAAGGTGTCCATCTTGTTACTGTCAACGACTATCTTGCGAAGCGTGACGCGGACTGGATGGGTCAAGTGTATTCATTTCTTGGTCTACAAGTAAGTGTCATCATAGGAGGTGGTGCATCATTTATCTATGACGAATCTTACATGGAATCCGTTCAACAAGGAACGCCCACAGATGAAATGCGAGACACAACAGGAAATTTTCGTGTCTTTGGCGAATACTTGCGTCCATGTACTCGACACGAGGCGTATCTTACAGATATAACATACGGCACGAATAATGAATTTGGTTTTGATTATTTACGAGACAATATTCAAATTTCTGACAAAGGACTTGTTCAGCGTGAACATTTTTTTGCAGTTGTTGATGAAATAGATTCTGTTTTGATAGATGAAGCTCGTGTCCCTCTTATTTTGTCATCGCGTGCGATGACTGGTCCTGATTTGTATCTGAAATATTCTGCTATTGCGCGGCAGATGAATGCAACGTCAGACTTTATCATTGACGAAAAGTCTCAAAGTGTTGCTATGACAGATGAGGGGATTTCAAAAGCAGAACAACTTTTGGGCGTTGAAAATCTATATACTGATCAAGATATACAAGCAGTTCATTTTCTTGAAACTGCACTTCGTGCTCATTTTGTTTATACAAAAGATAAAGAATATATTCTTAAAAATGGAAAAGTTATGATTGTTGATCCATTCACAGGTCGTGTCCAAGAAGGTCGACGTTGGTCAGATGGACTTCATCAAGCAATTGAAGCAAAAGAAAATGTTGCAATTCAAGAAGAGACGCGAACAAGCGCCTCTATTACGTATCAAAATTATTTTAAACTTTATAAAAAGCTTTCAGGGATGACAGGTACAGCATCAACATCGAGTGAAGAATTTTTAAAAGTCTACGGTCTAGATGTCATTGAGATTCCGACACATAAGCCGAATGTCCGAAAAGATAACATTGACTATATTTTTTCAACTGAACAAGGAAAGTTTAAAGCGATTGCTGAAAAAATAAAGGCAATCAATGTGACAGGTCAACCTATTCTCGTCGGCACAGCATCAGTTGAAAAATCAGAATTGCTTTCTGCGTATCTCATGCAGTCTGGTATTAAGCATGAAATATTAAATGCAAAAAATCATGAAAGAGAAGGAGAGATAATTGCGCAAGCAGGAAAACTTGCTTCAGTTGTAATAGCAACGAATATGGCTGGACGTGGTGTGGATATTAAACTTGGCGGAAATCCTGCTCGAAAAGAAGAAGAAAAAAAAGTTCTTGAACTTGGTGGATTATTTGTTCTAGGAACAGAACGGCATGAATCTCGTCGTATTGATAATCAGCTTCGAGGACGTTCTGGGCGACAAGGCGATCCTGGAGAAACACAGTTTTACGTTTCCATGGATGACATGGTTATGAGAGTTTTTGGTTCAGACCGCGCGAAAGCAATTCTTCAAACACTTAAAATCCCCGAAGATCAGCCAATACAAAACAGCATGCTTGCAGGTTCGTTAGAAAAAGCACAAGAAAAAATCGAAGGTTTTCATTTTGATCAAAGAAAGTTTGTGCTTCAGTATGACGATGTCATGAATACACATCGAAAAGTTATTTATTCACGACGGCAATCAATTTTACGAAATCAAAAAGATACTCTTGAGGAGATGGTTAGGGACATTAATGATGAATCTCTCAATACGAGGCGAGAAGAGCTTGGTGACACTGTTTTCTTTGAAATATTTCGACGTGTAGCTTTACAAATCATTGATCAATTGTGGATGCAACATCTTCAAGTTATGGAATACACAAGACAATCTGTTGGTTTGCGTGCATATGGTCAGAGGGAGCCGTTAGTAGAATATACAAAAGAAGGCCTTAGGCTTTTCCGAGAACTCGAACAGGCATTTCGAGAGCAAACATTTAAGCTTATGATGTCAGTTGATGTGAAGAGTTTTACTGAAAATATACAGATGCGCCAGCAGCAAGATCTACAAGATCCACAAACTCAGCAAATGCAACAAAATTCACAAACTCAGCAAATGCAACAAAATTCACAAACTCAGCAAGCTAGGCAAACTGAACAAATGGTTGCTCGAAATAGAGATAAAGTTTCTAATCTATCACGCAATGAAAAAATCACACTCGTACGCGGTGAAGAAACAATAGAAATAAAGGCAAAACGCGCAGACGAGTATTTGCAAAATGGTTGGAAGTTGAAGTAAGTTTTCTCGTATTTTTACGCTTTGTGGGTTTTGAAATTTAAGTAATGAAGCCGTATTTGACATAAAAACCTTTGTGGGCTATTCTCTGAAGGCACTTATGTGCTTTTTATTCGTTAAAGTGACTGACACAGAACCTCCACGACTCTCCGTTAGATAGTCATGATATATACAGACTCAACTTACGTTGTCTCTCGTACGCTTCATGAAATGTATAACGAAATGGCGTGAGAAAGAATGTGAATGCACTTGTATTTTAGTATGGCTCGAAAAGGACTGATTGCGCGAGCAGGACGTACACCAAAATTCTCAAGCCGAAAGGTGAATCGATGTTTCCGATGTGGGCGACCACGTGGTTACATGAGTGATTTTGGATTGTGCCGTATCTGTTTCCGTGAACATGCAAACGAGGGACTTATTCCCGGTGTTCGCAAATCGAGCTGGTAACATTGCCTCCTATGGATACGATTTCAGACATGATGATCGCCCTCAAAAACGGTGGTAATGCTGGTCACGAATTTGTGTATGTACCATACTCAAAGCTCAAGGCCTCAATTGCCAGCAAACTCTTTGCAGAAGGTTTTATTGCATCATATGCAAAAAAGACACGAAAGCAGGGAGATGTTTTAGAGATTGGCGTTGCATATCGCACAGATATGCTTCCTCGCATCTCAGATGTGAAGCGAATATCGAAACCGTCACGGCGTTTGTACGTGAGTGTTTCTGATATTAAACCTGTACGTTCAGGTCAAGGACTGATGGTGTTGTCGACACCGAAGGGAATTTTAACCGGTCATGAGGCGCGAAAGGAACACGTAGGTGGCGAGTTTCTCTTCTCAATTTGGTAATTATATGAGTCGCCTAGCAAAAAAACCAATAGCGATTCGAAATGGCGTAACTGTTACAAAGAACGCTGATACCATAACGGTTAAAGGCCCTAAGGGAGAGCTTGTTCGTACATTTAAACCTATTATCGAAATTGTTGTTGATGATAAAGAAATTGCTCTTACACCAAAAAATAATGATTCATTTACACGAAGTTTGTGGGGAACGTATGCGTCACACCTTATCAACATGATGGAGGGTGTCACACAGGGTTATTCAAAGAAACTAGAAATCAGTGGAGTGGGATTCAAAGTTGCCCTTGTTGGCGATCGACTTGAATTTGCTCTCGGCTTCTCACATCCAGTTGTAATGGAAGTTCCAAAAAATATACAAGCAACGGTCGAGAAAAATACGATCACAGTCACTGGTATTGATAAAGAAGCTGTGGGACTTTTTGCAGCACAGATTCGATCGAAGAAAAAACCTGAGCCTTATAAAGGTAAGGGAATAAAATACAGTGGTGAAGAAGTTCGTCGTAAGCAAGGTAAGAAAAACGCATAATCTATGAAATCTACTCAAGAAAAAAAGATGCGTCGTGACCGTCGTCACAAGCGAGTTCGCGCAAAGGTGATCGGCTCTGATGAGCGACCACGTCTTTCGGTATTCAAATCAAATCTGTACATTTATGCTCAGATTATAAATGACGACTCACAAGTAACCCTTGTTTCCGCATCTGATATTAAAAATAAAGTAGGGACAAAGCTTGAGCGCGCTCAAAAAGTTGGGGAGCTCATAGCTCAATTAGCAAAAAAGAAAAACATCACGAAAGTCGTGTTTGATCGTGGTGGTTTCGTGTATACTGGTCGTATAAAAGCACTTGCAGATTCTGCACGTAACGCAGGTCTTGAATTTTAGCATATGAGTGAAGAAGTAAAGAAAACAGAAGATGCAGAACGACCGGCGCGAGCACCACGAAGTGGTGGAGCAGGAAATCGTACCAGTGGTGCTCCAGCTAGTCGAGGAGGTGCTCGTTCAGGCGGTTCAGCAGGACAAGGAGCGGGAAATCAATCACGTGGTCGTGGTGGTTCTTCGGAAGGAGGAGCACGTGGTCGCGGTGGTAAAGGTGGTCCACGACGTTTCCCTGACAAAGTAAAACCAGAATACGATCAGAAGATATTGAACATTCGTCGTGTGACGCGTGTCATGGCTGGAGGTCGTCGTTTTAGTTTTTCTGTGACACTGATCATTGGTAATCGAAAAGGCCAGGTGGGTGTTGGTATCGGAAAAGCAACAGATACATCACTAGCAATTCAAAAAGCATATAACGATGCAAAACGTGGACTTATCAATCTCAAAACAGGGGAAGGATTCACACTTTTGCATCAAGTAGAAGCAAAATCAAATTCAGCACGAGTAACACTTATGCCAAATAAAGGTCGAGGTCTCGTAGCAGGTTCGGCTATTCGTTCAATTCTCGAATTTGCAGGAATGCACGACGTAACTGCTCGCGTTCTTTCGCGAAGTAAAAACCAGCTCAATATTGCACGCGCGACGATAAAAGCGCTCGAGCCGTTCAGAACTCCTATTTCACCGAAAAAGAAAATGGAACTTCCTGAACAAATCGAGATCGATTCTGCAGATGTTGTAGTAATAGCTGAAGAATAGGCATATGAATATTTCACCAACAACAGAACAACAAAAGAAGAAGCGCATTGGTCGGGGAGGAAGGCGTGGTAAAACGTCGGGTCGCGGACATAAAGGGCAAGGACAACATGGTAGTCATGGTCTTCGCCCTGAGTGGCGTGATATAATTCAGAGAATTCCAAAACTTCGAGGCTGGAAGATGCATTCAATTCAAGACAAGCCATTTGTTCTTAACGTTTCAGATCTTGAACAAGCATTTGAAAAAGGGGACACTGTGAATCCACAAACACTTGTTGAAAAAAGTCTCATTCGTAATCGACAATCAGTTACTAAGACGGTAAAAATTCTTGGTCACGGTGATCTTACCAAAAAACTAACGATAGAAAACTGCCTCGTTTCCGAGAGTGCAAAAGAAAAAATTACGAAAGCGGGAGGTACTGTCAAAGCGTAATCATTACGTATCAATACTATGGAGACGATCATTCGAAAAATAAAAATTATTGCTCGTAGTAAAAATCTACGAAACCGTCTTCTTGTCATTTTGGGTGCTCTGGTACTCTTTCGACTACTTTCGGCAATTCCAATTCCAGGAGTCGATTCTTTGCAGCTTGCAGGATTTTTGCAAGGAAACCAATTCTTCGGTCTCTTGAATCTCTTTTCAGGAGGAGGACTGTCACAACTCTCAATTATCATGCTTGGAGTAGGGCCTTATATCACTGCCTCTATCATCATGCAACTGATGACGATTATGGTCCCGCGACTCAAGTCGCTCTATCATGAAGAAGGTGAAATCGGACGAAAGCGATTTAATCAATATTCGCGTTTTTTGACTGTTCCTATCGCATTTATTCAAGGATACGGACTGCTTGCTCTCTTGCAATCGCAAGGAATCATTTCGTATATTTCGTTCTTCGATCGACTCACAGATCTTTTTGTGATCGTTGCGGGGGCAATGCTTATTACATGGATTGGTGAACGTATAACTGAATATGGTATTGGTAATGGAGTCTCTGTGATTATTTTTGCAGGTATTATTTCTGTAATTCCACAAGCATTACAGCAACTTTTCTTCACGTACGATCCGTCACAACTTATGACGTATATCGGCTTTGGTGTTCTGGCACTCATTATCGTAGCAGCTATTGTTTTAGTCAACGAATCAGAGCGACCCGTACCTGTAACGTATGCAAAACGGTCACAAGGAGGACAGACTTATGGAGGAACGAGTACTTACATACCACTTCGTATCAATCAAGCTGGTGTAATGCCGATTATCTTTGCATTATCTATTTTGCTTTTTCCTCAGCTTCTTGCAAACTTTTTTGCAACGGCAGATAGTCTTCTCTTAAGAAATATTTCAGAAGTCATCTTGCGTTTACTTAACATGGGATATCTTTATTCCGTCATCTATTTTGTTCTTGTTTTTGCATTCACGTATTTTTATACAGCAATTACATTTGAACCTCATACAATGGCAGAAAATCTACAGAAAGCAGGAGGATTTATTCCAGGTGTCCGACCGGGAAATCAGACGACGGAATACGTAGGATCGATCGTTAGTCGTATCACCTTTATCGGAGCAGTATTCTTGGGTATTATCGCGGTTATTCCTATCATCTTACAATCGGTAACAGGAGTCCAAGCGTTCGCCATTGGCGGAACGGGGCTTCTCATTGTTGTGTCAGTTGTTGTTGATATTGTTAAACGTGTGGATGCACAGGTTGCTATGCGCGAGTACTAACGATACAATCGTCTGTATGCCGCACAAACCACAAACATTTATTTTCTTTGGGCCTCAAGGTTCGGGAAAAGGAACTCAAGTAGAAAAACTTATAGAATATTTACGCAAAGAATCTCCAGATCTTGGTATCTACCAAAGTGATACAGGTAAAAGAATGCGAGAAATAATAGAGAGTAAATCTTTTTTTGGTAATATCATGAAAGCTTCACTAGAGAGTGGAGAGTTACAGCCAATATTTATACCTACGTGGATTTGGGCGCAATCATTCTATGAAAAACTGACAGGCTCCGAACACATTATTTTAGACGGTTCACCCCGAACAATTCTCGAAGCAGAACTCATTGCGCAGGCAATGAAATTTCTTCAAAAAGAACCATTCATTATCTCGATTGAATTGTCAGAAGAAGAATCGTATAAACGACTTCTCATGAGGGGACGCAGCGATGATTCGAACGAAGGAATACAGCGCCGTCTTGAGTTGTATAAAAATATGACTATTCCAGCTCGTGAATTTCTTTCGAATCAACCAGGATTTACGACAGTACATATCAATGGAGAACAATCTATCGAAGATGTTTGCCGAGATATTATTAAGGAACTTGAAAAACATTTTACTGCGTAATTGTTATATGAATCATTCACGTAACTCATCTCTCGTTATTTCACTTGGCGGATCCCTCATTGTTCCAGGGGGCGTAAATACTTCATTTATAGTTGAGTTTGTAGAGATTATAAAAAAGCGTGCACATTCGGGTGTGCGTTTTTTTATTGTAGCTGGCGGTGGAAAAACTGCACGTTTATATGGCGAAGCTGTGCTTGCTCTTGGTGATCACATGACACACAATGACGCTGACTGGATTGGTATTCATACAACACGACTCAATGCAGAATTTCTTCGAATAGCATTTGCAGATTTGGCTTACTCAATGATCTGTATTGATCCAGAAAACCCACCACTATCAAAACAGCCAGTTGTGATCGGAGCAGGGTGGCGTCCAGGAGCAAGTACTGACCGCGTTGCTGTAACTCTTGCAGAACACGTAGGTGCTTCACGCGTCATCAATATGTCAAATATTGCATACGTATATAGTGAAGATCCAAAAGAAAATGCAAATGCAAAAAAATTTGAATCTCTTACATGGAGTCATTATCGTTCGCTAATTCCAAAAGAGTGGATACCAGGACTCTCTTCACCTTTTGATCCTATTGCATCAGAGCAGGCTGAGAAAATTGGCTTACGTGTTGATGTTATTGATGACTCTCTTTCTAATATAGAGAATTGTTTGGACGATGTAGCGTTTGAAGGTACTATTATAATGGCATAGATTTTTCTGGCCGTACATTTTTATGTCAAAAATTCTCGTAACAGGTGGATCAGGTTTTTTGGGATCAAGCATTATGCGTGAGCTCATTGCTAAAGGCCACGACGTTGTGTGTCTCGATATTGTTCCTCCTCGCGAGCCGTTTACGGGTCAGTTTGTGACTCTTGATGCCCAGAAATCTCTTATCGATCTCTCTCGTCTGCAGCTTGCCCCACTTGAACATATTGATAGTGTTATTCATCTTCTTGGAAAAAATATTTTTGGGAGATTTACACCAAAACATAAGCAAGCCATTTACAATTCCCGCATAGTTGGATCACGAAATCTCTGCGAACTCTGGGAAAATGATCTTTATCGTCCACGGATTTGCGTATCTGCTTCTGCTGTGGGTTATTACGGCAATAGAAGAGAAGAAGTGTGCAATGAATTTACAAGTTATGGAGATACATTTCTTAGCCACGTCGTCGTCGATTGGGAATATGAAATCTTAAAAGCGCAAGATTTGGGTGTAAGAGTTGTTTGCATTCGCAATGGACATGTCTTGGGGGTTGGTGGATTGCTCGGTGCATTGCTTCCCTTGTATAAAAAAGGTCTTGGTGGCCCTCTTGGTAATGGCCAGCAATGGATGCCGTGGATTCATATTTCAGATCTAGTTCGTTTTTATATCGAGTCGATAGAAGACGAATCATATAGTGGTGTATATTTGGGTGTAGCTCCGCATGTCGTGCGTAATAGAGAATTTTCAAAAACGGTTGCAAATATTTTAAAAAAGCCACATATTTTTTTTATTCCTCATTTTGCTCTGAGGCTTATGTACGGAGAATTTGCTGATGAAATGATGGCGAGTCAGCGTGCTGTCGCGACTCGAGGTGCCACAGCCGACTCACTTTGGTTTACATATCCTGAACTTCGTGGAGCGCTTGCTGATATTTTTAAATGAGTATATTGTTGTTTTATGGGGATTATTATCAAAACACAAAAAGAGATAGAGCATTTGCATGAAGCGGGTGTTCGTGTTGCACGAGTAGTTCGCGATACTGCAGTTCTTTTAAAACCAGGAATCACAACACGCGAGCTGGATACTTTTGCTGAAGAAATGATCCGTGCGATGGGTGACGTTCCTGCTTTTTTAAACTTCACTCCTGAAGGTGCAAAGAAACCTTATCCTGCAACATTGTGCACCTCACGAAATAACGAAATTGTACATGGTATACCTAACGATGAGCCACTTCGTGATGGTGATATAGTAAGTATTGATTGTGGACTTAGGCATAATGGTGTTTTTGTTGATCACGCGGTTACTGTTGCAGTAGGTAATGTCTCAGCAGAGATTCAGCAACTTATCGACGATACAAATATTGCTATGAATCTTGGTATTCAACAAGCTATGACCGGAAATACAACAGGTGATATTGGATATGCGATTGAATCATTTGTTAATGATCGCTATGGTATTGTGCGTGTTATGTCCGGTCATGGTGTGGGGCGTTATATTCACGAGGAACCGTATGTTCCCAACTATGGTTTACCAGGAAAAGGTGTGAGGCTCGTGGAGAATATGGTGATTGCCATAGAACCTATGCTTACACTTGGAACTGATAATGTAATTTTTAAAAAAGATGGATATACCGTTACAACCAAAGATCATTCTCTCTCCGCGCATTTTGAGCATACGGTGTGGATTTCTCCCACTGGTCCAAAGATTTTGACGCAACTCTAAGGTATACTAATATCATGGATTTACAGTCGTCACAATTTTCTTCTCACGAAGAAGAGATTGCATATTTACGAAGACAACTTGCAGAGAAAGAACAACTTCTTTCTACGAGCAGTCCGTCACAACGCGAAAAACTTTCACGCGAGGTTATTTCTGACTATTTGAAAGAACGTACAGTTCCGAGGAGAGAAGAAGAGGCAGTTACTGCTCAATCTTTCACTGAGCAAAAAAATGAGTTCGGTATTATGGCTCAGTCGTCTCCATTTCAAATACCCGTCCCTGAAATACCCGTCCCTGAAATACCCGTCTCTGAAATGCCCCTTCCTGAAATGCCCGTCTCTGAAATGCCCCTTCCTGAAATGCCTGCTCCTGAAATACCCGTCCCTGAAATGCCCGTCCCTGAAATGCCTGCTCCTGAAATAGCGGTGCCTGAAATGCCCGCTCCTGAAATGCCCGCTCCTGAAATAGCGGTGCCTCAAATGCCCGCTCCTCAAATGCCCGCTCCTGAAATACCCGCTCCTGAAATAGCCATATCAGATATGGCTCCTCAACTTAAACAAGAAATGCCATCGCCATCGGAAATATCCGCATTTCCATTACCTGATAATGCCTTTGGAGATATTGATTTGCGTCTTTCGCCCGAAGAGCACGACGAAGTAATTTCAGAACTTTATAGCTTAATGCTTGAAAAAGGTATAAAGACTACCATCGCGCGTGTGGAGACGCTAAAAAATCCACACATAGATGATGATTGGCATCGTTTTCTTGTTCAATATTTATCTGGAACTCATTCTATACCAAACGTAAAAGAGTCGAGTGAGCTGTATCGATCGATTGACATGCGACTCTTTGAGATCACACTCCCGTTTCCGGATGACGATGCAAAACAGCGAGGCTTCAAAGAACTTGTGCAGTTGATGGAACAGTTTTACGCTGGTATGCAATCGGTTGGTTCGGGTACTCATAACAGTGATCGTCATACATATACGGTGGAAATTGCTCTTTCTAGTTCGAGTGATGAAATTATATTTTACACTGCAATTCCTTCAGCAAGTGTTGATATTTTCGAGAAACAAGTTCTCGGTCTTTTCCAAGATGGTAAAATTGATGAAGTAGTGAATGATTATAATATTTTTCATCAACACGGAGTTGCAGTTGGTGCATATGCAGAATCTTCGCGCGAGTCATTTTTGCCCATTCTTACATACGATCAATTTGAAAACGATCCCTTGAGTGTTATTTTAAACGTTTTCTCTAAATTAAAAAAAGAAGGAGAGGGTGCTGCGTTGCAGATAGTTATTCAGCCTGCTGGCGATACATTTATAAAAAGCTATGGCCGTGTTTTAGACGAATTAAGAAAAGGAAAAAAACTCAAAGAAGCAAAAAGCGAAGCACTAGGAGGATGGGGTAATGCCGTCTTTAAAATCGGAAAAGATATTATTGTTGGAGGTAAAGATCCAGAAAAAAAAGAAGAGCAACAGTCGCACACAGATAGTGACGCAACGGAGTCAATGGCATTGAAACTTTCAAGCACAATCGTACGAACAAACATTCGTATGCTTGCGAGTGCGGAAACACTTCAACGTGCTGATGGTATCATCCGCGACATGCAGTCAGCTTTTCATCAGTTTATGAATACAAAAGGCAACGGATTACAATTTAAAAAAGTATCACCAAATGCGGCTCAAGATTTTTTTCATCAGTATTCATATAGAATTTTTTCACAGAAGCAGGAAATTCCATTGAACCTCAAAGAGCTTGCAACGTTATATCATTTTCCTGTGCGACAAGATTCTACACCTCAGCTTAAACAATCTAAGGCGGGAACAGCACCGGCTCCACTCGAAATGCATACCGAAGGTTTATTGCTCGGCTATAACAACTACCGTGGTCGTTCAGTGCCTATATATATGTCGCCGAATGATCGTGTAAGACACTTCTATGTTGTTGGTCAGACAGGAACTGGAAAGACAGGGACGTTTATAAATATGATTGCACAAGATATTCGTGCGGGTAAAGGTGTTTGCTACATAGATCCACATGGAACTGATATTCAAACGATTCTTTCTTTTGTTCCACCAGAACGCATGGACGATGTTATTTATTTTGATCCCGCATATACTCCGCGACCCATGGGTCTCAACATGATGGAATATGACGCAAGTCGACCCGAGCAAATGACGCTCGTTATTGATGAGCTTATGGGAATTTTTAATCAACTCTTTGACATGCAGGCGCAAGGAGGTGCTATGTTCCAACAATACTTCAAAAATTCGGCATTTCTCGTGATGGCAGATCCGTCGAGTGGTAACACACTTCTTGAAGTTACACGCGTTTTGAGCGATAAAGCTTTTCGTGATATGAAACTTTCTCGATGTACAAATCCTATCGTACGACAGTTTTGGCGAAATGCTGAGGAGACAACAGGGGAGCAATCACTCGCAAACTTCGTTCCTTATATTTCAAGTAAATTCGACCCACTTATTTCAAATGAAATTATGCGTCCTGTCATTGCACAAGAAAAATCTAGTTTTAATATGAGAACCGTTATGGACGAAGGGAAAATTTTGCTCGTAAATCTTTCCAAGGGGCGCTTAGGGGAACTCAACTCAAATCTCATTGGCCTCATCATTGTAGGGAAAATTCAAATGGCTGCGCTTAGCCGTGTAGACAGTTATGGTCAATCACTGCGTGATTTTTATCTTTATATTGATGAATTTCAAAATGTTACAACACCATCGATCAGTTCCATTCTTTCTGAGGCACGAAAATATCGCTTGAGCTTGAATATTGCTCATCAGTATCTTGACCAACTCTCAGATGATATTCGCGCAGCGGTTATGGGTAACGTGGGTTCTATGGCAATTTTTAGAATTAGCCCGGAAGACGCTGAAATACTTGCTCCTCGTCTTGATCCAACATTTACGGCGAAAGATATTGTGAAACTAGATAATAGAAATGCATATATGAGTTTGCTCGTAGATGGTAAACCTGCACGTGCATTCAATATGACAACTGCCGATTTTCCACAGGGTAATGCAGCTCAAGTGGAACAGTTGAAACAGCTTTCATATTTGAGATTTGGTCGTGATCGTGCAGAAGTCGAAAGTGAAATCATGCAGAAATATGAAATGATGTAATCGGCATTGTCTGGCTACCTCAAATAGCTAACTGTACATACTTTGATATTCTTTGTTTTTACGCTACAATGAAAGCATTGTTAGGTAAGCGGGTCACGCTTTTTTTATTTTGAATTAATGTATGGAACATCCAAAGAAAGAACGAACATTCGTAATGGTTAAGCCTGACGGAGTTCAGCGTGCGCTCATAGGTGAAATAATCTTGCGGATAGAAAAAACTGGTTTGAAAATGATTGCACTTAAAATGACATTTGCAAGCCCCGAGAAAGCAAAAGAGCATTATGGAAAAGATGATGAATGGTGTACGGCAAAAGGAGAGAAATGGGTTGCAAAGTTGATAGAAAATGGTCAGCCTGTGATGATGAACCCTGTTGAATATGGTCGTGCAATAGTGGATGCTCTTTTAGATTTTCTTACAGCGAGTCCGGTTGTTGCTATGGTTTTTGAAGGGAATCAAGCAGTAGGAATTGTTAAAAAACTTATTGGAGGAACAGAACCATTAACTTCTGATGTTGGAACAATTCGTGGAGATTTAACTCTCGATTCATATGATCTCGCAAATTTTGATAGTCGTGCTGTTCGAAATCTTATTCATTGTTCAGATGCTGTAGATGAAGCCATGCGAGAAATGGCGATATGGTTTACTCCTGAAGAAATCGTAAGCTACCGAAGTATCCAGGAGACCATGCTTTATGACGTAAATTTCGACGGTTTAAAAGAATAGTTTTGCACATCCATAAATGTGATATAATAGATTCGGCGCCACGGAATAATACGATATTAGAATACGCTACATTTGGGAATGACTGTTTCATTATCGTGAAGATAGTGTCCGGCGAACCCACTTTTAAATACCTAGCTAATCCATTGTATTGTTGGTGGTGTCCTCGAGAAACTCGACATATAGTCGGGTTTTTTTAGTGCTCGTGTTACACTTTAACTTATGAAGATATACATAACTTTTTACGATCGCATATGAAGCCACGAATAAACTTTTATGGTGGTGTTGGTGACGTCACAGGAGCAAATTTTCAACTTACGTATGGAGAAAGTAGCATTCTTGTGGATTGTGGAATGTTCCAAGGTTGTGACGAGTGCGAAGAGCGAAATTACGAAGCATTCCCATTTGATCCCGTTGCGATAGATGCACTTATAGTGACTCATGCGCACCAAGATCATATAGGCCGAATACCACGACTTATGCGTGAAGGATTTAAGGGAATTATTTATTCTACAGCTCCCACAAAAGAACTAGCGGGGATTATGCTTTCTGATGCATTGAATGTTATGACTCAGCATGCACAGAGGGAGTCAAAAATTCCTTTGTATGAAATAGAAGACATTGAGTCAGCTATGGAACATTGGAAAACTATTCCATATCACGGCGAATTTGAACCTGCAGAAAATATAAAAATAAAACTTTACGATGCGGGTCATATCTTGGGATCAGCTATGGTTTACGTACAGTGTGGTGAGATAAAAATTCTCTTTTCGGGAGATCTTGGAAATTCTCCTTCACCTCTTCTCCACGACACCGAAGAAATTCCTGAAGTTGACTATGTTGTTATGGAGAGTGTGTATGGCGACCGCGTTCACGAGGATCAAGGATTGCGTTTAGAAAAATTAGCATCGGCCATGCACGAAACAATTTCTCGTGACGGCGTGCTCCTTATTCCTGCATTTTCTGTTGAACGTACACAAGAAATTCTCTCTCATATGAATAATTTGATTGAACAAGGTCATGTACCAAAAATTCCCGTATATCTTGATTCTCCACTAGCAATTAATGTGACGCAGGTGTATCAGAATAATACTGAATATTTTAAAAAAGAAATTCGTTCGCAAATTCAGTCAGGTGATGATATTTTTCAATTTCCTGGACTTGTTAAAACATTAACATCTCAAGACTCAAAAAAAATAAATGACGCACCATCTCCTAAGATTATTATAGCGGGTTCAGGAATGATGAACGGTGGACGTATGCTTCATCATGCACGACATTATCTAAGCTTACCCAATACAACTCTCCTCTTTGTTGGTTATCAAGCTCCTCGGACGCTTGGGAGACTTATTCAAGATGGCGTTAAGACTGTTCGAATTTTTGGAGACGATATACGTGTATCTGCCCGCATACAAACAATATCAGGATATTCAGGGCATAAAGATGTCAATGGCCTAGTAGCATTTATTGAACCCGTTCGTACAAAAGTAAAAAAAGTTTTTGTCACAATGGGAGAACAAAAATCATCTCTCTTTCTAGTACAGCGTCTGCGTGATTTTCTAGGAGTGTATGCTGTTGCTCCCTCACCACAAGAATCAGTTGAACTTGAATAAAAAACATACAACAAATATTTTTTTTGTTATACTAATATTATGTCTATTTCAGAATTACAAGAACGTGCATTGCGACTTCGCGCAAATGATATTCGACAGTCTATCATTTTGATGCTTTTGAAAGCTGGTTCGGGTCATACAGCCGGTCCTCTCGGCATGACAGATATTTTCACTGCTTTATATTTTTATATTCTCAAACATGATCCAAAAAATCCAGACATGTCAGATCGTGATCGCCTGATTCTTTCAAATGGTCATATTTGCCCTGTGTTATATGCCACACTGGCTCATGCGGGATACATAGAGATGGGGGACTTGGACACGTTACGTATTTTTGGATCGAAACTCCAAGGTCATCCTCACAGAGAATTTTTACCTTGTCTGGAAACGTCAAGTGGCCCGTTGGGTTCGGGTCTCTCACAAACAGTTGGAATGGCGCTCGCAGATCGTATTGATCACGGACGAAATTCATCAATATTTTTTTACTGCCTCACAGGTGATGGTGAACTCAACGAAGGTCAAAACTGGGAAGCAATGATGCTTGCAGGGAAGGAACGTTTGCAAAATGTTATAGCTATTGTAGATCGTAACAACATTCAGATCGATGGTTACACAGAAGACGTTATGCCTCTCGATTCTCTTCGTAAAAAAATTGAATCATTTCAATGGCATGTCATAGAAATTGACGGCCATAATATTGAAGCATTTGTGGATGCGGTTGATGAAGCCAAAGCAATTTTTGAAAAACCAACATGTATTCTAGCTCATACGATACCCGGAAAAGGTGTCGAATTTATGGAGCGTGATCCACGATGGCATGGTGTTCCTCCGGGAAAAGGCCCCGAAGATCACGTTTCATCCTCAGAACAAGCTTCGATCGCATTGAAAGAATTGCGAACACTACAAGGTCAGATCGAATCTGAACATCAGTAGGACTTTCACATTAATATCAATCATATTACATACATATGCATATGCTGCGCAAAGATCAATTTTTACAAAATAATATTCTTGCTTCACAAAAGCATGTGACAGCACCCGTGCGTGAAGGCTTTGGGCAGGGGCTTGTCGAGGCGGGCGACAATGATCAGCGTATAGTGGGTCTCTGTGCCGATCTCACAGAGTCTACAAGAATGATTCTTTTTGCGGAGAAATATCCGGAGCGTTTTATTCAAATTGGTGTGGCGGAGCAAAATCTTGCTTCCGTAGCATCGGGCATGGCACGTATGGGAAAAATTCCTTGGATGAGTAGCTATGCCATGTTTAGTCCAGGACGAAATTGGGAACAGATTCGCACGACCATTTGTTACAACGATGTACCGGTAAAAATCGCGGGCTCTCACGCTGGAATTTCAGTTGGGCCTGATGGGGGGACTCATCAAGCTATAGAAGACATAGCTTTAATGCGTATTATACCAAATATAGATGTTGTCGTTCCTTGTGATGTTTACGAAGCGCGAAAAGCAACGCTGGCACTTTCTCAAACAGAAAAACCTGCATATCTACGACTCGCTCGAAATGCGACAACTGTAATCACCACAGAAGAATCGCCATTTGAGATTGGAAAAGCAAATGTCTTGTATGAATCAAAAAAGCCGGATGTTGGAATTATTGCATGTGGCCCGCTTGTGTACAACGCACTATGTGCAGCCGAAGAGCTTCGACAAATGAACATTGAAGTAACTGTCGTAAATTGTCACACCATTAAACCTCTCGATAAAAAAACAATTATTGATTTAGCTCAGAAAGCTCATGCGATCGTGACTGTAGAAGAACATCAAATAGCGGGAGGACTTGGTGGAGCTATTGCAGAACTGCTCGCACAACATGAACCTGTACCGATAGAGTTTATAGGTGTGCATGATATGTTTGGACAATCAGGAACACCTGAAGAGCTTGTTGCCCACTACGAAATGGACGTTCACGATATTGTGACAGCATCAAAAAAGGTTTTAGCAAGAAAGAACACTAAGTCACTTCTTCGCCCGTAATACAAGATTTATAAGCAAATTTCTTAACCTGTTTTCGCTTTTCTCAAATTCAGATATTTGTATACTCAAAGTTTCAATTCTCTCTTCGCACTCTTTTATTTTAAATGTATTATTTTCAATTTTAGCTGTAACTAGGAAAATTTTTTGACTATAACGTTCATATTTAAGTTCACAAATATTAGTTTGATTAATGTTGTGCTGTACCAAGCTTTCTTTGTATACTTTTTGATCTTCAGGAGACAAACTTTTATAATGCTCTTCAGAACCAAGATTTACATTTATCTCCATTCTTTCGAGATATTCCTGAGCACGTTCAGGAGACACAGCACGTTTTTTTTCTTGCGCCTCTCGATCTGGTTTCTCATTAAATAACTTTAGCTGTCTCATAGAAGAATTTGGGATCTATATTAAGGTGTTTTTCTGAATTTACCTTTTTGTGTTAAAGAGATTATTTATTTTATTATAAAATTCTTTTCGCTTGATAGTCTTCGGGCGCATCTGCGTAAAATTTCTCAAGAGAAGAAATACTAAGTAAACCCTGTTGTGCTCCAATATACTGTACTACGCTCATTGAGTTAATAGGAGCCAAAGCGAGCGCTTCAGGAATGGATTTCCCAAGAATCAGAAGAGAAGTAAATGTACTGGAAAAACTATCGCCTGCACCAGTTCGGTCAACAGGGGGTGCAGGATCTGGGTACATAGGCATAAACCAAATTTCATTACCATCAAAAACATGTGCACCTTGTGGACCATCAGTAATTATAACAATCTTAGGTCCAAGCTCTCGCATACTTTTAAGAAGAAGGATAATATCAGCATCAGGAACTTTTAAAATGCGTCGAGCTTCTTCTTTGTTGCAAAAAAACAACTCACTTGCTTCGTATACATCTTTTAATTCTTCATAGCCAAGCTTTATTTGGAATGTTCCCGGTTGAAATGCAAGCTTTACGTTGTTTTCCATTACATATTTAGCTAAATCATGATGAAAAGGAACAGAATTTTCAGCAATTGAACTAAAATACATCCAAGATGGAGCATTTTTTTCTGCCATTTCTGCCTTAAAATTATAAGGAAAAAGTGCGTGTTTTATCAAAATCGTTCGCTCTGCATTGTATCGAAGTACATAGTGATAATTTGTTTTCATTCCAGCATCGGTCGAAACAAAATCCGTTGAAATTCCTTGCTCCCGAAGAGCTTCAAGACAATCACGCCCTTCTTCATCGTCTCCAATATGAGTCATAATTCCCGCAATGAGTCCAAGGCGTTTTGCAGAAACTGCCGCATTGGGACTATTCCCGACAGCCTTTACAATCACGACGTCTTTATAGGGAATTTTGTCTCCAAATCGCATTGAAATCATGCAATTTTCAGTATCAATATTGCAGTGAACTTCTGCTTCTTGTAGATCAATAAATGCGTCCGTAACAATATCTCCAACTGCTAAAAAATCAATTTTTTGTGATGCTGACATATATATTCACAGTATAACATGAACAAATACATTCGCATGTTAATATTAAATCATGAAAACATTACGCGAATGGTTTGTCTGGGCAGAAGAAAAGCAAGTTGCTATCGGACATTTTAATATTGCAACACTCGATATGCTTTATGCTGTAATTGAAGGTGTTGATGTCGTTTCAAAAGAAATTGGCGTCGAACTGCCCGTCGTTATTGGATTGGCTGAAAAAGAACGAGCATTTATTGGGACAAATGTTATGGCGCAAGTGATTCATCAGCTTCGACTTGAAACAAAGAGGTCAATTTTTTTGAATGCCGATCATACGTATGAGATTTCAAATGTGTATAGTGCCATCGATGCTCATTTTGACATGGTGATCTATGACGGCGCAAAACTTTCTCACGAGGAAAATATAAAAATGACGCAAGATGTTGTAGCATATAAAAATAAAGTTTTCCCGGATTGTCTCATTGAGGCTGAATTTGGTTTCATAGGAACCGGCTCTGATATTAAAAATGAAATCCCTCGAGGTGTTTCAGCGGAAACAATGACAAAACCAGAGGATGCAAAAGACTTTCTCAAAAAAACAAGTGTTGACTTACTGGCTCCTTCCGTTGGAAATATACATGGAATGATCGTGTCTGGAAATCCAAAACTGAATCATGAAAGAATTCGCGAAATTCGAATGAGTGCGGGTGTCCCTCTTGTTCTTCACGGTGGTTCTGGAATTAGTGACGAAGATTTTCGATTGGCGATTAAAGCCGGAATTTCAATGGTACATGTTTCCACTGAGCTTCGTCTCGCATATCGTGAGGCTCTCAAAACGACGCTTAACGCAACAGAAGATCTTGCTCCTTATAAATATCTCATACCCGCCCAAAAGGCTCTCGCTTTCGTAGTATCTGAAAAAACCCGCGTATTTAATAGTTCACTGATGAAATAAAAAATAAATGTCGATTAAAAATAGTCTGCCAATTCAAGATGCTCTCAAAAAAATCATTCAGGGTGATGTCGCTTCTGACGATGCTACACGGACAAAATATTCACACGACGCAAGTCTTTTAGAGGTTCGACCAGAAGTTGTCGTCTTTCCTAGGCATGCAAAAGATGTTTCGGCTCTTGTTGCATATGTTGCAGAACATAAAAAAATAGATAGTCATATATCGCTGACGGCACGCTCTGGTGGAACGTGTATGGCGGGAGGATCTATAAATGAATCCATTATTATGGACTTTTCAAAATACATGAATAGACTCATTTCTCTTGATGAAGAAAAAGCAGTTGTTCAACCTGGTATGTGGTATCGTGATTTTGAAAAGGAAACGTTGGCGATCGGGAAGATTATGCCCGCATACACTGCAAGTAAAGATATTTGTGCTGTCGGTGGAATGTTTGGAAATAACTGTGGTGGTGAAAAAACACTTAAATATGGAAAAGCGGAACAGTGGGTCAAGCGTTCTAAAACTATCTTTGCAGACGGTATTGAATATGATGTGAAGCCTTTAACACGTGAAGAACTTGAGTTGAAACGTCAAGAGGCGACATTTGAAGGGCGAATCTATAATGAGCTTTTTAATCTTCTTGACCAAAATTACGATGCCATTAAAAAAGCACGCCCGAATGTATCAAAAAATTCTGCAGGTTATTATCTTTGGAATGTTTGGGATCGTGAGACAGAAATTTTTGATCTCAATAAACTTCTTGTTGGCTCGCAAGGGACATTAGGTATAACTACGGAGATTGAATGGGGTCTCATACCAGTTCAAAAAGCAGAAAAAATGCTCGTAATTTTTATGGAAGACATAGAGCGCGTCGGTGAGCTTGTCCGTGATATTTTGCCGACAAAGCCAGACAGTATAGAATCTTATGATGATGCAAGTCTCACTCTCGCTATAAGATTTTTCCCTGACTTCATAAAAAGTATGGGGCTTTTGCGGGCCGCCATGCTTGGTATTCGCTTTATACCAGAAGCACTTATGATGTTACGAGGTGGTGTTCCAAAACTTGTCATTATTGTCGAGTTTACGGGCGAAACCGACGAAGAGATTATACCAAAAGTTCAAGCATTGAAAAATACATTAGAGAAGAAATATCCATTTCTCATGCGTATTCCCAAGACGGACGGCGGGGAAGAAAAGTATTGGAAAATTCGACATGAAAGTTTTAATCTTTTGAGAAAGCATGTAGATGGAAAACGCACTGCACCTTTTATTGATGATGTGATTGTTCCTCCAGAGACACTTCCAAAATTTTTACCGCGGATGCGTGCGATTCTAGACGAGTATAAATTGCTCTATACTGTTGCTGGTCATGCAGGTAATGGAAATTTTCACATCATCCCCCTCATGGATATGTCTGATCCTGCAAATATTAAAGCCATTGATGAAGTTTCCGAGCTTGTGTATTCGCTTATCCAAGAATTTGGCGGATCGATAACCGCAGAGCATAACGACGGTATTGTTCGTACACCGTATCTTTATAAAATATTTTCACCAGAGATTTTGACACTATTTCAGCAAGTTAAAGATATTTTTGATCCACAAAATATTTTTAATCCTGGGAAAAAAGTTGGTGGAACAAAAGAATATATGATTAATCACATTCGAATCGAATCTTGACAACCTTAGGGATAAAATCTTGACAAAATAATAAAATAGATAGAATATGTGTAAAACCCTTTGGGCTAAAAAGCCTATAACTAAAAACGCTCTTTGTTATGAAAAACACTATTTTTTTTGCTGCGGTAGCAATCGGTATCTTTATTTTGTTTGTATTAAAGATTTCTAAGAAGCTTCCTGCTTTGCGAGAGCAAAAGCCATGGCACAGCTTACTTGAAATGGAAATTTCCTGGCTTCAAGAGTTTTGCAAAGGAGACTCTTCGATAATGAGCTGGAAATGTCAAATTCTCAATGAGAAAAGAAGTCGGTATGAGGAATTATTGCCTCTTTCTACTTTTCTTCTATTGTCTGCAATTCTAAGGAATCCAGTTGTTATATCAAATCCAGTAAAACGTAAGTCAGGAGAATTTGGCATTGTTTTTGGGTTACGGATGGTGCTGAAATTGATTGACACGATATATTTTGCAATGCTAAAAACATCTAGCAGAGTTAAAAAATCAGACTTTGAAAAAGTTGCACCGCTTTTCAATGCCATATTACTTTATTATAGTATAGGGAAAAGAGAGTTGATTGACATAAAAACTTTTGAAGAGGTTGTGTCAGGTCGAGTGTCGTTTACTGTGAATGAGCTTACATTTCATATTTTACAAGAATATATAGCACTTCACCGCCAATCGAAATCAGTTACGGGTGTGACGGAAGAAAATTGGCCAAAACAACTGTTTCAGATTTATTTTCCAGAATTGAAATCTCTGAATTTTTCAACTGAGGCTCTTTGCATGGTAGCCATATCTCAGTTCTTCAATCTCTGGAGTCTCCGTGAGTATTTTAATTCAGAAGCATATCGGTCTAATCCTGCCTTGAAAATGAAAGCTCATACTTACTATAATGATCCAAAAGAGCAGCTCAAAAGGCTGCAGTCTATTGTTATCGTGCTTAAAGAGAAGGTTGAAACACGTCGCTCTCAACCCCAAACGTCCTACACACAGCTACTTGAAATACTTTACAGAGAACTAGATACTGCCGTGAATGATGCTGAGGGTTCGGGTGTCTTTCAGAGAGCACACGAAGTTTATGTTTTAGCTACGACGCCAAAACCACAGAAACTTTTTCGAAATCCCTTGTCTTTGAATTAGAGCCCATTTAAGAAGATGCTCAGCGGATAAACTTTAAGCCCCGTTTGCAAGGTAAGCGGGGCTTAAAATTTGGGTACATGCAATTTTTAGAGAATGTGATAGAATGATTGAATAAAAACATTGTAGCTCTCGAGCTTTTTTCTATGTCAGAACGAAAAACCGCAAGTACAACTCGACATAAGGGTAAAGAATCCTATTCAGCTGAGGATATTTCAGTTTTGGAAGGATTAGAGCCCGTACGCAAAAGACCCGGAATGTATATTGGCTCAACAGGACCAGACGGCTTACATCATCTCATAAAAGAGATATTTGATAATTCGCGAGATGAAGCAATGGCGGGTTATTGTGATGAAATTGAACTTACACTTTTACCCGATAATATTGTGCGTGTTGCAGATAACGGACGTGGTATTCCTATCGATAAACACAAAAAAACTGGCGTATCGGCTCTTGAAACGATCATGACAACCTTACATGCCGGAGGAAAATTTGGTGGTGAGAATTCAGGATATAAAGTTTCTGGAGGTCTTCACGGCGTAGGTGCCTCAGTTGTAAATGCGCTTTCAACTTATACGCGAGCAGAAGTTCATCGTGACGGTGGTTGTTACGTACAAGAATATGCAAAAGGTAAGCCGGAGTCTCCGGTTAAAAAAATCGGTACGACAAAAAATCAAGGAACGATCGTAACATTTCAGCCAGATCCATCTATTTTTGAAACTATTCAGTATTCATGGCCACGTATTTTAAATCATTATCGCGAGCAAGCCTATCTTGTTCGTAATTTACGCGTACGACTGATTGACGCTCGACTCGCTGAATCAATAAGTTTTGATTCAGAAAAAACTTATTGGATGTCAGAACAATCTTTGCAAGTCCCATCTCAAACATTTTATTTTGAAGGAGGGATCGTTTCTATGGTTCGACATTATAATCATGGGCAAAAAGCTCTCATGAGAAATGTATTTTATGTTGAAAAAGAAATGGATGATATTGTGGTGGAAGTTGCGCTACAATATGTAGACGATATAGCACCAACGATAATTGGTTTCGCAAATAATATATTAACTCCAGGTGGAGGTATGCATATTACAGGCTTTAAAACTGCATTAACGCGACTTCTCAACAATTATAATAAAAAAAATAAAATTCTGAAGGAAAGTGAAGGTGGATTTACGGGTGACGATGTACTTGAAGGTCTCACTGCTATTGTTTCGGTAAAAATGCCTGAAATCCAATTTGAAGGACAAACAAAAGATAAACTAGGAAGTCCGGAAGCACGAGGAGCCACAGAGTCTCTTTTCGGTGAAGCATTTGCAGAATTTCTCGAAGAAAATCCAGACGATGCGAGAGGAATTTTACAAAAAGTAGTTCTTGCATTGCGCGCTCGAAAAGCTGCTAAAGCAGCGAAAGACTCCATTATGCGTAAGGGAGCCCTCGAAGGATTCACACTTCCAGGAAAATTGGCCGATTGTGGTACTCGAAAAGCAGAAGATGCTGAGCTTTTTATTGTAGAGGGAGATTCTGCGGGAGGTTCAGCAAAACAAGGACGTGATCGTTCGATACAAGCTGTCTTACCACTCCGTGGAAAAATTTTAAATGTTGAAAAAGCACGGCTTGATCGAATGCTCGCTTCAAATGAGGTTAAAAATCTTGTTATTGCGCTTGGTACATCCATTGGAGAAACTTTTGATGCAGAAAAGATTCGCTACAAAAAGTTGATCATTGCAACAGATGCCGACGTCGATGGCGCTCACATTCGTACGCTATTGCTCACCTTATTTTTCAGGTATTTTAAAGAACTTATTGATTTGGGATATATCTATATCGCTCAGCCACCTTTATATAAAATTGCTCAAGGTAAGAATGCTCAGTATGCATTTAGTGATCAAGAAAAAACAAAAATCTTGAAAAGTTTGGGTGTTGCCGATGATGCCGAAATCGAAGAGCAAGAAGAGTCTGAGGACGCAGTTGCAGATGATAATGCAGAAGAAGAGACCGAAGAAGTCGTAGCGAAACGTCAAATGAAGATCAAAGTACAGCGATACAAAGGACTTGGAGAAATGAATCCAGACGAACTATGGGAAACAACAATGAATCCAAGAACACGCGTTCTCAAGCAAGTTACAGTTGAGGATGCGGTAGAAGCTGATCGAGTTTTTGATACGCTTATGGGCAGTGACGTCGCTTCACGAAAATCATTCATTCAAAGTCACGCACGTTCAGCAGAAATTGATATTTAACCTATTTCAAAAAATTCATTTTACAATATATTACTGAATTTCATTTTTGAGTCTTTCAATAAGCTCGGCAAGATTTCGTTTTTCTTTTTTGTTCTCACTCCGTCCCTCGAGTGTATACATTTTTTCAATAACTTCAGAATCTCCTACGACTAGTATATAAGGAATTTTCATGAGTTTTGAACGACGAATACGCTTTCCGAGTGAGTCATTGTCGTTGAGCGTTTCGACACGAAAACCTGCTTGCGAAAGAGTATGAGCAATATTCTGTGCATGATCTCCATGAATCTCTGGAGAAACAGGAAGGATTGTAACTTGCGTCGGTGCAAGCCAAAGTGGAAAGTGCCCTGCAAAGTGCTCTATGATAATAGCTAAGAATCTTTCTAATGAACCAGCAATTGCCCGATGAATCATGATGGGTGTTTCTTTTTGCCCTTCAGAATTTGTATATTCAAGTCCAAAGCGTACAGGCATCACCATGTCGATTTGTACTGTTGCGAGTTGGCGCTCCCGCTTAATCGCATCATAAAATTGGAAATCGAGTTTCGGTCCATAAAATGTCGCCTCACCCTCGACTTGTCTAAAGTTAATTTTTTCGAGTGTGGCCGCTTCTTCAAGAATTTGTTCCGCTTTATTCCAGCGATCATTATCGCCAAGATATTTTTCGGGAGTTTTTGGATCTCGAACAGAAAGTGATACCCAATAAGAATTTTCATCTCCCCACATACCGAGTGCTGTATAGAATTCACGTACGACATGGATGACATTTCTAACTTCTTGGAGTACTTGTTCTGGTGTACAGAAGACATGTCCGTCGTCTTGAGTAATAGACCTAACTCGTGAAAGCCCAAGAAGTTCTCCGGCTTGTTCATCACGATACACCATTGTTGATTCCATGTATCTTATTGGTAGATCACGATAGCTTCTCATGCGTGATGCATAAATTTGCGTGTGATGAGGGCAATTCATTGGCTTCATCACAAACTCATCACCTGTTTGTCCGCCGGTAACTCGCATGAGTTCAGCTCCAAATTTTTCCCAGTGACCTGAAGTTTTATAGAGGTCTGATTTCGTAATATGAGGAATTGATACTCGTTGATAACCAAGGCCCGACTGAATCGTTTGAATTTTATGAACAATGAGATCGCGTAAAAGTGTTCCTCGAGGAGTAAAAAGCGGGAGTCCGGGCCCAACAAGTTCAGAAAATGTGAATAGATCGAGTTCTTTGCCTAGCTTTCGATGATCGCGTTTCTCAGCCTCTTCGAGCATAGTGAGATGTTCTGAAAGTTCTTCTGCAGTATCAAATGCTAATCCATAAATTCGAGTCAACATAGGATTTTTTTCGTCACCGCGCCAATATGCTCCAGCGATGCGGTGAAGTTTGAATGAATTTTTCTGGATCTCTTTCATTGATGAAACATGACCACCGCGACAAAGATCAGTAAAATTTCCTGAGGTATATAAAGTTATATCCTCACCACGTAATTCAATCTCATTTATTAGTTCTTGTTTAAAAGGATTCCCTTCAAAAAATTCTCGCGCTTCATTTGGTGCAACTTTCTTTTCAATAAAACTTTCCCATGTTGGGAGCAATTTCTCCATTCTTTTTTGAATAATTCCAAGATCTTTTTCGGAAAGCGTTGTCGACAGAAATATATCATAGTAGAAACCTGTATCTATTGCGGGACCCAAGGTGATCTGTGCATTTGAATATAGTTCAAGGATGGCACTTGCGAGTAAATGTGCCAAAGAATGTCTTTTTTCTTCGAGTGTTGAAGGCAGTTCTTGTTTCATGATGTGTGACTCATCCCCGTACAAATGGGGGCAGAGCATTATTCAATAATATGAATACTATAGCAAAATGATACTCTTTTGCAAAATTAGACTTAGAAGCAAGAAAATGTTTTTTTTACAAAAGACTTTATTTTTTTATGTCATCCTCGTCGCTTAATAGTTTGACGCTTTCTATCAAAAGACTTTTTTCTCCATTTCGTTCTGAAACTTTTGCTTTTACCGCAATGGTTTGATCTTTTGTAAATAATTCTTTATTCAACTCATAAATTTTTGGAAATATGGCACATTCAATGGATCCTGTGAAATCAGATAACGTGATAAATGCCATTCGCTCATTTTTCTTTGTGAGGATCTCTTTTGATTCACTGATGATGCCACCAAGCACAACTGCCATACCGGTACGCCCTTCTTCTAAAATTTTCTTGAGTGAGTGAGATGCTTTAGCAAAACGGTCTTGAAAACGATCGAGTGGATGCCCTGAAACATATAAACCAATAAGCTCACGCTCCCATGTAAGTTTTGTCGATTGTGAAGCAGGTTCTGCGGGACTAAGTTTTAATACCGGCTGTGGCGCATCTTCAAAGTCAGCAAAAAGAGAAATCTGATCCGCATGAGCATCTCTATGAATGTCTTTATGAAATGCTAATACAGCTTCGGAATTCGTGATAAGATGACCACGTTCACCGAGTGAATCGAGAGCTCCGCACATAATAAGTGCTTCGAGTGATTTTTTGTTTAAATTACGATGTGAATTTCGCTCGAGAAAATTTTCGAGCGAAGAAAAACGTCCACCTCTTTTACGTTCCGCAATAATCGCTTTGCCGATCTCGTCTCCAAAGTTTTTTATCGAACGTAAACCAAAACGAATGTTATTTGTTACATTGTCCGTATCATCATCTACGACGACAGTGAAGTCAGAATAAGATTCGTTGATATCTGGGGGCAAAATAACGAAATTCATTCGTTTACACTCATTTATAACGTCAATAATTTTGTCCATATTTCCACTTTCGGCAGTGAGGATTGCACTCATGTATTCTTGCGGATAATGAGCTTTCATATAAGCAGTCCTATATGCAAGTTGTCCATAACTCGCTGCATGAGCCTTATTAAAACCATAAGCTGCAAATGGCTCAATGAGTTCCCATAACTCTTGAGCTTTCTTATCTGCCATTCCGTGCTCTTTCAGTCCCGTGAGAAATTTTTTTCTCTGCTCTTTCATGAGGGCAGGAATTTTTTTACCCATCGCCTTTCTCAAGGCATCTGCTTCAAGCCAAGAGAATCCAGCAAGTTCGATGGATATAAGAAGGACGTCGTCTTGATAAGTAATGACACCGTATGACTGATCAAGAATCTTTTTCATTCTTGGGTCAAGATACGTGATCAGTGACGGATTATTTTTTCTTTTAATATACTCGGGAATGACGTCTATAGGTCCCGGTCTATATAAGGCAACCATTGCGTTAATGTCATAGATCGATTCTGGTTTTAAATCTTTAAGATACTTCGTCATTCCTCCTCCTGACATTTGGAAAACACCCATCGTTTCACCTCGAGCAAGCATTTCATATGTTGCTGTATCATCGATTGGAATTTTTTCAAGATCTATAGCAATGTGCCGAATTTTTTCAACTCGCTCAATAGCGTCTGCGAGAATTGCTAAGTTTCGAATTCCAAGAAAATCAAATTTGATAAGCCCCGCAGACTCAACAGCATACATGTCATATTGTGTGATAATTTTTCCTCCCTTTGGATCAAGCTGAACAGGTGAGTAGTCATCTACCGATGAAGGTGAGATCACTACACCAGCTGCATGGACGGAGACGTGTCGTACGCAACCTTCAATTTTTTTTGCCATATCAACGATATGTTTTGTCGGGGCGTCGCTCTTGTAGAGCTCTTGAAATTCTTGAGTCAGTTCGAGTGCATAGTCGAGTGTCATAGGAAAACCTTGAGAGCCTTCTGGGATAAGTTTTGCAATACGATCACCCGTGCCATACGGATAACCCAACGCTCTCGCAACATCACGAACAGCACCTCGAGCAAGCATTGTTCCAAACGTTCCTATTTGAGCGACAGCATTGGTACCATATTTTGCACGCGCATAGTTGATCACTTCATCGCGTCGATTGTCTGCAAAATCCATGTCAATGTCGGGAGGAGACGGTCTTTCTTTGTTCAGAAAACGTGTGAAGGGGAGCTTGAAATGAAGTGGGTCAACGTTAGTGATTCCTAAAATATACGTTACGATAGAACCAGCAACGGAACCACGAATATTCGTCAAAATTCCATTTGTATGAGCAAATTCTACGAGATCATGCACAATAAGAAGATACACAGAAAATCCCTTATACTCGATAACATCGAGTTCGTATTCTATCCGCTCTCGTACTTCATCAGTTAATGCACTGTATCGAGTTGAAATATGTTCATACGTTAATTTTCTGAGATACGATTCATATGTTTGACCTTCTGGTATTTCAAAACGAGGGAAGTTCCATGTATCGAGTACGAGTTCAATATTTACGAGGTCAGCAACTTTCATTGTATTATCGACTGCTTCTGGAATGTCAGCATATATCTCCGATGCTGTTGGATAATCGATAAAAGCATATTCACCATCAAATTTAAAATTTAGATCGTTTGTATTGATGGCTAGTAATGTGTTGTGTGCTTCGCGATCCTCCACATGAAGATAATGAGAGTCCCACGTTGCCACGAGAGAGAGACCATATTCCTTTGCAAGCTCTTTAAGTGATGGAATAAGTGGCGGGTACCATTCAACTTCGTCATGCTTCATGACTTCAATAAAAACACATTCACGTGTGTAGAGCTCGATATAGAGTTCGAGTAAACGTCGTGCCTCTTTGAGATTCTCATTTTTGACTGCTTGAATGAATCTACTCGAAGGACATCCTGTCAGACAGATAATTCCCTCAGAAAACTCCCGAAGCAGATCTTCGTCCATTCGTGGTTTGTAGTAGTAACCCTCTAAATGTGAACGAGAAATCATCTTCATGAGATTTCGATATCCTTGTGCGTTTCGAGCCAGAAGTGTGAGGTGGTAACGTTTATTATCAATACCCGACTCTTTATCAAAACGTGTCCGTTCTGCAATATATGCCTCAACACCAATGATTGGCTTAATGCCGGCTTTTTTGCAGGCTTTATAAAGTTCGATAGCTCCGTGCATATTTCCGTGATCAGTTATAGCAACAGCCGGCATATTGAGCTCAACAGCCCTCTGAACAAGATGTGGAATTTGCGAAAGACCGTCGAGAAGCGAATAGTGACTATGGCAATGAAGATGTATGAAATTTTTCTGATTGCTCGGTTTTGTCCCCATGATATGAGTATTATACATCACACTCTATTACAATTATGCACATGGACTATATAACACGTTATAGATGGATTGTAGGCGTTGATGAAGTAGGGCGTGGACCCATTGCTGGCCCCGTGACAGTCTGCGCATTGGCGATACCTTTTAATGAAAAATTGCCCGAAGAAGTCCGGGACTCAAAAATGATACGTGGCAAAGATCGCCGAAGAATAGCTAGAAATTTGTCAAAAAACCTCTATGTTATCAATAGTATTCGAGCAAAAACGATAGATACACGCGGTATTGTCTGGGCTATCGAACAAGCTGTTGCTCGCTGTTTACGGCAACTCCCTTGTTTAGCGAATGAAACTTTAGTACTCATGGACGGCAGTCTCAAAGCTCCCCGAGGTTGGAAGCATCAGATTACCCTCATTCGAGGAGACCAGCGAGAACCCGTTATTGGTGGAGCGTCAATACTGGCAAAAGTAGCCCGTGACGAGCATATGGAACGAATGGATATACAGTATCCTGGCTATGGATTCAGTAGTCATAAAGGGTATGGAACTGAGCAACATTACAAAATGCTCGAAGATCTCGGCCCTTGTTCAATACATAGAAAAACATGGATATACAAATAGGGAGGCTATCAAAATGAATAAAGTAACAAAAAGCTTGCAAATGAATTTAAAATCAGTATAGTAGGAGCATTATGGTAGTACGAATGCGACACACTAGGGGTCATACACGAAACCGCCGATCACATCACAAGGCGGAGCATGCTACGTTAACAACCGATACTGTAACAAATTCAACACATCAGCGACATCGAGTTGATATGGTGACTGGCATGTATCGAGGAAGATCGTATATTGACGTTGTGGCTCAGGTAGAAAAAAAGCAAAAGAGAGCACGAGGAACAGAATCATAATCCACGATTCTGTTGAAAAACCTCGCTTGAAATGTAACGTGGTGTTATACTGACACAACGTTACGCTTTGCGTTCGTTACAGATAGAGAATATGGCTAATCGTCACCTTGCACGTTCCATCATAATGCAGACACTTTTCGAAATCGACTTCAATCCTGAAGGCGGTGAGGTTCGTGACCGTGTTCGAGAAAATATTGCAGAATTCGGTCCTGGTATCGAAGATCCGTCTTTTATAGAATCTGTAACTGAAGGTGTTACACAGAAGCGTGATCTTCTCGATGAAATTATTGAAAAGGCTGCACCCGACTGGCCAGTTGAAAAAATTGCTGTTGTGGACCGCAATATTCTTCGCCTTGGTTTATATGAATTACTTTTTTCTGATCACGAGGAAGTACCACCAAAAGTCGCAATTAATGAATCAATTGAACTAGCGAAGTCATATGGAGGAGAAAAATCAGGTAGTTTCATAAACGGAGTTCTTGGAGCAATTTATAAAGAAATGGGTGAGCCAGGGAAAGATCAAAAGAGTAAAAAAATGCAAATGAAAGATGAATTTGATTTTGATTCATTGCCGATACAAAAAAAAGGAGGCGCAGTTGTTTTTAGTGTAGATGAGAATGATGTCATCCGGCTTGCTCTCGTTCATGACGTATTTGGATACTGGACTCTCTCAAAAGGTAGCATTGAAGAAAATGAAGAAGAAGAGGGGACTGCACGCGTAATAAAAGAGGAGATGGGCATCGATGTAGAAATCCTCGATTTTATCGGGGAAAATGAATATGTTGCAAAGCATCCACAGATCGGTCGCCATCGCAAACAAGTTCGCTACTGGCTTGCGCGTGGAGAATTCACTCCCTTGCAACTCGAAGCAGAGCCAGGAGGACTTGACGATACACAGTGGTTTGAATTGTATCAGGTTTTAAGTTTGCATATGTATGACAACATTGTTGAAATGATTACAAAAGCAATTGAGATTATTACTACAAAATATTTGGACACATCAGCGATGAATGAATAAGAATCATCGCAATGATTTATCCACGACACGTATGAAAGATTTTTCAGAATTTGAGAAAAAAATTGGAGTTGATTTTAATGATAAAGATCTCCTTGAGCAGGCATTTACGCATCGATCTTATCTTAATGAAAATCAAGATATTCGTCATGGTCATAACGAGAGATTGGAGTTTTTAGGTGACGCTGTTATGGAGCTTGTCATTACAGATTATTTATTTAAAAAATTTCCCGATGTTTCGGAAGGTGAGCTTACAGCGTATCGTTCTGCACTCGTACGAACTGAAACAATTTCACACGCAGCTCTCGAACTGGGCGCGGGTGATTTTTTATTGCTCTCAAAAGGCGAGGCGCGCGATGGAGGAAAGGCACGAGACTATATTCTTGCAAATACATTTGAGTCCATCATAGGAGCCATCTATCTTGATCATGGCTATGCTACTGCTGAAATATTTATTTCATCTACACTTTATCCACGAATTGAAGATATTGTGAAAAATGGTTCATGGAAAGATCCTAAAAGTTTTATTCAAGAAAAAGCACAAGAAGAATTTTCTGTGACACCGGAATATCGTGTTCATTCTGAGCTTGGCCCAGATCACGACAAAAACTTTGTTGTGGGGATTTACTTTGGCGAAGAACTTGTTGCAGTTGGAGAAGGGAAAAGCAAGCAGCAAGCTCAACAAGAAGCAGCTATTGCGGCGCGTTACGTGAAAGAATGGTAGACGATATATAAACGTCATGCTCGGTGTCAATTTTAAATCACACGCATAGTCCGGTCATGATATACTTTTATCTATGAAATTGATTCGTCTAGGATTGCATGGTTTCAAAAGTTTTGCTCATAAAAATGAGTTTACTTTTGATAGTCCTGTGACAGGAATTGTGGGCCCCAATGGTTCGGGAAAATCGAATGTTGTGGAAGCTATTCGTTTTGTTCTTGGAGAGCAAAGCGTAAAGTCTTTGCGTGGAAAAACAGGGGCAGACCTTATATATAAAGGGTCGTCAAAACTTGGTAAAATGGCGCGCGCGACCGTAGAAATTACGTTTGATAATAGAGAGCGGAGATTTGTTCTTTCTACAACACAAGCCCAAGAAATATCGCTTGATTTTGACGAAATCACTATATCTCGAACTGTATTCTCTGACGCATCGAATACATTTATGATAAATGGCAGTGAAGTACGCATGAAAGATATCCATGAACTCATTGCAAGTGTAAATATTGGCTCAAGTGGACATCATATTATTAATCAAGGAGAAACCGACCGACTCTTGAATGCGCACGCACGTGAACGTCGAAGTATGGTAGAAGAGTCACTTGGTCTCAAGCTGTATCACTATCGTATAAAAGAAGCTGATCGCAAACTATCTCGTACGCAAGACAATCTTCTCATTGCTCAAGCATCACGAAGTGAATTAGAACCTCACTTACGTTTTTTAAAAAAACAAGTCGAGAAAGTTGAGAGGGCAAAGAGTCTTGTTTCAGAATTACTTCAAGCATACACAATATATCTCGCACGCGAACAGCATTTTGTTGCTAAAGAGAGTGAGCAATACATTCAAGAAAAACAAAGTCTTGAAGAACAAAAACAAAAACTAGACAATGAACTCGCTGAAATTCGTAGAAGAATTGATGCAGAAGCACATAATGATCAGGAACGAGAAGTTTCTGATATTCAGCAGAATATTGAACAAGCGAGTGATATTCGTGACGAATGTGCACGTTCTCAAAGTAGATTGGATGGTATGATCGAAACCACTGAACGCTCAATTGCCCGACTTCGGTCAAAACAAGAGCGAGAACACCATTCTCCTATACCATTTGAAGATGTCGAGATTCTGGTGAATAGCATTATCGAAGAAACTCATGTTGATGAAACAGCTACGCTCGAAACGCTCCGCTCCCGTCTCATAAGCGTACGCGCCACGCTCTCGTCATTTCTCAAAGAAAAAACAGATGTTCAAAAAATGCATGATCAAGACATTGATCAACTTGAACAAGAGCTCACTCACATGCGTCAACAAAAAGACAAAGAAGTCATTCGTCTCGTGGATGCCGAAAAAAACGTTCGAATTCTTATAGAGCAACGAGACACTCTTGTAGCACAAAATCGCGTAGAGCGAGCAGATATGCGCGAACTTGAACAATCAATTTTCAAACTCTCTACTTCACGTAGTGACATAGCTGGGAAACTTTCGGCAGTTACCATGAACCTTGAAAATTGTGATCGCCGTGAACGTAATTTCCAAGAAGAACTCAAAGAGGGCGAAATTTTAGTTGGTTCAGAAATATTTCTCTATACAGAAAAAGAAGTGGATCTGAGTGAAATATCTCGCGAAAAACAAGAAGTCGCACGTCGAGATCTCGAGCGTATGAAGATTAAACTTGAAGAAATAGGAGGTGGTTCTCATGCTGACATTCTTCAAGAATATAAAGATGCAGAAGAACGTGATGCATTTCTTGCTCATGAAATTCACGACCTCTCCGAATCCATGCAAAGCCTAAATGGTGTTATTTCAGACCTTCAAAATCATTTGAATTCAGAATTTCAACAAGGCGTTGAGAAGATAAATGAACAATTTCAAGAATTTTTTTCTCGCATGTTTGGTGGTGGACAGGCACGTCTTAAAATTATTGATGTAGAAAAAAGAAAGAAAAAAAACAAAGATGAAATGGGCGAATTACTTGAACACGAAGAAATGTTCGATGAAGATGAAAAAGAAGAACTCGGTCTCGATATTCAAGTTACGTTGCCTCGAAAAAAAGTTGCGGATCTCGATATGCTTTCTGGGGGTGAACGATCTTTAACATCAATCGCTTTACTTTTTGCATTATCTCAAGTTAATCCTCCCCCTTTTCTAGTACTCGATGAAACTGACGCTGCTCTTGACGAGGCAAATTCAAAAAAATATGGAGATATGATTGAAAGTTTGTCAGCATATTCTCAGCTTATTGTTGTCACTCACAATCGCGAGACCATGTCTCGTGCTGCTATTCTCTATGGTGTTACTCTTGCGCAAGATGGTGCGTCGCAACTTTTATCGGTAAAATTTGCCGAAGCTGCACAATATGCAAAATAGTATTTTCAAGTGAAACATCATTCTCGCGAAAGACTATATATTTTCTAGAAAAAGATCATTCGCTAAATATTCATTGAGACTTAGCTCACTCTTCTTTACATCCGTTGCAATGCTCACTCCAACATATCGAAAATGCCACGGCTCAGCTATATAACCTGTTACTGATTCCTGTCCTTGCATATAGCTTTGTATAAAACCATATTCATGTGCGTGTCGAGAGAGCCACGCATACATTGTTGAATTTTCGAAATCAATTCTTCTTACATATCCACCCTTTTCAAAACTTGTGACGTCGATCGTTGTTCCAAGTTGATGCTCAGAATGTTGAGGCGGCGCAACGCTTGCATGACTTTGTGTTGGTGAGTTTTTTTGTGATTTCGCGTGTAATATGTCTTGTATCCATGGGTCTCGAAAACCGCTTGTCACGACGAGTCGATGTCCAGCATCGTTGATCGTATCATTCATCATTAAAAGTTGTTGAGCGACTTCGTATTGAAGACAAAGAGGAGGATAAAGAGTTTCAATAGAGGCAGGAATTTCTACGAGCCTTGGCGGGATATATGAACCCAACGAAATTTGTGAATTCACATGAAAAAGCGTATAGGTAAAATTACTTGTCCCAGCAGGACATGACCCTTGAAAAAGACTCCTTGTTTCATCTTGGCTGATCATGTTCACCGCCTCAGAAACATTTCCCATTTCTAAGGGTAGCGTATCTTGATCGACGTAGTTCTCATCTAATTCAAGATAGTGAAGAGGTATTTCATTTGATGCAAAGGTTGAATCATCAGCACCACGAAAAAAAGCAAAAATAACAAGAAATATTGCAAAAATTAAAAAAAGCCCGCAGAAAACCCAGAGTGATACTATTGCGTGAGTTTTCTGAAAAGTTCTCATATATCTATCTGTTTAGTATCACGTCATACTTTTCAAATATAATTGCTCCAGATGGGTCTAGTTTAACAGCATTCTCATTAAAATCCTGTTCCGAAAGCCGGTTTATTAAGTCAACTGCTCTTCCCTGATCATCAAAAAATGGAATTCCTTTTTCGTTGAGATAGATAGAATGAATTCTACCACCAATGAGTTCATGGCTCTCTGCATCAAATGTAAGATCGAGTATCCCTGAGATTCCTAAATTATCCGTAGTCTTTAAACTGCCATAGCCAGCAAAATTTCCAAATGAATACGCGATAAGTTTTCCTTGATAAAATTCCATACCACGTAATACGTGCGGACCAGCCCCCAGTACCAGATCTGCGCCTGCATTGATAGCATTGTAGGCAAATTCTCGAACATTTCCCCGATCCTCTCCTAAATAATATTCCGTGTCTAAGGGGGTAGAAGCCTTACTCAGACCCTCAGCTCCACCGTGAAAAAAAACGACAACAATATCGGCATTGTCATTTGCTTGTTTTACGAGTTCAGATACGAGATGTTTATCGTTCATATTCGGAGAATTTCGATGTGGAGAAAATGCCAAGAGCCCAATGCGTACATTATTTTTTAAAATATATGAAACTTCAGGATAAGCTCCAATCGGTGTAATATCGTAATACGAAAGTGTTTCAACAGTGTCCATTCGACCAATGTCGCCAAAATCATTCGTATGATTATTTGCTACTGTCATAGCATCTATGCCATGTTCTGCATAAAGTAGTGCATCTTCAGGTTCTCCTCTAAATGCATAACACATGACAGGGTCGCGTTCACATTTAGAATTATTCGTCTCTCGAGTTAAGACTCCTTCAAGATTTACAACCATGAGATCTGGCATACTTATGAGATGTTGAACATTTTTTAAAATGAGAGCGTGTTCAAGAGGATTTTGTAAATGATCTCCAGGAACTAAATCTCCACTCCAGCCAATACGAAATGTTGGACGGGCTTGCTCAAGAGGTTTTGATCCACTAAAAAGATACGAAAGTGCTTTTGGTACAAAATTATTTTTTCTCTCCAAAAGTTCTTGTTCAGCAAATGTTACTGAAAATAAAAATACTCCCGTAACAAGAAGTAATACTCCGCATAGTATGTATATCGTTCGTCTTTTCATTGAAGTAGATTGCGTGTTTCTTGAATTAGAATATCGACATCAGCATTTCTGTCGTTGCTTCCAAGGATAACGATTCCGATAGGTGTATTTTCAATTTCATAAAGAAGAACGGCGGTTCGTTTTGCAGCATTTGTGTAGCCAGTTTTACCACCAAGAAAACCCTTATCAAAACGATGGGAATTAATATTTTTCCATGAATGACCTCGTGACGAATATGAGTCGACGGCGCTTATATCAATAATATGGGCGTCATTTTCTATAATGTATTCTAGTAGATGCATGAGATCAAAAGATGTAGACACGTTATTTGCAGACAAGCCACTTGGGTCGTCAAAATACGTTGAAGTCATACCTATTTCTTTCGCGAAAGAATTCATTTGTTGCATAAAATAAAAACGTGGATAGTGTTGAGCGAGAACTTCGGCTGCGTCATTGCTTGACTCCAAAAGTAGCGCGTACGTCAGGTCTTCATTATCGAGCTTTTCATCTTTTTGCAAATACCCTCGAATTCCTTCCGTTGCAAGTGCGCGCTCGGTTACTGTGAGATTGCTTGACTTTGGTATGAGAGACTCAGCCGTCAATGCAGTCACGAGTTTGGTGACGGAAGCAATAGAGAGAGTTGTCGTAGCTTGAGAAGAAAACAATACTTCATCTGTCTCAAGATTTTTGACCAAGAATGATTGAGCGGTTATTCCTTTTTCTTTTAGTGACCCTGTATTACTGAAAGTATTAAGATTTTTACTCGCTTGTTCAGATTCTTTCTGTGGAACGATAACGTTTTCACGAGCTTGATTGATTGATGCAAGATGAGTAGATCGAATATCCTGCGTGGTAGCATTTGCTTTCGATTGAAATGTAAAACTAAAGAAAATAGCGACCGTTAGTATGGCTCCAGTGATGATCATTATTGTGATACGGGATTGAGAAGATATCATATGCTAATTTTACGACACGATAAGTTCAAAGTCGATAAATCCCTTTTCGACGTTAGTGCCTTTTAGACGAATCGCGATCTGGTCTCCTAGGCGATATTCTTTTTTTGATTTTCGTCCACGAATAATTCTCTTTGTTTCGTCAAAAAAGAAATAGTCGTTTGGAATGTCTTTCATTCGAATCATTCCTTCTGATCGACTGTATTCATCCAGCACATACATTCCATTTTTATGAAGTCCACTAACAATACCCCTGAATGTTTGTCCAATCTTTGGAGTCATGTATTCTACTTGCTTGTATTTTATTGATGCCCATTCGGCTTCTTGAGCGTCTCGTTCTTTTTGTGAAGCGTAGGTGCTCATGCTTTCATAGCGCTCTAGCTCTGTTTTTAAGATTGGGCTACCACTAATATATTCTTGCAAAAGTCTATGTACGAGAATGTCAGGATAGCGACGAATAGGGCTCGTAAAATGAGTATAAAATTTGAATGCAAGCCCGTAGTGCCCAATATTTTCAGTGGTGTACACAGCTTTTGCCATGGAACGAACAACAGCTGTTTGAATAGCGCGTTTCGTGTATTCGTCTTTTGTCGTTTCAAGAATTTTCTCAATTTCAGAAGAGGGGATCACATCGTTACGAAGTTTAGGAGTAAAACCAAGAGCTTTGAAAAAAAGTCGTAAATCTTCTGTACGATCGTTTGCAGGTCGATCGTGAACGCGGTATACAAAGAATCCTTTTTTCCCAGTTTTTTCGCTCATCATGGAAGCCACACGACGATTTGCGAGAAGCATGAATTCTTCTATAAGTTTATGTGCATCTTTTCGCTCTTTAATTCGTACATCGAGTGGAACTCCTTGATCATCTAAGACAAATGAGACTTCGGTCGTTTCAAGATTGAGCGCACCATCTTGTTTTCGTCGTTCGAGAAGAATTTTTGCGATTGTGTTAAGTTTTATTAATTCTTTTAAAAAAAGGCCGTTTCCTGCATCGAGAACATCTTGTGCTTCTGAGTACGTGAATCGCTTATTGGAATGAATTGTTGTTCGTCCAAACCATTCTTTTAAAATTTCACCAGTTTCGTTCATTTCAAATATTGCAGAAAACGCTAGCCGGTCTTCTTCCTGTCGTAAAGAACAGAGATCATTTGAAAGAACTTCGGGAAGCATGGGAATCGTACGATCTACAAGATATACCGACGTACCTCTTTTTTCTGCTTCTTGATCGAGAAGAGAATCGGGAACGACGTAATATGAAACGTCTGCGATATGAACACCGATTTCAATATTTCCTGAATCGAGAAATTGAACTGATAATGCATCGTCAAAATCTTTTGCATCGTCAGGGTCGATAGTAAATGTTGTAATTGATCGTACATCTCGCCGTTCGTATTCTTTGAGATGTGAAGCCTTGCCTTTTGCAATGCTTTCAGCTTCTTCGACGACCCCTTTGGGGAAATCACTATCAAAACCGCGCTCGAGAGCAATAGCCATCATTTCAGTATTATTCGCTCCAGGTTCTCCAAGAATTTTATCTATATGTCCTACGGGTCCTGCGATTGACCATGAATCGATCCTCACAAAGACTTTCTTGCCCTCAGATTCTGTGAGCATAGAGTCTGTCGAGGGTATGATGATCTCGGGGTCACGTGGATCCAGTGGATCGAGAACGACGTGGTCGGATGTTTTTTTGATGATACCTGCATAGCCAGCTTTCGATCGTACGAGTATTGTAGTAACCTTTGCAATTTTATTCTTTAGATCTTCTACAATAAAGTTCACAGTATCTCCATGAAGGGCGTTTGAAGTTAAGTGTTTTGGCACTTCAAAAAGCTCGTCAAGTTCTTTTGACTGTATATATCCGAGATCATTTTTCCCCATTCGGTAGATTCCTTTGTACTCTGTTTTCATATGTCGTTAGTGTAGCACGCTTGCGTAAATATCCAAGTCGTAGCATACTGAAATTTCAGTTCTTTTTAAAAACTTAAAATTTAGGAAACAATGAAAGACAACATCGGCAATTCAACTCTAGTGCTTGGTGAGGAGGAGAGAGGTTCAAAAAATATTAGGGTTTCACCCAATGCATGTCTCTACGAAATGCTTTTTAGGGAAAAAGCAGGCTATCAAGAAAGATCAAACGGAGGAGAAATAAGCATGACGGTTGAAGATATACTTACACAAATCCTAAAAAAGATTAAAGCAAATGAAAAGGGGTTAGATAATTTCGAATACGAATATGTCGTACGTCGAAATAACAAATTTCAGTCGTGCTCAGTAAAAGAACTTGTATCGATAAGCAATTGCAAGGATGTGAATAATAAATTGCGTTGGGGCGGTACAGCTCTCAAAATAGATGAGAAAATCCCAATATGTTTGCAAGATCTATTAGTTGAACATCTTACAGCTTGGCCTGAAGACCTGAGAACAAAATTTGTGATTAAGAATGGCATGCGTTATCAACAAGCCATACGATCACCAAGACCACAGACTACGGTGGATTACCTTAATAACATCTATCCCTATCTTTGGTCTTCGATTCCAAAATTTCCGAAACCGCTAGTAATTCCTTTTGCATTTGTAAGGGAAATAAATACGTATGGTAGCCCGATAAACGTGCTATGCGTGGATTATCAAAATCGAGCTCTTGGCAACGAAGCATTTGTAAGAGCGATACCGATCGATCGTTCTATGTTACTTTTCCGAGGTGTGTTAGTAGAGCAAGTGTCCCTGTAGGGAGAAAGATTAACGGAAACTGAGTTTAAATCTTATTCAGATCGTTTCAGATCGTGTTATGAAATATTATTCTGAAATCTTTCAGATATAGCCGCAGCTACAGTATAGCTGCGGATTTTTATTGCTTGACAATAGGAAGTCATGTCTGTAACATACGCGAATATGTTGAAGATAAGATTGCAACGAATAGGACGTCGTAACCAGCCACATTTCCGTGTGGTTGTTACAGAATCACAAAATGGTCCTAAATCAGGGCGCTTTTATGAAGTACTTGGATCATATAATCCAAAATTAGGAACAAAAGAACTTAAAAATGAACGTATTACTCACTGGCTTAGTGTTGGTGCTCAACCAACAGAAACAGTTCACAACTTTCTTGTAGATGCCAAAATTATCGCCGGGAAAAAACTCAACGCCTTACCAAAAAAGACTGCCCCTGCAAAAAAAGCAGAACCTGTTTCTGCACCAGAACCAAAAGTTGTCTCAGAATTAGCTACTCCAGCGACAGCTACTCCAGAAACTCCAGCTACAACAGAAGAAGCAAAAGTAGAGATTCCTACTGAAGAAGCGTCTCCTGAAAAAGTTTCAGAAGAAATTGTTACTCAAGAAACTGCTCCTGAAGAAGCTCCAGAAGAAAAATAAATTCAAATTTCAATTTTAAAAAAAAAATGTTTTACACATCTCGTATATCGTGCTTTGTGTAATAGAGTTATTATAAAAGATAATTGCAGCACATGGTTGAGCTGCAGGTTTAATAGTGTTTATTGATAGATATCGACATGACTACTGACCCACAAGCATTTCTAGATTACGTTGTACGCTCATTAGTAGATCACCCTGAAGATGTAACCATTAATCGAACAGTAGATGAAATGGGTGTCCTCATGACACTTGACCTTCATTCTGAAGATATGGGAAAAATAATTGGTCGAAAGGGAGCAACTGCAAAAGCCATTCGTACACTGTTACGAGTTGTTGGCATGCGTGGTAATGCCCGCGTAAACCTCAAGATCAACGAACCAGCTGGCTCTACAAATATTCGCGCTAATTCAGGAGATGACGGGGCAGTGACGCGCGAATCATCATGGGGAAATAGTTCCTCGCACGTTACAAGTGCGGCTGCCCATGATGTTGATGCGGCTATTGCAGATCTAAAAGGGGATATGGCATAAGCTGGCTTTGAAATCATTTTCAAAAAGTCATTTTAACCAAAACATTTTTAAAATATGATGACCTTTCATGTAGTAACTTTATTTCCTGAGATGGTCGAACAGTATGTGCGTGAATCCATTTTGGGTCGCGCACTTTCTGATAAAAAGATATCAGTACAATATTATAATCCACGTGATTTTTCTATAGATGCACGCAAGCGAGTTGATGATATTCCATATGGAGGTGGGCCTGGCATGGTCATGCAAGCTGATCCAATTTTGCGAGCAGTTGCAAAAGCGCGCGGTCGTTCTAAAAAAAAGAAATTTAAAATTTTTATTTTCTCTCCATCGGGTGAAAAATTTACAAATATTCACGCCGACACATACATTTTAAAATACACGGATATTATTCTCATTTGCGGACGCTACGAGGGGATTGATGCGCGTGTTCGAGAAATACTCCAAGCAGACGAACTTTCGATTGGTAACTACGTCCTTACGGGCGGGGAAATACCCGCCATGGTGATTATTGATGCTGTTTCAAGACGTATTCCAGGGGTACTTGGTGATGATCTCTCTGTCGAAAATAGACGTATCGCAAGTCACGATGTCTACACTCGACCTGCAAAATTTTTATATGCAGAGAAAGAGTATTCTGTTCCAGAGGTACTTCTTTCTGGTGATCATAAAAAAATAGATGCCTGGCGAAAAGATCACTCTTAGTATCATAGAATGCATTGTCTACGTAGTATTCATAAAAAGTATTATAGAACGTGTTGAATACACATTACTCATAAAAACATGTATGCATAAAAATAACCCAGGCCTACATTTGGCAACTGGGCTATTTAAAACGGTCGTTCGACTTCTTGAGTCGTTGTATCTTTCTTTTGAATGCTGTTTTATGGAGAAAAAATGAAAGCGCTGCGAAAATACCAATAAACGAGAGTACGCTGAGGATAGTATAGAACTTTACAACGATGGTTCGTCGGGAAAATGATCCCTCGTACGTTGCTTGTAGACCACTAAAATATTCATTTCTAATGTCAGGCAGTGTCATGAGTGACGTAGCTAAACTAAAAAGAACAAAGGTGGCAACAAGCAATTTATTTGGCGCAACGCTTGTTCGAATAAATTTTCGCATCCATCTCAATCTAATTCTCAGAAAATGAATCTTAAAAAATAAACTTAGAGCAGAAAAGAGAACAGGGAGAAGTAAAAGTTTTATTCCCCACGACTTGAGCATGACTACTCCTAAATATCGAATCAAGTAAGGATTTCCTGCAAAACCCGCAATGAGTAACAAAAAAACAACAACAAGAAGTACAGTGGACACGGTTTTCAAGAATGTTCTCATTTTCATAAGGTTCTAGAGTTTGAGAGGTTATACCATGGCAAGGTGATCGGCACAAGAAATACAAAACAAACATGCTGTATACAAAAAACAAATATTAAGAAAGAGGGATCAAGTGCTTGCTTCTCTTTATACAAAAAGGAGAAGAAAAGCAAATGCTTTCTCCTCCCTCCCTACTCTACTCTCGACGACTGTCAATTGTCATATTTTTTTCTTCTTTGAAGATGATGACGATTGGAACCAGGGGTCACGAAAGATAACCCAAAGTATGTAAATTCCAACTACTATTATTCCTCCCAAAACCCAATCAATCTCGGAGTAGTTGAGTATTCCAGATTTAAATGATCGAAGTATCCGATCATTTGATTGAGATACGGACATCGTGAACCCCACAACCTGTGAGACGTATGCCGTCAACCCGGCAAATGACATTGTAGCTACCATTCTATGAATTGGTTTTTTTAGGAATTGCACAACCCAATTCCACAAACTCCAATTTTTTCCAATGTTGATAGCTCTCAAAAGGCATATAACTCCCTGAATTAGGAGATACATGCCTAAAACCAACGTAGCTGCCGTCAGTATTGCTTGTTTGGCGAAACCCGATCCCAAAGCTGAGAATAGGAGAATCACCAAAAGAATAAGGGTGACGACATTGGCGCGTTTTGGCCAGTAAGACGTCTTATTTGATTTTGACATAGTTATTTATTTGTTTTATATATTATAATATATTGAAAGTAATATGTCAAATTTTTATAATATCAAACATATGCTACGATAAACAACGTTTCGTATCCATAAAATTTACGCCATCTTAGCTCAGTCGGTAGAGCACATCCATGGTAAGGATGAGGTCGTCGGTTCGATTCCGACAGGTGGCTCCCTAAACGAACAGAATGGTTCAGAAGTTGTCAGAATGTGGAACGCGCGAAGCGCGTCCGACTGCGTTTCGCCTGATTTTGCGGGGGAATTCAGAAAATTCGGCGCGCTAACGCGCACCTGTTTTTCGCCAAGGAGGAGGTTCGAGCCAAAGATTTCTTTGGCAACGGCCTTTTTCTTAAAAAGATCAGAATCCAATGCAATTTTTTCTATATTCTGTGCGTCATTTATCCATTTTTGCATCGGTTCGAGCCAACGTTTTTGCTTTTGTTGATTTTTGGATATTTCCTCCTCCATCGACTTTTTCTCGGAAAGTAATTTTGCTTTTTCAGTACGATAAATATCTTTTTCGATATCTTGATCTAAGTACCCATCCAAAAGTCGCTGGAGCTTCACTGTAATATCCTTTATCCTTTTTTCATTCTTTTCAACAAAAGCAAAGACAGATTGGGCGGATTCCGTTTTGTCTTTTTCAAGTCTTTGGTTTAGATATTCCGCCCAATCTTGTGGCATAGAAACTTTTTGAAGAAGTGATGAAATTTGTTCGTCCAAGGATTCGTGGCGAATACACGGCTCGGGACATTTCATATCTCGGCGTTTCTTGGTGCAGTGATAGTAGGTATAAAAATGTTGCGTGCCATTTTTCTGTGTTTTGATTCTGTATTCGCCAGTGATCATCATTCCGCATGTTGCGCACGAAAGGAGTCCACACAACGCCTGCGGTTCAGATGTATCTTTATGCCTTGGACGACTTTTTAGCTTCATCACTTCTTGCACTGTATCAAAAAGTTGCTTTGACACTATTGGTTCGTACTTTCCCTCATATATTTCTCCCATATAGCGAAAGTGTCCATAATAAAATGGATTAGCAAGAATATAATATGCTCGGGTTCGGTGGATTCTCTTTCCATTTTTTCCAAACAAGCGGTTTGCTTCAAAATATACGCCAATATTATCCATTGAGATATCACCTTTTGAATACATCTCAAATGCTTGGAGAATAATTGGCGCGGACTTTTTATCCACAACGACAGTTTTGGTTCTGCTATCATTTATATATCCGACAGGCGAAAGCCCCGGATATTCTCCGCGCCGAATTTTTTGCCGCAAACCACGTTTAGTATTTTCGGAAAGAGAATCCACATAATACTTGCTTTGTCCGAATGCGATGGAGAGCATAAATTTGCCTTGTGGAGTAGGTTCAAACCAAAACTGGATAAATTTCAAAAACTCTAACTTCTTTTCATCCACAAGGTAAATTATGCGTCCTCCATCGACAGAATTGCGGGCAAGACGATCAGGATGCCAAGCGAGAATACCGTTTGCGATTCCTTTTTCAATCTGCGCAATCATAGTATTGAAAATTGGACGACCTGGTATTTTAGCAGACTGTTTTTCTATGAATTCGCAAACGATTTCGATATTTTCTCGCTTGGCAAAATCACGAAGCTCTTGCAACTGCGCTTCAATACTTAACACTTGCTTATCCTCCACATCAGTGGACTTGCGAGCGTACAAAAAGAATTTTTGTGACATATATTTTTTAAAAGCAGAAATGGCTATTTTAGCGTTGAAATCCTAACGT
>Ga0163155_10000351_pt1 | contig 55885 bp, 46 predicted proteins | sample OliLakLV19SP4G1_FD_148611 | JGI IMG/M metagenome (GOLD analysis project Ga0163155, IMG submission 148611) | Freshwater microbial mat bacterial communities from Lake Vanda, McMurdo Dry Valleys, Antarctica - Oligotrophic Lake LV.19.SP4.G1 | ecosystem: Environmental > Aquatic > Freshwater > Lake >... | reverse complement strand
GTATTCGGCGATCAAGTTGGCCGGGCAGGCGGAGCGGGTGGCTGTGGGGTCGGGGAAGGCAGCGGCACAGAAAGATGCTCAGCTGCGGCATTTGCACAGAAAGATGCTCAGCTGCGGCAACTTGTTGCGGCTATCCGCGCCGAACGGTCGGGCGGAATGTTGGCTGAAAATACTGGTGCTGAGGGAGCAGGCGGGACGTCGGGCGGAGGCGGAGCTGGTGGAACCGGTGGAGGCGGCGGCGGGAGCTTGGATCACACACGCACCGTCAGCGATTCCGGCGGTGGCGGAGCATCAGGTGCGTCGCCGAGTGCTGGTTCCTCTGCCGAGCCGGGGGGGGCCGGCCAACCCCCCCGGCCAGGGACGGGGGGAGCCGCCGTTGGCATCAGTGCAGGCGCGGGGCTGTGCTACTTGGGCGGAGGCGCCGACTTGGGAATTGGGTTATACAATGGGCTCGATGGATCCGGAATCTACCTTACGGGGGACCTCACCACGGGCATTGGCGGCTTCTTAGGCGCCGGTGCCAATGTTACCGGGTACTCGAGCCTGGAAGCTTTCGGAGGAACAAGCTACGGAGCAAAGGTGGAGGGTCCCGGTGTCGAAGTCGGAGTGTCGGGAAACGCAAACGGCGGCGCGATCACCTATTTCGGCCGGACCCCAATTGGGGGCGTATGCCGGAGTGACAGTGAGCCATACGTTGCTCATTCCCATCGAGCCGATTGCGTTCATGAAAACCATCGTACCTTCTAACTGAGTGCTCATGCGTGCTCTCCCCAACGCGAAGATCGCCTGGCGGCGCCTGAAGCTGGCGCGGCTCTTGGCCATGCTCGGCATGCTCGGCGTGCTGTTCTCCTTTCGGTTGCTTAACTCGGGAGCCAGTCATTGGCTACGGTATTTCTTGGGAGGTGCTGTCCTGTCAACAGTGGGCCACTTCCTCGTGGGGATGTTTCGTTGCCCAAAATGTCGACGAACCTTCTGTTCGACAGGTAGGACTGGTGAAGACCTCTTCTTCATGTTGCCTCGTTCTTACCTCGGGACAAAATGCGCAAATTGCGGAGCACGGATCGGTGAAATTGCGGCAACAACTCACGAGCATAAGTGACGGCGCGCTGACCCGGCCGTGGTGCCACCCTTGTTTGAAGTTTTGGGCCTGGGAAGTAGGCTAAGTCTTGTCGATGTCATTGGTTGATTTCTTTCGCCCCAAGTGGCAGCACTCGAACCCGGCTGTTCGGGCCGCCACGATTGCAAGCATCGCGGACCGAGGCACGCTGGAGGCCATTCTCGACAGCAACGCCCCGTTCGACGTGCGTGAGATTGCCGCCGAGCGCCTCTTTGTAGACGACCACATCCGTTCTCACGCGCGCCGCCCCGTTCGCGAGGCAGCTGTTCAGGTTCTCCGCAATCAGACGCTGCTCCGGGCGATTGCCGAAAACGATGCTGACTCCGCCATTCGTGCTCAAGCAGTTGGCAGACTTGAGCCACAGCAAACCTGTAGTCTTTGCGGTCAAATTGGCCCCGTGTCGCGACAGATCTGCACCTGTGGGTTCGATCTCGCAGGCGGCGACTTGCCGCTCGCACAGGCCGCATGCAACGGCGTGCGTCGGCGTGCGAAGGGAACGATGGTAGGTGGCGTGCTGCTTATCGGGGTGGGTTTGCTTGGCGGGCTACGGACGTTTCCAATTCACCTGTCGCTTTTCATAAGTATCGGCGGCCATCACATTGACCTCTTGTTCGTATTCGGCGGGTGCACTCTGCTAGCCCGCGGATGGCGTATGCACACTCGACCGTGGACAGCGATAAAGCGCGAATGGGCTCCCGCCTAACGCCCTACGCTGCCTTCGACCAATCCCGTCGCAGTGCCACCAGACGGGTCCTCATCTGGGATTCTCCTTTAATTCTGAAAGACGGCATCCACCGACGGCGCCGAGAGAACACGCTCAGTCCATCGCGACACCTCCGCTTCATTCGCACTTTGGATTCGATCACGGACTTCCTCAGAAACCCCGCCAAACTTCAGCGTCAAGAGTCTCCCCCAGTCGCGCGCAGCGCTAGCGAGCACGGCTTTGGGGTGAGACCGGCCGCCCGCAGCCGCCTAGAACGAATTTGTTCAAACTGTGATGTGAATCTGTGGCCGAGGACGGACGAGAGGGGGCAGGGATATTAAGGCTAGTGCGGTGCCTAAATCCCCTTTAACGTCACTGTTCCCAGCGGTTGAATCACAACTTCCTGCAGCAGATCGGCGAACGAAACCACATGAAAATTCGGGTATTCGACGGCGAGCAGACCACGTACAAAACGTCGAATGGCAGGCTGAGTGAGAATAACTGTGGCGCTGCCGGCGGGCGGTGGGGTGGTCTGAATGGCGTTGGCAATCGCGCGCACAATGTCTCGACTTGCGGCGGGGGCGAGACTTAGGAATTGGCCGGCTGAGGTCTTGGTGGTGGAGTCTTTGAGGGTTTGTTCGATCATGGGATCGAGGAGGTAGACCTGGAGACGCTTTTCGTCGCCGGCGAGGCGATGGGTGGTACTGCGTTTGAGTGCACTTCGGGCTAGCTCGGCGAGCTCTGCCGCGGGTTTGTCGACAGCAGCGGCTTGGGTGAGGGCATCGAGGATGGTGCTGAGATCGCGGATGCTGACCTGCTCTTGTACCAAGGTGCGGAGCACTTCCGAGAGCACGGGGACGGAGAGAGGCTTTGGGATAAGCTGGCGGGTGCTGCCGGGTTTGACGCTTTCGAGGGCATCTAAGAGCTGTTGAGTTTCTGAATGGCCGATAAAGTCGAAGGCGCGCTCTTGGAAGACTTCGGTGAGTTGGGTGGTGAGCCAGGCGCTGACGGCTGCTGCGCTGAGCCCTTCGGGGAGCGTGGCTCGGCGCACGGGCAATTCGTGGACCGAAAATAGAACTTCGTCGGGGCCTAGGCTTGGATTGAGCTCTAAAGTGCCTATGGGAACTGGCACTCCGAGGACTGAGAAGATTTGGGCGCGCGCGCTGGCGACGGCTTGGGTGAGGCTGGTGCTGACGCTGTGGCTGGCCTTCGATGCGGGTTGCTCGCTAGCAGGTTGACGCCCGAAACCCACGGACCACGGCACCAGCATCGGCAAAAAACGCGGCTGGCCGTTTAGCCACTCGACAGGTTGTTTCACACCAGAAATGGAGTTTTCTGCCAAGCTGCGCGTTCGGGCCCGGGAGGCGGCGATCAGGAGTGAGCCGATAACCAAGAATGGCAATGCGGGCAGCCCAGGTATCACGCCGAGTATCAAGATCAGCGCACCCGAGGCGAGCAGCGCCTTGGGCTGACCGAGCAATTGGGCCGAAAGATCGGTCCCGAGGGAGGTTTCGCCGTCTTCACTGGTGACGCGCGTAACGAGGATACCGGCAGCGGTGGCGATCACCAAGGCAGGGATCTGGGCGACGAGGCCGTCGCCGATGGCGAGTAGCCCATAGCGCTTCAGGGCTACGCCGAGGTCCATGTGGCGCTGCCCAACACCGATCGCCACGCCCGCTCCAATGTTGACGAGCGTGATAATGAAGGCGGCAATCGTGTCGCCCTTCACGAATTTCATCGCCCCATCCATGGCGCCGTAGAATTGGCTCTGGCGTTCGAGCTCTTTTCTGCGCCGCCGCGCCTCGGGATTGTCGATAGCTCCCGCACGCAAATCGGCGTCGATTGCCATTTGTTTACCGGGCATCGCATCCAACGTGAAGCGGGCTCCCACTTCGGCGACGCGTTCGCTCCCTTTGGCGATCACCACAAACTGAATGATGGTGAGGATCAGAAAAATGACCGCGCCCACCACGTAATTGCCGCGCACCACGAAGTTGCCGAAGGCGGAAATGACCTCGCCTGCATCGGCTTGCAGTAGGATGAGCCGGGTGGACGACACATTGAGTGCCAGCCGGATCAAGGTGGTTAACAAGAGCAGGCTCGGAAATGCGGCAATCTTGAGCGCGTCAGAAACGTAGAGGGACACCAGTAGAATCGCCACCGACGACGCGAGGTTGGCTGTTAACAACAAGTCCAAGAGCCAGGTGGGCAAGGGGATGATCATCAAGCCCACGACAGCCATGACCAAAATAGCGAGTACCAGATCGGGGCCGTTGAGCTTGCGTTGCAACGCGGGTGGCGAGAGCTTGGCGAGGGCAGGGAGCATCAGCAATATCCTCAGATTAACTGGGCTGTGTAAAAACGGCGAGCACGCCGCAGTACATGTGCAGCGCTATTTCGTCTCGGTAGGGGCCGATTTCGAACGAGCTCAGCATGCCCAAGAGGGGCAGCGAGCCGAAGCGGCTCTTGATAATGCGCGTATCCACGCCCGGAGACGAATAGAGGGCGCGTCCGCGGCCAGCGCAATTGAAATAGAGACCAAAGAGTGGCGCCGCGCCTGCGGTACCGCGCATGAGCTCTAGGGTTTTTTGCTCAAGATCCAGCCTCGCGGCTTCCGGATCGCGTACGGCAAATGCCATGCGGAGATCTGGGCGCACTTCAGGTGAAACTAACACGCCGCCGCGTACCGGATCGATCCCCTGGATCCCACGCAGCAAGAGCTCCGGTGGGCCCGCTTCCGCAGCACTTTCTTCGGGCGCCAATGCGGTGAGAATCAACGGCTGCCCGGTCAGATCCTTGCCCAGCCGATTCAGTACTTCGAGGGCGCTCTCGTGTTCGATCTCAAGAATCACCGAGCCTCGGGTTTCGGTGATGATCCCAAGCGGCATCAATAAGCGGCAGGCTGGAGAAACGGCGATCTTGGGTGGCGTGAGCCCGCGGAGAACCAACAATGCCGCAGCGCCTGGCGTGATCTGCCCTTCGGTGCCCACACAAACAGTTGCCGGGGCACTCACCGCTCCGGCGCCGACGATGCGAGGCGGAACGCGCTCTTGGTTGAGCAGGTCTAAAATATCCGGATCAAAACGCTGCGGATCGGTAAAGAGGAGAGCTGTGTCCGCGCGTCGCGTTTTCTCGGGCAGGGCTTGCAGCACGGACTTGGCCATTTGTTCGGCTGAGCTCGCGGAGAGTGGATGCACGGCGACCTTGGCGCCACTCCACACTAAGCCCGCTACAGCAGGTTGGCCTTCCAATTCACCTGCTTCAGTAAGCACGCCGGCTGCACTCACGAGCAGCGCAGGAACCCCGGGCGCCTGCTGCGCGATGGCCTGGGCGACCACTTGCATGAAACCTGGCGCGCAGCCGCCGAAGAAAAGCAGCAGACCGGCGTTGTGTGTGACCTCACGACACGCAGTTCGGATAGCACGCAGCACTGCAGATTCTGTAGGCTCAGCTACTGAAAAGCTCTTCGCAGGCGTGCCCATACATCTCGCACCGGCAAGGTATTGGGGTGGGAGCCCCCACGCAAGGGCGTCTGCGCGGGGCAGGTGGGGGGAGGCAGCGCAGGCAGGCGCACGCAGGTCAGGCCACGCTCCTGGTCGTTTGGGGCCTGACGTGAACCACAGACTCCTCTACGCTTTCCGATCGTGCCCGTGTCCGCTGGTCTTGATCTCGAAATGCGCTCCTACGGCGCCACAGACGTTGGAATGCGTCGCGAAGCGAACGAGGACGCATTTCTACGCGACGATGAGCTTGGGCTCTGGATCGTGGCGGATGGCATGGGTGGACACGCGGCCGGCGAAGTGGCGAGCCAAGAAGCCATCGACGCCATCTACTCCATGGTCAAGCGCGGCAAGGAGTCGCTGTTTGCCTCAAGTCCGAGCGCGGCCGAGCTGATGCGTTCGGCGTCCCGGTTGCTCGAAGGCGCCGTGCAGTCAGCAACGTACATGGTCTTTGGGTTGGCCCAGATGGATTCCGGACGAATGGGAATGGGCACGACCATCAGCTCCATGTTCCGCTGCGGGAGCCTTTTGATCTTGGGGCAAGTCGGCGATAGCCGGATCTATCGCGTGCGGGGTAGCGAAGTCTTGCAGCTTACCGAAGATCACACGCTGGTGGCGTGGCAGTTGAAGCGCGGGCTGATCACCGAAGAGCAGGCGAAGGTGAGCCGGCAACGCAATGTGATCACGCGCGCGGTGGGCAATCGAGACTACGTCCAGGTGGATATCATCGTTGCTGAGGCAGAAATGGGTGATCAATACCTACTTTGCAGCGACGGCCTGCACGGTTACCTGAATGTTCCAGAAATCGCCGAGATCGCGAACCTGGGTGGGCAGCATGCGGTCGAGCGCTTTATTGATTTGGCGAACGAGCGCGGCGGAAAAGACAATATTACCGCGATCTTACTTGAGACTAGCTGAGGCTGTTTCGAAAGTTCTGCTCAACGCGTTTCTTGGCCGCGGGCCCGCGCATCCGGTAGCGATTCAGGGCACGTGGATGTTGGGAGCGCACTTGAGCGTTCTCAAAGGGCCTATTGAGCACCGAGGAGAAACCAGTGAAGAAAGCCAAGCGCATCGCCGTCCTGATGGGTGGCACCTCTGCCGAACGTGAAATCTCGCTGAAGTCGGGAGAGGCCGTGGCGGGCGCCCTGGAGGCGTCTGGGCATCACGTGCTCAGGGTTGACCTGGGTTCTGGCAAAGACGTGCTGGCGGCTCTGTGCAAGGTGGAGATGGATGCTGCAGTACTCGCCCTGCACGGCCGCCTGGGGGAGGACGGCTGCGTACAAGGCCTGCTGGAGGTGCTGGGCGTGCCGTACACCGGGTCGAGTGTGCTTTCGAGCGCACTCGCGATGGATAAAGTGAAAGCCAAGGAGTTGTTTCGCCTCCACAATATCCCAACGCCTCCGTACTACGTGGTGAGTGATGCCACGTCGGACGTGCGCGAGATACACGGTTCGTTTGGATTCCCAGTGATCGTGAAGCCTCGGCGTGAAGGATCGAGTGTGGGTGTGGCCAAGGCGACGTCGATTGAAGAGCTTGAGGTGGCCGTGCGGGCGGCTTTTGAGCATGATAGCTCGGTGCTGATCGAGCGCTTTGTGGAAGCTCGGGAAATTGCTGTGGCGATCCTGGACGGCAAGGTGCTCGGGGCGATCGAGATAGCGCCGAAGAAGGGGATCTATGACTTCGAAGCCAAGTACACCCCGGGCATGACGGAGTATTTCTTGCCGGCTCGCATCAGCAGTGCGCGCCTACGCGGAGTCACACATCTCGCTGAGCGAGCAGTCGAAGCGCTTGAAGCCACGGGCGCAGTCCGAGTCGATCTGCTGGTTACCGAAGGCCAAAACGAATACGTGCTCGAAGTGAACACCTTGCCAGGCATGACTGAGACGAGCCTCCTGCCCAAGATCGCAGCCGCCGCAGGTTTCACATTCGCGGATCTCTGCGAAGCCATTCTGGCAGGAGCCACGCTCCACGCGCAGCCTCCCTTGCGAAGCAAGCCGCACCAAGCCACTGAGATCCAGGCGGATGGCGAATTTGGGCTCTCGGATGCCACAGTGCATGACTTTGAGCTCGAAGATGACTTCCGCTACGAAGTCACCGAGGCCGATCTGATCAGTGCGGTTGGTTGAGCCGATTGCGAAGCCCAAAAATCAGGCAACTTTGAGGTAAAATCGAGCGCCAAGTGCCCCCGGGCGATTTTTGCATCTTGGCGTTGTCGAACCGCCAGCAAGCGACTATACGGGCAGCCCTCAAGTAACTCCGTCCCCGTCGTCTAGCCGGCCCAGGACACGGCCCTTTCAAGGCTGTAACACGGGTTCAAATCCCGTCGGGGACGCCAGTTTTTTAGAGTTACTTGAGGCGCTTCGCGCTGCGATCAACCCGGCATGTTCGCGACACCCCCGGCCCTCAAACCTGAGCCGAAATGGTGGGCAAAAGCCTGATGCGAGCAGGCAAATTCGCCACTTCATGGCGAATTTTCCGCCATCTCATGGCGAATTTGCTCAGACGCTCTGGCGTTATGGAGTGCCTGTCTTTGAGTTCTCGGAGGCACAGCAGGCCTTAGGGCGCGTGCTCTGCCATGACTAATCTCGCCGCTGTTTGCCCTGGATGTCCTTGTCTTAGAACGGGTCGCCAGGTCGCCGTGCCTCTGCTGTTCGGGGAGTGAGGTGCGGCCCCCAAAAACGACACGAATCGCAATCTAGGGTCACGCTCTTTTTGGGGCTGGCGCACGGGCCGAGGCGGAGGTTTGATCGCGGCCATGCGAAATAGCGAGAGCAGCCGTGAGCGGGATTCAATCGCGACTTGGCTTCGGCTTGCGAGGTGGACATCGCTCACTCCTGTCGCATTTATGCTTTTACTGGGCATGGGTTGCGGCAGGGCGGAGTTGCTCTTGCCTTGTGGAGATGGGCTGGCAGGAGCAGGCGGATTTTGCACGATCTCAGACGCGGCCAGCGCTGGCGATGCAGTGGTCGCGGGAACGGGATCTGGATCTGGATCTGGTGGAGGCACCTCCTGCGCTGAAGCTGAACAGGGAGTGAAGTTGTATGATGGAACCACCGCCACAGGCTGGCGCTTCATCGGGCGCGGCCAGATGGTGCAGGAGGATGGTTACGTGCGAACCCGTGGCGACGGAAGGGGGCTTGGGCTTTGGTACTATTCCGCTAAGCTGTTTGCGAATTTTGCTTTGAAGGTCGAGTTTCGGCAACAATCGCTTTTTTCCAACTCGGGCGTGTACGTTCGATTTCCGGATCCTCAAGGCAACGTGCTCCGCCCCATCGGCGAAGGGTACGAGATTCAGATCGGAGGCGCGCCGGGTGCGACAGACACAACCGGAGGAATTTATGACATTCAAGCCGCCAGCTCGCTCGGGGAGATCGCCGAAGCGGGTGCTTGGAATGCACTCCAAATCCGCGTCGTTGGCCAGCAGTATGAAGTTTGTCTGAACGGAAAAGTAATCAACTCACTCGTCGGGGATCGCGGCACTGTAGGTTACATCGGGATCCAGGTGCACGATGCTTCCACGGATGTGGTGGATGTGCGCTCGGTCCGAATTGCGGAACTCCCGTAGGGCGCGCGGCTGAAGCTAATTGGGATCCCCGGGCTTCAACCGCTCAACTTGGCAGAGTTTGGCTTTGAAGGCGCCTGAAAGCCGTGAAGCACCCGATTCGACCGTGCCCGGGAACTCAAAATCCAGCAAACCAGAGATCATTCGTTCGCGATCCAAGAACGCTTCTTGGAGTTTGACCTGACCACCAGGGGCTAACGACCAAGATCTGGCGCCGATGCGAATGATAGGTTCCGCGGAACGAGCCTGGGGGGGCTCGCCCGTTCTAGGATGGCCAGACCAAGGATAGGTGTTCGCAGCGAGCTGCGTGCCCGCTCCCGTGACGATGGTGACCGTAACCAGGATTTCTTCGGCAGTTGGTGCGCGAAAACTGTCGCAGCTGAGCGGGTAACTGGAAAGGGTGATGCGGAGCTCGCTGCCTCCATTTGGCAACTCCAGGTACTCCGCAAGAGCTGCCGCGGGGGCGAAGTTCCTCTTGATGGCGGGAGCGCTGAGTGTGAATTCTATCTCGGGAAGCTTTTGCCTGGCACATGCTGGGAGCAAGAGGAGCCATGCTGTGAAGCCAAGGCTCCGAGCTTGCAACCTCAGCGCTCGCATGCTCTGCCTAGGCTGTGGCTTGGGTGGGTGAAGAGCGGCGCACGGCAATGGGCCAGGCAACCTTGGCAATGCTCGGAGCCAAGTCGCGGAGGGCCCTACGGGCTTGGGTGGCGGAGGGGCGATGCCGCGGATCATGCCGCAAGCAAGCTGCAAAAATCACCGCGAGTTCGCGCAAACCTGGCGTGTGCGCCAAGCGGGTGAGCCCGGTTGGCCAGCCATCGTGAGCCACCTGGAGTGACATGAGCGTCATCTCGTCGTCGGCGTCGAAGAGCAGCTGGGTGGTCAAGAGTTCGTACGCCGTGCAGGCGAAGCTGTACATGTCGGCAGCCAGCGGGGTGGGCGAATGATCTTTGGGTCCAGCGCCCAAGATCTCTGGGCTGCAATATTCAAGCGTGCCGCAACCTGGGCGAACATGGCGGCCACTCAAACCAAAATCCACGAGTACGGCCGTCGAACCTTCGCGTAAGATCACGTTGGAAGGCTTCACGTCCAAGTGACCAACGCCCACCTGATGCATCGTTTCCAAGCCGGCCAAAATGCCATCCAGATACTGAAAGACGTCTGGCATCTTGAGGGAATGACTGCGGATCAGTCGATCGAATCCGGCGCCTTGAATCAGCTCCATCACCAAAATAGGCTTTGGGCGTGCGGCAAGATCGAAGGTGACGAAGCGTGCCAGATTGGGATTCTGCGGCAAGGAGAGCAATGCGCCGGCCTCGTCGCGAAACATTTGGAAGAACTCTTGCTCGGACAGACTTCGCGCTGTGGTGGGGTCATACTGCGGGACTTTAAGCGCGAAGGCTTCGGCCTTCTTGTTGTGGCGTTCTTCAAAACGTCGCGCTACAAACACCGAGCTCACACCACCCGTTCCTAGGGCACGCACAACATAGAACGCGCCAATCGTGCGGCGCGGGAGCAGCCAATCGGGTAGCGGCGCTCGACGTTTTTCCAGTGGGATCGCTAAAACATCCGCCGTGCCTTTGACAGGTAAGCGGGCGATGCGTCCGAGGACTGTTTTGATGGCTTGGGCGATCGGCAGCGGGAGCTCGGCCTCGAGCTCGGCGAGAGCCATCTCCATTTGGTGGCGATTGGCAGGGACGCCTGAGCCCACAGCGCGTTCGATCAGCGTCGAGATGGAGGTGACTTCGGCGACGATTTCCAAGTGATCGGGCTCAAGGCCCAGCAGCCGCTTCTCCGCGAACTTCATCATACGGCGCAGGGAATCAGTGGCCTCTTCCAAATCTCCGATCACGTCGAGATTGGAGCCATTGCGATCGATGAGATCTTCAAGACCCCGGGCGTTCGCCACGGCACGCAAACCTCGGCCCAAGCGCAACAGTGTTTGCTTGAGCGCTTCGCCGCGGAACGCTCCTCCGCTCAAACGGTGCGCAAAGAGCATGACAGACTCAGCCAGCTTACTCACCTCCAGCTCCGCAGGGATGTGGGTGCTCAGCTCGAGCGGCGGGGGCGGGAACGTTTCTTCCGTGGGGATCAGGAAGGAGGCATAGGCTGAGAGTGGCTCGCGTACGTCGGGGTGAATCGCGCCATCGGCAACCGCCAAAACCGTTGGGCCGTCGTTCAGGCTATGCAGCACAGCGAGCAGCACCTCGCTGGCTTCGTATACGTTCTCACGTACGGCCGCATCAAAACTGCGAGCCAAGGTGGCACAGAGGACGCGGTGTACGCTGGCGAGCGGATTGGCGCCGAGTTTCTTGAGGAGCAGACGGATGGCGTGACGTAGTCGGACGCGCACGCCGCTTTCATCGGATTCGGTGGTGGCCGTCTCGAGATCGACGAGATGAAGCAGCGTCTTGAGGCAACGCCCATGCGCCAGCTCCAAGGCTCGCGTGGGGACGCCTTGTTGGAACTTCTGTTCCGCTTCCAGCAACCACGTGCTAAGGCGATTGTAAAGGCGCTCGAGATCAGGAATGCTGAGATCTGTGTCGCCCGGCCGGCGGCGCAAGAGCAATAGGTTGGATAGCCGCGCGTGCTCCAAGATATTGAGATCGAGATCGCTCAGGATCGCGAGTAGCAGCGGAAGCTGCGCGGGATCGAGCAAATCGCCCGCCACCAAGCGGTCCATACTTTCGTGCGCTTGGCCGAGCGCTTGAGTCGCGAGTTCGAAGGCGTGCAGTGCCCCTTCGGTTTCAAAGGCGACCATGGACAGGCGAATCGCATTGCCAAGTGTTGTGACGCCGCGACTGCGTGCAGCGAGCATCTCGAGTGCTTCCGCCGCGATCTGCGGCAAAAGAGAAGCGCGATCCGTGTCGGACAGGCTATCGTGCAAGCGTTGCCCGATGGCCTTACCAAATTGTGGAGTGCTCACATCGTTCAAGAGGTCAGCGATGGCTTCGGCGACGTCGGCGCGGTTGGCACTACCCAGCTGTTCCAAAAGCTCTTCGGCGATGTCGGGCTCAGCCTCGATCACGCGCGGCAATCCCAGCACCATGGTGGCGATGAGTCCGGGATCTCGCGCCGCAAATTCACCACCCGCCAAGCGCAGGCACTCCACGAAACCTTCTTCTGGGTTGTTGGCAGTGGCGGCAACCATCGACACGGCAGCTCTTCGCCACTCCGTCGGCGTCAGACCGGGGTCGAGCGCAACCTCCATTTCATCGCGAAGTGTCGCGCTGACGGTACTTAACAAGCCTCTGGCCGACGCGGCATGGCGCCACACCAGGGGTTCGCGATCGCCGAGCAGACGATCAAAGACCGGTCGTGCCCAGTCGCTCGTGATGAGCTGCTCCACCTCCAGCGCCCCCGTTTGGGCACGGTGGGTGGCTTCACGCGCTGCGTGTTCAAATAACCGAGCTGCCAGGCGTCGCGCGGGGAGCGCGCCGGTGGAAGGCTGTTCCACCCAATGCCGAAACAGCTCGCGCCGACTCACTATCGTGAGCGCCAGCGGATCAGCGTGCACAGAGCTGCCGATTGAAAGATCGAACAGCAGCGCCATGCGCGCCTGCATGGAGGGCGATTCCAACGTGCGACCCGAACCGAGCGCCATGCGTGCCGCGACCACCGCAAACGTGCTGGCCGTGCCTTCATTCAGTCGCGAGAGCACCCTTCGTCCGAGCTCGCGCCTCAGCTTGGAAGAGCTGATCGCCGCCATGATTTCATACAGCGCCAACGCGGCTGAGCCGGGCGCGATCCAATCGAGATCGTCCGCTAAACCTGAATCCACCACGACACCCACGGCTAGCTCGAGGCTCTGGCGGTCGACGCCATCCAGCGGTGGTGGGCCCAAAAGCGGGGAACTCTGGCTCAATGCTGCGATGGCCTGACGCCAATTCGCACGGCGTTCAGCCGCATCTTGCAGCCGTGGCAGGGCCGCCAGGGCTTCCACTGGGTTCGGGCGAGAGCGCATTTGATTGAAAACCTAGGATACAGGAGGGCCTGCAAGCGGCTAGGCGGAATCAACTTCAATAGTCGTGCAAGCGGAATGTGTCTAAGAGAGTCGGCATCGTACTTTCTGCGTGAGTGTGTGGTTGTGGTTGCCAACAAATCAGCACAAACTCGCATCTCTGCAACGTCGGCTCAGGAGTCAGGATCAGCATGGCGCACAACGGTGACTCTCCTATCAATGAACCCGTGCTCGCCTACGCGCCAGACAGTGCCGAACGCGCAACACTTGAGCTGGAGCTTGCAAGGCAAACAACTACGGAGTGCGAAGTGCCACTTTGGTTGGGTGGCAGCCGAAAGAAGGGGGGAAGTAGCGTCGAGATCCGCGCTCCGCACGAACATACTCAGATCCTAGGACACGCGGTTCAAGCCACGTCGAAGGACGTAGAACGAGCGATTCTGATTGCGCTCGAGGTGCGCCAGACTTGGGGCAAAAAGCCGCTTCTGGAGCGTGCACAGATCTTCCTCAAGGCTGCGGATCTCTTGAGTGGTCCTTTTCGTGCGCGCATGAACGCAGCCACGATGCTGGGGCAAAGCAAGACGGTTTACCAAGCGGAGATCGACGCGGCGGCTGAGCTCATCGATTTCTTTCGTTTCAACGTGGCGTTTGCGGAAGAGTTGGAGGAAAGCGCCCTGATCAGCCCCCAGGGCGCGCGAAATTGGCTAGAAATGCGCCCGCTCGACGGGTTGGTGTACGCGGTTAGCCCCTTCAACTTCACCTCCATTGCTGGGAATCTTCCGTGTGCTCCAGCGCTCATGGGAAACACGGTAGTTTGGAAGCCTTCAGGCCTGGCAACGCTTTCGGCGCAGGTGATCATGGAGCTGCTCCAGGCGGCTGGCCTTCCAGATGGGGTGATCAATCTGATTCAGGGAGATCCAGCGGAAATATCGACGCAGGTTCTCGCCAGTCCGAGCTTTGCGGGTTTGCATTTTACAGGTGGCACGAGCGTCTTTCAGGCGCTTTGGAAGCAAGTGGCCGTCAACTTGGATCGCTACGTGAGCTTTCCCAAAATTGTTGGCGAGACGGGCGGCAAGGACTTTATTTTTGCCCATAAGAGCGCAGATTTGGAGAGTTTGGCCGTCGCCATTGTGCGCGGTGCGTTCGAATATCAAGGGCAGAAGTGTTCCGCGGCATCCCGGATCTATGTACCAAAAAGCCTGGCGTTGCCGCTCACGCAGCGCTTGGTTGAGCTGATCTCGGAAATCCGAGTGGGCGACGTGCGAAACTTCAAGAACTTCATGGGTGCTGTGATTGGCAAGTCTGCATTTGATAGAATCACCGAGTATCAGCGTTTGGCTGCGGGCGATCCCAGCTGTCAGATCTTGGCGGGTGGCGGTGCCGATGCGAGCATTGGCTATTTCGTTCAACCAACGCTCGTGCAGACGCAGGATCCAAGGCATCGTTTGATGTCGGAAGAGATCTTTGGCCCAGTCGCCACGCTGTTTGTGTACGCGGACGATCGTTTCGAACAGGCGCTTGAGATCTGTGATCAAACGAGCCCCTACGCGTTAACGGGGGCAATTTTTGCTCAGGATCGCGCTGCTGTGGCTCAAGCTTCGGCCGCTTTGCGTTTTTCGGCGGGCAACTTCTACATCAACGACAAGCCAACCGGGGCGGTGGTCGGGCAGCAGCCGTTCGGAGGTGCGCGCCGTTCAGGTACGAACGACAAGGCAGGTTCAGCGCTCAATCTTTTGCGCTGGGTTTCGCCGCGCGCCATCAAGGAGAACTTCAATCCACCGCGAGATTGGCGGTATCCGTTCATGGGGTAGGGCACTCACGTCGTGTCGGTCGGGGCTGGTTTACGTGAGTGATCGACTCTATCTTCGGCCCTACGATGGCGAACGCGACTCTCCCGGGCAACCTAGGCATCCTGTGTGTGGCCCACGGGACGATTGAGGACTTGGCCGAGATCCCGGAATTCTTGAAGGTGATCCGGCGTGGACGTCCGCCAAGCCCTGCGCTGATTCATGAACTCACGGAGCGCTATCGGCGGATTGGTGGTTCACCACTGAATGCTGTGACGGCCCGTCAGGCTCAGGCGCTCGGGCAGCGCTTGGGGATCCCGGCGCTGTGGGGCATGCGCCTTTGGAAGCCTTGGGTGGCAGACGTACTCAAAGAACAGACTGAAACATTAACTAGTATATGCGTGTTGCCGCTCGCTCCCTTTAGCGTTCAGATCTACTGCAATGCGGCAGAGGAGGCGTTAAGTAGCGTTCTGCAGGGCGCTCCGGGGCCAGCGCTGTTTCGGGTGGAGCCTTGGGGAAGCCATCCCGGTTTTGTGAATTGGTTTGCGACTCGGATCCAAAACCACTTGGCCAGTTCCGCGGAGCCGACGCAGGTCATACTTACGGCGCACAGCTTGCCGATGCGGGCGATTCAGGCAGGCGATCGTTATCAATCGGAGGTGAGCGCGTGCGCTCTTGCGGTGTCGGCAGCAATGGCACGGCCGATTGAGCTTGCCTATCAGAGTCAAGGTGCCGATGGCGGTGATTGGCTCGGGCCAGATCTGAGAACTGCGCTCAAACAAGCCGCAACCTCCGGGTTCAAACGCGTCATTGTGGCGCCGATCGGTTTCGTTTCAGAGCACGTCGAAACCCTGTACGATCTGGACATCGAGGCTGCCGGTTGGGCCAAAGAGTTTGGCTTAAGTTGGGAGCGCGTGGCGGCTCCGAATGATGATCCAGAGTTTATCCACGTGTTGGAAGATGTGGCGCGCGCAGCGATCGAACGGAACGCGAGCTTATGAATTTTCGATTGTTTTGGGTGTTGAGTGCGATCTTTCTCACACTCAGTTGCGCGGCTTTTCGAGATACCGTGAACACGAGCCCTGGCCTTAGGTGGTGGCTGTTCTCGAATTTTGGCGCGGCCAAAGTTTGTCCGGAAATGCTGAAGCGTGGAGCTCCGCTCAAGCTGTTCGAAGGTGGCAATACCATCGGTCGCTATTTCCCAGAGCGCTGCCAAACCCAGGTGAACGACTCGGCGCAGACGGTGACGCTGCAGTTTGGGGGAAGTGGCTACGCTTGGACACCGATCGCGGGCAGGATCCAGTTTGCGGCGGATGCCGCCATCGAATACCGCATGGACTTCAATCTGACCAAAGATGCCACGTACGTTTGGGCCAAGCCGAACCGCATCCTTTCGGGACCCACCTTTCAAGTTCAGGCCGTTGAGAATACGTTGGTCGATTGGGCCACACGCACCCCGGTGGGCTACCTCGCGAACACTTTTGGCAATCAGATCGTGTCCAGTAAACTGGCTGAAGGCTTCACCGTGGTGCACACGGACACAGGGGACGACTTCACGCTGGGCTTCCTGGCGCCGCCGGCGCGGCCGAAGAAGCCGTTTGACACTGGCTCGGGTGAGCGCTTCGTGTACGCCAACGAAACGATCGACATTCAGGCGAATCAGGTCGATTTCCTGGGACCCTTTGACGTGGTAGAAAATGGCCAAGCGCTCTTCTTACGCATGATCGGGCGGGGTCCCGCGGTGGACGTGCTGCTCATTCGACGAGGAACAGGTGATCTGTGGCGGCGAGGTCTGCAATTGGGAGCGCCGCTTGGCCCTCCGCCTGAGGCGCCGGTCACAGGTTTCGGCTTGCAGCCAGGCGCTGAAGTGCGCCAAAAGCTTCCGCTACCCCAAGGCCAGTATTACGTGGTGATCGACAATAGTAGCGTAGCCGGCTTGATCAGTCCGCCCTTCAATTTGCTGGGAGCCTTGGGCGCGAACGTGGCCACGGTCTCGTGCTCCGTGGAGCTAGGCGAAACCGATGCCAGCTTCTGAGCGGGTTTAACCCTTGTCGCGCATCGACACACGCCAATCGGTCGGCAGATCCAAAAACCCTTCCATGAACAGGCTGTCGTAAATCAGCTCGCAGACGACCTGGCAGGTGGCGCTGAAGATCTGAGGATCCACAAAGAACGCCATCGTTTCGTCTCGGAAAGGCTCGTCGCTGTTGGAGAGCCGCCCCATCAGCTCATCTTCGCAGAAGTTGACCATCTGCTCCATGAAGCGCTGCTCCCATTCCCGACGAAAATCAGGGAAAGCCTGCGCCAAGATCTTATAATCGACAGCCCCACGGCTGCTCCCTGTCTTGGCGGCTCGCACGGTGATCTTGGCGAGTGGAGCCAAACGGGTAGGCAAATGCGTGCACAAGAAATCCCGCAAAACAGCCGCGAATATTTCCATCACGCGGTTCAGCTCAGGCGAGCGCCGCGAAAGGAAGGCCACTTGCATATCGCGTTCGAACTTATTGAGCGTTTCAAAAGTTTGCGCGCGGACTTCGTCGCTCTCATAGTCGAAGCCTTCAAGCTCGGAATGAAGGCGATTTTTGTAGCGCTGGAGCAGATAGAAGATGCCCTGTTCGGCATGATAGATCTTTCTTTCCTTGTCCGCCTTGGTGCGCTCGTGCAGCTCGCTTTCGAAGAAGAGCTTCGCGAGGCGTCTGCCCACCGGTTTTAGGACCTGCGTCACGAAGGAGGCTTGGCGTTCGCCGCTTAGCAGCTTGGTCAGGAGCAGTACCAGGCTATCGGCGTGTTTAGCTTCGAGCGGCTCCGGGTCAAAGGCTGGGCCATCGGGGGAGAGCGAGCCCTGGACAGCCTTGAGCTGAGCGACGACTTGTGCGGTGATCGCATCGAGCTCAGAATTTGTCTCAAGATCGCCCCGGTAGTGGACAATGCGCGCCTGGATCTGCTCGTTCATCAGGCCCAAGGCCCGTAACGCGAGCGCCTGTTTGTCGCCCTCGGTCAGTGTTTGGCCGGGGGCTGGAAGATTGGGCCGTGCGCGCGGTGGTGGCGGCGGTGGCCCACCAGGACGACGTGGTGGCGGTGGCGGAGGCTTGATGGGCGGGGGAGCTTCAGTCACAAGCTGTGGAGGATAGCCCGAAGTTTGGCGCCGTTGACGAGGGATCGCGTCGGGCCCTACGGTGTCGGCCATCATGAAGTGCTTTCGACCCGAGAATTTACAGGCGGATAGACGCTCACCCCGAAACAGAAAGGGCCCCGTACGGGCTGGCCGCCACCTCGGGGCTCTGTCCTTGGTCGGTGCGGTGCTGCTCGCGGGCTGTGCCCATCAAGCCGATCTGACGAGCGCTCAACTGCCGCTGCAACGCGTGGTCATCTATCGCAACGGCGTGGCTTACTTCGAACGCGGCGGCAAAGTGGAGGCCGATCGCGTCACCTTCAAGATGCGCCCCAAGATGATTGGCGATTTTCTGGCGACGCTGGCCATCATGCAACGGGGCGGCAGTGCGGTGACCTCCGCGTCGTTTCCCGTCGAAATCGAGAAAGATAAACCCAAGGATCCCGAAGTTGAACAGTTTCAGCGTGCGCTCGATAAGGCCGATCACCGGCCCGAGAAAGACGATGATTTGCGTGAAGTGGTCCTGCGGCTAGACGAAGGAGAGCATGACCTCAGAGTGGGTTATGTTGCCGAAACGCCGCTTTGGAAGCCCTCTTATCGCTTGGTTTTGAACGGAGCAGGCAAAGCGCAACTCCAGGTTTGGGGTATCGTACAAAACCATTCAGGAGAAGACTGGGTGAACGTTGAGCTAGCGCTGGTCGCGGGTGCACCGATCGCCTTTGAATCCACCTTGGGCACGCCCGTCACGCCAACGCGCCCGATTGTGAGCGATGCCGGAGAAGTGATCTCCGCGGTGCCAACCTCGATGACCACCTACAAGGAAGAAGCGCCCATGGCGCCGCCTGCGCCTGTGATGGCTGGCGCTGCACCGGAAGCCGAAAGTGCGCAGATGGATGAGGCGAGCGCTGAAGATGCAAAAGGTTCAGATGGTATTGGGACTCCAGCCCCAGCTTCGCGGAAGTCTGGCGTGGCATGGGGCACACGGAACTCCGCTGTGCCGAAGAAAGCGGCCTCGCCAACCCCGCTCATGGCGCCGAGCGCTCCTCGCAACCTGAATGCGCTTGCCTCGGTCGCGGCCCAAACGGGCGCCACGCGCTACGAAGTGGGCACGCGTGTCACGATCCCCAACGAGAGCGCCACCATGGTGATGCTGCTCAACGAAGATGTGCCTGGAGAAGCCGTATTTCTATTCGCTCCCGACGGTGGCGTGCCGGATTCGAGTGTGCATCCTTTCCGTGTGGTGCGCTTCGTGAACTCGGGCAAAGGTCTGCTCGAAGGCGGCCCGATCGCCGTCTTCGAAAAGGGTGCATTTCTGGGCCAAGGGGTCATGGAGTCGCTCTCACCGCAGAGCAAAGCCACCGTGCCGTTCGCTATTCAGCGCAGCTTAACGGTAAATCAGAACACCAGCTGGTCCCAGGAGGGCGCACGAGTCTCCAAAATCGAGGCGGGGCGTCTGTACATCGAACGCGATCAAGTGCGGTTAACCAATTATGAAATCAAGAACGGCTCTCAAGAAGCGGCCAAGCTTCTGCTCCGTCACGCGCGTGATGCAGGCTGGCGGCTTAATAATCCACCCAAAGGCACCGAAGACCGCACCACGGACGGCCACGCACTGGTCCCAGTGACTGCGAAGCCCCACGCCACCAGCAAGCTCACGGTCGATGAACGTCTAGCGTCTGAGCAAGAGTTGAATTGGCTCGATCCGTTAGCTGATATCGCTATCAAAGCTTACTTCGAGAGCCCCAAAGCCGATCCGAAGGCCGTCGCCCAATTGCGCCAAGCCTGGCAAGTGCGTTCGGATCTAACCCGCGCCGTCGACCGCCAGCAGCAGCTCACCACCACTCAAGGAGAGCTCGAAAAAGCAGCACGGGAAACGCGCCTGAGCCTCGAAGCTATTGAGAAAAACAAGCAGGCCGGCGACTTACGCGCCACGCTCACCGCACGCCTGCGCGAACAAACCGCGGGCCTCGATCGCACCACGAAAGATCTGATTGAAGTTAAGCTGAAGCTGAATGAGCTTGAAGTTCGGCTGCGCGATGCTTTGCGCGATGTGTCGCTGCGGTTGCCGCCGGCTGGGCGCTAGGGGCCTTGTTCGTCTGTGCGCTAGGCAGCAGCTTCCGCTTTGCGCCACTGAAGTCGGAGTTCCTTCCGATTCTCGGCACAATCACGCAGGTACATGTTAACCAGCGTTTGATAGGGCATCCCGACACGCTCGCCCATGTCTTTGAAGTAGGCGAGCGTCGTTTCATCGAGCCGGATGGTGATCGACCTCTTGAGTCGCTTGGCATAGGGATTCCGGCGGGCTTTCGAAAAATCGTATTGCTTCCTCATGTTGGACTCCTTCGCGTGTAGCTTGCCCGTTCGGAGCGGTCGGCCTTACGGGCGGAAAAGATACGGATGACCTCGCCATTCGTGCGGCAACAGTGACAGACGACGAGAATGTGCAGCCTCAAACTGAAGCCAAGTAACAAGAATCGCGCCTCGTCGTCGGAATGATCAGGATCATCGATCAGAACCGCGTTGTCGTCGAGGAACACCGTCTCCGCTTCCTCAAACGAGATGCCGTGTTTTACGCGATTCGACCGATTCTTTCTCACATCCCATTCGAATCGCAGTCGCCGCACCCATACAGTGTACATACAGGACTGGCGCAGGCAACAAGCTGCGTCAATGCCCGACCAAGCCGCCATCCCGCCGTCATCCGGTCAAAATGAGCGGCACTTGGAGCTGCTGGAGAGTGGCTGCCCGTTCTGTCCAGAATGCGCAAGAAAGCCTGGCACGCTAGCAACCAACCACCCACCCCCCGTTGACACTCAAGCTACGTTGCGTCACATAAGCGCCAGCCAACATGATGGAGCCCGCTGAACTTGAACGCCGTCTGCTTGAAGCTTTTCCGGGAGCAGGGGTTGAAGTGAGTGACATGACCGGCACGAAGGACCATTTTCAGGCTCGAATCGTGACGCCCGCGTTCGCTGGGCAGAGTCAGATCAAGCAGCACCAGATGGTGTATGGCGCGCTCGGCGAGGCCATGAAGGGCGCGATTCATGCCTTGGCGCTGCGCACGTACACGCCCGAGAGCTGGGCTAAATCCCAAGGGACTGAATAATGGACGAAAGCTTACGCCAGAAACTGCAATCGATGGTGGAGGCCCACAAGGTGGTGCTTTTCATGAAGGGGAATCAACTCTTCCCGCAGTGTGGCTTCTCAGCCAAGGTGGTTGAGTTGCTGAAGCGCTCCGGTGCGCCTTTTCACACGGTGAATATCTTGGCTGAGGCAGACGTGCGGCAAGGCCTCAAGGAGTTCTCCAGTTGGCCAACGTTTCCGCAGCTGTATATTAACGGCGAGTTCGTGGGCGGCTGCGATATCGTGACAGAGATGCACGAAAACGGGGAGCTTTCGGCGCTCTTGGCGCCACTCGGTGCCGCTAGCAACTAGGAATTGGGCGCGCTTCAGCGGCCGTCGCTCAGGCCTACGGCCATGGCGATTTCACGGCTGGCACGGGCGGCTCGGCTGCTGTCTTTGAAATCAAAGATGAGCGCGGTGGGCCCTGTGGGAGGCCCCGAGATGGACCCGCCATAAGTGCCAATCAAGCTGCGAACTTTTTCGTAGGCGAGGCCGTGTGTCGCGCCCTCGACGTTACTCAGCGCCACTGCGTAATCGAGCATACCACCCGAAGGCCGCAGCAGATCTTGGCGAAGGTGCGGTATCGCTGCATCCACGCCCATGAAATAGATGAGTGCGGAAGCTGCGAGCGCAGGGCTCCGTGCATGGAACCAGGTGCCCGCGTGTTTCTCTTTGGAGCCCACACAATGCGCGAATAAGCCCGCAAACTCCGCCTTGAACGCTTCACTCATCGCGTGTGCAAGCTGCATGTACTCGGAGCGTGTCGCTTCGTTGAAATAGGGTGTGACGAAGCGCCCCGAAAACGTCACTGTGAGCCCCCGAAAGCGCGGTTTTAAGGTGGGTGGCAACGCGAGATCTTCGAGCTCCAGGCTGGCCCCGGCTCCTTGAACCGCCAAGAGCGCTCGCGCTCCAGGCCAAACCAAGCGCCTGAGCTCGGACGGACCTTGCACAAATCCGGCGAGCGCGGGATCGTCGATCAGCCTGATTTCATGGGCTGGACGCAACAAAGCAATGTCCACTTGCCAGCCCTCAGCATCGGCAATCCCAAGCGTCGCTCCGCGGAGTGCACGGCTCGCGGCGGCATCGCAGACCTTCTGGCCACGCAGCGCGCTATCGGTAGTCTCCGCCAATGGGACCTTCGTTGAGATCGGCGCCACCGGAGGATTGAGCCAAGCGAGCGCCCTCGGGCCAAAAACTCGAAACGCTGCGATTCCAGCGAGCAGCAGGACGGCAATACCGGCTGCCCACACCAGGAGGGATAACGTGGACTGGTCGTTGCGGCCCGGCGCGGCACTGTCAAAACGCCTGGCTTCCGCTAAACGGCGCGCCAGCTCGCCACAGCGGCGTTGACGCTCATCGTTCGGCAGAAGCTCCCAATGGTCGAGCAAAGAGCCCAACGCAGCTGTGACGCGACGCCCGGAGCCCTCCAGCACGGCTTCGTTCCCGCCTTGAATGTAGACATCGCCTGCAATTCCAAAACGAGCGAGGGATTCAGAGATGCAGGTGGCGATTTCTCGCAGATAAAGCGCTTGCCCCGGATCCACAGCGAGCCAGAGCTTAGTCGGGTAACGCTCGCGAAGGAATCGGTTTTTTTTCGAGACTTCAGGGCTAGAGTGTTGCCGTGATTCGTCCTCTTATCTTACTCAGCAATGACGATGGCTATCAGTCTCTGGGTATTTCGCTGATGCGCGCGGCACTCGCCAAGAGTGCCGACGTCGTGGTGTGTGCCCCGGATTCCGAACAGAGTGCTGCAAGCCATGCGCTCTCTTTGCATCGGCCGCTCCGCCTTTGGCAGAAGACGCCCGGTGTCTGGTCGGTCGATGGTACGCCCGCCGATTGCGTTTACGTGGGGTTGAACGGCGGTGGCCGTGTGCTCAGCCGGCGCCCGGATTTGGTGGTGTCTGGGATCAATCACGGACTCAACCTGGGAGACGACGTTTTCTACAGCGGAACCGTGGCCGCTGCGCGCGAAGGGGCGCTCAAGGGGGTGCCTTCGATTGCGTTCTCTGCGGCGTATGATGCTGATTTGGAGGCCGTGGCAGTGGCGGCAGCCCGGGTCGCGTTCCATTTGCTCCAGCAACGACCCAAGCGGCCAGTGCTGTTCAATGTGAATTTCCCGAAGGGTAAGAATTGGTCGTTTCGTGCCACACGCTTGGGCGCTCGCGTTTATCAAGACGGCGTGGATTATCGGAAAGATCCCCGGGGCCGGGAGTATCTTTGGATAGGAACCTCCGGGCCGATCACGCACCGCGCGGTCGCTGGGTCAGATACTGAAGCGTTTGACCAGGGGGTGGTGGGCATTACGCCGCTTGTGCTCGATTTGTGGGGGCGAGCCGATCAAAGCGAGGCGGAGGCCCTGGCCTCAGTCGCGGCCTTGGCGCCCAACGGTTAGAATCAGCGCCGCAGCCGGGGTTTATCTAAGGTAGCGAACGCATCCCAACGAGGTCAGAGCATGACGAGTAGAAATCGTTCCGTCGGTAAATCCAAGAAACCTGTGCCTGCAAGACGCTCTCCCACGCCGCGCGGAGTGAATCCGAGTGCCGAAGGGCAGGGGATGAAACCCGCTAAGGTGGCCAAAACGACCCGGGTGCGTCGTGCGCCCAGCGGTAACTTGAGCGCGGATTTCGACACGCTCGCTTATGTTCGGGAGCTCGTGCGCGACATTCCAGATTTTCCGGCTCCAGGTATCCTATTTCGTGACATTACGCCGTTGCTCGCCAACCCGAAGGCCTTCCATATCGTTCTTGATTTGATGGCGCATCGCTTCGTCGGGGAGCACGTGGACGCTGTGGTTGGGATTGAATCGCGAGGCTTCATCTTCGGCGGAGCCTTGGCAGCGCGGCTGAATGCCTCGTTTGTTCCCGTGCGAAAGCCCGGGAAGCTCCCAGGGCGCACCGATCGCGTGAGCTACTCACTCGAATATGGCGAATCTGAACTCGAAATGCATCGTGATACGCTGCCCGAAGGCGCGCGTGTGATTGTGGTGGACGATCTGTTGGCAACGGGCGGCACCGCGGCGGCGGCAGGCGAGCTCGTCGACCGCCAAGGTGCACAGGTGATTGCGTACGTGTTCGCTGTCGAGCTGCGGTTAATGGACGGAGCCAAGCGGCTGGAGGATGCGCCTGTTTTTTCGGTAATTCGTTTCGATTGAGGGCCTTCCGCACTGCCCGGGTGGGAGAACGGGCGCACAGGTGCGCAGGTTGTTCGCGCAAAGACTGCTGGGCAACACTTATGCCCGTCAGCAAATGAACGTACGGAACTACTGAGTCGTGGAGCACACCGTCCTTATCATTGATGATTCCGAGAGCACGAGAAATCGTGTGATCTCCGTGCTCAGGGCTCACGGAGTGGATGCCAATACGCTCACCGCCGTAAGTGGTGCCGAGGCGCTTTCGGTGATGGCAGAGCATCCGGTGACCTTGGTTTTGTGTGATATTGAAATGCCGGGGCTCGATGGGTTCCATTTTTTGCGCTTGAAACGCAGTCGCCCTGAGTTTGCAGACATTCCCGTCATCATGCTGACCGTGCGTGAGGACCCACGCGCCAAGGTGCAAGGCCTGACGGAAGGCGCCTCCGATTACCTCACGAAACCCTTCTTCGATGAGGAGCTGGTCGCGAGGGTACGCGTTCACTTGCGGCTCAAAACGCTGCAAGAGGAACTGCGTGGGAAGAACGAGCGCCTCGAAAAGATGAGTCGCACGGACGCATTGACGGAACTCTCGAACCGCCGGCACTTCGTGGAGTTGCTAGAAGCCGAGCTCGCCCGTTCGGTGCGCTATGCCCCGCCGCTCAGCCTGCTGATGATTGACATTGATCATTTCAAGTCAATCAATGACGATTTCGGGCACCTGATCGGCGATCGGGCTTTAGTGCAGGTGGGTGTGGTGCTGAAAGCCCAGCTTCGCAAGTGTGACTACGCTGCACGCTATGGCGGCGAGGAGTTCGCGATCGTGTTGCCCGAGACAGACGCCGCGGGTGCGTTGGTGGTTGCCGAGCGCTGTCGCTTGGCGCTGGCAGAGACATCGTTTGGGACTCACTCGGGGGAAGTGCGAGGGCCGCAATTGACGGCGAGTTTAGGAGTCGTCACGTGTCCAGACTCTCGCGTCAAGTGTGCCGATGATCTGATCCGTATCGCAGATGACGCGCTCTACGCCTCGAAGCGAGCTGGGAGAAATCGGGTTACGGTTGGCTAAAACGGAGCCGGGCTCACGGGCCGTTTTCATGGGCAAACGTCACTATTCCGCGGATATCGCTGCGGCCTAGAGCCAACGCGAGCAGCCTGTCAACGCCGAGCGCATTGCCGCCGGTGGGTGGAAAGCCAGCCTGGAGCGCCCGCAGTAAATCGGGATCAGCGGGATAATTAGCGGCTCCCTTCGCCAGCTTTCTGGCGTTCTCCTCAGATTCACGCTTAAGGAATTCATTGGGGTCGGTCAGCTCGGAATAACCGTTGCACAATTCGACGCCCGCTACGTAGAGTTCAAACCGCTCTGCCACACTTTCGTCACTCGGGCTGCGGCGTGCGAGAGCGGCTTGGGTACTCGGAAATTCGCAGAGGAAAATTGGCCTAGGGTGGCGAGCCAGCTCGGGTTCGACTTTGTCCACGAAGAGTTGAAAATAGTGACTTTCATCGCTGGCAGCGAGCTCGACAGCGTCGGCAATGCCAGCGTATTCGGCAAAGGCTTCGCGCAGGGTGACGCGTTCAAAGGGCCTGCGGAGATCCAGCTCCAGCTCGCCCACCTTCAACTGCCTGGGATCTTCTTGGGGTCGCAGCGTGGCGATTGTGGAGACGACAATGGATTCTGTATCTTCCATCACTTCCAGTTGGCTCGCAAAGGCCCGATACCATTCGAGCATGAGAAACTCTGGCTGGTGCAGATGCCCGCTTTCGTCACGTCGAAAACAGTGTGCAAGCTGGAAGATTTGATAGAATCCAGCCGCAACCAGGCGCTTCATGTGATGCTCGGGCGACGTGATGAGATAGCGTTCTTCCGAGCTAAAGGCGCTCACGTACGCATCCGAGCCGGGGGAAGGCACGCGCGTGGGTGTGTCCACCTCCAGAAAGCCAGCGCACTCGAACCACCTTCGGAGTTCGCGGAGTAGCTGGGCACGCCACGTGATATTTTGGCCACGTGCGCCGAAGGCGGTGCGTTGAAATTCGCTGCTTTCTGGGGGAAACGGTGCTGGCCAGTGCTGCTCAAGCTGGGCGCGTTCCAGGCAGAGTCGGCCCGTGCCGTTTCTGACGAGCTCGCCCGTAAAAATCGCATGATCACCATTCTTAAGCGCCTCGGAGGCAGCCTTGTCGGAAAGTCGCTGAAGCCGCGAGCCGTGTGAAATGACAGAGATCGAGGCGCTGGCGTCGTGGAGCTTCAGCGCTAGGCCAGTATCACTCCGCAGCAGCTGGAAGACACGGCCAGCGACACGGGCGTTCGAGCCTGGCTCGGGATCCCTCAGGATCTGCGACGGCGTGAGGTGGAGCCGCTTCATCTGCCGCTGAAGACACGTGTGGCGAAGGCGACCAGCTCAGAGCCCACCCACGGCCCCGTGAGCGCCAACACGACAGCTACTAGCAACAGTCGGGGCAAATGGGCCATTACTGGTTCACTGATCTGGGTAGCCGACTGAAAGATCGAGGCCAAAACCCCCACGAACATCGATGCCGCCAGTACGGGAATCGAGAGCACCAGGGCCAAGAGCAGAGCTTCGACCGCCAATCTTGAGAGTGCCACCGGATCCGTCATGCGACTTACGTTAACCAGGATTCGAAGCACCAGCCAGAGCACCGGCAGAACCGGCACCGGCGTGGGTTCCCGTGAGGGGTGGCGCTCCGCCAACTCCGGCAGTCCCCACGTTGCCCGCTTGCGAGCCCCCTCCCGTTCCCATCGCGGCGCCGCCACCCGTGCCCGTGCCGGGATCCTTCGCACGCCTATCACAGCGACTGTCGCTGAAGGCGTTCCCAGAAGGGCAGCAGCGGTCAACCTCGTCCGTGGCCTGGAGGTCGCGTGCTGAGGTGCAAACGAGGCCGCTGTCGCAGTCGTTGTTGTAGTTCAGAAGCTGACAGCGTTCGCCTTCGGCTTGCTTGCTGCAAGCAAACAGAACTGCTGAACAGAAGAGACCTAGGACTACGTGCCGGGTTCGCATGCGGGCTCCTTAGCAGGGGATTCCCGGCGGTGTCCACCGCTACTCAGGTGGGGCTGCGGCGCGGCGTTCCTTGGCTAAGACGGCCTCGCCAAACAGGCCGATGTACTGGAATGCGCTCGTGATGGAGAACACCAACGACACGTACACCATCACACGGCCCACCTCGACGAGCCGCACAACCCCCAGATCCACAACAAATAGGTCCAAGTGGTACGGGTACCCAATCATCAGGCACAGGATGCCGACCATCTGCAGCGCCGTTTTGCTCTTCCCACCGCTGCCCGCGGCGATCACCACACCTTCACTACTCGCAATCCCGCGCAACGCCGTGATGGAAATCTCGCGAGCCAAGAGCAAAATCACGGCCCACTCTGGGATCCTGCCCATGGGAACCATCCACACCAAAGAAGCCATCACCAACAGCTTATCCGCGAGTGGATCCAAGAATTGGCCTAGGAGGCTGACAATATTCAGGCGACGAGCCAGGTAGCCATCCAACAGGTCAGTGATCGCTGCCAACGAGTAAACAATCGCCGCCCACACGCAATCTTTGGGTGTGCCTCGATCCAAGAGCCAGAGCACTAGCGGGATGATCGCTATGCGCGCAAAGGTGAGCAGGTTCGGCAGATTCAGGGCATCACGCCGGAGCGAACTCTTGCGCTCCAGGCGCGGATCGTTAGGGGCCAGAGGACTTGACATGTGGGCTCACGAAGCGTGGACGTCGAGGAGTGCTAGCCCCTCACCACTCAAACTAGAAAAGGAGGTGGAGCCATCTGGTGAATCGATACTCTCAAGCGGGGTGACGAGCAGCCTTCCCACCCAACCTAGCAGCTCGCTCGAACGCACGGTAACCGCAATTTGCGGTACGACTTTGAGCGAGATGGGCGGACCAGCGCTCTCCAAGAGGACGCGCCCTTTGCCAGAAAATTGAGCCATGGGCACATCGTTGCCCCCAACTGAGAGGCGACCGTTTTCGTAGTAAAGGGAACTGTCAAAACCGAGAATCGAGCTTTCCCGGAAGTAAACCGGCTTGTCCGAACTTTCGACCACACTGACCTGCCGCTGCTGGCTTGTGCGCAGCACCAAGCAGCCGGCTCCGACGAGCTCGCTCAAGCCCGCGTGCGGGGCTCCGAATTGTTCAAGAATCCGGGCTCCGCGCATTCGACGGTGGAGCGGCTCTCCGTGCAAAGGCCCCCGTTCCGGCACGAGCGCTATGAGCGAATCTGAGCGGAGTGCAAAGCCGTTAATCCGAAGCGCTATCCAACGTGAGTCTTGCACGACCTCGGTTGTGTCCCCAAGAGTCACGAGTGTCTTCGCCAACCAATCCGCAAACCCGGGGGGCGTGACGGGCGTGACGGGCGTGACAGGCGTGACGGTGCCTGTTTCCCGAACACTCAACTCGGGGAGCCGGAGGGCATCGATGGGTCTACCTGGTTCGCGTGTACTCCAGGGCAAGGGGCCCGGTTCCGGCAGAGCCGGCGAGGCGCTGGAAAAGAGGGCTCCGTCGTCGGCCCCTTCCGCGTCCGAGGCGTCAAAGCGACTGACCATGGCCGCAGCGGCTTCCTTGAGCGCTTGGTGTTCCGGAAGCGTCGTCCTCGAGCGGATGCTGGAGGGCCCCTCTAAAAGGCTTTGCATCCTGCGCGCCATGTGCGGCTGTTCTGCGCGTTCAAAGGCGGCCTGTGCTTTGGCCAGATCGCCCAATTGCTGAAAAGCGAGGCCCAGGTAGCCCCAGGCGCGCTTGTGGTCGCGCGATGTGGCGATCACGCGTTCCAGGCTCTCACGGGCTTGATGGGGTTGGCCCGTCTTCAGAAAACACAACGCCAGATTAATTCCGGGCGTGGGCTCTTTGGGGCAGAGCTGCACCATGTCGCGGTAGATTTCAATGGCGCGCGGATACATGCCCAACCGGAAATAGACGATGCCGAGCAGGCCTTGACCTTCTAGATCTTGAGGCTTGAGCTTGAACGCGCGTTCCAGCTCCTCGCGTGCTTCCGCAACGTAATTGTCCTGGAGCAGCTCGCTGCCCCGATAAAGGTGAAAGAGGAAATCTTCGCTCTCGAAGTTGCCCGAGTTGGGTGCCTCTTCTGGCTCCGGGGGTCGGATGACTTCGCTGAAGAGCCCACGGAGAGCCCCGGCGCTGGTCTCCATGTGTTCCGGCTTCTCAGACATCTCCTGGCACTGTTCCAAACAAGGGAAGGCTAGCCTGCCAGCGCCTGCAGCGCCTCGGCAAGGTTGAAGCGTTTTTCATGGATGGCACGCCCGACAATGACACCACCGAAGGGGACACTCGTAGCCACCAGCGCGCGCAGGTGAGCGAGTGTGCCAACACCACCACTCACAATCACCGGCACACCGCCATCGCGGGCCAAAGCAGCCGTTTCGGGGATATTCGGGCCGACTTCGGTTCCGTCGCGTTCAATATCTGTATACAGCACGGCGGCCAAAGCTTGAGCTCCGTGCCGGCGAACAATGTCCAGGGCGCGGACCTCGCTCTGATCTTTCCAGCCTTGGGTGGCTACGAACCCATTTCGAGCGTCCACCGCCAAGATCACTCGACCTGGGAACTCGCCAGCAGCGGCGGCTACCAAATCTGGCTGGGTGATCGCAACCGTGCCAAGCACCACGCGTTCCACACCTGCGTCAAAATAGGCTCTCAAGGTTTCAAGCGAACGTACGCCACCGCCAACCTGGACCCCGCTCCCGAAAGCTTTCACCAAGCGCGTGATCAGCTCGAGCTGGACGGGCTTGCCGTCGCGTGAGCCTTCGAGATCGACCACGTGCAGCCGAGCCACACTGGCTCGCCATTCCGCTGCAAGCTCCGCGGGCTCGTTATGGTAGACTGTAACGGCGGCATAATCGCCGCGCAACAAGCGGACTGCTTTTCCCTCGAGCAGATCGATGGCCGGAATCAGATCCATACGTTACGCCAATACGCCTTTGGTGGACGGGATCCCGCCGTTCTGTGGATCGAGGCGTGTGGCAAGGCGCAAGGCGCGAGCAAAGGCCTTGAAGGAGATCTCAATGATGTGGTGCAGGTTGTGGCCGTAGTGGAGCTGCATGTGCAAATTGATCTGCGCGGAGCGCGCCACGGCCTCGAAGAATACTTCGACCAGCTCTGAATCAAAGCTGCCCAATTTCGCTTTAGGAATAAGTACATTCCATACAAAAAACGCACGGCCCGAAAGGTCCAACGCTACCGTGACCAACGCTTCATCCATGGGCAACGTGGCTGAGCCGTAACGCTGAATACCCGCGTGGTCGCCCAAGGCTGCGCGCAACGCTTGGCCGAACACGATCCCGACATCTTCGGTGGTGTGGTGGCCGTCAATCTCTACGTCACCCACCGCTTCGACCGTGAGATCAAAGGACCCGTGGCGAGCGATCTGATCGAGCATGTGGTTCAGGAAGGGCAGGGGCGTCTGCACACGGCTCTGGCCCGTTCCGTCGAGCGCAAGTTCAACCGAAATTTTGGTCTCGCGTGTCTCGCGTTCAATACGGGCTTGGCGGCTCACGGGTAAAACTCCTCAATTTTCCAAACGCCGTGTTCCTCTAGCAATTCGATCGTCCCACCGCCACCGTAACGCAGGGTTGCGTGGTCACCCAAGAGCTCAATTTTGGCCTTCGGCGCTTCATTTTTCAGCGCCTGACTCAGGCGATCCAAGGCCTCCCGCTGTTTCCCCTCGAACGATTCCTGGAGCTTCTTGGCCGTCAGCCCTGCGAGTTTGGAGTCCGGGACGAACTTCAAGAGCAGGTCGTAGCGGTTGTTCTCGTAGGCTCGCACGAACGACAGCACGGTCGAGCGGGGATTGGCTTGGCTGTAAAGGTCGAGCGCGCTGCCCTCCACCTTCCACACTCCGTCTTCCAGCACGAGCTCAAGTGCCTCACCGTGCGGAGTTGAAACGGTTGCTGTGACGCGTGGCGGGTCTGCTGGGCCGGCAAGGCCGTGCGCCAGATCTGCAACTTCCCGGGGATTCTCGGCGAGCATGTGCTGAAAAGCTCCAAAAGAGAGGGTGCGACGAGCCTCCGAACTCAACAGCGCGTACGCCTCCTGTGCGTTTCCTGAAGCCAGGGCCGAGGAATAGGCGCTGAGCACTTGCTGAGGGTCTTTTGGCTGGGAAGGGGCCCCGCACGCCCAGCTTTGGACAGCCACCAACAAGCTGAGCGCCAACCTCTGACCCACATTGCACGACACCCCGACCCCTTATCACAGACACCCCCGTTGGGCGAGATTCCGAAAGGTCGCTGGACGTCTGGGTCGGTCGTATTACTGTGGTGGCATGGCCACTTCCAAGCGAGGCGCTGTCGAGAGAGTAGCGATCTTGCCGCTTCGCAACTCGGTTTTGTTTCCGATGTCGGTCGTGCCCATCAACGTGGGGCGGCCGAGGAGCGTCCATTTGGTTGAAGAGCTGAATGGCGAGGAGGGGCTGATGGTGGGTGTGCTCACCCAGCGAAACGCCGAAGTTCGCGAACCAACGTTTGAGGATCTCTACGAAATCGGAACGCTCGCCCGGGTGGTGAAAGTGGTTCGGATCGGTGCTGATAACTACAGCGTTGTGTTAAATGGCGTGGGTCGTTTTCGCTTGCTGAAAGAGCACGGCCTGGAGCCTTACATGCAGGCAGACATTGAGCGCATCGTGGAGCCCGCTCCAGGTGCCGACGTCGCCGAAATGGTGGAGCGCCTCCGCAAGGGAACGCGCGCCATCCTTGCGTTACTGCCCGATCTGCCGAAGGAAACGGCTAGTATTCTGGATAACGTTAAAGATCCCGGAGCGCTCGCCGATCTGATTGCGTCCAATTTTCCTGAAGATCAAGCCAACATCAGCACCCGCCAGAAGGTGCTGGAAGCGTTGGGGGTCGGGGAGCGGCTGCAATTAGTACTCCATATGGTCGAACGGCAGCTCGAGATACTGCGCGCCAAAGATCTGCTGTCGTCGGTTGTTACCGAGGACATGGGCCGTTCCCAACGGGACTACGTGCTCCGCCAGCAGATCAAGACCATCCGGGAGGAGCTCGGCGAGAGCGCGGAAGACGACGAAATCGAGCAGTTGCGCGATCGCGTGGCGCGCGCCGAGATGCCGCCGGAAGCCGATCAAGCCGCGCGGCGTCAGTTGGGGCGCCTCTCCCATATGCAGCCACAATCCTCGGAGTTTCAGGTGTCTCGCGGCTATGTGGAATGGTTGGCCGATCTGCCCTGGAATCGTCGAACTCCGGACACGTTGGACGTGAAGAATGTGCGTCGTTGCCTGGATGAAGATCACTATGGCTTAGAGCTCGTCAAGAAACGCATCGTTGAATTTACGGCCGTACGCCAGCTGCGTCGCGATCAGCGCGGCCCCATCCTGCTGTTTGTGGGTCCGCCAGGCGTCGGGAAAACCTCGCTCGGTAAATCGATAGCCCGCGCGATGGGGCGGCGTTACGGGCGCATCGCGCTCGGTGGCGTGCGTGATGAGGCAGAAATTCGCGGCCATCGACGCACATATGTGGGTGCGCTGCCGGGGCGCATCATCGGCGCGCTGAAGAAAGCTGGCGTAAAAAATCCTGTCTTGGTGCTGGATGAAGTCGACAAGATGGGCGCCGATATGCGCGGCGATCCAGGATCCGCGCTGCTGGAAGTCCTAGATCCCGAGCAGAACAACACGTTCATCGACAATTACATCGACGTGCCATTTGATCTCTCCGAAGTGATGTTCTTGGCCACCGCCAACTACCGGTATGCGATCCCGGCAGCGCTCCTCGATCGCATGGAGATTATCGAGGTTCCGGGCTACACACGCGCAGAAAAGCAACGCATCGCAACCCAATTCTTGATCCCGAAGCAGTTGAAGGAGCACGCGCTGGACAAGAGCCAGCTCGATTTCCAGGAGGATGGGCTTGAGGCGATCATTGACCATTACACCCGCGAGGCTGGCGTACGCGGCCTTGAGCGAGAGATCGCAGCCGTGTGTCGCCATGTCGCGGTCCAAATGGCCGAGGGCAAACAGGTGGCGGGCCTGGTGGTAGATCCGGGCAAGCTTTCCGAATTTTTAGGCACGCCACGTTACCACCAAGAAACCGTGGAACGAGCACCTAAGCCGGGCGTCGTCGTCACGCTCGGCATCTCGGATGTGGGGGGAGAGCTTCTATTAATCGAGGTCAACAAGATGCCCGGGAAGGGTGAAATTCGCGTGAGTGGCAGCATGTCCACCGTGATGAATGAATCGGCGCTGACAGCATTCTCATTGGTTCGAGCCCGCGCGGAACGGCTGCATTTGGAGCACGATTTTGTAAAATCGATTGATCTCCATCTGCATATCCCGCGTGGAGGCGCCGTACGCGATGCGGCTGGGGCTGGCGTGGCCATGTTCGTGGCGGTGGTGTCCTTGCTGCTCAGTGTGCCTGTGCGAGAGGATATTTGTCTTTTGGGAGAGCTGACGTTGCGCGGGAGTATTCTGCCTGTTGAAGGTGTGAAGGCGAAGCTTTTGGCGGCGCATCGCGCCGAATTGCGCGAGGTGGTGTTGCCCGCAAGAAATGAAGCGGACCTCGAAGAAGTTCCCGATGAAATAAAGCGGGACCTCGTGATTCATCTTGTGAGCCGTATCGATGAAGTATTGCCTCTGGTGTTTGGGCCGATTCCAGGCGAGGGCTCGCGGCGTGGCCCGCTTCTGCCCGCGCAGGGTGAAGCGCATCTTTGAAGCTAGGATTGCGTCCGAGTCGGCGAGTGAAGGTTAGCATTTTAGCTCAACGGTCGAGTCAGCTTGCGCTGCTTGTTAGCGCCTTAACACTCACAGCTTTCGGCTTCCTGCCGCTGTTTTCCGGGCTATCCTACGAAGCTTCGCTGGTGGCCGGGCTCATCGTGCCGAGCGTGGTGGCGCTGGCGACCGCAAGTGCCGTGTTTCCGGTCGGCACGCTGCCGCTCAGACGGCTCGCGTTTGGAATGAAAACGGGCTTGGCCCACGCACTCTTGGCACTCTCGATCAGTGTGCTGCACGGCCTACGGGTTCAGATTTGTGATCCCGTCGCCGGCCTCACGGGGTTCATCTTGGGGCCAGGCGTCGGCGCTCTGTTGGCTGGGGCTTGGGGGGCGATTGTTAATCTAATACTCGATCGGGCCTTCATGGATCGTGGCCGAAAGGTGCCACGTTGGGCGAAAGGCTTGGCGTTCCTGGGTCCCCTTGCGACCGCGCTTTTCAGCGTATGGCGTTTCTATACCTCACCGATGGTTTTTGCGTACGACCCGTTTGTGGGGTATTTCGCGGGCCCGCTCTACGATACCGTCTTGCGCTCGGTGGAGCCTCTGCTGTGGTATCGCGTTGGCACAGGGCTCACCTTGCTTTCAATCACTGCCGGCTTCGCAGTCCTCACGTGCGGCGAGGACGGGCGGTTGCGCGCTCAGCTGCGATCACGCGCTTGGCAGTTTTCGCTGGCACTGGTCTCTCTAGCTTCCAGCGCTCTGCTCGTGGCCATGGGACCCGAGCTGGGGCATTTCAGCACCGCAGCAAGCATTCGCGAGACCTTAGGTAGAAGTCTCAGCACGCGGCGTTGCGAGGTGGTTTATTCGAGGGGAGTTCAGCAAAAAGCCGCTCAATTGCTGGGTAGAGAATGTGACGCCCACGTCGCCCAGGTGGAGAGGTATTTTGAAACGCGTGGCCCGGCTCAGATCACCGTCTTCCTGTTCGCCTCGGCAGACGAAAAGGGCGCCCTTATGGGAGCCGCGCACACATTCATCGCCAAGCCGTGGCGCCACGAGATCTACATCCAACAGGCAGGCTATCCACACCCGGTCTTAGGTCATGAGCTGGCCCACGTCATTGCCGGCAGCTTCGGTCAAGGCCCGTTCGCCGTCGCCGGGGCGTTCGGTGGTTGGTTGCCGGATCCAGGACGTATTGAGGGTTTTGCGGTTGCCGCGTCGCCTCGTGAAGATGATGAGTTGACGCTTCAAGAATGGGCGCAGGCCATGCAAAAGCTTGGGCTCTTGCCAGCGCTTGAGAGCGTTTTCCGACTGGGTTTTTTGGGGCAAAACGCGACGGCGGCCTACACGGTGGCTGGCAGCTTCGTGGAATGGGTGCATGGTCGTTTTGGCGCCAAGAAGCTCCGTGAATGGTACGGTGGAGCTACGCCGCTGGCGGTGTTTGGACGCGATCTTCGAGGCCTGGAAGTGGAGTGGCACCACTCGCTTTTGCAGCACACGGTAAGTGAGCAAGCGCTGAAGACCGCGCGTGTTCGCTTCGACCAGCCGAGCATCTTCGGGCGGATCTGCCCGCATGTGGTCGACGAATTATTTGGTGCCGCAGGCCAGGCGATCGGGGGCGGCGACGCCAATCAGGCGGAATCAGCCTACACACGGATCTTGCAGCTCGACGACAGAAATCTCCAAGCGCGTTTTGGGCTTGGCGTGTGCGCCGATCGGCGAGGCGATTCAGTATTGGCGCTGAAGCGTTATTCTGAGATTGCCAATGACCAGGCCTTGCACTGGGCAGAGCGCCTGTCGGCCCAGGAGGCGCGAGCGGATATCTTGCTCCGAGGCGGAAAGTTGGGGGAGGCTCGTGCTCTGTATGCGGAGATTGCCGGAGCTTTCGTGGATGAGGATCGTCTGCGTCTGTTGGAGGTTAAGGCTGCGGCAGAGCTTGGGATTGCTCAGGAAGCGACGGTGAATTTGCTGGTCGGGGCGGGAGAACGGGGCGCCTCGTGGGATGTCGCCGCCGTCCAATTGGGGCAATGGTTCGAGCAGGCCCCGAGCGACGGGCTGCCAGCGTTTTTACTAGGCAAGAATCTCTATCATCGCGGCTATCCGGAAGAAGCCGCGGCCTACTTGGAGCAGGCCTTGAGCCGCGAGATCAAGCTGCCCCGAGCCAGGAAGGAAGCTCTTCGTGTGCGGCTATTCATCGCTTGCGCGAAGGGAGATATGCCGCGAGCACGCGCGCTTTACGCGGAGTTGGTAGCAAGGAACGATCTGACATCGGCTCAACGTGAATCGCTATCACGCTTTGCGACTCGCTCCGGGGTGATTCCTTGAGGTTTCGCAGCATTGGCAGCCGCGCGGCCTGGTTGATGCTCATGAATGCGTGTTCTCAGCAGTCAGCTCCGAGTGCCGAGGCCAGTCGGGCAGCACCGAGCCCCCATTCCACTCCAGCGCAACCCAAGCAGAAAAGTGAACCTGGTCCTGTCGCACCCGCCGTGGGTGCGAAGGCACCGGAGTGCCCTGCCGGAATGGTTCGAATCCCTGGAGGTACGTTCTGGATGGGTTCGGGACGCGGAAAGTATGCGGACGACGAGCAGCCCAAGTTTCAGACAAAAATCGCTGGTTTTTGCCTGAATCTGACCGAAGTTACGGTTGCCTCGTATCTCAGCTGTGTCGACCGTGGCCAGTGTGCACCTCCGCATTCATCCCAGCCGAGCTGCAATGTTCGCAACGGCAAGGCTCGGGCCGGGCGCGACAATCACCCGATCAATTGCGTCGATTTTCAGCAGGCCACGACCTTCTGCCAGGCATCAGCAGGCAGGCTCCCGAGCGAGGCAGAATGGGAGTACGCGGTGCGCGGTGGAGCAGCTGCGCTCACGTATCCTTGGGGTGAAGGTTCCCCGGATGGGCGCGCGTGCTGGAAGCATGCGGGCACGTGCAGTGTGGGCTCATTCCCCGCGTTCGCGTTTGGCCTGCACGACATGAGCGGCAATGTTTGGGAGTGGGTAGGGGACTGGTACGGGCCGTATCCTTGGCCGGCTTTGTACGGCTTCAGTCGAGTTTACCGCGGTGGCGGCTTTAGCCGACGCTTTGAGAAGTGGATGCACACGCGCTTGCGCAATCGCGATGTGCCTGGGTATTGGGGATCGCATCTGGGCTTTCGCTGCGCGCAAGAGATCGCCCACGAGACCTGCCCGTTCGGAGCCGGTCAAGAATCCGGTCGATGCCGCGCGGGTGTGTTAGCGGTGGACTGCACTAACGGGAAAAGCTGGAACGGCGCGCGCTGCGCCCGGGCCAATGAGCCGAAGTGTCGTTCAGGATTCAACGAGCAAGCGGGTTTTGGTTGCGTCTTGCCCAGTGCGCAAGCGGTGCCACCCACTGATCTAAGCACCGAGGAAATTTCCAGGAAACGCACACCTGCCTTCGATGCGGACTGCGTCCGATATAAGCATGGCTTGCCGGTTGCCTACGAGTACGTTGGCGGCACGCACGCCGCGCGAAATCTTGTCAGCAGCCGCGCTGGATGCAAGAACCGTGATGTCGGTAACGGTTGGAATTCCACATGCTGCCCTCAACTCTGATTTCTCGCCTAGTGGCAGCTGCGCTTTTCGCACAATTCGGCTGCGCTAGGGCGATGACGACGGAGCCAAACATACCGCCCGCGGCTCCTCGCGTTTCTCCAATTGCAGCTCAGGCAAGACTCCCCATTGTCGAACGGGAGAAGGCGCTCGGGCGAGAGGTTCTCAAGCGCGGCATTGCGCTGAGTTCGTTAGAATCCGCACACAGTTGGCAGCCTCCGACGGCGCAACCGCGCCGCGTGGATCTTGGGCCAGTTGCGCAACTCGGCGAGCTTCGTTTGCCGGCCGGCACGCTCGTCTATCACTTTGGCGACTCCTTCGCGGGGGCGCTCGGGCCGCCACTCAATCACGAGCTCGCTAAGTCCCAGGTGCGCGGGATCTTGCACTACGAGACGTCCAGTTACATCACGACCTGGGCGTCTCGCGATATTGAACGCCTCGTCGCAAACGCCAATCCTGACCTCGTGATCATCACGCTCGGAGCCAACGAAATTGAGCTCACGAACCCAGCGCAGCGTGCCCCCGCCATTCGGCGACTGGTTGCTCAACTCCGTGGGCGCCCCTGCGTTTGGATTGCACCACCGCTTTGGGAGCAGGATTCAGGGTTGCTTTCGGTGGTTCAGGATAACTGCGCACCGTGCGCATACCTGGACAGCACCGCGCAAGTCACGGATCTGCCCCGAAAGAAAGACGGCATCCACCCCTCAAAGCCAGGGCAAGAGGCGTGGGCGAAGGTTGTCGCGGAGTGGTTAGCTCAACACCGTTCACCGACTCCGGGCAGGCCCTGGAATCTGCTTTCCGAATACTAAGCCAAGGCTCGGGGCTTGTTCCCCCGAGAAACTTTGGTGACCCCAACGAGACTTGAACTCGTGTTACCGGCGTGAGAGGCCAGTGTCCTAACCGCTAGACGATGGGGCCGATGGTTACTTGCTGGGGGACTAGGATTCGAACCTAGATAGCAAGAATCAGAATCTTGCGTCCTGCCGTTAGACGATCCCCCAAGATCTCGAAAAAGCCTGTTTCAATTGCCAAACCTTTCAAACTTTGCCGCTGCGTGAGCCCTCAAGCGCTCGCCCGCTTAAGTAGGGGGTCGCCGAAGCGGGGCCGGGTACCTATCTCCCTTTGTCGCTTTATGCAAGTTGAATGGTCGCCTTTTTGGGAGCCTCGCTCTGAAGAGGCGAGCCCCCAACGGGATTCCTCGGTTGTTCGTCCGTCGGGGCTTGACTCGTGAGGCTGGCGGCTTAACTTGCGCGCGGCTTTCCTGGACTCGGAGCCTGGCTGCGGAACGTTTTGACCGCGGCAAGCCAAGGACCGTCCTTCCACCCATTCGGAGTAGTTTAATGACCAAAGAACTGACGTTTAGCCGATCTGCCCGCCGAACCATGCAGGAAGGCGTCAACGCCCTGGCTGATGCCGTGAAGGTGACCCTTGGGCCGCGCGGTCGCAATGTCGCGCTGCAGAGGAGTTGGGGCCAACCCGTGATCACGAAGGACGGCGTGACGGTAGCCCAGGACATTGAGTTGAGCGGCAAGCTTCAGAACCTGGGAGCTTCTCTGGTGAAGGAAGTTGCGGAGAAGACGAACGACAAAACCGGCGACGGCACGACCACCGCAACCGTCTTGGCACAAGCCATCATCAACGCAGGTGTGAAGCTGCTCGAGGCGGGTGTGGCACCGATGCCTCTCAAACGCGGCATTGATCGCGCCGTCGGAGCAGTGATCGAGGATCTCAAGAAGCAGGCCAAAGTGCCCAATACCAAGGAAGAACAGCGACGTGTGGCGCTGGTCAGCTCGAATTGGGATGACGAAATTGGCGACAACATCGCCGAAGCCATGGCGAAGGTTGGCAAAGATGGGCTCATCACCATTGACGAGGCTCGCACCACCGAGAGCACGATGGAGATCGTCGAAGGGCTCAAATTCGACCGCGGTTATATCTCTCCCTATCTGATCACGGATCAGGAGAAGCTGACGGTCGAGCTTCAGGATGTCTTGATCTTGATCCACGAAAAGAAGCTCACGGCGCTCGCAGACGTCGTGCCGCTCCTTGAGCTCGCGTCGCAGCAAGGTAAGGCCGTTCTAGTGATCGCGGAAGATATCGAGGGTGAAGCACTCGCCGCCATTACACTCAATAAGTTGCGCGGTGTCGTCCGTGCGGCGGCCACGAAAGCCCCAGGGTTTGGCGACCGTCGCAAGGAAATTCTGCGCGACATCGCAGCCGTGACTGGCGCCAGCCCGTTCATGGAAGGGGACGGTCGCAAGTTGGGCGAGGATCTTAAGCTCGAAGATCTCGGGCGTTGCGACAAGATCGTGATGGACAAGGAAAACACCACGATCGTGGGCGGAAAAGGGACTAAAGAAGCAATCCAGGGTCGAATCCGCCTGATCGGTCTCGAAACAGAGGCGACCAACAGCGATTACGACAAGATGAAGTTGAAAGAGCGCCTCGCCAAGCTGGCGGGTGGCGTCGCAGTCATCTCGGTGGGCGGAAACTCCGACATTGAATTACGCGAAAAGAAAATGCGCTACGAAGATGCGCTGGCAGCTACCCAGGCAGCCGTTGAAGAAGGCTATGCCGCAGGCGGCGGTGTGGCTCTGATCCGCGCGTGCGCCGCAATCGACAAGCTCACGGGCCTTTCGGAAGAGGAACGATTCGGAGCGAATTTGCTGAAAGATGCGTGCTCTGTTCCGTTGCAACAGATCGCTGACAACGCCGGCGAAGAAGGCCTGGTGGTGGTCGATAAGGTTCGGAACGGCCAGGGCGCATATGGTTTCAACGCTCGCACCGGGCAGTATGAAGATCTGATTGAGTCGGGCGTGATCGATCCGGTGAAGGTTATTCGTCTAGCTCTGAGCAATGCCGCAAGCGTGGCGGGCCTCATGCTCACCACTGAGTGTGTTATTTCGAATAAGCCTGTGGCGGCTTCCGCTGCCCCAGCCCCAGGTGGGGGTGGGGGTGGAATGGGTGGAATGGGTGGAATGGGTGGAATGGGTGGAATGGGTGGAATGGGTGGAATGGGTGGAATGGGCGGCGGCCACGACGACTACGATATGTAAGTTGTTGCATCCGACGGGCCCGCAAACTGGGGTTGCGGGCCTCGCAGCTCGAAGTACCATGTGGGTCACGGTTTAGGCGCTGCTACGCCCTACCGTTCTTTGCTAGCATGGAGCTTCGGGTTGTTGGATGTCATGGTGGTGAGACGCCCAAGCACCGGACGTCTGCTTTCGTTCTGAATGAGGAGCTTGCGATCGACGCCGGCTCGCTCACGAGCGGCCTTGAGCTGGAAGGTCAATTCAAGTTACGCGCCGTCGTGGTGAGCCACGCGCACCTGGATCACATCCGAGATCTGGCGACGATTTCGGACAATCGTTGTCAGGCCGGTTGCGAGCCCCTCGTTGTTGCGGGCACGAAGGGCACGCTTCGCGTCTTGAAACGGCACTTTTTCAATAATCTGCTTTGGCCTGATTTTTCACAAATCCCGAGCCTTCGGCGACCTACGATTGCCTACCTGGAACTCAAGCCCGAGAAGTGGACTCAGGTTGCCGGCTATAGTGTGAAGCCGATCTTAGTGGATCACACGATCGAATCGGCCGGGTTTGTCATACGCGACGCTGATTCGTCGATAGCCTACAGTGGCGACACTGGCCCCACCGACCGAATCTGGACGGCCCTGCGTGAAGAGCCCAACCTGAAGGCCCTGCTGATGGAGGTGAGCTTTCCGAATCGGCAGCAGAAGTTGGCAACGGTAAGCGGCCACCACACGCCACGAACCCTGGTGGCAGATCTTAAGAAGTTCGGAAAAGCTAAGGATTTGCCCACACTTCTTTATCATATCAAGCCCGTATTCCAGAGCGAGGTGGAGACAGAATGCGCCAAGCTTGCGGGCGTGAATCTGACCGTGCTGAGGCTCAACGATCAATTCGTGTTGTAGCAGTTTGCGGCGGGGATTCGGTCAGCGGGTAGCGGGCCCATCCCGACGTGCCATCGCGTTTCCGGAGCCAATTCGTATCGAAGTATGCCCAAAGGGGCCATCTCCAACCTTGAGTTCGCCACGCAAACCTTCAAACACGCGGCCGCCCAAAGGGCAGATGACGAGGAACTTAGCCGACAACAAAGACTATTAAGGAGCGCGAACCGTGCGCTCCAATGACCAGACTTTGCTCGATATCTGCGGTCTTTGAGGGCCCTGAAATAAAGACACCAAATTCTGCCCCTCCGAGTTCAAGCTGAGCATACGCCTCGTGCATGTTGCTCACCAGCGAGGCGCGACTGATGACTAAGCAGAGATGTTGAGTGATGAATAACAGAGCGCGCGTCGGAACATCCGCTTCGCGCACCCAAACGGCAGCATTCTCAGCGACCGCCAAACGCCCCGGTGCCACCGCAAAATCGACAGCCTCAAGCTCGTGCGGATCCGCTACCTGCAGTAGATCCAGGTTGGGCACTCCAATTCCGGGAACCAGAGAGCAAATCAGCTTCGCTTCCTGATACGCGGGTTCACTCTGAAGCACGCCCTGGGCCTCAGCGTGCGAAGCCACCGAGATCGCCTTGCCGCCAACCGTTGCCAGCACTTCTGCAAACTTTGCCAACGCATCTGGGTACGTACAAAAAGCCTCGTCGAGAGCGGGCAGGGGAGCCGGCGAAGAGGCGCTGGGGCGAGCGCGAAGCGCCGCGAGAACACTGGAACGGCTGCTCATCGTGGTAGCTTTCGGTTGCGGTAGAGTGCGCGAAAGCTCTTTGCCGGAAGCGGCGGTAGATCACGTTGAAGGCCCCAGCCATTCAGTCGATTATTGACCCAACGCTTCGGTAGCAGGCGCCCAAAACCTCGGCCCAACGCGCCCAAAAAAGCGTAAAGGCGCGGCCGTTGAAAGACGAAGCTAGCGAGCGTCATGCTCAGCTGCTTGAGCCTGGGCAAATAGCCCTTCAGGGTCACTTCATTCCGCATCAGCAACAGCTGTTCATGCAGGTTGATCTTCACCGGGCACACATCCGTGCAGGAACCGCACAGGCTGCAGGCGTAGGGGAGGCTTTGAAAGGCCTGTGGGTCACGCGCGGGCGCTAAAATGGAGCCGATCGGTCCCGGCACGGTGGTGCCGTAACTGTGGCCACCGCTGCGACGATAAACCGGGCAGGTGTTCATGCACGCACCACAGCGAATACAATGAAGTGAGCTCTTGAACTCGGGACTTTGGCTAATACCGCTGCGCCCGTTGTCCAACAGGATAATGTGAAGCTTGCCTTGCGGGCGAGGCCCGAAGAAATGCGAGGAATAGGTGGTGATCGGTTGACCCGTCGCAGAACGCGCCAAAAGGCGCAGGAAAACGGCTAAATCCCGAGTGCGAGGCAATAACTTTTCGATACCCATACACGCGATGTGGATCTTGGGCAGGGCCGTCCCGAGATCGGCATTGCCCTCATTCGTACACACCACCAAGGCTCCCGTCTCGGCGATCGCGAAATTGACGCCCGTGATCCCCACGTCAGCTTCCATGAATTTTGTTCGAAGGTGGCCCCGTGCAGCCTCGGTGAGATATTGAGGATCCGAGGCGCCGGCTTCCGTGCCGAGATGTTCGTGAAAGGTGTCGCCGACTTCCTCTTTCCTGATGTGGATGGCGGGCAGCACGATGTGGCTGGGTGCTTCATTGCGGAACTGCACAATGCGTTCGCCCAGATCAGTATCGACGACCTCATATCCACGCTGCTCCAGAAACGGATTAAGGTGGCACTCCTCGGTGAGCATGCTCTTGCTTTTAACAACGCGCTTGGCGCCGGCCGCCTCGAGAATTCCGAGTACGATCGCATTGTGTTCGGCTGCATCCTTGGCCCAGTGCACTTCCGCCCCGAGCGCTCGCGCCTTGGCTTCAAATGCCTCTAAATACTCGGGAAGGTGAATCAGCGTGTGCGTTTTGATCTGGGAGGCAAGCTCACGCAGACGCTCCCATTCAGGCACACTCGCTGCCGCTTTATCGCGCTTCTGGCGCACAAACCAGAGCGCTTTGTCGTGCCAATGCATGCGCTCATCGTTCGCTACGAACAACGCTGCCCGAGTGGGGTGAGCCTTGCTGGGCGCCAGCACCGCCAACTGCGTGCTCATACGCTTCCAATCTCTGGGGTGCGACCCGCGAGGATCTGCGCGACGTGCAGCACAGAAATAGGCTTCTTTTGCCGACGAATCAGGCCTTCCAGGTGCATCAGGCACGACATATCACCGGCGGTCAGGACTTGACTCTGCGCTTGCTCGTGGTCGGCGACGCGATCGTTGCCCATCGCGCAAGAAATAGCCTCCTCAGCCACGGCAAACGTGCCACCAAAACCGCAGCACTCGTCTGGCCTCGACAATTGGGTAAACTCAATTCCGGTCATGCGTTCCAGCACTCGCCTTGTCTTATTGAAGTCATCTAGCATCCGCTCACTCGAACGGCCAACGCGCAATTCACGCAAACCGTGACAACTTTGGTGAAGTCCGACGCGATAAGCAAATGGCCTAATAGGCAACTTTTCGACACCAATCACGTCCACCAGGAACTCGCTTAGATCGAGCACGCGTGGAGCCAAGCTCTTATAACTCGGGTCGTCGTGCAAAAGCTCCGCGTAGTGCGAACGCACCATAGCGACGCAGCTTCCAGAAGGCGCCACGACATATTCAAACCCGGAAAACGTGGCAACAAAGCGCCGCGCTAGGGGCACGGCATCGGAGAAGCATCCAGTGTTCGCCATCGGTTGGCCGCAACACGTCTGCGCTTCGGGATACACAACCTCACAGCCAACGCTCTCTAAGACTTCGAGCGTCGCCAACGCTACGTCCGGATAGAGCTGATCCACATAACACGGGATAAACAAACCAACGCGCATACGGACTCTCTTAGCCGTTCGTTGCGCTGGAGTCAGCCGAGCTACCGACCTGCCGAGGGCCGTGTAGAAAGTTTACATAACCCATCTTATGCGAAGTACTCGAGGGAGGTTCAAACGGCAAATGGCAGCCCATTCAGCTCGATACCCAGTGGGTCAGCATGACGCCGGAGCGAACGCACCTGGGCTGGGAATGGCGGCTTCGCGCTATTGGCTGACTGCTCAAAACGGCGACTGGAGATGCAGGCCGAGCAAAACCCCTGCGTTGGTCAGTGCGTAAACACGACTGCCAAAGGCCGCAGGAGCCGCGTCGATGCCCCCAGAGAGATGCACACCGTCGATGATACTGCCGTCGATCGGCGAAAGTGCGAACAAGCCTGATTCAGAGCCAGCCAACAATAAGACACCCTGAGTGGCCACGGGCTTGGAGGCTGCACCGTTCGGGAGGTCTCGCTGCCAGAGTATCGAACCGGTGAGCGGATCGAGTGCCCAAAGGCCAGAAGTCCCGCTACTGGCCAAAATTAGCGTCTTTTCTGCGATCGGGAGCGCGGCACGGTGGCCGCCTCGTGGAGCATGTTCGGGCTCGTGCCACAGCGTGAGTTCCGTCACTCCGCGTGGCGCCGTGTTTGCCCAGAGCTGAATGCCCGTTTCAGCGTCGAGCGCGAAAACACCTGCAGAATAGCTAGCGACCAGCACTGCCGGGCCGGCTTCGGTGGTCGCAGCTAATGGCGTGGTGTCGACATCCAGATACGTCGGAATATCTCCCAGCACTTGCTCAGCTTCAGCAGCGAGATCGACCGGGTTCCAGCTGGGAGCTCCAGTGGCTTCGTTGTAGCCCATGACGACGCCATCGCTGAAGCCTACGTAGACGCGCCCGTGGGCTACGAGCGGACCCGAATATCCGGCAATCTCCATCCCCATGGCAGGTGTCCTGTGCTGAGACCACAGCAACTTTCCGTTACTCGGATCGACCGCGAGCACGGTGTCGTTGGCGTTCACCACGATCAATCGGCCTTGGCTGAGAACCGGCGGCCGCTGGATCTCGGCGTTCGTCATGAAGCGAAAACGGAGGGCTCCAGTGTCGGCGTCAACGGCGTACAAAGCCCCATCGTGGGAGCCAAAAAATACTACGTTTCTGGACTTATCGAAGAGCGGAGTAGACTTGACGGGGCCAGCCGTTTCGAAGCGCCAAAGCGTGTTGCCGTCGGCGGCGTTGAGCGCGTAGAGCCCGTGATCGCTAGAACCTAGAAACAACCGACGGCCATCGATGTCCAGCGCTGCCCTAGCGTGTTCATGGGGCTCGCCTTGAGTCCGGCTTTTTGCTTTGAGATTCTTGGAGAAAACCAGGCTGAGGGAACCGCTGGGACGATATTTCCAAAGCGGAGTCTCCGGGTTCGCTCCCGTGCGACCTGCATCGCAAGCAAGGAGCGCGCAGAGGCTCAATGCCCCCGCCCAGAGCAACTGCTTTGAGGCGCGGATTCTGTGCGTTTTACAGAGCCAAAGACTCATGGGGTCGGAGCGCTCTTGCCAGGATTTGGCCCGCGCGAGTTCTTGCCAAGTGCGTCGATCTGCGCCCGAAATCGCGCCATTTGTTCGGGTGTCATCCCACCGGAGCTCGGTGCTTGAGCCTGGGTCGGATCGATCAAGGTGAGGAGCGCACGCACCGAAGATTCAAGCTCCGAAGGTGGCGCATAGGCATCCGCACTGGGCTTATCTGCCTCGAGCTTCTTCAGTGCCTTTTCCAGCAGAGGCTTGGCTTTCTCCGCCTGCCCTTTCGCGTACAGCATCCGCGCTTGGTGGTACTGGGCAACAGGAACGAATCTGGAAACGCCCATGTTCTCGAGTTCACGGAGCGGCTTGAGCGCGCCCTCGCGATCCGCGAGCCCTTCTTTGGCCTGGCTTATCCCGAGCAGCGCACGTGCCTTCAAATCGGTGTCTTCGGCGGCGATGTCACTCGCCTTGACATTGGCATAGAGCCGAGCGGCTTCGCTCCATTTATGGGCATTGAACGCGGCCGCGGCCTGGCCCATTTCTGCCAAGACTGCGGCGCCTTGGTTCGCTGCCTGTGCTTTGGCAAGCTCGTACGCGCGCGACATGGCCTTGCCGCGTTCAGCCTCGGTGCCAAAGCTAGGTTGGACGTCAGCCAGGCCCGTCATCTTGTCCGGCCCACGTTCGCCGGTGTCGCCAATTCGGCCGTTCTCAACCCTGAGCGCATTCGCCATGACGTCGGATGCCGCTTCAAGCTGCCCGTCCCGACGGTGGCTATAGAGATGCGTACCCACCGCGGTAGCGATCCCTCCAAGCACCACCCACTGGAGTACATTGAAGTGCTTCTTGGTGAAGCCGATGGCTGCGTGGGTGCTGCGCGTCAGCGCATCATCGACCATCTCAGTGGTGCCCAAGCCAGTCGCTTTGGAAGACCGAGACTTAGTTTGGCGCGAAGCATCGCGCTTTTGAGCGGCCTGCTCACGCACCCGCTGATTGCGGTCGCGGATCTCCGTGGCAGGGCGAACCTCGACTTCCCCGCCCTCGCCCCCTTTAGCTTCTTCAGCTTCTTCCACAACCTCGCCCTGAGAACGCCTTTGTGCTCGCCTTGAGGCCGCACCCTGCGGTAAATCCTGTTCAGACACGGGCGCCTCTATACCACCGAGAGCCCCCTTGCCTAGCACCTGATCTGCAGTTCTCGTGCGGCGTCATTCAGGCACACCTGCTGCGCTCCAGGGGCGAGGCGCAGGCGGCGGAAGCTCATCGCTCAGGGGAACGAAGGCGAGTGCATCCAGCTCGACACCTGCGGCCGTAACCACGATGAAGACGGTGCTCTGGCCCGGTGCGGCTCCAGAATCGGCTTTCAGGTTGCCGTGGACTTGCACGAAGTCTGAGCCGCGAGGGACAGGGAGTTCGATAGTTGTGTTGTTATCAAGAGTTGGCAGATTACGCGAACTTACGAGCTTACCTTTACTGTTATAGCTGAAGGTATTTTTGCCCGAACTCACCCTCACCCAGCCCTGACCTTCCCGTGCCCGCGCGCGGATTACAACGCGGACCCCGTGGCCGTTTCCGCCGCTCGGGATGGTCACGTGCACAGCCACACCGAGTGGGCTCTGGGTGCGCAGCCGGTCCAGATCGCGTCGCGTGGGCCCACCGATATACTCCAGCGCTCGGCTCCGTGTGCCGATCCAAAGCCCGTTCGGGAGCGGGTCTGGCACGCCAAGAAAACGAACCAGTGGCGCCGCCACACCCGGTCCTGTGTCCAACGCGACCAAGGCTTCCCCGAGCGCGACCCGGGTATTCTGGTAGCGTTCTTCTGCGAAAGCAGCGAGGAGCGGTCCCACCGCGGCCTTATCCCCGATTGACGTCAGCGTCCGCGCAATCTCAGCTCGAAGGCGCACGTCCCCAAGCGAACGGGTCAACGGATACACCGCATCTTTCGCTCGTACCCGCGCCAGAGCCTTCAGTATCAGACGCGAGCGCTCAAAATCACGCGACTCCGAATCTAACCACCAGGCGATCAGCTCGGCCTGGCCCGCAGGATTTCCATCCTCTGCCAGCGCGAGCGCGCTCACGCGGCGCCATTGAGGGTCCCGATCTTGGAGGAGTTCGAAGGTGAGCGGTGCCCCTTCCCCGAGGCGAGTCAGCGCCACGGCAGCCCACCTTTTCACGCTTTCGTTCTCATCCCGGCGCAGCGCCAAGCGGAGCGCCGGTGCTGTTTCCACGCGGCGCAAACCAAACAGCTCTTCAGCCGCTTTCGCGCGGATCCCCGAATCCGCATCGTCCAGAAGTGCGGCCAGATCGAGTGCGACATCGCCGTCGCCTGCCATGGCGCGCAGGATCGGCGCAGGCCAGCCTTTCCCTTCGGCGTGCAGCCCTTGTTGTTCGAATTTTCCGTGAGATTCAGCGAGTGCCGCTAGCCGGGAGCGCATGGCAGTGAAGCGCTGGGTCTCGTTTCGAGAGATGTCGTGAAGCTGTGCGCTGTCTGTCCTCAGATCGTAAAGCGCGCAGGCGCCCACGCGGCGCGCACAAATCAGCCGAAGCGTGCCTTCGGCCAACAGGGTTTGTTCGTCGGTTTCAACCAGGGCAAGGCCTGCGTCAGATGGGGTTGTTGGTCCCGAAAGCAGGCTTGCGAAGCTGCGCCCTCGGATGCGCGGGGCCACGGGAATGCGCTGAAGGTCCAAGAATGTGGGTAAAAGATCGATGGTTTGGACGGGGGCGGAGATTTTTGCAGAGTTCAGCGCGCGCGGATGCTCAGGTATTTGCACAACCAACGGAACGCGCACCTGCTCTTCGTAAACGCTCGTTCCGTGGTAGCGGCCGCCGTGCTCTCCGAATTCCTCGCCGTGGTCAGCCGTAACAACCACAAGCGTGTTGGGGTCGCGCCCACGCATGAGCTGAACGAGTTTTCCGATCGTGGCGTCCGCGGCGGCGATTTCAGAGTCGTAGCGGTCAAGATCCCGTTCACCGAAAGGGTGCTCCGGGTGAGCTTCATAGGGCTCGTGAGGTCCGAAGAGATGAACCCAGACGAACACGGGCGCTGTGGGCTCCAGGTGCTTGAGATAATCGCTCACCTGCCCCACTCGCTTATCGCCTTCCGCGAATTCCTCCTTACGATACTCAAACCCGAGCGCTTTTTGCTGAAAGCCTGAAAATCGTGCGCCATCAATGAAGAAAATAGCAGGCGGGTAGAATGCGGCTGTCTTGTAGCCATAGGTGCGAAAGATTTCGGCCCAGGTTGCGGAGTCCCCACCGCTTCCTTGGAGCAACAAGGGCCGCATGTATTTCCCCGTCATGAGGGAAGTCACCGAGTAACTGGTGTGGGGTGTTGGGCAGTACGCGTAGTCAAACACCGTTCCAGTGCGAGCGAGCTCATCGATGTTCGGAGTGGTGGGGCGTGGGTAGCCGTAGGCGCCCACATGGTCGGCACGAAGCGCGTCCACACTGACCAAGAGCAGACTTCGGCCGCGTAAGTCCAACGCTGTATCTGTCGCCCGACCCACCTCGGGCAAAGAGCAGGCCGCGGTGGGTGAACAGGCTTCAAGCGCCGGGGGCGGTGCTAACAGGCTTGCAAGACTCACTGCGTGGCGCACTGACGGCGCCGATTCAAACAGTGTCAGCCGGAAATTATCGAAATGGCTCAAGCGTTCCGCGCTCGGCTTCAGAGCCAAGGCGCAGCCCAGGATAACCAGCAGGACCGCTACCCCTGCTCGGGAACGCCGTTGGGAAGCTTCGAATTTGCCCAGAAAAGGCACGCCTGCGATCAACAGAAAGGCCAACGTGCTGAGGCACAGGTGAAACGCTGGGTAGAGCCTCACCAACCAAAGCTGGTTAACGACTTCTAGCAGAATGGCGCACAGCACCAGTGAAACCTGAAGCGCCCTTGAACCTAGCCGGCGCGCCCGATTCAGGCGTGGACCCAACCACCAGACCGGCAGCGCCGCACCTAGTCCAATCAGCGCGGCGAACCCGCCACGCAACGCGATGTTTTCCAGATGGCGCCCACCTCCAACGCCCCACGCAAAGCCGGCAATCAAAACGCCCAGGCCGAGGGCCGCCAGTCTTTGGGTGTGTCGTTGGTCGTGAGTGACGAGTGCCCAGAACGCGGCGCCCAGCAAGCCCACCGCCGAAGCGGCGAGCCAGAGTGTTGGAAGCAGCAACAGTACTCCGGATTGAACCTCCCAGAATCCCGTGAGGCGTGCCCGGTTGAGCCCAAGTACTACTAAGAGCTCGAAAAGACTCAACCCCCATGCCCAGAACACAGCGAGCATTGCCCGCCGAACCCCAGCACCGGCAGAGCTCACGGCTACTTGTACTCGATGCTCACAATTTCGTAGGTGCGCTTGCCGCCGGGGAGCGTTACCGAAATCTCGTCACCAACTTCTCGACTGATCATGGCGCGGGCGAGCGGTGCTGAAATCGAGATCGTGCCTTCATCGATATTGGCCTCTTCGGCTCCGATGATCTGGTAGGTAACCTCTTCTTCAGTCGCAATGTTAAGCAGGCAGACGGTCGCCCCAAACTTAACCTTGGCTCCCATCAACGTCGTCGGGTCAATGATCTCAGCTCGACCCAGCTTGTCTTCGATATCCTTGATTCGCGCCTCCACCATGCCTTGGCGCTCTTTTGCCGCGTGATATTCGGCATTTTCCTTGATATCGCCGTGCTCCCGGGCAACGCCGATCTCCTTTGAGATCTTGGGGCGTTCTTCTTTGAGCCGATGGAGCTCTTCCTTGAGTTTTTGAGCCCCTCGGGGTGTCATCGGGACGGTGTCCACTGCCATGGGGCGACTCAATACCTGAGTCGTGGGCCTAATCAAGCCCACTCCGTGCTTTCCCTTCGGTGCTGGGGCCTGGCATGGGAGGGGGCCCTTGCACCGCCTTCGCAGATTCGATAGGCAGAGAGGCTCGAATGCGGCGCTATTGGCTTGTTACTTCCCTGTTCTTTTTGCCGGTGGCTTGCGCGGCAACCTCCGAACGCCCTGAGACCGCCGCGGAATATCGCGAGAATTCTAAGCGTGCCTACGACACAGCCATGGAGGACTATTTTGACCACGACTGGGAGCGCTTGGTGCCTCAGATGGAAGAGGTCGAGCGCCGCTACGCCAACAGTCGCTGGGGTCGGCTAGCAGCGCTGCGCATCGCTGACGCCGAATTCGAACAGCAAAAATATTTGGAGGCGAGCACCTCCTACAAGAGCTTTTCCCACGATCACCCGAATGATCCAGAAGTTGCCTATGCGCGATTTCGGGCTGCAAAATCGCTGTTTTTGTCGACTGGCGACAGCGCCTTGCTCCCACCGCTTGAGGAACGTGATTTGGCGCAGGTTCGGGACGCCAACAACGCGATTCTGGCGCATCTAGCCGATTTCCCGACTTCCAAATGGCTCCCCGAACTCCGCTACATGGTGGAAGTGACGGGCGGGGTACTAGCTCGCCACGAACTGTACGTGGCGCGATTTCATCTGACGGATGACCACTTCGAAGCCGCGGCTGCACGCGTTAAGTTCGCTCTTTCGAGCCAAAAGGGCGCCGGGCTCGAGCCGGAAGCCTACGTTCTTTTGGCGGAAATCTACTTGAAGATGAAGAAGCCAGAAGAAGCTCGCTCACTCCTGCACAAGGTGATCGCCGAATTCCCCGAGAGCGCGTTTGTGATCCCGGCTCAGCATTTTTTAACCCAAATCGGCAAAGGCTCGGCTCCGAGCGGTGCCCCTCCCCACGCGCCTTAGCCCAGCCCACATGACCCCCACGGCCTCCGGCAATCAACTCTCGCTTGTGGCACCCACGGTGCTGGTGGTCGACGATGAGAAGAACATCCGTCGGACCTTGGGGATGGTGTTAACTGGAGAAGGCTACCGCTGCCTAGAGGCTGAAAATGCGGAGCAAGCGCTGGAAATCATCGCGAGCCCTGCCGAGCCCGTCGACCTAGCCATCATTGATCTCAAGCTGCCGGGAATGTCCGGTTTAGATGCATTGGCTCGAATTCGCGCTGACGAAGCGACCCGCGATTTACCCGTCATTGTGATCAGCGGTCACGCCACCGTTCATGATGCCGTGCATGCCATCAAGCTCGGCGCGACGGACTTCTTCGAGAAGCCGCTCAATCGTGATCGCATTCTGGTAAGCGTCATGAATAGTTTGCGTGCCGCTCAGCTGAGCCGCACGGTGGCCGAAATGCGTGCCGAAATGGGAGCACGCTACGAAATGATCGGCACGAGTGCGCCGCTCCAGAAGCTCTTTCAAGATATCGATAAGGTGGCTCCCACCAAGGCTACGGTCCTGATTGTCGGAGAAAGTGGCACGGGCAAGGAGCTGATCAGTCGCGCGGTGCATCGGCTGAGTCCGCGCAGTGAGGCGTCGTTTGTGAAGGTCAATTGTGCCGCGATTCCGCGAGAGCTGATCGAAAGTGCACTGTTCGGGCACGAAAAGGGCGCGTTCACCGGAGCCCAAAATCGCACGCGAGGGGTTTTTGAACAGGCGCACGGCGGCACGCTCTTTTTAGATGAAATCGGGGATATGGATCTCTCGGCTCAAGCCAAGCTGCTCCGCGCGCTTCAAAATGGCGAAGTGGTGCGAGTGGGCTCCGAACACGTGATTCACGTGGATGTGCGCGTGTTGGCCGCTACCAATCGCGATCTGGAGAAGCTCGTGGTCGCGGGGCGTTTCCGCGAAGATCTCTACTTTCGTTTGAACGTGTTTCCGCTCGCCGTGCCCGCCCTACGCGAACGTCCCCAGGATATCCGAGCTTTGGCCGAGGCATTTGTGTCGGCATTTTGCCGCGAAAACGGCATACCGCCGAAGGCTATAGACGAGGCGGTGTTTGAGGTTTTGGCCCGGCGCTCCTGGCCTGGGAATGTCCGCGAACTCAAGAATGTGGTGGAACGGGCGGCCATCTTGTCTGAAGCCCGCATCACCGTGGCGGATCTGCCTGAAGATCCGCATGCCAGCCCGTTCGACGACGACGAGGCCGAAAGTTCACCCCGGAGTCGTTTGCCCGACACCGATCTTGCCGACGAGCGCCTCACTTTGCGCGAATATCGCGACGCGGCAGAGCGCCAATATATCGTTAAAACGCTCCAAGAATTGGAGTGGAATATCTCGAAAGCGTCGGCGCTCCTCGGCGTTGAACGCACGAATCTGCACAAGAAGATCCGCGGCTATGGGATCGTCCGCGGGGAAAACTAAAGGCTTCCGGTTGAGCCGTAGCCCCCAACAGCACGTGCCGTATCTGTGAGATCAGTCGCCCATTCGAGCTGTGCTCGGGTGACCGGCGCAATCACTAGCTGAGCAATCCGTGCCAAAGGCTCAACCACAAACGGTGACTCGCCGTGATTGATCAGTACAATCCCCACCTCCCCGCGAAAATCCGCATCAATCGTGCCCGGCGCATTCACGATGCTGATCCCTGACTTCAGAGCGAGCCCAGAGCGCGGCCGCACCTGGCCCTCGTAGCCCTCCGGGATCTCGAACGCGAGCCCCGTCGGCACGAGTGCCCTCGCACCCGGCAAGAGCGTGATCGCAGCCGATAAAGCGGCACACAGGTCGAACCCCGCAGCCAACGCTGTCTGATACGCCGGTAGCGGAACGGGCACTCTACCCACGGCTTTTGCTTTCAAACGCAGCATCTTTGCTCCCTATTTGGCATTTGCAACGGCCAGCTCGCTCTTGTTGCTGTGGCGTTCAAAAATCTCGCTCGCCATCTCTTTGAGCTTGGTGGCTTCTCGGAGAATCGCATCGTTCTGTTGGTAGTGCGAGGACTGAGCGACGTATTGAACAAAGGCCGTATAACTTTTGGCAACTTCGAGTTCATTGCCGATTTCTTTGGCGATCGCGATCGAGCGCATAAAATAATCCACCGCTTTGGCCTCGTGCCCCTCGCCCCAAGCGCCAGCTCCGGTGACCTCTCCGAGTGTGCGAAGCGCCGCTGCCAGGCGAACTTTGCTGCGGAGTTGACCGAAGAGATCCACCGCGTGCTTGATGGCGTGGCGGGCTTTTAGGAGCTCTTTTTGCTGCAGATAGGTTTTGGCCAACCCGCGTTTGGCTTCCGCGAGGTGCAAACGATCCCCGAGTTCGTCGCACAGCTCTTCGGCTTGCGTCAGAAAGCGCAGGGCTTCCTTGGGATTGCCAAGGCGGTGATGGGTTTCGCCGATACGTGTGAGCACGCCGGCGATGCGGTTGTGCTCGCCAATATCTTGCGCGGCCTGGTACGCCTGATTGAACAGCACGAGCGCCCTTTCGTGATCAGCCTGATCGTGCGCGAGACGCCCGAGGTTATTCAAGCTCTCCACAACTCCCAATGGATCCCCAACCTCACGCCGGATTTGGAGGGCTGCTTCCAGAGCCTCGGCAGCCTTTCGGGCTTCGCCGTGCTCCATCCAGACCAAGCCAATATTGTTCAGGCTGAGAGCAATCGAACGCCGATCCCCAATTTCTTTGCGCATATCCAGCGCGGTTTTCATGTGTTTGAGCGCGGCGGTGTAGTCCCCGCGCACCCACAACAACATGCCGATGTCGTCATGGCTAGAGGCGACACCTCGCTTATCTTCCGCAGCTTCGAACAGCTTGAGACCTGTGTCCAAGTGCTCGCGGGCGTCGGCGAGCGCTCCGGTATCACGGCACAAGCGCCCGATACGATTGTGGGCAGCGCCGCCTTTGGGTAACAGCGCAAACTGGTAAGCGAGCTTTAGCATCTCCCGGAAAGCCGCCAGGGCTTCATCCGTTTTGCCGAGCACGCGCAACATGTCACCGTGATTGTGGAGGCCGTCGATGCGGCGTAGACAATCGTCCGCACCGAGGAGTGAAAGGCCCTTGGAATAATACTCATCAGCTTTCCGTGCAGCATAGTGGCCGCGCGCCAAGTCCCCCGCGTCGAGGTAAGCTAAGCCGGCGCGAGTGAAGGAGCCGGACTGTTCCAGGTGCTGCGCGAGCATGGCGCAATAGCTCTCCTGCGTCTTGACTTGGGGTTTCTGTGCCAACCAATCAGCAATCGTTTGATGGAACTTTTGGCTCGCCGAAGCGGTCGTCAGCGTGGCAATCTTCTGGCGCTCAAGGTTGTGCTTGAAGACGTATTCGATATCGCCCAAAAACGCAGAATCCTGCAGCTTTAGTACGTAATCGCGGCGCACGAGGTCGTCGAGCGCTCTAGCAATCGCGAGCGTGTCGCGCCGATCGTCAGCTTGCCAGAATGCCGGCGTCGCACGCTCCATTCGCTCCAGGGTCACCAACCCCCCCAGCCAGAACACACCGCCCATGGCAGCGGCATGCTCCAAGACTCGCCGGTCGAGTGCAGACATCGCAGAAACGCGCAACGCCACCGCATCATCCACCGTGAGCGGCATGCGCACGCTAGCAAGCTTATCCAAATTGACCACCCAGCCGCTCGCGCCATCTTCGGCTCGCTGCAGCACCCCTGAATCATGAAAAATATTCACCATGCCGCGAAGCAGGCCAGGATTTCCGCCGGCTACCCCGACGCTGGCTTCAATCAGTGCGTCTGGTGGTCCGTCGGCACAGGGGCTCAAGAGCTGGCTAATGAGCTCGACACTCTCATCCTGGCCGAGAGGCGTTAACTCCAGGAGCTGATGGCGTGAGCCGCCGTATTGTGACCAATTCGGGTAGCGAGTGAGCAGTTCCGGGCGAGCCGTGCACAGCAACAAGATTCCACCCCGCAGGTTCTCGAGCAGATACAGCAAGAGTTCGGCAGAATCATCATCCGTATGGTGGATGTCTTCAAAGAGCAGGCAGATTGGCGAAAGCTGCGCATCTTTTTCGAGGAAGCTACGCACCACCGCGCGCCGTAAAAATCGGGCTTGGGCCGGATCATCGGCTATCGCCCGCGTGAGGGGACTCTCCTCAAACTCAACGCCCATCAATTGGGCCAGCAAGAAACAAACATCCCCCACTTTTCGGTCCTCGAGCACCTCTGCGACCCGGGTTCGCATCTCACTGCGGATCTGTTCTGGGTCCATGCCCTCCGTGATCTCAAAGCGATCACGCAACAGGCGCCCAAACATGCCGTATCCGAGCACTTGCGAGCGCGCTCGACCGGAGAAAACGCGCAGCTTGGGGCCGGACTGAGCGCTCAGCCCTGCTAGAAAATCTTCAATGAGGCGAGATTTCCCGATCCCTGCGTTCCCAAGGAGCGTCACCGCCTGAAATGCGCCTTCCTCTGATACGTGGGTGTACGCGTCCCGCAACGTCTCAAGCTCTTGGGTCCGCCCCACGAGCTCGGCACGCAGCTTTAGCGAATCGGGCTGCCGATCCATAGCCGCCTAGTCTCCACCCGTTTGCCGGCCCGAACAAGGGCAGGTTCTGGTG
>Ga0163155_10000350_pt1 | contig 55902 bp, 34 predicted proteins | sample OliLakLV19SP4G1_FD_148611 | JGI IMG/M metagenome (GOLD analysis project Ga0163155, IMG submission 148611) | Freshwater microbial mat bacterial communities from Lake Vanda, McMurdo Dry Valleys, Antarctica - Oligotrophic Lake LV.19.SP4.G1 | ecosystem: Environmental > Aquatic > Freshwater > Lake >... | reverse complement strand
GAGCCTCTTCGACGGCGCCAAGGCCGTGGGCACGCTGCTCGCACAGGCTGTCAATCGCGTGAAGCAGGACCGGGCGCTTATGCCGGCGTCGAGCCGGTCCGACGCGAGTGAACTGGCGCAGCAGGCCGAGAAGCTGAAAGATGCGGTGGAGGCGCTGTACGCGGCGGCTGTAAAGGAGCCGCCGCACTGATGCTGAAGTCGAGGCGAGCCATTGGCCGGCTGCGTATCGCCAGCCCGTCCCCAGCCGTCCCAGCGCATCCCTGAAGCCAGACCCCTGCTCCCGATGCCCTTTGCAGATCGGAAGCGCCCTCAAGAGCGGCGGGTATCTGCTTCACTTTGCGACGGCAATTCGGGAATCGGATGAGATCACTGTTCGGTCGGGCGACCGCCAGCGGCATCCTTGAAGACTCGACTCTGAAAAAAGACGCCGCTCAGCAGGGGAAAATGAGCGGGGAAATTGATGGAGCAGAACACCGATGGTCTTCATCTTGCGAACGGGAACTCGGTCTGGCTCAGGAAGTCCGCCTGACGCGAGTGTGTTCTTTGATTCGCTTGCAACCATCGCCCCATCCCAGCAGAGAAACTCCGTCTTCATTTTTGAAATCGAGCACCCAACCGCTCGACTCTGAAAAAAGACGCCGCTCAGCAGGGGAAAACGAGCGGGGAAATAGCTGGAGCAGAACCGCGCAGGGAAAGTCCGTCACCGTTTTTCTCCTGCACTCGTGCAAATTCATTTTTCCCGCGCTTCACCGGTGGATTCTCTGTCTCACAGTCTCTTGGGCCGTCACACTTGCTTACGACTACATCATCCGCCGCCGCGAGCGGTGTCGCTTGCCAGCAGATACGAACGACGAACATACACCGTGAGGCTCAACTCATTGCGTAGGACGCGCTACACCGCTCCCAGTTCTGAATCGTATCAACGCTGCGATGAATCAGTGCAGCTCAACTATTCACAATTTCGGACAATTTTCTTTCTTTGACCAGTTTTGCGCGATACCGATCAAGAGAGAGACTTATCTTAAAGAAAAACACCGCCACAACTGGCCAGGCAAATGTAAATAAGTAAACCCAGTGTGCCTTTTTTTCGGATTTGTAGTCTGCGGTTATCACCGTAAATGCAAACAAGATTATGAAGAATCCGCAGGCCGCACCGGTAGCCATGATTGCCCATGTTAAAAATCGCATCGTGTCTCTTTCTCGCATGATTAGGTCATATATTAGCTATGGATCTCGTGTAACAGTGCAACTATCAATCATGTCGCCGGTTGGACAAGACTCTACCGTATACGTGTACAGACAATAAGGCTGATAATAACTAGAACCCGGCACAGAGCCCGTTTTCGTAGTCTTTGTAGTTGCGACACAATTAACACAGTGTTGAGTCATACACAGTTTACGTGCCTCGTTTAGCAAAGTTAATGCAGCTAATGAATTGAGCCCGAGTGAGGCTCCAGAGACACCAGCCGAACAACCTATGGTTACGACACCTTGACATGTGCCCGCAATGACGCCCTGAGGAGTAGGAAACATCTGACCGAGTCGGGTATCGATACATTTTCTAAGATTCGCGGCGCCTGGACCAAAATCAATTTCGTAACCTTTTTTCCATTGACGACAACAGAATTTCTCTAGACCCAGCGGGTCTAAACTATCGGTCACGTGCCCCCCAACGTATTCATAAGCATTACTACCCGGTCGAAGGGGGCTAGAAAGTAATTGCTCCACCGCAGAGCGGCCATTTCCGTACAAAAAATTCATTGCTTGAATTACGACCATACGCAGATCACCTCTACATCCAATTGGATCTCTACCAATAAAGCGCCCCAGTCCTGGATCATACATTCGCGCCCGAGAGTACATCAACCCCGTCTCGCCATCCAGCCTTCGTCCCGTGAACGTCCACGGATTCCCGACGCTCGACGCAGCAAGCACCGTCACGCCGTTCGCCGCCAGAATCGTCACCTTGCCATAAGGATCATAAGTCATCCGCTCGACCACAGCGCCCGCCTGATTTGTTAGCGCCGCGACCGAATACAGGTTATTGGCATGGTAATACGTCTTCACGCCAGCCGCGACCAACAGCAGCGGTTCGTCGATGTAGGAGCCGAAGACATAGCTCCGGGCCAGTGTGCCATTTTCGTACTCTGCAATTTCCTGCAAGCCGTCGTTGACGAAAACGGTCGTTAGGGCACCCACGGTTTTGCCGCTGAGCAAGTCCTCTACGGCCAATGCCTTCAACGCCCAGCCGAACACTTCCGCATGCGTTTCCAAATCGATCCGCGACCGGATGCGCGAAAGCGTCGAGTGGTCAGGAGTCGCTTCCGTCAGCGCATAACCCAGAAATTCACGCAGCGAGCGCGAATCGGCACAGCGCCAGGCAATCCCGCGCTCCGAATCCAATCCCTCGAAATAGCCCATCATCAGCATCCGAAAATAGACAGGTGGCGGGACGCTGGGCCGTCCGCCCTCCTTATAGAATTTCTCGCAAGCCCCGCTGGCGAATGCGTTGAAACCTCGCTCCTTCAATATCTTATTCAGACGCTGATAAAACGGATGCCCCGGCGCTTTCGCCAAGTTCTGCGTCTCGATCCAGAACTCGCCCTGTGCCGAATCGCTGCGGTCTTCGCCCATCGCCATTGAATTCGCTCCTGCCTGCTCTTATATAGTGTCGGCAATGCCAACGAAGAGCATGATATTCCGCAACGTTTTTTGACCCTTTTTCAACAGGCTGTTAAGACGCTAAGACTCCAAGACTCCAAGACTCAATTAATTCACCGGTTTAATCAGAATCGCACGCTGGCGATACAGGAATTCAAAAATATTTCCTTCGTGCGGCTGGTCCCAGGCCACCGAAATCGTGGACACCGCACCGATGTTCAAGCGGTCGATCAAGGGCGAACAGAGCAATGCGTCGCTGAAACTTTTGTCTTTGGTGATCGCCGTTACGACGAGCGAATGTCCGATCTTATTCAGCACGTCTTTCTGCGGAACTTCAACCACGCTGGCGTACGGAAAGAGGAACTCCTTATTAGCGAGCGGGTGCTCGAACGTGTCGCAATGGATAATAGTCGGACGCAAGTACGTCCCGCCTTCCACGATCTGCTTGCGCGGTCCACCACGGTACTCCGCCGCTGCGTCGCGCGCGCCGGGGGTTTTCAACCCCTCCTCAATGGTGGTGTCGATCCACTCGGCCATTTTCACGTTCGCGAATCCAGATAGCGCCGCGTTCGGGTCGTCGGAGGCTTTGCCGGAAATCGTTCCGAGCTTTTTCGCGAGCGCTTCCGAAATTTCCCTGGCGTATCTCGGAACGATCACCGCCGAGGCATTCACGCAGCTGCGTCCGCCGTTGCGCGCGATGGAATCGGCGATGACGTCGATGAACTCCGGCCAGCGCTCGATGCAGTCCTCTCCGATAATTATTTTGCTGCGGCCCGGTCCGTGAATCTGCACGGCCTGGTTGTTGGCCCAGCGCGCCGTCGTGTTTTCATCGCCGAACAAAAACGCGCGCCCGCAGGAGTTCAGAATCTCCGCCGCGCCTTCGTGATCGGTGGGATAAAAGCCGAAGGCCTCAGCCGGAACACCCGCCGCGATGAACGCCTGAATGATGCGGTACGGCGTCCACGGCTCTTCACGGCCGGGCTTCAGGACGACCGGAGTTTTCAATGCGATCGCCGGCATCCAGAGCGAATTCACGCCGGGCGAGTTGCTCGGCAGCACCACGCCAAGTGCGTGGGTCACCGGATAAAAGCTGACCGTGCCAGAAGGCATCTCGGCCACGCCCTCATCAATTACTTTCAAATCCAGGCCGCGCGTCAAGCCGCGCAAAATGGCGCGCATCTCGGTGAAGACATGATTCACTTTCGCCATGTTCTGCCGAACCATGTTGTGCGGCAACCCGCTGCTGGCCGACAAATTTTTTACGTAGTCGTTGGCCGATTGCACCGCGCCGTCGCTCAAGGGCAGATCGGCCTCCATGAAGAGCTGGCCGGCTTTCTGGCACATCGCCAGGAGCTGGTCGGTGCTCAATTTTCGGAGCGTCTCTCGCGACGCGCCAAATTTCTGAAGATCGCGGCGGATGATGCCGGCATTCACCTGGCTGACGCGGGTCAGTGTCGAACCGTTGCGGTGATCCACCACGTCCACTTTATCCAAGCTGGTGTAGGGAACGCCGCGGCGGAGGGCGGGGATATGCGACATTTTAAATTCCTTATTTGAATAGCCTGGCCGGGCAACGTTCATCCAACCGACGCGATCTCTCCTCTATACACTGCCACGTGGCATTTAACCACACAATAATACGTACACACATTAATTTAAGAAATGAGGTGCGTGTCACCTCGTTTTTGCACGTAGTGCATAGTCCGGAAGCGTTAAATATTAGCGAAAATGACTTTGCAACGCAGTAATTGACATTATAAATCGTCGAAAGTTACGTCAATTCAACGTGCATATTCAACGCTTTACAGATTTATGTAACGTTTGGATATCTGGCGTCACATTTTTGTGTTGACGGGTAACCTGATGAAGTCATAAAGCGCACACATTTAAAAGTGCTCTCGTGGGAGGAGAAACTCGCCGCATGAATCGAACTCGATTTTCGCTATGTAATTTGGTGGCTATTTCGTTGTTAGCCTTGGCCTCGCCACTGCTGGCAGGCACGACGGTGAATCTATCCGTCACCACTCCAACGAACGGAAATCAGTTACAGAATCCGGGTTGGAGCAATCCGGTGGTGGTCGCCACCCATTCGGGGACCAACGTCCACTCGTCGTCAACCCCCCAGTACTCTACCGCCGATAGCCTCTACGTCGATATGGCCTTGATCAACAATGGAACGAGCCCCTCCGGCGCGTTCAATGTTCGCCTCATGTACGACAGCGTCGTCGTTTCCACCACGCGCGTGCCCAGCCTTGCGGCCGGTGTGACGTTCAAGATTGAGGACCTCGTTTATCCCCGCCCCGGCCAGGTTCCCGCCGATGCGCCGCTCGCCGTCGGTTCGCACGCGGTTGAAATGATTATCGATGCCGACAATGAAGTCGTCGAGACCGACGAGTCTCAGCTCGACAACCGGTTCAAATGGACCATCAATGTCCAGATGCCGGCGCCACGCATTCAGAGCTCCAATACGGTTCAGGGCACCGCGGGCAGTTATTTCTCATATCAAATCATCGCCTCCAACATGCCCACCGTGGGTGGCAGCTACTCCATGGGTGGCGCCGCGCTTCCGTTCTGGATTGAAATCGATCCGGACACCGGTTTGATTTTCGGAACGCCGCCGCTGGATCCGGCGCCGACCTCCTTTTCGATGGTTGTGACTGCATCTAACGGAAGCGGCTCGGGATCGCTTACCGTAAACGTCACCATTAATCCTGAACGCCCCGTCATCATCAGCCCGCTTTATGCAACCGCTGTCATCGGCGAGCCCTTCATCTATATCGCCGACCACACCGGTTCGCAGCCGACCTGGACCATCGTACCGATGCCGCAGGCAGGCTTGACGGCTGCAGGAAACATCATCAGCGGCATTCCCACTCAAGCCGCCACCATCTTCGTCACTCTGACGGCGTCGAACACAGCGGGCACCGACATTGAAATTATGCGCATCGATATTCTCGGGCCGCCGGTCTTCACCGGTGACTTGAGCATCACCGGCACGGTGGGCGTGCCGTTCAGCTTCCAGATGTCCACCACGCAGAATCCGTATTTCTTTGCCACGGGGGCGGGCACCTTGCCAACGGGCTTAACCTTGAATCCGTTCACGGGAGAGATCACCGGCGTTCCAACGGCCGGTGCCGCCGGAACTCATACCGTTCCCATGTTCGCCACGAATTCGCAGGGATCAGGCTCCGGCACCATGACGCTGGCCATCCGCCTGGCCGCTGAAAAGCCCGCCATTACCGGACCCAAAACCATGTACGGGTTCACCGGATGCGACTTCTTCTACGGCATTCAGACCACCCCCCTGCCGTCCGATGCGACCGAAGGATTTACCTATTTCTCCAGCGGCGATTTGCCGCCGGGTGTGGGACCCAAGATGGTCAGCACCTGCAATCCGCTCAATGGCGTGATCACTTCGGTCTTCACGGGAGAATTCCTCGGCGTTCCGGCGCATGCCAAGAAGCCTATCGGTGCGTTGGGCTCTTGGCCGATCACTGTCACGGCGACCTATAAGGATAAAAACGGACTGAACCAGTCGGTTTCTGAACCCGTCGTACTGATCATTGACGGCGACCGTCCGCATTTTAGGAACGCCGCGTTCAAGCTGGGTATGCCCGGCCAGCAGGGCCAAACTGCGTTCCAAGCGGTATCCACCACAGCGATTCCGACCACCTACTTTCCCGGGAGCTCCACGCCGTTCGGCGGAGTAGGCGCCTCGCCGTTCAGCATGGGATTGGCTATCTTCGGTGGCACCGGTGGAGCGCCCGGCTTGTACTGGAACCGACTTATCGTGGACCACGCATTAAATGGCACCAATTTGGAGATCGACCCGTGGCCCTACATTCCCGTGGGCATTCGCGAACCGGATTCCGCCCCTTGTCCAAACTCTGTATCCCCGGCACCCATCGTACCCATGTCCACCTTCACCGCCTTCGTGGGCGATCCCACCAATTTTAATGCAGGCGCGGGCGCGGGCGCTTATGTCGCCACATTACAAACAGACGCCTCCTTCAACCGCAACTTTATTCTCGGCGGCACACCCAGTGCAGCCTTGCCCAGCGACGGATTGATTGGCTTTCCCAATCCGACGTTCGGCCTGACGACGACCTTTGCCGAAATGCCCTTGTCCACCATTGGACTAGCGATCACGGGCGCTGGCACGATTGTAGGTGCCCCGGCCCCCACGCACGCAGGTGTGTTCTACGTCAAGATTCAATTGACGCAGTCAAACATCCCACCCTGCAATGCCACGCTGACAGGCTTCGGCCTCTGCACCATTCATATCGAACACAACGGTCCCGGCCAGGGCATCGTGATCAGCCCGCGCGCGGTGGTCGGTGAATTCAACAAACCTTTCAGCTACACATTCCAGTACGCGAACGGTACGAATACGCCTTTCCTGACTAACGCCCTTCCGGTCGGACTGTCGTTCGGGGGTCAGACTATCTCGGGTGTTGTGGCGCACGACCCGGCCAATGGCATCACGCATCCGGCCTTCAATGCGGTGAAAGGCTGCGTAGGCCCCATTACCTTGTTGTTTACACATCCCATGCCGAACACGACCCGGTTTAAAGATTACAATTCATTCGCTGGCGCGGTGGATTACACCGTCAATGGAAGCAATGGTCAAGATACGAGCACCCCAAAGCCAGTCGCCATCACGCTCGTGTTCTTTGATAAAGCCTCCGACAAGCCGCAGGTCGTCAGCAGTCCGCGCGTGACCGCCAGCGAATTGGTGCCGTTCGAATACCGTGTCGTCGCCACCAACAATGCCGCGCTAATCGTGCCCGTTGTCGGAACGAATGTCGTCGGAAGCTTGCTGCCCTTGCCGCGCGCCTTCACGCCCGGCAACCCGAACGGCTCGTTCATGACCATCAGCAGCACCTTTGACTCCCAGGCCTACATCCGCGGCATCCCGGCGATTGGAACCTCTGAGTTTTACCCGAGCGACCCGAACGATCTTTTCGGCGGCGAAGTCATGAAGCCCAAGACCCACTCCGTCCTTCTGGAGTGCTCCAATGCGGGCGGCACCAAATATGGCTGGTCGGTCGTGGACCTGCGAATCACTCCCGCCATTCCCGTGGTCACACCGGCGCTCGATTCGGGCGTGCAGATCGGGCTCAATCAGGTGCGCACGGTCGGCATGAGCGCTGTCAGCATCGTCGCCGACAATCCGTCTCTGGCCCACCCCTTCTACGAACCGATCGCCGGCTACGGCGGCGGCAGCACGCCGGGATTCCGCATCGGCGCCTTCCAGTACGAAGACGAAGACACCTACTGGAACCGCTACCTGATTCCGCCCTACAACGCCAATCGCGGATTCTTGTACGGTTCCACTCAGTTGCCCGGCGGCATGAGTCTCCAGACCAATTCCAGTCTGTCGAGCCCCAACCCGGGATTGATCGGCGGAACGCTGACCACCGTCGAACTGACCGAGTCCACCGTATCGACGTACAACAGCTACGGCGCCGATTCACGCACGGTCGTGTTCCGCAGCCGCCCCATCGAAATCACCAGTCCGCTGATTGCCACGGGACTCGTCGGCAACGATCTGGTCTATCAGATCACCGCCACCGGAAACGCCAACGCCTTCACCGCGACCGGACTGCCGCCGGGAATGAACATCAATCCGTTGAACGGTTTGATCTCCGGCAAGCCGCTCATCCCGAGCGATCCGGCCAATCCTGTCAATCCCGTTGAGTTCTTCGCAGTCACGCTAACGGCCAGCAATGCATGGGATACCGCCACTCAGATGCTGTGCCTGCGCGTCGCCCAGGTGCCCTTCAGCCCGATCATCACCAGCAACTTAAACGTCGTCACTCAAGACGGTAGCCCGTTCTCATACCAGATCACCGCCTTCAGCCAGGGCCCCGGCAATGTCGATATTCCCCTGACGGATATGCAGGCGTTCCTGCTGGGAACCAACCCGGCCCAGTTCCTCCTGCCCCGTGGACTGACCTTTGATGCGCAGCGTGTCATCGGGCCGGTCGCCATCGTCACAAGTGCCTCACGCACATCCAATATCAGTACCATTACGACGACAGTGGCGCACGGATTCATCGTGGGCCAGAAAGTGCTCCTTCAGCTGAGCCCGCCCGACGCCAATTACGACGGCGAGGTCATCGTTACCGCGGTGCCGGTCACCACATCCTTCACCTATTCACGAACGGGTGTCAACCTGGGAACTACAGTAGTCACCGGCACGGCACAGGCGATAAACCCGACGTTCGGCCGCATCACTGGAACGCCGTCCGAATTCGGCAGCTTCGACATCGTTCTCACCGCCAGCAACGTGTATGGATTGGGCGGCGCGATTCTCCACCTGAACATTCTCCCGACGCTGGCCACCATCACCAGCCCGCTCATCACGACCGGAATCGTGGGCTTGCCTTTCACGCAAGTCTCGCCTTCCAATTACACCTTCACCGCCACCGGCAGTTCCGCGATCACGTTCCAGATTCCGCCGACACAGCTGCCGCCGGGACTGACCTTGAACGGCAATGTGATCTCGGGCACGCCGACTCAGCGCGGCACCTATCCCATGATCGTCACCGCGTCCAATCCCGCCGGAAGCGTTCAGCAGACGATCACGATCGTCATCTACCAGCGCCCGCGCATCACCAGCACTCTGGCCGTGACGCTCACGGTCGGCGAAACGCTGAATTACAATTTGACCGCCTCGGGTTCGCCGGAACTGCTGACCTTCAACGCCAGCCCCGTTCCGCCAGGCACCATCTTCTCCGGCACGGCGATCACAGGACGGCCGACGCGGCCCGGCGTGACCGAGGTGATCATGGATGCGACCAACATCACCGGTGCGCTCTACACGGATGAAAGCCGCGTCACGCTGACCGTTACCGTACTGGCCATGCAGATCACCAATAACCCGCTGCTGATCATCGGTACTCTCGGGCAGGCCATCACACCCTTCCAGATCACTGCCACAGGCAACCCGACCTCATTCGCGGCGACGGGTCTTCCGCGCGGCCTGGTGATCGATCCGGGCAGCGGCGTAATCCAGGGCATTCCTCTGGTTGCTGGAACATTCCAGGCCACGATTTCGGCGTCGAATGGAATCGGATTTGCCGAAACATCGCTCATCATCGCAATCTCGCCCGGTAACGGCATTCCGGCCATCACCAGCCCGCTGACCGCCACGGGCGTGGTCAACAGTCTGATCCCGTTCACGTATACAATCACCGGCTCCAATGCGCCGTCGTCGTTCAATGCCGTTCCCGTTCAGCCAGGTCTGACGCTGACGGATCTGGGGCTGTCGATCGACCAGTCATCCGGCCTGATTGTCGGCACCCCGCTGCTTTCGGGCACCTACGAAATCCTGCTCTCCGCCAGCAACGGCAACGGCACGGGCACCGCGACGCTCATCCTGGGAATCAGCACCCAGCCAGGGTCTCCCGCCATCATCAGCTCGCTTCGCGCAACGACGATGGTTGGAATCCCGTTCAACTACACCATTAGAGCCAGCAACAGCCCCACGTTCTTCGGCGCAACGATCAATGGAAACTCCATCGGCACGATCGGCCTGAGCATTAATGCGACCACCGGAATCATCTCTGGAGCCGCCACCACACCCGGCATTTTCACCATTCTCATGTCGGCGAGCAATGGCACCGGTCAGCCGGGAACAGCTATCCTGACCTTGACCGTCCTGCCCGCGCAAGTGCCCATTATCACCAGCGCCTTGACGGCCACGGGCACCGTTGGCAGTTCATTCTTCTACGTCATCGACGCCAGCGGCTTCCCGACCGTCTACGGTGCCAGCAGCCTGCCGCCCGGACTCACCATCGACACCTCGACCGGCGTGATTCGCGGAAACCCGTTGCTGGCCGGAATCTATAGCGTTCCGATCAGTGCCGGAAATATCTATGGCGTTGCCACCGCAACTCTGACCATCACCATCACCACTATTCCGGGGTCGCCTGTCATCACCAGCGCCACCAGCGTGTTCGGCTCCGTGGGCCAACCGTTCAGCTACCAGATTACCGCAACGAACTCGCCGACCAGCTTTGCTGCCTTTGGCTTGCCAGCAGGTTTATCACTTAATGTGGCGACCGGCCTGATCTCAGGCACGCCGTCCACGGTCGTCACGAGCAATGCGATTGTGCTGGCGACTAACACGATTGGTACAGGAAGCGCGCAGATCACCATCTCCATTGCGTCGCCCTTCCCGACCATCACCAGCGCCACCGATTTGACAGGCAATGTCGGCGTGCCGTTCAGCTACCAGATCACGGCTACCGGCCTGCAGCCCATCACCTTTACCCTGTCACAGTTGCCCGCCGGCTTAACGCTGATCGGCAACATGATCACCGGCATCCCGACAGCCCAGGGCGTCATCAACGCCGTCATCACCGCGACAAATTCGCTGGGACCGACACTGACTCCGATCCGCTTCACCATCGGACCGGCCATTCCGCCCACGATCATCAGTGCGCTGAGCGCCCTGTCGATGGTCAACGTGCCGTTCAGCTACACGATCGTGGCCAATGGTTCAATCCCCATGACCCTGATTGCCACCAATCTGCCGCCGGGCTTGATTCAGGCCGGCAACTCAATCGTGGGCATCCCGACGGTCGCCGGAAGCTATGCAGTGACTTTGACTGCAAACAATGCAGGCGGTACGGATGTGCGCATCCTGGCAATCACCGTCCTGACGCTGGCTCCCAACGTCGATACCGACGGCGACGGCTTCCCGGATGAACTGGAAATCGCGCTGGGCACTGATCCCTTGAATCCGAACTCCACGCCGTTCCGCGGAGCCCCGGCCAACGCCGATCCGTTCCATCTGGCTTCTCCGAAACTCAGCGTAAAGATGAGCTTCGTGAAGTTGGAATCCGACTCGCTCACTCTGTCCGGCAGCTTGCCGCTTCCAGGTGGCTTTACCGCGCCGGGACAACGCATGGTGGTCGACATCGGCGGCGTCATCCGCGCCGGCGTGCTGAATCGATCGGGCAAATACATCAGCGTCGACAAGAAGGTGTCCATCATGCTCTCAGCCAAGAAGCCATCACCGGCTGGAGTCAATGGACGCTACACGATCAAGTTGAAGGGCACCTTCCGCAAAGAACTCTCCGACGAGCGCCTCGATAACGCCACACCGACAAAGACGCCGCGCGATGTTCAATTGATCATCCTCGTCAGCGAAGTGGCTTATGAGAAGATCACGACCATCCTCTACAGCAGCAAGAACGGCAAGGGTAGCGGCAAGTAAGCACTCTCTGAAGTTTACGATATAAAGAACGGCTCGCCTCGGCGGGCCGTTCTTTATTCCGGCTATCACGTTGAGTACATCCTGTAGGTCTGCCGCGAATTATTCCTTCGCCTTCGGCTTTACCTTTACCGCCATGTCGCGCTTGACCACCGGAAGACCCATCTGAATGGGCGTGGCCTTGCCATCGACCATCTCCACGATCACGTCTTTGCGCTCGATAACCGTCCCCGCGTAGGTGTCCCAGAATTCAATAGTATAAGCGCCCGGTTTAAGCGCGCCGATTTTCAGCGAGCCTCCCTCGCTATCCGGCACGCGGTCGCCATATGGCATGCGCTGGTGGTAAATCCACAGGTACATCCGGCGATCCGATTTCATGGCGCGCCCAATCAAATTTCCGTCCGGAGACTCCAGCGCCCGCACCACCGGCTCAAACGACGACTCCCCTTCGGCGGGGCGGAAATCTTCACCGGCGACATACTGCGCCAGCGCTTTGTAATCGCCATAGCGCTCGTCGTAATGCAGGTGCAGCCACCACCAGTAGCCCGTCGCGCCGGCCAGCGGCTGAACTACCGAGCCCCACAAGCCGCAATGCATATCGGCCTCCAGCGCCTCCTTGGAATTCTGCCGCCCGCCGCCCCAATGCCGGCCCTGCTCTTCCACCAGAGCCGGTTTGTCATAGATGTTGAAGCCTTTCATGGTTGTGTTGGGTATACCGCTCCAGAACGCCGAGAGCGCGTACGCCGCGTTGAACTGCTGCCCCTGCCGCCGGAACTCTTCAAACGCCGAGTAGGCGTTGCTGGTGGCGAAATCGATCGCCGGCAGGCTCAGCGTGCCCGCGCCGCGCGTGGGATGGCTGTAATGAGTCGTGATCAAATGTTTATTGGGATCGATGGCGCGGATGAACTCCGCCATTTCCGTATGCCAGGATTCGATATTTGGCGCCGCCAGGTCTTCCTCTTCGCCGCCAAATTTAAAACTTCGTTCGTACTCTTCCGTCCATTCCAGTTCGCTGAACAGCGACCACGCCATGATCGCCGGGCTATGTCCGAACCGCGCCACACAGTAGCGCAGCTTGTTCTGATGCACTTTCTTCATGTCGGCGCGGGTGAAAAATTCGCTGGCGGCAACCAGCGGCCCGCCCAATCGGGCGCTGTAGGGATTGTTGCGCCACTCCGTATCCACGTTCAGCGAAAACTGCCCGTGATTGGTCAGGCACAAATCCATCGTGATGCCGCGCCGCTCGCACTGTTCGAGCAGATAGTCCATGCGCCACGCGTTCAGCAAATTGTATCGCCCAATCCCCTGGTAACCGGGCCAGTCGCGGCGCCATTCCAAGCCGCCCCACCACGAACACATCCACACCCGCGCCCAGTTGATGCCTGCTTTTTCGAACGCTTCGAAATAACTGTCGTACTGGTACGTCCCGCGCCGCGCATACCGGTCGATCAGTTCCGGTGCAAACTTGCGATCAATGTAGGGGATGCGCGTGTCGCTGGGGCTGCGCAGGCACGGTCCGATCGGATAAAAAAAAGTGCCGTCTTCAAACTGAAAATGGCGCTTATCCGCAGCCATTTTCACGAACCCGCGAAACGGTTTTCGCTCCTTTGATGGCGCCTCGCTGACCACGAAAGCCTCCGGCAACGTCAACGTCGCCGTCACCGTCCCCGGTTTAAAACGGATCTTCTCGACCGGGCGCCATCCGCCCTCTTGCCGCTCGTAATACGTCCGCCCCCAGTTGCCGCGATTCGACGGCTCTTGCGCCTTTCCCTGAGCCGTGAAGCGGTCGTCCGGCTGCTTTTTGCTCTCGGTCACCTCGTAGCTGCCGGTCTCGCGCAGTTCAAACGTAACGCGGTGAATGCCGCTCTCGACGGCGCGGTGGCGCACCGTGAAATACTCAGCGCCCTGCGGCTCCACAATTTCGTCGCCGCCTGGAGTCGCCTCGCGGCGCGCGCAGTGCTGATTGAAAAACGCCGGGACGCGAACCTGTTTTCCGGATGGCGCCGTGATCAGCGCGGCGAGGTCGCATTCGGCTGCATCGAATGGATTGGAAAACGTTTTACTTACCGCGACGTGGCGCTCCCACAATTCCCCGCGCGCCAATTCCTTCTTGTCTGCAACCGCGTTCTCCGGCGCGTTCGGTTCAAGCAGCGTCAGCGTCACCGGCGTCTGTTCCACGGCCGAAAACGTCACGCCACGTATATGGTCGAGCCGCGCCTCAAGCGGAATTATTTCCCGCCCCGTGGGATTCCAATTCGGATGCGTCGAATACAAATGAATGCCGATCTCAACCAGGCGTTGCCGGCTGTAGCCGGTCCACGTCTTGGCGTGATTGACGCCTTTTAATCCCTGCGCGTTTGCCGCCGTCAGATCCAACGCAAACGTGCGCCAGTCGCCGGGATTCGGCATGCCATGCAGCAGCGCCTCAAACCAGCACCCGTCCCGATCCCGGACATGCAGTCCTACACGCAAATCGGTCGGCGCCTGGGGCGGCACCCAGAGATCAAAAAAAAGCGCGTCGGCCGCTCCGAAGTTGTCAATCGGCGCTTTCCAATCGGTTATCGACGACAGGTAATTATCGATGACTCCGAGCGTCGTCGCCTTCGCGTCCACCGCACGAATTTCAAGGAAGTCCGCGCCATGGCTTCCATTCAGGCTCCGCACCCCGGTGTAGACATTGCGTGACGTATTCTCCGCGCGCCATGCGCTCTTTTCGCCAGGCTCAAAAGAGGTCACGCGCTTGGACTCCCGCGGCGCGCGCGCCAGCGGATGCAGCGCGTAAAGAGGAATCCCCAGAGGCTTCGTCCAACGGCTCAAAAGCGGCGCCGTTTTCGTATAAAAATCGGAACACCCCGGCGCGTTTAAAAGCGGTGTCATCCAGAGTTCCGTGACGGCTTCGCAAAGTCCCCAGCGCGCCATGCAATAGCGCATGTTGCGCCGCAAAAAATCGACGCCGGGCGCGCTGCGGTACGTTTCGCCTGGGCCCGATAGAGCGCCATTCAGCGGGTGACTCGTCCAATTGAAGGCGCCCTGCCGGTCCAGCGCCTCTCCGTCCAGAATAATCAACGGCTGCTTTTTGCCGCTGCGCGCCGCCTGCATCAGCACCTGATCCATCCGACGCGCCAGCACCATATTCGGACGCAATGCCCCACCGAACTCGCCCCAGTTCGCATTCCAGAAAGGCACCGGCCGCCAAAGCGTGGCTTGGGTCTCCGGCGTGATCCCGCCGCCGGCCGCCAACCACTGCCCGTCGGAACCCAGCTTCGATGGCCCCGGCAATCCGCGGCACGCCTCGCGCGTCTCTGGAAAAAAGACTTCGAGCGGCGCGGTCCAACGTGAAGCTCCCGCCCCTTGCGGCGCGAGGTCCAGCGCTTCTTGCGGCCGGTCCGGTGTGCGCGGCAATTCCGCTGAGCGTTCCGCGCTCACCGTCACTTTCCAGCGCCGTTCGCCGCTAACTATTTCCAGTTGCACTGACACCGGCATCTCTGGCAGATACGCTCGCCAGAATGGCCTGCCGGTTGCCAGCTCGCGAAAACCCGAGCCGTCCTCAACGGACGTGTACGCTTGATCCACGAAAGCCAGGCTCTGCTTCCCGCCCGGCAGCACGACGCGAACGTCCCCATCGCCTTCTGGGCTGAATGGATCGCCCGGCGGCGGCTCGATTCGAAACGTCAGCATCGACTTGGCGCGGTAGCCCGCTGGCACCGCATGCAACGCGACATCCAGAACTTCCGCCGATACGGTCTGCGCCGCAGCGAGAGCCGTCAGTTCCGGCTTACTGAGCTGAATGGCGACCGGCCCGGTCTCACTTCCCGCCGCGAACGTCAACTCCGCACGCAGTTCGATGCGAATAACTTCCGACGCCGAAAGAAAATCCCACGGACGCTGATGCCCGCTCGGCAGCAAGTCAGATGAATTCGCCGCCACCGCAACGGAGACCGTCGCCGCTCCGGCACTGGGAACAACCGCCGCCGTGGAGCTCAGATAAAGTCCGCCGACGCGGCTGGTGATCGCCCAGCGTAATCGCACGACCTGAGACGCGGCTTTCTCGCGCAACACCTGAACCTGGATGGTGCTGAACGGCCGCAAATCCCAGCACGCGGCGCCGGTGCTCGAAAGAGTTCTGAAGTGGCTCTGGTTTTCGCTCGATACAGTCCAAGGCTGGTCAGGGCGCGTTGAAAAAACGCCTTTCACTTTTTCCGAGGTCAATGTCAGCGGGCTGGGGGCGGCCTCTGCCGCGCGCGCATCGGGCGAAAGCGTTGAAAGCAAGACGAAAGGAATCGACGCCGCAAGGTGTTTAAATCCTGGGAGAAATGAACGCCAGGGCGAACCGAACCCACGTCTGTTGCGTTTGCTCATTCACCTTTACCTTGCAGCGGAACCCCGTCTCGTTTAATTTGCCCCACAGCCCTGAGATAAGCAAGGAGTACCGCAAAGTAGTGAATAGTTCCGCGATTGGATCGTCTGATTCATCGGGACAGGCAGGCACAGGGGTTCATTCCTTTAAGGAGGAGTTGTTTCGCATGAAGAGCAGAAAAGCAACGTTGGAGATTCTCTCGGTCGTCGTCGCGTGTCTGGCAATCGGATTCCTGGCCAGCGCGAGCTTCGCGCAGAAGCCCTTCCTGACGCGCCTCGTCAAAGTCTACTCGCTCGAAAAGGAAAAGAACGGCACCTGCAAACTCTGCCACCAGTACGAGAAGGAAAAGAACGAGTCGCCTGAGAAAGACAACATCAACGCGATCGGCAAGGAACTCAGCGCCACCGTCGAGATGAAGCCCGTGTTGAAAAAAGGCGACGAACACAAGTTCACGCCGGAAGAACTTAACGCCGTCGAAGCCGCCTGGAAAGCCATCGCCGCCAAAGACACCGATGGCGACGGCGCAACGAACGCCGAGGAACTAGCTCTAGGAACCTACCCCGGCGATCCCAAGAGCACCCCGACGAAAGAAGCCCTCGAAGCGGCCCGCAAAAAATAATTTCACCCGCACTCTTCGCCCTACAAAAAAAACCGGACCGCAAGGTCCGTTTTTTTCATTTGTACCGCAGGCTTCCAGCCTGCCAGTATCGTCGCGCAGGCTTCTAGCCTGCGAGTTTTTTTTACCATCAGTTCGAATCAAGTAAAAACTCGCAGGCAAGATGCCTGCGCGACGACGCTCACCCCTTAAGCGCCCCATCAACCAACGCCAAACTTTTGATCTGATCCTCAAAGTTCCGCAGTTCCAAACACACGCGTGGCGGCACGGCCAATGATGCCAGCGTGCGCAGAACCGGCGCCATATCCAGCGTGCCCTTGTCAAACGCCCAATGATCGTCGTGGTAACCTGAATTGTTGTGCGCGTGCACATAAACCAGCCGCGCGCCGAGCAGATGAATCCAATCGATTACGCCCCATTCCGCGCGCTTCTCACTATCGAATAAGGCTGGATCTTTTGCCGTCATGTGCGCGTGACCGGTATCTAGGCACGCCTTCAAGGAGGGGGAATTCACCGCGTCCAGCAGCGCCATCTGCGCGGCAGGATCGGGCTCCCACACATTCTCCAGGACCAGAGTCAGTCCGTACTTCTCCGCGTTGCGCGCCAGATCCCGCCAGACGGGAACGCGCCGTTCCACCCAGCGCGGAATACCGTGGTGGTAACGCAGCGTCGGAAAATACCAGTTATGGAAAACGATGATCTTCGCACCGAGCATATCTGCAATCTGCATCGCATGCAGATAACGCCCGCGCGAGACCGCCTGCACCTGCGGATCCCACGCGCCAGGATCGAGACCGTCGTACGGCCCGTGCATGGAGATGAAGCCGCGAAACCCATCGAAGGCTTTTTTGATTTCCGCAACCTTCTCCCGCCAGCCGCCATCAAGCAACGCGCCGTCCGCGAAATGCTGGACCTCAATGCCGAGCCCGCGCTCTTCGGCGACACGGCGCGTGGCCGCAAGGTCGCTGAAGAAACCGATATTTAAGGTCAAAGGAAGTGTAGGCATTTGATCGAGGTTACGGTCATTAGCGCGGTAATCAAACACACGCGCGTTCGCTATAGCGTCCATACTCATTCGGCCTGAGGAATAGACAATGATCGCGGCTGCCGGGACGGCACCGCAATGCTCTAATCAAAGAGCTCAAAAGCTTAATGCGTGCGCTGTTCGGCTCGAACCTGCAGGGACACTTCTTGCATCGCGGGCGCAGCGTCAAGCTCGGTTGCATCCTGCGGTTTGCGTTCACCCGTGACAGCCAGCAACGACCGGCGCAGCCATTCCGAAAGAGACACGCCGCTCTTGTCGGCAAGCTCTTCGAATGCCCGTCTCTCGTCAGGGAGAACGCGGAGCGAAATCATCACGCCTTTTGCCTTATTTTTTGGCAGTTTTGGACGTCCAGGTTTTTTTGCCATGCCGGAACCATACCATGATTGCGATTGTTGTCACACAAAAAGCCTTTGGATTTTAAAGTATTTGTCACACAAAAACGATTGACAATTATAGTTGATGTCATACATTAATTCTCTGGATTTACCTATGAGTTTGGGGGAACTCGCTCCGCCGTCACGCCGCCGAATTTTTTATAGCGATTTTTTCACGCGTGCAGCGAACTCATCCATATCTGATTTATGAAGGGCTGTCGACCGGGCTTTTTTTAATTTTTCGTTCCGCGATGTTGTAGACAACTAAAGAAAGTCTCGCCGTTAAGCTGGATGCAAAAACGATCGTCTAGAGAGGGGCTTTCCATGCGGATCCGTTGGGTTGCACTCACTCTCGCGCTGCTCGCCTTGCCTCTCCTTTATGTGCGCGCTGCTGACGAAATGGCCCCGCCCGCTCCACCGCTTCCGCAAATCAAATCGATCGTGCTTGAACCCGCCACGCTGACTCTGCTGGACGGCCGCGACGAACGCCGCGTGCTCGTTTTTGGCGAAACCAACGAAGGTCTGCGTATCGACCTCACCGCCAGCGCCGAACTGAAAGCCTCCGGCGATTCCGTCCGCATCAGCGCCAACGGTTACATCCTTCCCGTACGCGCCGGCAAAGTGGACGTGACCATCAAGGCCGCCGGCAAAAGCGCCAAGCTCCCTGTCACCGTTGTCTCCGCCGAGATTCCCAAGGTCCGTTATGTCCGCGACGTGATGCCCGTCATGAGCCGCCTTGGCTGCAATGCCGGAGTCTGCCACGGCGCCGCCCAAGGCAAAAACGGATTCAAGCTCTCTCTGCGCGGATACGATCCCGAGGACGACTACCAGGTGTTGATCAACGATCTCTCCGGCCGCCGCATCAACCGCGTCGCGCCTGATCAGAGTCTCTTCCTGCTCAAGCCGCTCGCTGAAGTGCCGCACGAAGGCAAGCAGGTGCTCAAGCCCGGTTCGGCTTACCATAAATTGCTCCTGCAATGGATCGCCGAAGGCGCGCCGAACGAAGACCCCGTCGCCGGCCGCGCCATCGCGATCGACGTGCTGCCCTCGCGAGTCGACTTCGATCTGCCCGGTCGCACGCAGCAGACTCTCGTTGTCGCGCGCTACTCCGACGGCAGCTCGCGCGACGTCACCCGCGAAGCCGTGTTTTCAACAAGCAACAAAGATGTCGCCACCGTCAAAGACGGCCTGGTCAGTGCGCAACGCCGCGGCGAATCGGCGATTCTCATCCGCTACGAAGGCCTCTACGGCACACAGCCCGTTTCCGTGATGGGCGACCGCTCCAAGTTCGCGTGGAAAGACGTCGCCGCCACTAATTTCATCGACCAACACGTTTACACCAAACTCAAGAGCCGCAAGATTCTGCCGTCCGAACTCTGCACCGACGCCGACTTCGTGCGCCGCGTCTCACTGGATCTCACCGGCCAGCCCGCCACCGCTGAACGCGCGCGCGCCTTCGTCAACGACGCCACTCCTTCTAAGGAGAAGCGCGAGAAACTCATCGACGAACTGATCGGTAATCCCGACTTCGTGGATTACTGGTCCAACCGCTGGGCCGACCTGCTGCAATGCAACACTAAATCGCTCGGAGAAAAAGGGGTCTGGGTCTTCCGCGATTGGCTGCGCTACGCCGTCGATCAGAACAAGCCCTACGACACATTCGTTCACGATCTCATTACCGCCAAGGGCAGCGCCTACCAGAATCCGGCCGCCAATTACCTGCGCGTGCTGCGCGAACCGGGCAAGATGACCGAAGACATTTCGCAGACGTTCCTCGGCGTGCGTTTCAACTGCAACAAATGCCACGACCATCCGTTCGAAAAATGGACGCAGAGCCAGTACTACGAATTCGGCGCGTATTTCGCCCGCGTTCAATTCAAAAAAGGCCGCTTGCCCGAAGAAGAAATTGTCTACCGCAGCCCGCGCAACGGCGAAGTGAAACACCCCAAGACCGAAAAGGATGTCGTGCCCAAAGTTCCTTTCGGCAGCGCCAGGCAAACCGAAACCGGCGGAGACCGCCGCGAGCCGTTCGTCGACTGGCTCGCCTCCGCCGAGAATCCGCTCTTCGCAAAGTCCGCCGCCAACCGCATCTGGAGCTACTTCTTCGGGCTCGGCATCATCGATCCGGTGGACGACATCCGCGCGAGCAATCCCGCCAGCAATCCCGAACTGCTCGACGCGCTCACGGCCGATTTCGTGAAAAGCAAATTCGATCTGCGCCATCTCATGCGCACCATCTGCCGCTCGCGCACCTATCAGTTATCCGTCGCCAGCAACGAATGGAACGCCGACGACCGCGCCAACTTTTCGCACGCCATCCCGCGCCGCCTCGGCGCCGAACAGATGCTCGACGCTGTCGCCGTCGCCTCGGGAATCCGTCCGCGCTTCGCCGGATTGCCGGAAGGCATGCGCGCTGTTGCCTTCGCCGACGGCAACGTGAAAGGCAACGATTTCCTCTCGCTCTTCGGCCGCCCCGAACGCGCCTCGTCCTGCGAATGCGAACGCACCAGCAACATCAGCCTCTCGCACACACTTAATCTCATTAATGGTTCCATGATTAACGATGCTCTTGTCGGCGGCGGCAACCGCATCGAGAAAATCGTCAAAGCCGAAGCCGACAACAAAAAAGTCATCGAAGACATTTATTACGCCGTGCTCAACCGCGCGCCGACGCAGAAAGAAATCGAATCCATTGATTTAGGCGCTGGCAAAGACCGCTTGGAAACCGCACAGGACTTGGCGTGGGCGCTGATGAACAGCCCCGCGTTTATCTTCAACAGATGATTCGTCGCGCAGGCTTCTAGCCTGCGACTCGCTAACTAACAGGCAGAGAAGATTACTGCGATTCGGAGGGGCAAGCGATGCTATCAATCCCAGGACTACCCGGCACCACGTGTGACGGCAACGGCGGCGTTGAATGGAAGCGTCGCGAGTTCCTTCGCGTGGGCGGCACCGGGCTCTTCGGCATTAGCCTTGCCCAAGTCCTCGCGCTGCAGGCCAAAGCCGCAGAGAAAGAAAAAGAATCCGTCTCCGCCGGCAACAGCCCGTCGCAGAACGACAAGAAGCCCGGCTTCGGCAAAGCCAAATCCGCGATCGTCATTTTCCTTCAAGGCGGCCCCAGCCACATCGACATCTGGGATCCCAAGCCCGACGCGCCGGACAACATCCGCGGCGAATTCAAGCCGCTGAAATCCAACGTGCCTGGCATTTCGCTCACCGAAGTCATGCCCAAGCTCGCGCAGCAGATGGACAAAGCCACGCTCGTCCGCTCGCTCAGCTACACGCCCGCCGGATTGTTCAATCACACCGCCGCGATCTACCAGATGATGACCGGTTACACGCCTGATAAGGTCTCGCCTTCCGGCCAGCTCGAACCGCCCAATCCGCACGATTACCCCACCTTCGGATCTCAGATCGCCAAGCTGCGCCCGCCCAAAGACGCCATGCTGCCCTTCGTCATGCTTCCTCGCGCGCTGCAGGAAAGCAATATCATCGGCAAAGGCGGCACCGCCGGATTCCTCGGCGCCGCTTACGATCCGTATTATTTTTACAAAGATCCCAACGGTTCGTACCAGCTCGAAGATCTCGCGCTGCGCAAGGAAGTCTCCAAGGACCGCATGGAACGCCGCGCCTCGCTCCTTAAGAAGGTGAACGACGCGATGCCCGATATCGACAAAGCCGTCGCCTCCTACGCGCTCGACACCTATCAGGAAAAAGCGCTCGACCTCATCATCTCCGGCCGCGCGCGCGAAGCGTTCGACCTGACCAAAGAAACGCCCGCCATGCGCGAAAAATACGGTCGCCACACCTTCGGCCAGGGACTTTTGATGGCGCGCCGCCTCGTCGAAGCCGGCACGCGAATCGTGCAGGTCAACTGGCCCGCTGTCGCCAACGGAAATCCGACCGTCGACGCCTTCGACACGCACGCTGAAAACTTTAATCCGCTAAAGAATTTGCACTGCCCCAAGCTCGACAGCGGCCTCGCGTCGCTGCTCGAAGATCTCGACCAGCGCGGCCTGCTCAAGGAAACCATCGTCGTCGCCATCGGGGAATTTGGCCGTTCTCCCCGCCTCGGCGTCAGCACCTCCGGCAACGGCAACGGCGCGACCGGCCGCGACCACTGGCCATACTGTTACACGGCGATGGTCGCCGGCGCCGGCATCAAACGCGGCGCGCTCTACGGAAAATCCGACGCGACCGGTTCGTCGCCGCTCGAATTGCCCGTCCATCCGACGCAGATTCTCGCGACGATTTATCATGCGCTCGGCATCGATCCGCACACGACGATTCACAACCATCTCAACCAGCCCAAGGAATTGGTGCCCGCCGAACCCGTCGTCGATCTGTTCGGCTGATGTCGTGGTCCGGGCGTCTCGCCCGGACGAATTTGCATTGGGACACTGCGCAAGCTAACAGCTTGCGCTACGCGAGGCCCCGCACGATGCGCCAGCCCCTCAACACCAGTCTTTTAGCTGTGCTGCTCATTCTGTGCGGAACCTGCTTCGCCGCATCCCAGCCGCCGCCGGAGATCAAAACATTTTCGCCCGAGTTCGTTCAACGCGGCTCGACGGCGGAAGTGACGCTCACCGGAAATTTTCTCTCGCCCGGCACGAAACTGATCGTCAGCGGCGACAGCGGAATCATCAGCGAGATCGTCGAAGCCACGCCAACAAAGCTTCGCCTCAAACTTTCCACCGGAGCGACTGCTTTGGTCGGCGACCGCGAGCTGCGTATCGAAACGCTGGCGGGCGTTTCGAACCCCATCGCGTTCACTGTGGGTCTCTTCCCCATCATCGCTGAAAAAGAACCGAACAATGCGGCCAGCACCGCGCAACTCATCGAACTGCCGGTCACCGTCGCCGGCATCATCAACGCACCGACCGAAGTCGATCACTTCCGCGTGAAAGCCGTGAAAGGCGAGCAGCTTGTTTTCGAAGTCCAAGCCGCGCGCATCGGATCGAAGCTCGATCCCACCATCGAACTGTACGACGGGGCGGGACGGCAAGTCGTCTCCAGCGTCGATGCGGTCGAACTGGATTCGGTGATTCGATACACCGTGGCACAAGACGGTGAATTCGTGCTACGCATGCACGACGTCAAATACGGCGGTGGCGGAGACTTCAACTACCGCCTGACCGCTGGAAAAGTTCCTTACGCGGATGGCATTTTCCCGATGGGCGGCCAGCGCGGCACGCAGGTCGACGTCGCCTTCAGCGGCCCCAATCTGGAGCCCCATGCGAAGCTGGCGCTGAAGCTCGATGCCGCCGCGCCGCTCGGCCGGATGGAAGTCCGCGCCGATACCCCTTTCGGCCCCACCAATGCCATGGCGTTCGACGTGAGCGACACGGTCGAATTTATCGAGAGAGAGCCGAATGAAAAAATCGAGCAGGCGGCCGCTATTCCCATTCCCGTCATTCTCAACGGCCGCATCAATCACGTGCGCGATGTCGACGTTTTCAAATTCACGCCGGTCAAAGGCCAGAAGCTCGTGTTCGAAGTGACCTCCGGAAAACTAGGCTCGCCAATGGATCCACTGCTGACCTTGCTGAATGCCAAAAGTGAGATCCTGGTGCAGAACGAAACGGACGGCCGCATCGAATACACCTTTAATGAGGCCGGCGAATTCGCCATCTCGATCGCCGACCTGCACGAGCGCGACGGCGCGAACCTGGTGTATCGCCTGGCCGTTCAGCCGCCAGCCGCCGCCGGTCCGAGTTTCAACGTGCGCTTTCAGCCGGACCGCGCGCGCATCAGTCGCGGAGGCAATACAAAAATCTGGGCCGAAGTCGTGCGCGCCAACAGTTACGACGGTGATGTCACGATCACGTTCGAAAATCTGCCCAAGGGCATCACCTGCGAGCCGGTCGTCTTCGCGAACGCGCCGGCGCCCAGCGGCCTGATCGTCCTTTCCGCCGCAGCCGACGCCGAAGCCGGATCGTTTCCCATTCGCCTCGTCGCCAGTTCAAAACATAAAGACCAGAGCGTCACGAAATATGGCGAGGCCGAGCTGAATAACCGAGTCGTGCGGCAGGCGTTCTTAACCGTAATGGACAAGCCGGCGTTTACGATCGAAGCCCTCGAAGGCGGCGACGAAAAAGATTTGTCGCGGATCAAACCGGAAATCGAAGCGCTCGAGAAAAAGCTGGATACCACCACGCCGGAATTCACCGCGGCAGTGGCCACATGGGAGACTGGCGCGCTGAAAGGCACGCTCTGGACCATCCTGGAACCGGAAAAGCTGATCTCCGCCGCGTACGCAAAAACTGAAAAGCGCAAAGACGGTTCAATTCTGGTCAGCGGCGGAAACCCCGCGAAGGACAGCTACAAGCTGATCGTCACCACCAAAATGCGCGGCATCACCGCCTTTCAGCTTGAAGCGCTCTCCGATCCGTCCCTCCCGTCTCAAGGCCCCGGCCGCGCGGAGAACGGAAATTTTGTTCTGACACATTTCAAGGTGGATGCCGCAACGCCGTCCGATCAGAACAAAATAGTGAATGTGCAATTCTCGAAAGTCACCGCCGACTTCTCGCAAAGCGGATTTCCGCCGGAGAACGCGCTCCTTGGAAAGCCCGAAACCGGTTGGGCGATTTCACCGCAGCTGGGCAAATCACACGCGGCCATTTTCCAATGCAAAGATCCCATCGACTACGAAGGCGGCGTGATCCTGACATTCATGGTGGACTGCAGTTCCGTTCACAATCAGCACACCATTGGCTGCTTCCGCATTTCCGCCACGACCGATATAAACCCGGGCAGTGGAAAAATGCTGCCGGCCGGCGTCAAAACCGTTCTTGAAACAGCCGCCGACAAACGAACGGATGCGCAGAAAAAAGAGCTCGTGGAATACTACAAGTCACTCGACCCCCATTTAAAAAGCATCGAAGAGCGGCTCGCTGACATGAAAAAAATCACATCCCTGCGCTTTCCCCCGCACGTCTCGCGCAGTTCCCCCGGTACCATCATCGCGCGCGTCAAACGTGCCGAAGGGTTCACCGCCGACATCGTGGTCAGCGCCGAAGGTTATTCGGCCGGCCGCGATGCCAAGACGATGATGCCGAATGTGATTTCTAGAAGCGTCGACGTGAAACCCCTGACGCTGAAAGCCGATCAAAATCTGGCGATTCTTTCCCTGCGCCCGGTTCCCAAGGGCGACACCGGCACCAAGACAATCGTATTAAAAGGAGAGGCCACCGGCGCGGACATGCTGGAGCAGCAGTACAGTCGCGCGATCCCGCTCAGCGTCGGCGCGAGCCTTCCCGACAACAAGCCCAAGGAAGCCGACAAGCCGAAAAAGGCAGTGGCTGGACTTGAGTTCAATTATCACGAAGGCGACTGGGACGTGATCCCCGATTTCGACGGCATGACGCCGAAAGAGAAAGGCATCACGGAAAAGTTTGATCTCGCCAAAAGAAAACGAGATGAACAGTTCGGCTTCAAGTTCACCGGATTCATCGACATCAAAAAAGAGGGCAACTACACCTTCTTTCTCGCGTCCGACGATGGCAGCCGCCTGTACATCGGGCCGTACGAAGTCGTCGATCACGACGGCCTGCATGGCGCGGATGAAAAGAAGGGCGACATCAAACTGAAAGTCGGCAAGCACGCCATCTCCGTTCATTTTTTTGAAAAGAGCGGCGGCGAAGCCTTGACCGTCAGCTACGAGGGGCCCGACGTTCCGAAGAAGGAAATTCCGGCGGACGTGCTGTTCCACGATCAGAAATAGAGGATGCAGGGATGACAACGTTACCCGCGATTCGTGGTCTGGGCGTCTCGCCCAGACAAAAAAAGTCCGGGCGAGACGCCCGAAACACGGTGCACTGCTTCGCGATTTTTCTAGTCGCCACACTTACGTGTTCCACGCTGGTTGCCGCCGACGTTTCTTACACCAAAGAAATTGTGCCGCTGTTGAAGCGCAACTGCCAGGGCTGCCACCGGCCCGCGAAAATGAAGGGCGATCTGGACCTCACGACGTACAAAGCGTTTAATAAAGGAGGCAAGAACGGCCTCTCATTCAAGGCCGGCGATTTGAAAAGCATGGTTCTCGGACAGGTCCGCGGCGACGAACCGAAGATGCCGCCCGACGGCGATAAAATTTCGTCCAAGGAACTCGCGCTGCTGGAACAGTGGATCAAAGAGGGCGCTAAAGACGATACGCCGACGGCACCCGTGAAAATGGAACTGGCCGTCTATAAAGTCCCGCCCGTCATCTCCGCTGCCGCCTATTCGCCCGACGGTAACGTCATCGCTGTCTCCGGCTACCACGAAGTTGCCATCCACAAGAGCGACGGCTCGGAGATTCTCGCGCGGCTGCTCTGCGAATCGCCGCGCATCGAAGGACTGGCGTATTCACCCGACGGCACGATGCTCGGGGCGTGCGGCGGCGCGCCGGGCGTTTACGGGGAGATCCTGATCTGGGACACGGCGACGGCGAAATTGAAAGCGGCGTACAAAGTCAGCCCCGATTCGCTCTACGGAATCAGTTTTTCTCCGGATAATAAAAAGGTCGCTGTCGGCGGCGCGGACAAAACCGTGCGCATGATTGCGATTGAAGACGGCAAGGAACTGCTCAAGTTCGACAATCACGCTGATTGGGTGCTTAGCACCACGTTCACCAAAGACGGCAAGCGCCTCATGAGCGGCAGCCGCGACAAGGCGATGAAACTGATCGACGCCACGAATGGACAACTCATCGACGACGTCAATAAATTGCTCGAACCGATTTTGTGTTTCGCGCGCAATCCGAAGGAAGACATCGTCGCGTACGGCGGCTCGCTCGGCATCACGCGCATCTATAAAATGTCCGACAACCAGCAGCGCACGGCCGCCAACAACGACGTCAACATGCTGAAAGTGTTTGAACGCCAGCCCGGCCCGATTCGCTCGGTCGCGTATAGCCCGGACGGAACTCTGGTCGCGGTCGGCGGCATGTACGAAGGCGTGCGCATCTACAAAGCGGCCGACGCCGCGCGCGTCGCGGCCATCAGCGGCCTCGGCGGCGCGACGTTCAGTCTTGCGTTTCATCCCAACGGCCAGCAACTTCTGGCCGGCGGATTCGACGGCGCGCTGCGCCTGTTCGAAGTGCCTTCGGGCAAGCTGCTGAAAACATTCGCGCCCGTGCCGCTCGTGGACGACAAAAAGGCCGCGGACGCGGGAACGCTTCCGACTTCTAAACCGCAGTAACAGCTTCAACACAAAGTTAAAAAAACTCGAAGACACAAAGAACAGAATTATCTTTGTGTCTTTGAGTCTTCGCGTCTTTGTGTTTATCTTTTCCGGTATGGCACCTGAGAAGAAAGACGATCTTGAGTTGCGGCGCGCGGTGATGATTGCCGCGGTGGAAGGCGGCAGCCTCGATCGCGTGAAAGAACTTACGACTTTCGATGCGCGGCTCGTTAAGGCGCACGACGCGAAAGGCCGCTCTCTGATCCAGCTCGCGGCCGAGCGCGTGGCGTGGGACAGTCCCAACCACACGCGGATTGCTCAGTTTCTGCTGGATCGCGGCTGTGATTGCGACCTTCCCACGGCGGCGCGCGCGGGCCTCGTTGATCACGTTAAAAAAGTGGTCGATGGCTATCCCAATCTGCTGGATGCGCCCGACTCGCTCGGTCGCACGCCGCTCCAACGCGCCGCGCTGCTCACGGGAAGTTCCAACGAATGCGAAGCCATCGCGGACTTTCTGCTCTCGCGCGGCGCGCTGCTCGATATCTTTACCGCTTGCACGTTTGGCCGCCCCGATGTCGTGGTGACGCTGCTGCATCACGATGCTTCGCTGATCAGCACGCGCTATCAAGGCGGGACGCCGCTGCACTGGGCGGTGCGGCCGCGGCGCAATCCGTCGAGCGCCGCGACGACGTGCGACATTCTGCTCACAGCCGGCGCGCAGATCGAAGCGGCCGATCTCGAACTTCACGGTATGTCGGCGCTGCATCATGCTGCCGCATGGGCGGATACGAGCGATGTCTCCGAGGTGCTGCTGCGCTTCGGCGCGGATCTGGACGACCGGGACAACAATGGCTGGACAGCTCTCGATTTCGCGAATGACCGCAAGCATGCGAAACTCGCCGCATTCCTGCGCAGCCGCGGCGCACAGAGCGCCACCGCGCAGACCAAGGGAAAATTTGGCGTGAAGGCGCAGGTGATGATCGACGCCGCGAAAAAGGGCGACATCGATCTCGTGGCGCACCTGCTGAAAGAAAATCCGGCGCTCGCCAACACGCGCGGTTCGTGCGGAGAATCCCCACTGCACTGGGCCGCGCACGAGGGCCATCGCAGCGTCGCGGAGTTGCTCCTGAAATATGGCGCCGAAGTGAATGCCGAAGCCACAGAAAAGTGGTGTGGCACGCCGCTGTTCTGGGCGGCTGAAAAGCAGATTGATCTGGTGGCTCTGCTGCTGTCGCACGGAGCGGATATCAAAGCGCTCAATAGCAAAAACGGACAGACGGTCATGCATGCCTGCGCCCGCAATAACGACTCGGCGGAGATGGCGGAATTGCTGATCGAACAGGGCGTTGATTTTAACGCGCGTGATAAGGGCAACCGCACGGCGCTGGGATATGCGTTCGATTTCGAACATTCTCTAGTGGCGGATGTGCTGCGGAAATACAAAGCGCGCGAGTATTGACGGCAAAGAATTAAATCTACCACAGAGCACATCAGGGGCGAAAGAATCAAACAAAAATAAAGTGGGGCAGACAAAAATGTCTGCCCCACCAGTGCTATCGATGCCTATCTAACTGAACTTTCTGATGCCTTGACTTACGACGGATTCGAGGAGCGCGCGAAATGTGTCGAGCCTTTTCGCTTACCCCACGGAGCCCCGGTCTTCTTAGCGCCGGAATCACGTTCCCATGGGCGATGGGGCGCGCCCGCGGGCTTTTTAGTGTAAGAATCGCGCGGTGCTTCCGTGCGGCTGCGGTCCGGTGCCGACGAATACTGCGGCGCTGCAACATTGCCATTGGCTTCACTCGGCTGGCTGGTATTGCTGTAATTCGGCTGCCGGTCACCGGTCGAGCTGGGCTTGCGGTCGTTGCTGTAGCTGGGCTTGCGGTCGCTGCTGTAGCTCGGGCGGCGGTCGCTGCTCGAACGCTGTGTGCGGTCGTTGCCGTAGCGCGGGCGGTCTCCCTGCGACCGTGAACTACTGCGGTCGTTGCCGTAGCGCTGGGGGCGGGCGCCGTAGCTCTGGCGTTCCGGCGGTCCCTTCATCACGGGCACGTTGGTGTAGTCGAAATCCGGCAGCGTGACGCGGTTCAGCTTTCTGTTGATGGCCCGTTCAATCCCGCGCAGGTCACCTTCTTCGTCCTGCGAAACGAATGTGAACGCATCTCCCTTGGCTTTGGCGCGCGCCGTTCGACCGACGCGGTGAATGTAATCTTCCGACTGATTGGGCACGTCGAAATTCAACACGTGGCTGAGTTCGTCCACGTCGATGCCGCGAGCGGCAATGTCGGTGGCGACCAGCACATCGAAGCGGCCGCTCTTAAAACCATCCAAAGCTGCCTGGCGCTGTGCCTGCGACCGGTCGCCGTGAATGCGGGTGCAGCTCACGTCGGCGCGAGTCAGGTACTGAGTCAAGCGATCGGCGCGCGCCTTGGTGCGCGTGAAAATCAGCGTGCTCTTCATGTTGCCACTCTGAAGAAGCTTCAGGCAGAGCGATGATTTCAGCAGGTGCGGAACGGGGTAGACCGTCTCGGTGATTCCCGTGGCCGGCGCTGCTTTGCGTTCCACGTTCAGGCGCAACGGATCGTGCAGAATTTCACGCGTCAGCGCGGCGATCGGCGCGGGCATCGTGGCGGAGAACAAAAGCGTCTGACGCTTGGTCGGAAGCGATTTAAGAATTTTGCGGATGTCCGGAAGAAAACCCATGTCCAGCATGCGGTCGGCTTCGTCCAGCACCAGGAATTCAAGACCATCCAGGCGCGAGTACGAATACTGGAAATGATCCATTAAGCGGCCGGGCGTGGCCACGATGATGTCAACGCCGGTGTGGAAGGCGCGCTTCTGCGGTCCCATCGAAACCCCGCCGTACACGGAGGCGACTTTCATTTTGGTGTACTTGGCCAGCGCCGACAAATGATCGTCGATCTGTCCGGCCAGTTCGCGCGTGGGAGTCAGGATCAGGGCGCGCGTTAGGCCCCGGTTCTTGCTGGCGATCTTGTTGAGAATCGGCAGTCCGAATGCGGCGGTTTTCCCGCTGCCGGTCATCGAACAGGCAAGAATATCTTTGCCTTCGAGAGCGGCGGGAATCGCCTGTTGTTGAATCGGCGTGGGCTCAGTAAAACCAAGCTCCGTGACACCGCGCAGCAGCTCGCTGCTTAAACCAAACACTTGAAAGGACATGACATCTCCGTCCCGGATGGGGACTTTTGGCGTATTCTTGTTCTCAGGGAATGTTGCGCCGCTGTTGTTAGCCAGCGTGAGGAAAAACTCGTCTCGCCGGGAGAACTGGGAGCACATACCCTAACTGACTATCGTGCGATGTCAATAGATATGTTAAGAGTTCTTTATTCACCGGCCTCGTGCGCGATGGCAATGCCGCCGCTTTCCGCCTCGCGCAGAATGTGCTCCGGCACCGGTTTGATGTTCCAGATGATGCCCACCCAGGACATCATCACCAGTATGTAATACGTCACATCGTACTCATACCAGTAAAAGCCCTGGCGCGTGCTTTTCGAATAACGATGGTGGTTGTTATGCCAGCCTTCGCCCATCGTGATGATGGCGAGCAGCGCATTGTTGCGGCTCTGATCTTTGGTCTTGAAACGTTTAGTTCCGAACAAATGTGAGAGTGAATTGATGGTGCAGGTGCAATGAAAGAGGACCACTGTCGAAATAAAGAAGCCCCAAACCACCAACTGCCCGGTTGTGGCACCCAGTTGCGGCGCCCACCGTTCCAGACTGTAGCCCAGCAGCGCCAACGAAAACGCCAGCAGCAACGGCACAAGAAAATCGAAGCGATCTAGAAAACGAAGCTCTGGGTATTTCGCCAGATCTTGCACCGCCTTGACGTTCGTATTCGCGCGTGATCGCGCCAGAATCCACCACACGTGGCTCCAGAGGAAACTATGAACGACAGGCGAATGGGCGTCCTCTTCGGTATCGGAATGCTGGTGGTGATGGCGATGGTTTGAGGCCCACCAAAGCGGTCCGCGTTGTACCGCCGCGTTGCCGAGAACCCCGAACGCAAACTGGCCCAGACGCGATGTCTCGAACGTTTTGTGAGAAAAATAGCGGTGATAAAATCCGGTGATGGCGAACATGCGAATCACGTACAGCGCGATGGCAACGGAGACCGCCGTCCAGCTCCAACCGACCCAGAACACCGCGAGGCATGCGAAGTGCATCGCGAAAAATGGGATGCCGCGAAAATAATCAATCGTCTCTGCTTCGGGATCGTCCTTGTCGGGGTTCTCGCGAGCGCTGGTGTCAAACCAGCACAGGACTGCTTTGAATGGTTTCAATACTATTTCGAACAAAATCACAAACCTCCCGTGCGAGAAAAAAGCCGCGAGCCCTGAAGCCGACTCATGTTCGATTACATTAGGCTGACATGATATCAATTTCAACAAAATTCACATGCCGTTGCGTCTACAGATAGATCGCTTAAATACGCTCCGCATGACTACCCCATCGAATCTTCTGGCACTGCTCCATTCTTCGGCCTCTCGTTTTGGTGATCGCCGCTTTGCCGTTGACGCGGAGTCGGGCAGGGAACTCTCCTTTAATAGTCTGTCGGTGAGTGCAGAGCGCATCGCGGCGGCGCTGGCCTCTCGAATTCAGATCGCACCCGGCCAGCACGCTGCGCTGCTCATGCCCAATTGTCTGGAACTGCTTCCGGCGTATTTCGGAATTTTACGTGCCGGTTGCGTCGCCGTCCCCGTGAATGCGCGTTTAAAAGCCGAGGAACTGGAATTCATCCTGGGTGATGCCGAAGCGCAAGTTGTCTTCGTTCATCCCGCCACGTGGAAGCCGGCGCAACTGGCACTTAAGGCACTGAATTGGGCCAAGCCGGTGATCGCGGTCGGCTTCGAGCATCCGCCGGAAGGCACGATCCCATTATCTGAGTTGCTGGCGCACGCCGGAGAGGCTCCGGCCACTCCGCAGCTCAGCCCGGACGATGTGGCAGCGATCATTTACACCTCGGGCACGACCGGCCGGCCCAAAGGGGCGATGCTGACTCACGGAAATATCCTGTTCAATGTAGAGTCTACAAAAGCGGGGCATGGGCTGAACGGCAGTGACGTCCACTTGCTGATCGTGCCGCTGTTCCACGTCACCGGGCTGAACACCATCATGCCGACGGCGTTGGAGCAGGGTGCGCCGCTGGTGATCTCCTCGAGCATTGATCCGGAGGAGATCCTCGACACGGTTGAAAAGTTCAAATGCACCACTTTTTTTGGCGTGCCCACGACGTTTTATCTGCTCGCCAATGTGCGCGATTTGAAGATTGAAAAATTGAAGTCGCTGCGGCTGATCTGTTATTCCGGCGCGCCCATGTCGCCGCTCACGATTAAGCGTCTTCGCGATCTGTTTCCCTCGCCCTCTGCGGAAAATGCCGCTGGCCCGCAAGCGGAACTGCATAATTTTTACGGCCTGACCGAGACGACATCCGTCACGACGGTGCTTCCCGACGCGCAGGCGCTCTCACATGCAGAGTCCATCGGGTTGCCGCCGCCGAATCTGGAACTCTGCATTATGGACGAGCACGACAGCCTGCTGGCGCCGACTCATGTGGGCGAGCTGTGTGTGCGCGGCGGCAGTGTTTTCAAATCCTACTTCAAGCGCCCGGAAGCCACCGCTGAAGCGTTGCGCGGCGGCTGGTTTCATACGGGTGATACGGCTTACATCGATGCCGAGGGCTTCGTTTTTCTGCGTGGCCGCAAAAAGGAAATGGCCATCGTCGCCGGTGAGAATGTTTATCCGATCGAAGTCGAAAACGTGCTCTGCGCCAACCCCGCGATTCAGGAAGCCGCCGTTTTTGGCCGTCCGGATTTGGCCCTCGGCGAAGTGATTCACGCCGCGGTCGTGTTGCGTCCCGGATACACGATCACCGAGCGCGAGCTGAGAGCGTTCGCCAACGAACGGCTCGCGGCGTTCAAAATGCCGCGCACGATCAAATTCCTGGATACGCTGCCGCGCAACCCGTCGGGAAAAGTAATGAAGCGGGATCTGTGAATTCTGGCGGTCGGCGCGGACCCCAGCACAATAGGAGTGCCTGCTCATCTTTTAGAACGGTGCGCCACTGCGGCTCGCAATTCAAAGTTGCTGGATCCCTGCGGCGATATTACGATCAGTCTTCATGAAAAGTTCTCCCATTAAAGCCGTTGTCTTTGATCTCGGTGGCGTGCTGATCGATTTTGATTTCCAGCGCGCCAACACCGCCGCAGCGAAAGTGTCGGGATTGGAAGTCGGCGAGGTCCAGCGGCGCTTATTTTCGAGTCCCGATTTTTTCGCGTTTGAATGCGGTGCGATAAGCGAACACCAGTTTCATGCCAGCCTTGAGAAAACTCTGGAATGCGCTGTTCCCTTTGAGATTTTCCGCGGCGCGTGGAATTCCATTTTTGAAAGTGAAATAGAATCCACGATTGAACTCGTGCGCGTCCTGCACAAGAAAAAAGAGCTGAAGGTCGGCATTCTTTCCAATACCAATGTGCTGCATTTCAAACACCTGCGCGAACGCATGAGTGTCTTGCGCGAACTGGAACACGTTTACGCCAGTCACGAGATTCGGTGCCGCAAACCCAACCCGGAATCGTTCCAGCACGTGCTGCAGAAGATGAGCGTCCCTGCTGAGAACGCGGTGTTCATTGACGATCTCTCCGAAAACATCGCTGCCGCTCAAGCGGTTGGCATGATCGGAATTCACGCAACGGACGCGAAGACGGTGGCGCGCGGCCTTACTGAACTGGGATTGATCTAAGGAAGTGAAGTTATGTCCGAGGTCGAATCGCGCTTGAGCGCAGCCGGGTTTAAACTCCCGCGTCCGTCCAAGGCCATAGGCCTTTACGTTCCGGCCGTTCGCACGGGCGCACTGCTCTTCCTGGCCGGACACGGACCGTTGCGCGCTGACCGGACGCTGATTCGCGGACGCGTCGGCGAATCGGTCTCAGTTGCGGAGGCCACCGAAGCCGCGGCGATCACAGCGTTGAACTCACTGGCAACGATCAAGCAATCGCTCGGTACACTGGATAACGTGGTGCGCGCTGTGAAGGTTCTGGGCCTCGTGCGGGCCACGCCGGATTTCACAGACCACCCGAAAGTGCTCGACGGATTCACACAAATCTTACAAATCGCCTTTGGAGAAAGCGCCGGCTCGCCAGCCCGTTCCGCGATTGGCGTTGCCAGTCTTCCGGACGGAATTTGCGTCGAAGTTGAGTCCATCTTTGAAGTGCGCACATCGTAAATCCAAATGAAAGCACTATCGGTGATGACCAAACGTCCGCTGGATAAGAAGGTTGCACTTGTGACTGGCGCTGCAATCCGGCTCGGTCGCGCTATTGCAACTGCATTAGCCGAAAGCGGTTGCGATCTGATTCTACATTATCATTCGTCGCGCAAAGACGCTCAAAACCTTGCTACCGAGCTGCGCCGACTGGGCAGCAACGTCGCCTTGGCTCAGGCAGATCTTTCCAAGTCCAATGAGACTCTGCGTTTAGCCAAGTCAGCAGAGAAAGAATGGGGGCGCGTCGACATCCTTATTAATAGTGCCGCCGTCTTCTGGCCCACTCCTTTAGAGAGGCAGAGTGTAAAAGAACTTAATGCGTTTCTGGACATTAATCTCAAGAGCCCTTACATTCTATGTTCCGAAATTGGCCGGCGCATGAAGGCGCGGGGTAGCGGTGCCATTGTCAATATGGCGTGTGTTTCTGGATTACGGCCTTGGAAGACTTACGTTCCATATTCGATCAGCAAGGCCGGCATCATGGCCATGACTGTAGGGATGGCGAAATTGCTTGGGCCGGAGGTCCGGGTCAACGCCGTCGCGCCTGGAACGGTACTACCTCCAGATGGCATGTCGTTAGCGCAATGTGAAGAAATTCGGCGGCGGCTGCCCTTGAAGAAACTGGGAACTCCAGAAGACATTACCCGTGCTGTGCTATATCTTCTGGAATCAAATTTTGTGACAGGCCAGACCCTGTGTGTGGACGGCGGTCGTTCCATCGTCTAAGCAGCGGAGTGAACTCCATTTTAGAGGGCAGCTCGAGGCCGCGTTAGAGGCTTGGCTGGTAAAACAGAACGACATGTCGCGACGCGCAATCATCTCTGATGTTCACAGCAACCTGGTTGCCTTGGAAGCCGTGTTGGCCGACATCAAAACCCAGCAGGTCGATGCCATTGTTTGTCTCGGGGATATCTGCGGCTACGGTCCTCAGCCGCTCGAATGTATTGAACTCATCCGCAAAAACGCCATCTGGACCCTCAAAGGCAATCACGACGAAGCCCTTTTCGTCGAGCCCGTCGACTTCGGCAAGAACGCACGCTTGGCCATCGAATGGCAGCGCGGCATTCTGGAACCCAAACTGGACGGTTCCGCTGCTGACGAAGAACGCTGGAACTGGCTGCAAAGTCTGACCAGCATTCACAAGGAAAAAGACGTTGAGTTCGTCCATGCGTCACCGCGCGACCCGATTTACGAATACGTTCTGCGCGATGATTTCCATGACTCCGGCCTGGGACCCACGCAGAAAGCCAAAGACATTTTTGCGAGCATGGACTGGCTTTGCTTCTGCGGCCACTCACACCGTCCCGGCGTTGTCTCCGAAGATTTTAAATGGTGGCGCCCGGCGGAACTCGAAGGCATGAGCAGCCTGATACGCAAAGGCATCAAGACCCTCGTGAATGTGGGCTCCGTCGGCCAGCCGCGTGATGGCAATCCGCAGGCCTGCTATGTCCTGCTCGATTATGAAGCCCCCGGTGACACCACTAAAACCGGCTTTTTTCGGCCACTGCCGGAGATCGCATCCGACGCCAAGACCATCGTCGTCCATAAGCATGACATCGAAGTGAGAATCGACGACGATGAATCCACAAAAACCAGCGACCAACTGCGCCAGGTTCGCGAAAAACTATTGAATCTTCCGCGCGTCACCTTCCGCCGCGTCCCTTACGACGTGGAAGAAGCACAATCGCGCTTTCGCAGCATCCCTCAACTTCCGGACGGCAACGGCACGCGCCTGGCCAAGGGACTCTAGAAGCAGCCTGGCAACCTGAACGGTCGCGCAGGCTTCCAGCCTGCGAGTTTCGTGACTTTCGTGATACCGATTGGACCCACGTCGTGGTCTGGGCGTCTCGCTCAGAAAAGTGGGAACGAAATTGTTTATCCGGGCGAGCCGCCCGGACACGCATGGAAATTCGCATTCCTTTTTCAGGCCGCGGAATTGTGGCATTCGCAGGCTGGAAGCCTGCGCGACGAATCCCTGCTTCAACTCTTCTTCCACCAATCCGCATCCTGCTCCCACGGATCGCGCGGACCTTGCCCCCCGCCGAAGTCACCGGGCTCGCCGTACATTTCCAGGTGCTTGCGCAACGTCCAGCTGTTGTAGGCCAGCATGCCAAACAGAATCGCCGGACCCAGCTGCCGGCTGCCGTAAAAGAAGACAACCACAAGCGAAAGAACCGCGCAGAGGATCGCCGCAAAAAAAGAGACCTTCGCAACGAATGCCATGCCCAGGCTCGGCCGCTTCCAGCCGATCCAGGTCTCCAGCAATTGACCGCCATCCAGCGGCAGCACCGGTACGAGATTCACCATGCCCCACAATAAATTGAACCAGACCAGTGCGTCGAGCACGATCAGCAGATGCAGCATGCCATCCGACGAAACGGAGGCGACCGGGCCTGGCAGGATAAACCCGGGGCCGAACAGCACTGCGCCGATTCCATAAGCAAGAGCGCCCAAAATAAATCCGGCGCCCGGCCCCCACAGCAGCATGTTGATCTTCTGCTGGCGCTGCAGTTCCTTGCTTCCACTGAAGCAGAGCCCGCCGAGAAAATAAATCAGCACCGACGGATTTCTATCGCCGTAATAGCGATGGCTCAGCGCGTGGCCGAACTCATGCACCAGGATCGACAGAAAATGCGTCGCCATCACCGCGAGAACGATCGTGAACGGGATTTTTTCGCGGTACGCCATGAACAGTGAAAACAGAAAAAACGTCGGGTGAACGCGAACCGCCGTGCCCAGCATGCTCCACTTGATATCGAACGCCGTGGGCGGCAGATTCATTTGCATCAACATCGAATTCGCCTCGCACCGGTGGCGGAATGCCTCAAAAGTTCTACACTGTACGTTCTCAAGACGGCACCAGTCTAACCATGCGGGAACTGTGAAACAAATGGCTCGACCCGTCGCACTCGTTACCGGAGCTTCCGGGGGCATCGGCCGCGCCTGCGCTCTCGCGCTCGCCGCCGCTCCCCAGCCTTTCGACATCGCCCTGCACTTTCAGACTAATGCCGCCTCCGCCGAAGCCCTCGCCGCGCAAATTCGCGCCGCCGGTGTTGCCAATGCGGACATCTTTCAGGCCGATCTCAAAGCCAACGGCGCAGCGGAAGCTCTAGTGGGACACGTCGCGGCAAAACTCGGGCCACCTTCCGCGTTGATTCACGCGGCCGGCCAGATCATCGAAAAACCCATCGGCTTTACGCGCGCCGACGAATTCGACGCCATGCTGAACCTGCACGCCATCAGCGCCGCGATGCTTTCCAAGGCCATGCTGCGCTACCTGCGGAAAATGGACACCGGACGCCTCCTTTACATCGGCAGCCTGGCTGGAGAAATCGGGCTCGGCAACGCCGCCGTTTATGCCGCAGCCAAAGGCGCGCTGGGCGGTTTGTGCAAGAGCCTGGCGCTCGAAGCGTCGCGCTGGAATACAACTGTCAACGTCATCGCGCCCGGTTATGTGGACACCGAGATGACCGCGGCCCAGGATGCCGAACGCCGCGACCAACTCTACGCCACCATCCCGCTCGGCCGCTTCGCCAAAGCCGAAGAGATCGGCGCCCTCGCCGCGTTCCTCTGTTCGCCGGGCGCCGCGTACATGACGGGACAAACCATCGTGGTCGATGGCGGCATGAGTCTGGGATAATTCCTAAAAGTTTAGGACGCTAATTCCGTTTATGGATTATGTATCATTCTGCTTCGAATCTTTGTGGTGAATCCGTTGTCCGAGGTCGTCAGTCATGATCAGCGAATCCACGCTTCTCGTCCGCCCCGAGCATCTCAATCACCACGGCTATCTGTTCGGCGGTCGGCTGCTTGAATGGCTTGACGAGCAAGCCTACATCGCCGCCATTCAGCATCTGAAATCCAAAGCTAATCTAGTCACGGTCGCCATCGACCGCGTCGAATTCAAAGTCTCTGTCCGGCAGGGCTCGCTGCTGAAATTCCGTTCGATGATGGTCCATGTCGGCCGCACTTCGTTGACCCTCTTCACGCAAGTCTTCAAACATCACGATGCCCAGGACGAAGAAATTTTCCGTGCCTACGTCTCTTTCGTCTGCCTCACTAAAAAAGATAAGCCTGCGCCCGTAGCGCCGCTGTTATTGCAGTCCTTTTCGCTGCAGACTATTCACGCCGATATCCGCATTCATTGGGACGAAGTGGAACGCGCCCGCGCGCTGCGCCTAAAAACGGCCGGCCGCAAGCGGAGCCAGAGTCATTCGCAATTTTGACGTCTGCAAAACGATTCCGTGCGTGTGCCACGGGCAGCCTTCCGTCGGATGCCCGTGAGACAGTTGGACGGTTCTGGAAGTGAAGGACAACGTTGATGGCTCGAGTGATGTTCATTTTCTTCATCCTTTACTCCGCACTCGCGACGTGCGGCGACATTCCCATTCCGCCTTTGCGTGATGGCGACAACGTAAAAAATCTTCTACGCATCACGCGCCTGCCACTCGGGCTGCAAAGCGGCTGGTCGCTGGATCGCGGCGTCTCCGACGGCGACGACGTGGAGATCCTCTCCGATGTGGATACCCGCGGCCCCAGCGGTGTTCCGGCATTGCTGATCCGCCCGGTGGTCTCACCGGTGACATCCTTGCTGAATGCACCGATGAAACTGCTCTCCGACGATTTGCCGACGGTATCGCTCTCCTTATATAGCGCTCCATTCACCGTGAGTTCCTCGCCCGACGTCCACACCGCCAGCCTTTACATTCGTGGCGCCGACCGCGGCCGGTTGCTGGTCGTCTGCGATGGAAAAATCCTCGGCCAGAAAGTCTTTGACGGCCGCAATCAGGAGCGCTGGCAGCGCATTGAGATTCCGTTCAAGCCCGTTCCAAAAGCACGCGCGTATGGCATGCGTCTTGAAGCGACCGGGCGTTTCTGGATCGACGCGCTGCAAGTCGAGCGCGGTCCGGTGGCGACGGAGTACGTCTCGCAGTCCGCCTGCGAAGTCGCGCTCGCCGTGGATTCTCCGGCGCGAGTCCTTTTCGACGACGAAAAACCCGAGCTTCAGTTCCTGGTTTCCGGCGAACCGTCGAATGGAGCATTAAAGGCAAAGCTGATAAATCTATATGGCGAAGAATGGATGTTGTCCTCGGTCGATCTCAGCCGCGATTTTCTGCAGCGCGGCAAGCTGCGCTTCGACGACGGCCGCCCCGAAAAAACGAGCCAGTCTCGCGCCATATTGAGCGAGCGGCCATTCGGCGCGTTCCGCATCGAAGCATGGATTGAGAATCAGCGCAACGAACGCATCAGCCCCGTCAACGAACTCGTCATCTACCGTTTGCGCCGGCCGCATTACTGGAAAAAAGACGCGCCCGCGTCGCCCTTCGGTACTCACACGCTTTCGACCACCCGCCACATTCAGATGGCCAAAGCCGCTGGCATCAATTGGACGCGCCTGCACGACGCTGGCACGGAATACGTGGGCTGGTACCACTTGGAACGCAACGCGCGCGAGTGGACTTTTTTCGACAAAGAAATCCAGCGCTACCGCCAGCACGGCATGAAGATTCTCGGTTCGCTGTCCACCACGCCTGAATGGGCCAGCACGCTGCTCAAACGAAAGCAGAGCTACTTCGATCGCTATTACGAACCCAAGCGCATCGGCGATTTCGCCAATTACGTGAAGGTCGTCACCAAGCGTTACCGGGAAAGTATCGGCTCCTGGGAAATCTGGAACGAGCCCTGGGCGCCGCAATTCTGGCACACCCGTTTTGATGCTGAGCTAGGCGCCAACAGCCATGGCTATCTCGCGCTGGATCATCCCGAAGACCGTTACGCCGAAATGATGCAGAGCGCGTTTAAAACCGCCAAGTCCGTCGATAAAACGCTCGCGCTCGTCGGCATTAACACCTCTGCCGGAAAAAGCGAATGGACCCAATCCATGCAGGAAAGAGGCGGCCTGAACCATTGCGACGTCGTTTCCTACCACCATTATCCGTCTGATAAATTCGATGACGCCGTCATCCAAATAGGTTTCAGCGAAGCCGTTGGCCCGCTGGCTGATTCGAACGGTCGCCTGTCAAAGTCTGTCTGGCTGACTGAAGGCGCCCCGAATTCTGGATCCATCGGCGGAAATTTTTACAATCACACACTGCCGTACAAAGACGCCGATGATTATTTTGTGTCATCCGATGCGCTGTGCCGCTACGTCGTCGCGCTGCTCGGCCAGAACGTGAAGAAAGTTTTTCTTTATTCCATGCACACGCATACTTTTTTCGGAGCCAAGTCGGAACTGCGCACGCTGGTCACGGAAGAAGGTTATCTGCATCCGTCGGCCGCCGCGCACTCCGCACTGGCCTGGCGGATTGAAGACACGACTTTCGAACGCCGCGCCGCGATCAATGAATCCGTCACCGCTCACGTGTTTAAAGGAAAGGAGCGCGCCATCGCCGTGCTCTCCAAAAAAGCCGGCGGCGAAGAATTCCTTCTGCCCAAGTCAAAGGACATCGAGCTCACCGATCTCTTCGGCAACCCGCTCGAACCCGGTTCACCCCTCGGCCGCACTCTCATTTATCTCTCAGCGAAAAATATAAAAATTCTGATGAACGCCATTCCCGCGCTCGGAAATAAATAGCCTCAATTGCATCGGTATCCATCGTCGCACGCGATGGCAAGGCCGCAGAGAATAGCGGCGTTGGTTTCCTAGTTCCATCTGCATTCAGCGTCGCACACGATGGTGGGGCACATTCGTCGCACACGATGGTGGTGCAGACATTCCTGTCTGCCGGGGACGCGCGCCGTCCACGCGGCCCATGCAACCCTCCCGCAGACAGGAATATGACTTGAACGGGTTTATGTTGCCGTTGCCGTCAGCCGCAGAGCGGCGGCACAAGAATAGCCCACGGCGCAAGCCGTGGGAACGTGCCCCGATTCCCCCGATTCCACATAGCCCCTTTAGGGGCGACACAAATGCCGACGCATTTTTGTGTCGCCCCTCCGGGGCTTTGGAATTCGAAAGATTCGTTTCCCACGGCTTACGCCGTGGGCTATTCTTGTGTCGCCGCTACGCGGCTGAACGGCAACAATATTTGTATCTGTAACAATGCCCGTTTTCCTATGGAATAAACCCGTTCAAATCATAGGAATGTCTGCGCCACCATTGCGGTCAATCTCTCTGCGTCCTTTGCGTCCTCGGTCACTCTGTGTTGATGTCGTGTTTCCTTTTTCGCTCACCCGCCCATCAACGCCTTCACGTGCGCTGCGGAAGCGCTCGCCAGGCCTTGCAGGTTGTAGCCGCCTTCCATCACCGAAACGAGCTTGCCGCCCGCATACTCTTTGGCGATTCCCAGCATGTGCTGGGTCAGGTCCGCAAAGTCCTCGTCGGTCAGCGTGAACTTTCCAAGCGGGTCGTCGATGCGCGAATCGAATCCGGCGGAGATCATCACCAGTTCTGGCTTGAACGTTTTCATCGCCGCGCTCAGCCTGTCCTGAAATGCTTCCGCCAGAACTTCCTTCCGCCCGGATCCCGCCGGAAACGGGCAATTCAGCGTCGTGCCCAATCCCTTTCCCGCTCCCGTCTCGCCGGCCTTTCCAGTGCCGGGATACCACGGCGATTGATGCGTGCTCATGAAAAAAACCGAATCGTCCTCGTAGAAAATATCTTGAGTGCCGTTGCCATGATGCACGTCCCAATCCACGATCAGCACCTTGCCGGCTTTGTGCTTTTTCTGAGCGTATCGCGCCGCCACCGCAATGTTGTTGAACACGCAGAAACCCATGCCGCGCGCCGCCGACGCGTGATGTCCCGGCGGCCGCACGACGCAAAACGCATTGCGCACCTTATCCGTAAACACCGCATCCACCGCGCTGAGAACACCGCCCGCCGCGCGCAATGCGACATCGAACGATTTGGCGCAAACCGATGTATCTCCCGTGCTGAGCTGAGCCGCCCCGGAATGAATATCCTGCTTGGCAATCTTGAAATAATCCGCCGTGTGGCAGAGCTGAATTTCGGCCTCCGTGGCGTCTCGCGACGCCACCGGCTTCAGCTTTTCGCTCAATCCAGAATTCGTCAGCGTACCCACGACCGCCTCGTAGCGCCCGACGCGCTCCGGGTGCCCGGCCCCCGTATCGTGCTCCTTATAGAAGATGTCGGTCACAAGCCCCGTCTGGAGTTCGTCCATCTTTTTCTCCTCCGCGTTTAAACAAACCGCTGTGCCCGCGAGTCCCTTACCGGCTAGAGAAAGAAAGCGTCGTCGTTTCATGATTTCAGTTTTACCTATTTTCCAGCCAACGCTCGTCACTTAAAGTTGTATTCCTGTAAGACAAAAACATCCTTCGTCTGGGTCTTGGAGCCGCCTCAATGCAACGCTGTCTGATTCATTTGGGCTTCGCATTCTTACTGACTACGTCACTGGGTACGGCCGCGTCTGAAATTCCGGACAAGATTGATTTCGTTAAACACATCCAGCCTATTTTCCAGACCGCTTGTAACACGTGCCACGGCGCCGAAAAACAGAAAGGGGAGCTTCGGCTCGATTCCAAAACGTTGGCCCTGCAAGGCGGCAGTTCGGGCAAAGCCATTCTTGCCGGAAATTCCAAAGACAGTCTGTTGCTGCACCGCATTCTAGGCCTTGGCGACGAAGCGCGCATGCCCGTCAAAGCCGAACCGTTGTCCGCAAAACAGACCGCGTTGATCAAAGCCTGGATCGACCAGGGTGCCGAGTGGCCCGATTCCGCCTCCGTCGCCGGCGCCACAATCTCCAGGCATTGGGCTTACGTGAAACCGCTCCGCCCCGCTGCGCCGCCGCTAAAAAATGCGGCCTGGGTGAAGAACCCCATCGATGCGTTCGTGCTCGCGCGGCTGGAGAAAGAAAATCTGAAACCAGCGCCCGAAGCCAGCAAAGAGACACTCCTCCGCCGCGCCAGCCTCGACCTCATCGGCCTGCCGCCGACGCCGCGGGAAGTGGACGCGTTCCTGACCGACACCACTCCCGATGCCTACGATAAAGTCATCGACCGCCTGCTTGCGTCGCCGCGTTACGGCGAACGCTGGGCGCGGCCTTGGCTGGACCTCGCCCGCTACGCCGATTCCAACGGCTACGAAAAAGACAATCGCCGCCAGATCTGGATGTTCCGCGATTACGTGATCAACGCGTTTAATCGCGATTTGCCATTCGACCAATTCACCATTGAACAGATCGCCGGCGACATGCTGCCGAACGCCACGGAAGATCAGAAAGTCGCCACCGGCTTCCACCGCAACACGATGGCCAACGAAGAAGGCGGCGTCGATCAGGCTGAAGCGCGCTACGAAGTCATCGTCGATCGCGTCGGCACCACGTCCACCGTCTGGCTCGGCTCGACGCTCGCCTGCGCGCAGTGCCACAACCACAAGTTCGACCCCTTTCCGCAAAAAGATTTCTTCGCGCTTTATGCTTTTTGGGAGAACGCCGACGAACCGGCGTTACGCAAGCCCTCGCCCGACCAGGAACTCAAGCGCAAGGAAATGGAGTCCGAGATCGGACGATTGCAGGACTCCATGAAGAACGAAACCGCCGAGCTCAACGCCGCACAGGTGGAGTGGGAAAAATCGGCCGGCGTTGCGAACTGGACGGTGCTCCAAGCCGACGACATCAAATCCGAATTCGGCGCGACGTTGAAAAAAGAAGCCGACGGCGCCGTCTCGGTCTCCGGCGAAAATCCGCTTAAAGATACATACGTCATCACCGCCAAAACAAAAGTGAACGGCATCCGCGGCATTCGTCTCGAAGTCCTCGCCGACAAGGGCGCGCCCGTGGGCCGGTCGTCCGGCGGAAATTTTGTGCTCAGCCGCATGATGCTGCACAACAACACGCCGGCGAAAATCGAACAGATCTTTTTGCAGAAACCATCCGCCGATTTCTCGCAGCAGGACTGGTCGATCAACGGGACCACGGACAGCAAACCGGACACGGGTTGGGCCGTTGCGCCTGAAACGTCCGCAAATCACACGGCCGTTTGGGAGACGGCGAAAGTTATTCAAAACACGGGTGAGACGTCGCTGACCTTCACGCTCGAACAGCAATCGCCGCACGCGCAGCACAACATCGCGCGCTTCCGGTTGGCGGTGACTGCGGACAAGAACCCCGGCCTGCAACTGATGCCCGCGAACATTCGCCAGATCCTCGCCATCGCCGCCGACACGCGCGACGCCGCTCAGAAAAAGACGCTGGGTGACTACTACCGCTCGACATCGCCGCTGCAGAAACAGACCACCGACAAAATCGCGCAGCTCAAGAAGCAGCTTGATACGATGGCCGTTCCGACCACGCTCGTGATGCAGGAACGAAAATCGAAGGATCGTCCCTCCGCCGATCTGCGCATCCGCGGCAACTTCCTTACTAAAGGAGAGAAGGTCCTCGCCAACACGCCCTCCGTTCTCACTAAACTTCCAGCAAACGAGCCCGTCAATCGCCTGGCGCTCGCGAAATGGCTCGTCAGCACGGAGAACCCGCTCGTCGCACGCGTCACGGTGAACCGCTTCTGGGAACAGTATTTCGGCCGCGGCCTTGTTGAGACTGCGGAGGATTTCGGCAGCCAGGGCGACAAGCCGGCAAACCCGGACCTGCTGGATTGGCTCGCCTGCGAATTCATGCAGCCTACGGTTGCGCCGATTAAAACCCCATGGAGCATGAAAGCGCTGCACCGAACTGTGCTGACGTCGGCGACGTACCGCCAGGCCTCGCGCGTGACGCCCGATCTTCTCGAACGCGATCCCTACAACAAGCTGCTGGCGCGCGCGCCGCGCTTTCGCATGGAAGCCGAGATGATCCGCGATTGCACGCTCGCCGTCAGCGGACAGCTCAGCGAAAAAATGGGCGGCCCGAGCGTCTTCCCGTATCAGCCGGACGGCATCTGGAACATTCCCTACAATGGCGACCGCTGGCAGATCAGCGCCGGCGAAGACCGTTTCCGCCGCGGGCTCTACACGTTCTGGCGCCGCACCTCGCCCTATCCCAGCATGGCCAGCTTCGATGCCCCCAGCCGCGAATTCTGCACCGTCCGCCGCACGCGCACCAACACGCCCATGCAGGCGCTGACGACGCTGAACGATCCGGCGTTCTTCGATGCCGCAAAAAATCTGGCACAGCGCTTGAAAAAGGAAGGCGGCACCGATCCGCGCTCGCGGCTCACGTTGGGATTCAAACTTTGCACCGCTCGCGCGCCGAAAACAGCGGAGCTCGACAAGCTCCTCTCCTTATATACGCAGCAAATGGAGAAGCTGAAAGGTGACGCTGCCGCCGTCAAAGCGATCACCAAAGGCATTACCGCGCCGGAGACTGAGTTGCCGGAACTCGCGGCGTTGACCGTGATTGCGAACGTGATTCTGAATCTGGACGAGACGCTGACGAAGGAATAGTCGCGCAGGCTTCTAGCCTGCGAGTTTTAAATGCTCTGCAAAATCGATAACGAAACCTTGTCAGACTTGCAGGCTTGAAGCCTGCGCGACGAAACGGAGCGACATGAACGACGCGAAAATTCAAGAGATGACCCGCCGCCATTTCTTTCAGCAGAGCGGGCTGGGCATCGGCGCCCTGGCACTGACAGCACTGATGAACGAAAAGCTTTTCGGCGGCGAACGCACCGATCCGCTCGCCGTCAAGCCGCCTCACTTCGCGCCCAAAGCCAAGAACATCATTTATCTTTTCATGGCCGGCGCGCCGTCGCAAATCGATCTGCTCGATCACAAGCCAAAACTGATCGAACTCAACGGACAAAAGATTCCAGAATCGATGATCAAGGGCGAACGTTTCGCCTTCATCAAGGGCGTCCCTAAACTGCTGGGCTCACCGCATGCGTTTAAAAAGCACGGCCAATCCGGACAGGAAATCTCCGCGCTGCTTCCGCACCTCGCCACGGTGGCCGACGACATTTCCATCATCCGTTCGATGCAGACCACACAGTTCAATCACGCTCCCGCGCAGATCATGATGAACACGGGCCACCAGATCATCGGCCGCCCGAGCATGGGATCGTGGCTGACGTACGGCATCGGCAGCGAGAACAAAGATTTGCCCGGCTTCATCGTGCTGCTCTCCGGCGAGAACAATCCCGACGGCGGACGCTCGTGCTGGAGCAGCGGATTTCTGCCGACCGTCTACCAGGGCGCGGAATTCCGCTCTAAAGGAGATCCCGTTCTTTTCGCGTCGAATCCCGAAGGCATCAGCAACGACATCCGCCGCCAGCAGCTTGATACGTTGCGCGACCTCAACCAGATGCGTCTGATCGATTCCGGCGATCCTGAAATCACGACGCGCATCGCCGCGTACGAGATGGCCTACCGCATGCAAAGCAGCGTGCCGGAACTGACTGACACGTCGAAAGAGCCGAAAGAAATTCAAACGATGTACGGCGTCGAGCCTGGCAAAGCATCGTTCGCGAACAACTGCCTGCTGGCGCGGCGGCTGGTCGAGCGAGGCTGCCGGTTCGTGCAGCTCTATCACCGCGGCTGGGACCACCACGGAGAGCAGAAAGCGAAAGACCTGATGACGGGCCTGCCGCAGCTCTGCCAGCAGACCGACCAGCCGGCGGCGGCGCTGATCAAAGATCTCAAGCAGCGCGGCCTGCTTGACTCGACGCTCGTGATCTGGGGCGGCGAATTCGGACGCACGCCGATGAACGAAGAACGCGGCGGCTCAAAGTTCCTCGGCCGCGACCACCACCCGCGCGCATTCAGCGTGTGGATGGCCGGCGGCGGTATCAAAGGAGGCACGAGTGTCGGCAAGACGGACGAGCTCGGTTACAATGTGGTCGAAGAAGCGGTCCACGTTCACGACCTGCACGCGACGATTCTGCACCTGATGGGTATGGACCACACGAAGCTGACGTTCAAATTCCAGGGCCGCGACTTCCGGCTCACGGACGTCTTCGGCCACGTCGTGAAAAAAGTTCTGGCGTAGCGCGTACCGCAGGCGTCCAGCCTGCTCGCGCGTTCAATCCTTCATCGCTATGCAAGAGTAAATGGCGTTCCCTTTGCATTGAGGGCGCCGCGTTGGGCAATGAGATGCCTTGCGTCGAAATGACTCTGACGGAAACGGTAAAATGCGAAACGGTGTGGCGGCGGTGTTACTGTTTGGGGCGCTTGCGGTATTTGCGCAGGAGACGGCACCGGTCTGGTGCGTGGGCGATTCCACCAAGGTGATGCCGGGTGATGCGCCGCAGAATAAGAATCTAATCTGGGATGGCGCGTCGAAAACCGTGAAGCTCGGCAGCGCCAGAAATGAGTACGTTGCGTTTCAGATCGCGGTTCGCGCGCCCGGCGATGATCTGCAAGGCGTGACCGTCGTGCCCGACGCTTTGAAGGGGCCGAACGGAGCGGAAATACCAGCCAGCCATATCGATCTGTTCCTCGAGCACTATCTGACCGTCACGATCACCTCCCGATCCAGCGCGAAGGAACTTTTTCCGTACTGCACGGCCGGCGAACACCCGACGCAGATGGTGCCGTTCGGCGCGAAAAAATTCGGGGCGCCGTTCGCGATCTGGGCTGATCGCAATCAGCCGGTGTGGGTGGACATTTACGTTCCCGAAGAGGCGGCCGCCGGCGTGTACTCCGGCACGTTTAGAGTGAAGGCAGGCGAGCGCGTTCTCAGTGAGATTAACGTCGAGCTGACGGTGTGGGATTTCACCTTGCCGCATGAGACTCATTTTCGAACGTACGTTTATACGGGGCCGGAAAACTTGCGTTGGGCGCACCGGATCAAAAACGCGGATTCGGATAAATTCAGAATGGTGGAGGACGCTTACTTTCAGATGGCGCATCAGCATCGCTTCAACTTCAACGTCAGCGGCGGGGGCGTGATCGACGAGATCGGCAAGCGCTATTTGAATTACTACACGGGCCGCGCTTTCACCGAACGCGTGGGACGCGGGGTGGGGCAGAATGTGATCAACATGCCGCCGGAAGGCGATGCGGAACAGGAGTACAAGAGTAACGCGAAGAAAGCGGTGGAGCTTTACGAGGCGAAGAGACTGCCCGGCATGCTGATCGGTTATGTGTGGGACGAGCCGAATTCGGAGGAGGACTTTGCGGCGTCTAAAAAACGCTGCGGCTGGATTCATGCCGTGGCCGGCAAGGCAATGAGAACATTTATAGCAACGCCGCACTGGGAGAAGTATGACGCAGGCGACGTCGATATTTTCAGTGAGCCGAAGATCGACGACATTGCGAAAATCATCGAGCGCGGCAGCGCTGTCTGGTCGGTGAATGCAGGTTACGCGGCGGGAGTGTATGTGGATTCGCCGGGATTCGGCGGACGCTCGATTGCATGGATGAATTGGAAGATGAATCTGGGCGGCTGGCAATTGTGGGACTGCTGCTATTGGGTGGACCGGCAGAACCGCAAGCACAAGGAAGGCAAGCGCTGGGTGCCCGACATGCCATTCAAAGAGATCAACGAAAATCCAGAGGAGTACCTTTCGGACTTGTGGCGCGATCCGTTGAATTTTGACGAGACGCGAAAAAAGGGATATCCGGCGAGAGACGCGATACGCATCAACGGCGACGGGTTGCTCTTTTATCCTGGATACGACGTGGGCGTCAGCGGGCCGGTTGCCAGCTTCGCAATGAAATCGCTGCGCCGCGGCGCTCAGGATTACGAGTACCTCTGGTTGGGAAAACAGAAAGGGAAAGAGGCCGAAATCGCGGCGATTGTTGACAGCGTCTGTCCTGCTCCAGGAAAATGGAATAACCAACCGGAGGCGTGGGATCGTGCGCGACTGAAGCTGGCGGAACTGCTTCAGGAACACGCTTTGCCAGGGAAGCCGAGCGCGCAACGGTGAGCGAACGCGGGGTGGGGACGCCCGCGCCGCGGAAGATTTGCATGTGACACATAACCTCTGAAGGCTGTATGATTCACTAACGGTTACGACAGCGGATCGGCTTCGCTTTGTCGGCGTTGGTGAGGCCTTATGCAGTCTCAATTTATTGCCACGATGGGTGCTCTGTGCCTGCTAGCCTGCGCGGTATTGCACGCCGACACGGTAGAAATTAAACCGGAGCCGGACGAGGTCGATCCAACCAAGGAAGGCTTGAAGCTGGAAGGCAAAGTCTTCCGCGAGACGGACGAATTTATTTTCTTTATGGTCAATGATGACAAGGGCACCGTCCGCATTGCCAAGAGCAAGATCAAGAATCTCGAATACGACATCAATACGCAGACAGAAAAACTGAAGCCCGACGACCACGCTGGCCGCTACAGGGTGGGTGTGTGGGCGATGGAAAAGGCGATGTATGCGGAAGCGTCGGAAATTTTTGAGAAGCTGAAAGGCCAGGAAGGCCCCGGCCCGGACATGTTGAAGTTGCTCGGCAAGGCGTACGAAAACCGGCAGCAGATGGATAAAGCGCTCGAGAATTATACAGATTATTTAAAAGCGAACCCGCAAGACGCTGAGACATCCGAGAAAGTAGCTGAACTGAATAAGGTGGTTAATCCCGACGCGGTGACTCCCGGCGCCGAGAAAACGAAGCCGAAAGTTGTCGATGGACTCGAAGGCGACGGCACGTGGGTCGCGGAGAATTGGGGCATCGCTGCGAAAGTCCAGTTTTCAGCGGAGCCCACCACGGGCAATAAGACCATCGCGGTGCAGACTGAAGGCGGTGACAAGGACAAGGTCGCAGTCAGCCGCACCGGGCAGCCGCTGGATCTGAGCGAAAGCAAAGAAATGTTTATCCGCGTTTTCCACAACGCGCCGCAGCCTATCGCGCTGGCGATTGCGTTCGTCAATTCGCAGGGTGAGTTCCACGAGACCAAGCAGATGCGCGTGCCGCCCAACAGCTGGACAAACGTGAACATCCGCGTGGATGGAAAAATTTTTAAAGCGCAGCGCAATAACTTCAAGGACTACGATCTGGAAATTGAAGGCAAGCAGAACGTCAAGCGCATCGCCTTTCTGGTTTATTCGCAGAAGGCGTTCACGATGTATCTGGATGGAATCTTTTTCAAATAGCGGCGTGCCGAATGGAGTCGGGAAAGGAATAAAGGCTAACGGATGCGCGCTGGAATTTTTGCTGACCGGAAAATTGTTTTATCCATTCTGCCGCTCTCCTTATTAATCGCCGCGCTGGGATTCTCAGTCGCACTTGCAACATCGACCGAACGTGGAGCCTCGCGGCAGAACGGTAAGCGGGCCGGCAATCGCGACATCGGGCAGGAACTGAAATTCACCCATCCGTTTCTGCAGGAATTCAGCGGCACCAATGCGCTCGAAGCCGACACGCTCTTTTATCCGCGCGGCGGCGATGTGCCGAACGATCCGGCGGGCTTTGACCTCGGTGATGCCAGCGTGACTGGCGGAACGATCACGCGATACGTCACGGCGGCGGGCGGGTATCTTCCGTACCGCTTTCTGACCAAGTCGGTGCTTGATTTGCGAAATGTGGCATCCAACGGAACGGTGTATGAGCCACCGCTGCTGCTGCCGTTTGGAAAACTGGTGACGTCGGTGCCGGTTGTGACCGGCGCGGCGCGATTCGATGTGTTCCTGACGGATTTCATTTCAACGCAGCGATCGGGACGGTTCCGGTTGAATCTCGTCGACGGGACGCGCGAAGGATTTCGTTTCGCCATCAGCCAGTTGCCGTTCGCTCAGCAGGGGCGCAGCTATTTTACGAACGTGCCTCTCATTGCGGGCACGCCTCCTTTTAAATTTGAAGTGGCCGCGAATTCGATTTTTCTTGGCGCGATGGCGCAGGCTCGCCTTGAGGATACAGGACTGACCCTGAATCCCGGTGATGGCACGCTGTTCGGGCGCCCGATCGGCGGCGCGGACATCACGTTTGTCGTGCGCGCCACGGATGCCGCCGGGTTGACCGCCAAATCACGCGATGGACTTCGTGACAGCCAGTCGTTCAAGATCAGCGTTGAGAAAGATGCACCGGTCACGACGGAGGTGGCGGCGACGCAATGCCAGTTGCGCGGACAGGTGCCGAATCCGCTGGCTTCGTTGAACAAGGACACGTTCACTTACACGGCGTATCTGGATCCGAAGGGCGAGACGGCCGCGTCGCTGGCGGGCACCCACTTTATTTTCCGGCTCAACGGCGGGACCTTCTTTGAAGGGTCCAGCCGCTTTGACGCGAAAGGAAAAATCAAGCTGGGTTTGGATGCGGACGGAAAACCTGTAGCCGGCGGCACCAAAGGCGCGGGCGCCATGGACGTTTCGTTTTCGGCGGGAACAGGGCGACTCAGTGTGAAGCTCAGAGGCGTTTCGCTGGGCGCGGCGGTGGGAGCGGGGAACGCGATTTTTCGGGATGGAACATCGCAGCCGCTGATCATCGGTGTCGAGGTCGGAAATTTCAGAACGTGCGAAGTGCTGATGTCGGAAACGCGTGTGCGCGGCGGCCGGTTCACCATGCAGTACACGCTCGGGCGGCGCGGTTTTTCACGCGGCGGAGCTTTTCAAATCCTGGAACTCGAAGGCGCTGACATCATTCCGCAGGATGACGAAATCGGCGCTAAGTGGCTGGTGCGCGTTCTGGGCGTGCCGCCGCAGGACGCCGTCTCGGCGGACGGCGGTAATGTTCCATTTGGTAAGCCCAAAGCGGCGGGCGTGGTCGGCGCGGCCACGAGCGTGGATGTGAGCATTGGCGATTACGATCAGACGGTGACGGTGGCGCTGAAGTCCGTGCGGCTGGAGTTTAAATCCGATTTTAAAACCGCTGGAATTTACCAGGTGCTGCTCGATCCGAAAAAATTCGTGCACCGCGTACAGACGAATCGAATCGGCTTGAGTGACAGCAACATTCCTCAGGCGATCAGCACAAAGCAGCCAACGCTGTTTCCCTTCGGGCTGAAGTTCACGGGGATGAAAGGTGAGACGGGCCGAGTCATGGCGCCCGACCGCGATCGATGGGTGCTTCGATGACACTGGCCAGTTTTGTTTTTTCGTTGAGCAGTCCCGCTCTGGTTGGCAATTCAAATAGGGACAGCGACGAGATTGCGCTGCTGGCGGTCTTTTCGGAGAAGGGGCTGTGCGGTCTGTCCATCGCCGATAAACGCCTGCCGGTTCCTTTCTGCCTCGGAATCGACGAGTTCAAAAAGCCGCAACGGATCGCGGACAAATTTGAAATATTGAAAGAGAAACTCCTGCTGCGCCTCAACGGCATCGAAGCGGATTCGAAGTGGAACGACTTCGACCTGGCCGATCAGCCGCCGTTTCATGTGCGCGTGTGGAAAGAGATGCACAAAATTCCATTTGGTGAAACGGCGTCGTATTCTGAAATTGCGGCGCAAGCCGGTTCTCCGATGGGCATGCGCGCGTGCGGCCAGGCTTGCGGCGCGAATCCGATTTTAATTTTGATCCCATGCCACCGCGTGGTCGCAAGCAAAGGACTTGGCGGGTTCGGGCGCGGCATGAGTGGCGGCGTCGACCTGAAGAAGAAGCTCCTGGCGATGGAAGGCGTGGATTGGAAAACGCTCTAACGCGCGCGCCATGGCAAAAGTGAAAACAGCGGAGTGTCTTTTCTGTCAGATCATTCGCGGCGACGTTCCGGCGCAGGTTGTTTTTTCCGATACGGATTCAATCGCAATCCTCGATTACCGGCCGGTCTTTCACGGACATGTGCTGCTGCTTCCGAAGGCGCATCACGCGACCTTTCCGGAATTGCCCGCAGACTTGATTCATCCGCTTTTTTTTAATGCTCAGCAGTTGGTCATGGCGGTTCAAAAAGCGATGCAGGCAGACGGGACGTTCGTCGCGATGAACAACACGGTCAGTCAGAGCGTGCCCCATCTGCACATTCATATTGTTCCGCGCAAGAAGAAAGATGGGCTGCGCGGATTTTTCTGGCCGCTAAAGAAATATGCCGATCAAAGCGATATGAGTACGGTGGCGGAACGTATTCGGCAGTGCTTATAAAACAATGAAAAAATGCACAAGTCCGACGCGGCGATCACCGAAGATTCCGTGCGCGCTGACGCGCGAGGATCAGAATTGCGGTGAGGCTTTAAGAATTTGGGCTAGAACGCTGTGCAGATCGCTCTTCACGCTGCTGTCTGTAAAGTGTATGACGCTCAGTTCGTTAATCTCAAAAAACTCCCGGCGAACGCGAGTCTGTTCGTCGTCTGAATGTTGACCGAGTGCGTCGATTTCGACGACCACTCTCGATTCGGCGCAGTAAAAATCGACGATGAACTGCCCGATGGCGTGTTGCCGCCGAAAGCGAAAACCGCCCAGCTTTTTATCGCGCAGTTGTGTCCACACCCGAGCTTCAGCGGCAGTCGGGGCCGTGCGTTTTTCGCGCGGGAGTAAGGCGAGCTTCTCCCAAAGCTCGGGGGACGCATGCCATTGATCGTTGTTCATTGGCCTGTTCTCAGAGCTATTTCAGCATGGCCTGCAACATGGCTTCGACGCTCGCGAGCGCTTCGCTGAGTTTGACGATATCGCTGCCGCCGCCTTGAGCCATATCGGGTTTGCCGCCGCCTTTGCCTCCGACTTTCGGAGCAAGCTCTTTCAGCAGATTCCCGGCGTGGCCGCCGCGCTTCACGATTTCCGGCGAGAAGCTGACGAGCAGCGCGACTTTGCCGTCTTTCGCGCCGCCGAGGACCACGGCGCCTTCTTTCAGATTTTTGCGGATGCCATCCAGCGTCGTGCGCAGTGCATTGGCATCGGCGCCTTCCACATTGGCGGCGATCAGCTTCGCGCCGCTGACGTCTTTGACGCCGGAGAGCAGGTCGCCCGCCGCCGCGTTTGCCGCCTTTTTGCGCAGGCTTTCGAGTTCGCGTTCGAGGGCGACTTTTTCTTCCTGCAGCGCGGTGAAGCGGTCGAAGACGGTTTCTTTTTTCGTCTTCAGCAGCAGCGCGAGCTTGTTCAGAAGTTCATCGTTGCGCCGCGCGTCGTGAACGGCGCCGAGGCCGGTGAGGGCTTCGATGCGGCGCACGCCAGCGGCGACCGAATTTTCCGCGATGATGCGGATGTAGCCGATCTGGCCGGTGGTGACGCAGTGCGTGCCGCCGCAGAGTTCCACGCTGGGGCCCATGGTGACGACGCGGACTTTATCGCCATACTTTTCGCCGAAGAGAGCCATCGCGCCTTTGGATTTGGCTTCGGCGATGGGCAGCACTTCAGTGTTCACCGCTTTGTTTTCTGAGACGAGCATGTTGACGCGGTCTTCGATCTCGTGCAGGAACTCGGGTTTGATCTGTTCGAAATGTGTGAAGTCGAAGCGGAGCCGCTCAGGCGAAACGAGCGAGCCGCGCTGTTCAACGTGAGTTCCCAGAACGCGGCGTAGCGCCCAATGCAGAAGATGCGTGGCCGAATGATTTTTGATGGTCGGGTTGCGATGCTGCGCGTCGACGACGGCCTCGACGGTGTCGCCGACTTTCAGCGCGCCTTCGATTTTCACGCGATGGAAGAAGATGTTCTCCTGCTTCTGCGTATCGAGGACGAGATGGTTTTTTCCGTCCGCGACGAGGAAGCCTTTGTCGCCGACCTGGCCGCCGCTTTCGGCATAGAAGGGCGTGGCGTCGAGCAGCACGATGGCTTCGCCGCTTTCACCGGTGGGACAAAGTTCATTGCGCTGAACGATGGCGAGCACTTTCGCGCCGGGCAGGCGGAGCGCGTCGAAGCCTTTGAAATCGGTGGGCTTGCCGGCGTATTGTTTTTTCAGTTCAGCGACGGGGCCGGATTCGAAAATTTCTTTGGCCATGGTCGTGCCGGCCTGGCTGCGCTTGACGGCTTCGTCCAGCTCGACGGCGAAGCCCTTTTCGTCGACAGAGAAACCGGAGCCTTCAGCGAGCTCTTTAGTCAGTTCGAGCGGGAAACCGAACGTGTCCCAGAGACGGAAAGCGTCGGGACCGGAAATCTGTTTTTTGTCTTTCTGTTTGAGTGCGTTGACGACTTCTTCGAAGACTTGACGACCGTGTTCGAGCGTGCGGCTGAAGGCGGCTTCTTCTTCCTCGATCAGGCGGACCAGCGTGGATTCGCGCGGCGTCAGTTCGGGATAGCCGACGCTCATTTGTTTGATCACCGTTTTCGCGACTTTTCCCAGGAACGCGTCGGTGATGCCGAGCTCGCGGCCGTCGAGAATGGCGCGGCGCATCAGGCGGCGCACAACATAATTGCGGCCTTCGTTTTTAGGCGCGACGCCGTCGGCGATGCAGAAGACGGCGGCGCGGGTGTGGTCGGTGATGCGGCGCATGCGGCGGCCGTCGTCAGTGGCGGATTCGTATTTTTTTCCGGCCAGTCGGCCGACCTCTTCGACG
>Ga0163155_10000344_pt1 | contig 56262 bp, 40 predicted proteins | sample OliLakLV19SP4G1_FD_148611 | JGI IMG/M metagenome (GOLD analysis project Ga0163155, IMG submission 148611) | Freshwater microbial mat bacterial communities from Lake Vanda, McMurdo Dry Valleys, Antarctica - Oligotrophic Lake LV.19.SP4.G1 | ecosystem: Environmental > Aquatic > Freshwater > Lake >... | reverse complement strand
AAACCTCATCCATCAAATTTCTAACTAAATGCAAATTTTCATCAGAAATCTGCACAAAAATACTACCACTTTCGGACAATAACTCCCTCGCCAATAACAATCTATCTCTTAAATAAGTCAAATAAGAATGAATCCCCAACTCCCAAGTATCCCGAAACGCTTTAATCATTTCTGGTTCTTGAGTCAAATCCTCATCTTTCCCATCTTTCACATCGCGCTTATTCACAAAGGGCTGAAAATTTGAACCATATTTAATCCCATAGGGCGGATCGAAATAAATCATCTGCACTTGTCCCGCCATTCCCTCTTTTTCTAATAGGGAATTCATCACTAACAGCGAGTCTCCAGCAACTAAACGATTACTCCAATTATGCTGATGCTTGTAAAACTCGATCGCCTGTCGAATGGGAGGATTTTCTTCTGGTATCTCAAACAGAGATAACTGCACACCTTCACTTTGATTCGGCTTGCGAACTGCTTCTATAATAGTGCGAGGATCGATGCGTTCGTGAACGTGCAGCGAAACAGTCGGTACTGCAAAATTAGTATGTTCTGCCTTACCCGCCCAAACTAACTGCGGATCGAGGTGCGGATCGTAGCTATAATTTTTACGATCGCCATCGGGATCGGTTTCCGGGGTAACAAGTCCCACAGGTGGGTTATTGACTCGTTGCTTGTCTTTGTGATCGTATTGGGCGATCGGTTTTTGGTCGGGTTTCTTTTGTCTCGCCATCCAACTTTACCTAGCTTCAAAACCTTGAGTTTACAATTTATTTGACGCTTTTGCCGAAGTTGTTGAGGTTTTTTTGCGATCGCACTCTACCCCCTCACCCTCTCACCCTCTCACGCGATCGCCCATAAATCACATCTAACCACACCGGCACAACAAACTTCCCCTCAGCCCAAGCTGCTACTACCTTCTCAACATCGAACTCTACCAGCTTAGCCGTGCCTTCCTGCAACTCTTTGACAAAAATTAACCGCTTTGGCTCTCGATCGCTCAAAACCCCCGGATACTGCTCCTTAAGCGTCTTCAGCACTTCCCGCGCCACCTCAAACGTAAAACCCGCCCACCCCGAAGCTGCTATCCCTTGCGGATAGGAATGTAGGTGCGCCCCCAGCAATACGGGTGCGGGTTTACCGCAGTGGTGGCCACTGAATCACCTCCGACCAAGGGGGAACCCACCTTATTTTTTTCGTGAACCTAAGCGGGAGTGAAATCCCCAAGAGGTTGACGAATCTTCTGATGTACAGTACATAAAGGCGGTACCCAGATTTGAACTGGGGGATAAAGGTTTTGCAGACCTCTGCCTTACCACTTGGCTATACCGCCGTAACTCAGGAATACCAATATAACAAATTTACCTCTCCTTGAAAAGCTTTATCCAAACAAATCTCACAATGTAAACAAATGTAACAATAATGCAGTCAAAGCGTTTTAATGTCTTGACAGCGGGCTATCTAATCGATAAGGTGATATACATACCCGGGTAGAACGACTGAAGAGTCATATGCAAGATAAACAAAAGGTTACGTTGTATCTTTCACCAGAGCTGCATCGTCAACTCAAGATTCGAGCCGCAATTGACTCAGAACCGATGTCATCGATTGCCGAACGAGCCATTATCTTCTACCTAACTCACCCAGAAGTGATAGACGAGATAGAGGCATCTTACGGGCAAACGCATCGAGTTTACAGTTGTCCGGAGTGTAAGGGTTCCGTCGTAGTCCAACAGGGAGATTTAGTTTCCCTAAACAAACAGCCAGGTGTACTTGCAGAAGAACTTTCGGTTGAAAAGGTGACAGTAACATCTGGAACCGATCAACAGGGAGAGCAAGAGTTGGTTCCCTGCTAAAGTCGCAAACTCGATCGCAGCAGGCAACTCTTTAGGAAAATTCTAGCAAGGTCTGCACCGTCTCCATTCGGTCGATAGTAGGTCGTGGCGAAATGAAAGAAGAACTCAGCGTTCTGATTCAAGCTCAATATCCTCTGATCTACCTCGTGACATCCGAGGAAGAGCGGGCAGAGCAGGCAATAGCGACAATCGCTCAAATGAAACCCCCGCGACGGGTGTTTGTGTGGACGGTGACTCACGGAATGGTCGAGTATGGCCAACCGCGCCACGTTACCCAGCACAATACCGTTTCGCCAGAAGCAGCGATTGAGTGGGTGATGAACCGACAGAAAGACCCTCAGCGAGATTCTAGTATTTTCATCTTCAAGGATCTGCATCCATTTATCGAGTCTCCAGCAACGACGCGATGGTTAAGGGATGCGATCGCCAGCTTCAAAGGCACCCAAAAAACCATCATCCTGATGTCCCCGGTGCAAACCATTCCGATCGAGCTGGAGAAGGAAGTTGTAGTTCTGGACTTCGCGCTGCCGGACATGGCAGAGCTCAATCAGGTGTTGACGCAGCATTTAGATCCCAGTCGTGCGCGTAGACTGACGACAGAAGCGCGGGAAAAACTCCTGAGAGCAGCCCTGGGGCTGACGAAGGATGAAGCAGAAAAGGTGTACCGTAAAGCACAGGTCACCAATGGCCGCCTGACCGAATCAGAAGTAGACATCATACTTTCCGAGAAAAAACAGTTAATCCGTCGCAACGGTATTCTGGAATATATTGAGGAAGACGAAACGATTGATTCGATCGGTGGTTTAGAAGAGCTAAAACGATGGCTCAAACAACGCTCCAATGCTTTTACAGAGCGAGCCAGAGAGTATGGTCTGCCTCAGCCAAAGGGGATGCTAATCCTGGGTGTACCCGGTTGCGGCAAGTCCCTGATTGCTAAGACAACTTCCCGCCTTTGGGGTCTGCCACTTTTGCGATTGGACATGGGCCGCGTGTATGACGGCTCAATGGTAGGTCGCTCAGAGGCCAATCTCAGAAATGCTTTAAAAACGGCAGAATCTATTTCCCCAGTGATCTTATTCATTGATGAGTTGGACAAAGCTTTTGCGGGTAGCACTGGCTCAGCCGACTCTGATGGAGGCACTTCTAGCCGCATATTCGGCTCCTTCCTCACATGGATGCAAGAGAAAACCTCACCAGTATTTGTGATGGCGACAGCAAACCGAGTGGAACGCCTACCTGGGGAATTTTTGAGGAAGGGTCGCTTTGATGAGATTTTCTTTGTAGATTTGCCTACTCCAGAAGAACGCCAGGAGATCTTTAAGATTCACATAGGTAAGCGACGCCGAGATGTAGCTCGCTTCGACCTAGAACAATTAGCTAAAGTCTCCGATGGTTTCTCTGGAGCAGAAATTGAGCAGGGATTAATTGCTTCGATGTACGAAGCCTTTGCTCAAGAACGAGAATTCACGCAGCTTGATATTATTGCCGCAATTAAAGCGACACAGCCGCTGTCTAGAACAATGACAGAACAGGTAACGGCCCTGCGAGATTGGGCCAGACAGCGTGCTAGACCAGCTGCATCCTCCGTCGCCGAATATCAGCGAATGGAGTTTTAAAAGCTTTCTCCTGCTCCCAACAGGAGGAAAGGCTAGCAAAAGCTAGCGGGTTAAGAGAATGCCGCGATCGCTCTCATACGCGGCTAGATCGTCACAAAAACGTTGTCGTTTGTTTGTAACTTCTCTAGGAGGAAATCCGAATGTCTCACTTTAGCACACTGCGTACCAAAATCACTGAATCCGAAATCCTCAAGGCTTCTCTGCGCGACCTGGGCATCAGCGTCAAGAGCAATGCCGATGTGCGTGGATACAACGGCCAACGAGTTCGGGCTGACTTGGTTGCAGTTCTGGAAGGCGAATACGATTTGGGCTGGTCTCGCAATAGCGATGGGTCTTTCGACCTGATTGCTGACCTGTGGGGTGTCGCTAAGAAGCACAACCAGACCGATCTGATCAATTCCATCAATCAGAAGTACGCTGTTAACAAGACTCTGGCTGAAGTGAAGCAGCGCGGTCTCCAAAACGCCAATGTCAAGTTGGTATTGCAAAAATAATTGCTCTGTTGCGTTCCCAAGCTCACGGGTTAACCGACAGGAGGTTAGCCCGTTTCTATTCCACTTCCTTTCTACTAAGCCCCTTTACCGAAAAGGGGAACTAATGAACCAAAAATCTTCTACCCTTGTAAACGCAAAAAAAGGCCAGCTTTTCTAGCTGGCCTTTCTCATTTCATTATGCTAAGGCGGCAACAGCTTGAGGCCAGCGTTCCATTGCTTTACCGATCGGAGCCATTTCTTGCATCAAACGATCGAATCTTTCGGGAGTGAGAGATTGAGGGCCATCAGACAACGCTTTGGCTGGGTTGGGATGAACTTCAATCATCAAGGAATCTGCACCAGCTGCGATCGAAGCCATTGCCATTGCAGGGACGTATTCGGCGCGACCGGTGCCGTGGCTGGGGTCGATCATAATAGGCAAGTGGGAGAGACTCCGCAAGACGGGTACTGCCGATAAATCGAGCGTATTGCGTGCGTACTGGCGATCGAACGTGCGAATGCCTCGTTCGCACAAAATCACATTCTGGTTGCCAGCAGCGAGAATATACTCAGCCGCCATCAACCAATCTTCGATCGTCGCCGCCATCCCCCGCTTCAGAAGAACCGGCTTTTCCTGCGCCCCCACTTTTTTAAGCAGAGAGAAATTCTGCATATTGCGGGCTCCAATTTGGATTACGTCTGCATACTCTCCCAGTACTTCCAAATCTGCGGCATCCATCAATTCTGTAATAATCCCCAAACCTGTCGCTTCACGGGCCGCTGCTAGCAATTCCAACGCACTCTCACCGTGACCTTGGAAGGCGTATGGAGAAGTACGAGGCTTATACGCACCGCCACGCAGGAACTGCGCCCCAGCTGCCTTTACCCGCCGCGCTGTTTCCACAATCATCTCCTCATTCTCAACGGAACAAGGCCCAGCAACGACTACCAGGGGATGGTGCAAACCAATGGAAACAGGCCCGTTGGGAGTAGGAACTACTACTTCCGAAGCTTCGCCGTGGCGGTACTCCAGGCTAGCTCGTTTAAACGGCTGTTCCACCCGCAGAACTTGCTCGATCCAGGGGCTAATTTCCTGCATTTGCAGCGGGTCTAAGTGAGCCGTATCGCCGACTACACCAATCACCACTTTATGCTTACCAACAATTTTTTCTGGCGTCAGTCCCCAGGTGGAGAGTTCTTCGGTAAGACGGGTAATCTCGACTTCTGGGGAGCCGATTTTCATGACCACGATCATATTGAAAATCCTTTGTTAAGTTCTTTGCGTGCAGAATGGCTAAAAGCTAACCTATAGGTTCTCATATCAGCCTGGATGGAGCCAACGTGCGTCTTGCACTTTTGGCATAGGCAATATGCCTAGCGTCATTGTGGCACCAGGAATATTAATTTTTTTGCTTACTCGATCGCCAAGCTGCCGTCATCCGCCCCCAGTTGGTGGTAAATTGTTCCCACCCTAATTTGCTCCCTGATGTTTCTTCATCCCAGGATGCAGAGAGGACGCCATAGGTCAATCCTAAAGCACCCAGACCGAAAAAGCCGATGCTAACCAAGACAACTACCGGGTTGGGAAGGTTGAACCAGGCATGACTTACCACAACGTAGCTGATAATAAACGTGGCAATCCCCAAAAAAGTGGGAATACCAGAGAAAAGTGCCATCCGCGAGATCATGCGCTGGCTGACTGCTTCTGGAATGGCCATTGCTTTTTGGGAAACCGATCGCGGTTTATTATCCTTTTTATCCGCAACGGACGTTACGGGTTGGTTTTTAGCTGGCTTTTTGGCATTTTTCTTCGGTTCAAAGGGTAAGCGTTCCTTAGTTTGGGAAGACTCCTTTGGAGTGTCGTCAGCTTTGCTTTTGGGTTGAGGTTCGGAAGCCATAACCTTTAACCGCGAATGCCAAGGCGACCGATTAACCCTTGATAGCGCTCTGGATTTTCCTTGGAAATAAAGGACAGCAGGCGCTTGCGTTGACCAATCAGCTTCAACAAACCCCGCCGGGAAGCGTGGTCTTTGTGATTGGCTTTGAGGTGTTCGCTCAGGCGGTTAATGCGTTCCGTCAGTACGGCAATTTGCACATCTGCCGAACCAGTATCTGTCTCATGGATTTGATACTGGTCAATGATCTCGTGCTTTCGCTCTTGCGTAAGGGTCATAGTTTCAGTGTGTGTACGTTAATTCAGCAGCTTTTTATCATACCATAGCCGACTCGGAGTATGTGTTGGGGTCGATCGCATCTACCAATTCAATCGGTTCCCCAGACCAAACTTTCAGAGTTGTGAGACTTTATAGCAAAGTGCAAGGTCAGCCGTAAAAACACAGTCGCTTCCTTCCGGGGAATAGCTCTATACTGTCCTAACATAAATGACTGTGGCTGTAATACAAAAAGTCCCTAAACTCTAACTTTAGGGACTTTTACGCTGAACAAATATTAATAAGTAACTCGAATCAGTTGCTCTTAAGCGGCTTTCTGAGCGGTTTTCTCAAGGATAGGTTTTCGTGTTTTTAGATTAAACCGATATCCATGTGGAAGAATATGCAGCTTGGCTCCACAAATTGCCAAAGCCTCATCCTTCAAGAGTTCGTCCACATTGATATGGATAATCTCTGCTACATCGACAACGGTGACAGCGCCCTCACCCACCACTTGAAACTCGTCGCCCTGCACTACAACAGCTGTATCTTCATCAATACCGAATCCCAAAACGGCTGGCTGCTGTGCCAATGCTGAAAGTAAGCGTCCCAAACGTCCGCGCTGTGAGAAATGCTGATCGATTACTATCCCCGGCAGGTAGCCCATACCCGGCCCCATTTCCACAGCGTCAACGCGCTAGTATTTGATTTCGCCCTCACCGGGCATTTGTCGCCTCGGCCCATCGAGGAATATATCTCGGCTATTAGCGATCGCTATCCGCACCTGCGCGATGAAACATCCGAATCCTATGCCCATCTATTTGCCCGAACAGTATCGGAAGTGGGAAAACTCGACATGGGTTTGCACCTCAACCGCTTGAATTTGAAACAACATCCCAATTATTTCACAATAGCCGCTCAATCAGTTCATTTCCGTACCAGCCGAGCCGTAGTTTATTGCGTTTGGGACTGGTTTGAAGCTATTACTCAAGACGAAGATTTTGAATTAGACGATCGCATCAGCAGGCTTCAGGACACATTCCGATACAGCGTTTATGGTGGCCCGACAGTCTACGCCTTATTACGCACAGCCCAAGAGAAAAAAATTCCCGCCTTTTATTTGTGGGACGAAGGGTTAATGCAGTACGGATATGGGAAAAAACTAATTCGCGGCGTAGCAACAACATTTGATTGCGATAGCCATTTAGATTCCGATTTTACCACCCGCAAAGATGACTGCAAAGCTTTCTTGAGTACGCTGGGCTTCCCTGTACCAAAGGGTGCTGTTGTTGTCTCCCTTACGGAAGCCAAAGCGGTAGCAGAAAGAATTGGCTACCCGGTGGCAGTTAAACCTGTAGCGGGTCACAAAGGCATTGGCGTGACAGCTGATGTACAAAACCCGCAAGAATTAGAATTTGCCTTTAGCAGGGCACTCAAAGGGATTCCAGAAGAACAATCGATCGCAATAATCGTTGAGAAAAGCATCAAGGGCGCAGATTTCCGCCTGTTATGCGTCAACGGCAGATTTGTTGCCGCTACCGAACGCCGTCCAGCATCAGTTACTGGTGACGGTTATTCAACCATTGCTGAATTAATCAAGCGGGAAAATCGCAAACCCGCACGTTTGGACACACCAACCTCTGCCATGAGTAAGATTCAGTCCGACGACGCAATGGAAATGTTCTTATCCGAACAAAGCTTATCATTGAACAGCGTAATTGAAACAGGACGCATCGTTTATCTTCGCAAAGTTGCCAATCTCTCAGCGGGAGGTTTGAGCATAGATGCAACGCCCACTGTTCACCCAGACAATATCATTTTGGCGCAAGACATTGCACAGCATTTTCGACTCACTTGCCTGGGTATCGACGCGATTTCTCCAACTCTCTCTCAATCTTGGAAATCCGGCAACTTTGGCATTCTCGAAATAAATGCCGCACCGGGCATTTTTATGCACCTTAACCCCGCTGTTGGTGAAAGCGTTGATGTGCCGTCGCATATTCTGGAAACCTTCTTTAAGTCTGGGGCAGATGCGAGAATACCAACGATCGCCTTCAACCGAATTTCAGTTCAGGAACTTCAGGAAACTATTGACCATATTCTTTTGAAACACCCCGATTGGACTATAGGTGCTGTTTGTCGTCAAGCAGTTTGCGTCAACCGTTCGGAGAAGATTTTGAATAAGGATTACAACACCAATGTCCAAAATTTGTTACGCAATCCCAAGCTCGATTTGCTAATTGCCGAGTATCCAGAAGATGTGCTGGAGAAAGATGGAATGTTTTACCAAGGCAGCAACATTGTAGTCCTGGATAATCCGACCGAAACCGAAATGATGCTGACGCGGGATCTCCTCGAAGATTCAACCGTAGTTGTTAAGGAAGGAAATAACATCTCAATCCGGCATAAGGGTTTGATAGAACAGTATACCCTTGGAGAAAACGAACCATTTACGCGGGTTTATCTGAAAGAAATCGGAACGATACTGTAATACCAAATTCGGGTTTCTTACCCGTTTAATTTTTGGCCTAAACATTGTAGAGACGTTTCATGAAACGTCTCTACAGTCATTTCTTTGTAGGTTGGGTTGAGCGCGAGCGAAACCCAACGCATTTGTTGGGTTTCGTACCTCAACCCACCTACTCTAATGCCAAAAACCCGGTTTCTTTAAGAAACCGGGTTTTTCCAAATTATTGCCAGACAAATACCTTTGCTTCGTACTCCGCCAGGTCAATCATTATTTGACCGCTGCCAGCTTCCACATCGTAATCGTAAGTCCATTCGTGCCATGTGCCATCCGAAGGGAAGTTTGGAACGGTGTAACCAGCTAAATAGTTGTCTGAAAAATTAGCGACGACGACAACGCGAGAACCTTCATCATTCCAGCGGGTGTATGCTAATACCTTGGCCTCTTCATTTTCATGGAAAAAATCAATATTCTCAGTGTAAAGAGCGTGATTGTTTTTACGCAGGTTAATCAAGCCTTTGTAGTATTCAAAGAAACCGCGATTTAGGTCATTGCTTAGCAGCGCCCACTCAATTTTTGTTGGCTCGATTGTTTTAGGTTTGTACTCGCCAAACTCTTGTCCCATCCAAAGCATTGGCACACCGACAGATGTCATCAATATGGCCGCTCCCAACTTGGCACGTTTAAAAGCTTCGCCATCAAAAATGGTGCGATTTGCCAATTCCACCATGACGCGATTTTGGTCGTGGTTGGTCAGGTAATTGATTACATTAGTAGCACCCATGAAGCCTTGTCGCTTGCAGTCGATCGCATCTTTGAGGCGCTCTAAATCAAACGTATCCCCGCAGATATGTTCGATCAGACAGAAACGGTAACTGTCGTGCCAGCAACCATCCATCGGCCCGTCGAAATTGGTGATACTGGTAGTTTCCGGGATGTGTTCGGCAATACTGTAAAACGGCTTCGGCCCAGCCGTATTTTTGGCTTCTTCCACAATCCAGTGCATGAAGTCGTAGTTGGCAATTTGCCGCGCTGCGTCGAAGCGAATGCCGTCAATGTGATATTCCCGAACCCAGAAACGCACCGTTTCGCCGATAAATTTCCACGCAGGTTTTACTTCTAGCTTTTCGTCGTAATGTTCGTAATTAAACTCTGGCCCCCAGTTATTATCAGGGTCGCGGGGAGAGTGGTAATACCAATAATCGTGGTCAATTTGGGTAAGAGGACAAGATGCTTCCGAATGATTATAAATCCCGTCCATGATGATGCGAATTCCACGAGCATGGCACTCATCAATCAAATGCTTTAATTCGTCCGTTGTGCCGTAACTTGTTTCGGTGGCAAAGAAATAACGCGGGTTATAACCCCAACTATAATCGCCCGGATATTCTTTGACAGGCATCAATTCAATGGCGTTGATACCAAGTTCGCAGAGATAATCTAACTTTTCTACAACGTGCTTGTATTGACCGCGAACGTAGCGATCGGGTTCGCCGCCGGAGAAGTCGGCAACGTGAAGTTCGTAGATAACTAATTCGCGATCGGCAGGTAGCGGCTTGTCGTCGTGTTGCCAAATATATGTATCGACAACTCGTTTGCCGTCTTTAATTGTTACGGTACCGACTCCTTTGCTCTCATCAACATTTGTTGCATAAGGATCGATGATGTCTACCCATTCATCTGGTTCTTTAAACCAACTTTTAGATTGAATGCGGATTTTATATTCATAAATTCCATCTTCTAATTCTACTTGGGTGCGGAAATAACCATCCTCACCTTTTTCCATCGGTATTTCTTTCCAATCAGAAAAAGTCCCGATTAAAGCGGCTCCTTCGTTATAGGGTGCAAATAAATTAAATTCAATCAGACTAGCCTTATGAGTTTTTGTGCTTGTCTTATGAGTTTTTTGGTCAGAATCAGTTTTTGTGCTTGTCTTATCTGTTTTTTGAGAAGAATCAGTTTTTGTGCTTGCCATATAATTTTTTGGTTAGGAAAAGCCGACGCTTGTATTTTGCCGCTCTTAACTCTGCTGTAGTATCGTTCTAGAGAAATAAATCTGTTTATATTGCTCTAAGTCTTAGGGAATAAACCCTATTGATTTCACGAGTCGTATTCCTTTGGATAGACTACTTAAATTAACGGCTCAACCAAGCGATCGCAGATCGAATCCAATCTTCTGCCTCTTTACTTTTAGCCACCAACCCATCTTGACTGACTGCGTTGAGGGCCTGCACTACCTCGCTGCTGGTATACCCCAAGGCTAGTAGCGTCATTTCCACATCTTCGATAATGGCAGGATTTGGGCCACTTGAGGTGGAACCGGCTACGCCAGCTAAGTGTCGCCATTGTGCCAGCTTGGTTTTTAGTTCCAGCGCAATGCGTTCGGCTGTTTTGTTACCGACACCGCGAGTTTTGGCTAAGGCGCGGATATTGCCAGTAACGATCGCCTGCACCAAGTCTTGCAATCCCAGGGTATCTAAAAGTGCGATCGCCAAAGCCGCACCAATTCCACTCACACTTACCAGCTGGCGAAACAAATCTCGCTCGGCGGCTGAGGCAAAACCATACAAACTTATCTGATCTTCCCGCACTTGCAAGTGAGTGAAAACTTGGGCGGTTTCTCCCACTGGGGACAAATTCTGGGCCAAACGCGGCGGGATTTGGAGTTCGTAGCCAATCTGGTTAACTTCCAGAATTAGAGTAACGCGATCGCTACTACTTTTCTGAAAACCTACTACCGTTCCTTTTAGATAACTAATCATATAGCGTTTTCAAATGAGTCGTGAACACATATTTAATACTGAATGTTGGGTGACGACGCGGTCAAAGACGTATCTGTGAGCATTATTAAGTTAATTACCGCGTCTAACCCAACCTACCATTGTTTACATCTCAAATGGAAACACTATAGCAAAAAGCCGAAATGGTACAAACCTTCCAAAATCCCACCAGCACAACCAGCCTTTGCCAAATACCGATAATCGGCCTGATTGGCTGACAGCCACTGGAGGAGTTCAGGCTGAGCATTTCCTACAATAATCCCTTTTGGTTCCCCCACACTAAATAAAGCAATATCGTTTCCAGAATCACCGCAAACAACTGTCTGCGTTGCGTCTATTTCCCAGTGCTGGCGCAGAAACTCTACCGCCAAACCTTTATTGCTTTGGCTGGGCAAAATATCTAAATCTTTGCCGCCACTGTAGATTAACTGAGCGTATATTCCCTGTTCTTTAAGCAGAGATTCTAAGTGCGGGATAACTTCTTCGGCTGCTTGTTCTGTCAAAAAATAACTAACTTTGAAAGGTCGCTGTTCGGATGCTGGTTGAGGTAAAAGATCCACAAAATTAGTACCTGTAGCTACCACCACGTCGCGGTTCCACCCTGAAGAAAGTTGTTTTTCCCAAGCTGGATCTGGGTCACTTTCACTTGCGTTGTAATAAATTTCGGTTCCCACCGCCGCAATCAGAGCATCTGGCACCAACAATTCTTTTTGAGTTAAAAGTTCTCGATAGAGAATGATAGAACGACCTGTGGCATAAACGATTTTTGTTCCATGTTCTTGGCGATGCTGGCTCAACTGCTGGTTGAGTTCTGCCAGAGATCGATCGTCGCCCACAAGGGTATTATCTAGATCTGTCACAAACAAAAATTTTGCCATAGCAACATTATACTGAAATGCTTTGTGAATTAAAAATAAACCTTACGCCTGTTCAAGGTGTAGTTAAGAGTTTTGAAGAGCAGGAAATTTTTCATTCAAAACTCTTATCTCATAATCAATGAAATCCTTGAATTAGCTGTGTAAGTTCTAAATATCCAAATCGAAGCAGAAAAACAGAAGGGTTTTCTGCTTTTTTTAATTCCTTATTCAAGTTCTGGTTTGTTGAATGGTTCTGATTGCTTCCTGTGTAGATTGAAGAGCTTGTGTATTTCCTTGTTCTCGAAAAAGATCGGCGGCTTTTTGGAAATCCCTAAGCGCTGCTTGGGTATTTTTGAGGCTGTAGTAAGTAACACCGCGATTGAAGAAAGCTTCAGCAAAGTCGGGCCTGATCTGGATAGCGCGAGCGTAATCCTGAAGCGCTTCTTGATTTTTTTGCAGTTTGTTGTAGGCAATACCTCGGTTGTAGTAAGCTTTATCATCATTTGGGTCAAGGCGTACTGCCTGGTTGTAATCCTCTATTGCTGCCTGATGTTGTTTAAGGTCATCGCGAGCGTTACCCCGATTGATATACGCTTTGGCATTATTAGGATCGAGCCGAATTGCTTCGGTGCTGTCATCGATCGCACCTTGGAAATCCTTTAAGAAATAGCGAGCATAACCCCGGTTAACGTAGGCTTGTGTGAGTTCGGGATTGAGCTTTATAGCCGCATTGTAATCCTCGATCGCACCTTTATAGTCGCCTTGCTTAGCCTTTTCTATACCCCGGTTGTACAAGTCCACAGCACTCATTTCTGTTCCGGGATTGGTTCCTGGGGTTGACTCTGTGCTGGGAGTTGGCGTAGTAGTGGGAGTAGTTGGCGGGGTTGACTCTGTGTTGTTTGGTTGTGACTCACCACCGGCTGGGGTTGTTGGTTGAGCCTGGTTTGGTGTTGATTCTGTATCGGCTGGAGTAGACTGTGTACTGGGGGCTGGTGTTCTTGACCCATCTTGGGTTGGCTTGGGCCGATCGTTAGTTGGCGTTGACTCGTTGCTGCGAGTTGGCTTTGACTGACCCTCGGTTGGCGTTGGTGACTGGGACTGGCTTGGCTTTGACTGAGCCTGAAGAACAGGTGCGATGCTACCCAGTGTAGTGGCGATGCCTAAAATTGCGATCGTTCGGTGAATACGGTTCATGACTTTAGTTCATTGACTTGATGCCAGTATAAATCCAGGTGTGAAAAAAAGAGCTTCTTGTAGCCTAATAGGATATCAGAATTTGGTAGCTATTATTCGACTTCGATCGGCTTCTTAAGATGGATGCGTAACTATCTTGTCTTTTTTGCTAGCATCTCTCAATCGCAAGGACAATCTAAGCAATGCCCAATACTGTTGACTCAGCTGCTACAAGCCTCTGCCAAATTACTCTCATATCCTGTCGAAGTAGATGACTTTTTTAGTGCCATCAGACAAAATACATATTGGGCGTAATGCCGAGCTAGACGAACTAAATCTGCTTGTTGTTCCTGATGCCAATCACCCATACTATTTTTGAGTGAGTTATACGGAATCAGCCTGACGACTAAAGTCGCGGCTACACATACAAAGTCTGCCTACGCAGACTTCTAGAAAAGACAAAGCCTGAATGAAATTTTCAAATCGTACCAAATGGCTATCTTGGTTACCTCAGCTAAATCCTCAAGTCTGGATTCTAGCTATGGGGAGATTTCTTTCCGATCTTGGCAGTGGTTTCACTCTTTTTTACGCCCCCATCTTTTTTGTTAATCAAGTACATTTATCAGCAACTCAGGTGGGTATTGGTTTGGGTAGCGCTTCTATTTCTGGAGTGCTGGGGCGTATACTTGGCGGTTCGTTTGCGGACTCTCGGTTTTGGGGCCGGCGGCGTACTATGTTATTATCCGCAGCTGTATCTGCGATCGCATCTTTAGTATTAGCGGTAACCAGTGATTTTTCCAGCTTTACTGCGGGTAACTTGTTGATGGGCTTCGGTATGGGTTTGTATTGGCCAGCTACGGAAGCCCTAGTAGCAGATTTAACAGCGCCCGAACATCGTCAAGAAACTTATGCGATCGTGCGATTTGCAGATAATCTCGGTTTGGGAGTAGGGATTATTCTGGGTGGAATATTAATTGGCACAACCGGCGCTTATCGCTCTCTGTTTATAATTGATGCGATTTCTTTTGTTGTATTTTTTGGAGTAATTTATTTTGCGATTGCAGAAACTTATCGACCACCCGAAGAAATAAAAAATAAAAAAGTAAAAGAAAAAAACAAAGCATTTTTTCTTTTGCCTATTTCATGGACTACAGCACTAAGCGATCGCCGTCTCCTAGTCTTTATCGCCGTCAATATTATCTTCACAACTTACATTTCCCAGCTACACAGCACCCTTCCTTTGTACTTGAGCAAGTTTGTGCAACTGGGAAACTCAAAAGTAGGATTTTCCACCACAACTATCAGCGCTTTATTTACCTGGCACATGATTATAGCGATTGTTACGTTGATACCAATTGCCCGCTTCTTAAAACGGTTTAGCCATCCGCAGAGTTTAACAGTTTCAGCCATACTGTGGGCAGTAGGATTTAGTTTCATCTGGGCTACTGCGATCGCCCCCGTCGGCCAACTATACTGGACTATATTGGCAATGGGAATATTGGCGATCGCAACCGTCTCTTACACACCGTCGGCATCTTCCCTCGTCGCCGACATTGCACCAGCATCCCTGCGCGGCGTCTACCTTTCCATCAACTCCCTCTGTTGGGCAGTTGGATACGCTGTTGGGCCTCCCTTGGGTGGTTGGGCAATCGATCGACCTCCCACAATAGCAAGCAGCTTTTGGCTGGCTTTAGCGTTGAGTGTAGTCATAGTTGTGGCGATTTTGCAATATCTAGACAGAATTTTAACCTCACAATAAATCTAGATCTTCATCTGCGTTTATCTGCGTTCATCCGTCTTCATCTGCGGTAAAAAAAATCCACGCAACCAACAAATATCTTTAAAATCGAAGCGATCGCATCTTCTCATACCTACAACATTGCATCCGCCTTTAGGATGATTTTGCTAAGGTTATAATTGACTAAGATAATTTATCTAGTGCTGGTAATGGGTAAGTTGTTGCGCTTTAGCGCTAAAGCGCAACAACGTACCTAATAACTATCATATAACATTACTGAATCGGTGTTTTACCATAGCAATATCTTGGTAGCCAAATAAATAAAACCGACTTTCTAATTGAGCGATCGCGAATCGAAGATTGTGTTTGGATTTGTGTTATCCTAATATAGGTCGATGACCTTCATCAAGGAGAATTCTGTGACAGAGCAAACGAGCGCTAGCCAATTATTTCGAGCCGCTTACGAAAACCGTTACACATGGGACACCAACTTTCCCGGCTACAGCGCCGATATTGAACTCAAGCAAGGCGATGAAGTTTACAGCGGCAAAGTTCGCATTAACAGCGACCTCACCGTAGAAGTCACGGGTATAGAAAACGAAGAAGTGCAACAGAGCATTTATACCCAAATGCGCGATGTCGTCACCCATCGCAAACGAGGCTCTTTCGAGCAGTCTCATGGGAAGAACCAGTTTAGCCTGGGTGAAACAGACGCCACAGATGCGATCGAAATTCTCGTCAAAGGCGACGCGATGGGGTCGAACTACAAGATCAGAGGCACAGAAATTTGCCAGGTAAGCCGAGTAATGGGCCGTGTAGCGTTCACGATCGACACCCACGAAAGTCTAAACACCTCTGAAGGCTACCTTTCCAGCCGTTACGATGCCATCTTTCGCAATCCTCAGACCAATGAAGTTACTAAACAACTAGAATTTGAGGACACCTACGAAAAAATTGGCAACTACTACATCATGACCCATCAGGTAGTGCGATCGCAGGAGCAAGGTCAACCGACGACAACCGAATTTAACTACTCAAACGTAAAGCTGCTCGAACCAGCAGTTGTTTAGTTTAAACCTAAAAACGTTAACTGCGTAGCTCAACGGTTTCCCAGGTCAGCAATCTCTGTGAAAGCTTTTCTCGCTGAGTGGTCTAGAATCAACGATAGCGGCTACTTAACAAAATATTCTCCAAGCGAACGAGGTTTCTAACTATGGAACTTACAACTATTAACGTCGAACAAGTTTTGGATGAAATGCGCCCTTACTTGATTTCCGATGGCGGCAATGTCGAACTGGTCGAATTAGACGGCCCCGTCGTCAAACTGCGGCTACAGGGTGCCTGCGGTTCTTGCCCCAGCTCGACAATGACCCTGAGAATGGGAATTGAGCGCCGCCTGCGCGAAGCAATCCCAGAAATTGCCGAAGTCGAGCAGGTCATGTAAAGTCAAAAGGCAAAAGGCAAAAGTATTTTCCCTCATGTTTCTTTTGCCTTTTGACTTTTGACTTTTTACTTTTTACTTATCCTATGTCTCATCCCCTATACGTCGCCTTCATTTGGCACCAGCATCAACCGTTGTACAAAAGTCGGAGTAGAGATTTTCTAGCCGATCCGACGGCGTTGGTGCCTAATATGGGCCAATACCATCTGCCTTGGGTGCGGCTGCATGGTACTAAAGATTACTTAGATTTAGTACTGCTGCTGGAACGCTATCCCAAGCTGCATCAAACAGTAAATTTAGTTCCGTCTCTGATTCTGCAACTGGAAGATTATATCGCTGGCAAGGCGATGGACCCTTACCTAGCAGTAGCGTTGACGCCGACAGAACAGCTAAGCCAAGAACAGCAGATATTTATCATTGAGCATTTTTTTGATGCCAACCACCATACTCTAATCGACCCCAATCCCCGTTATGCCGAACTTTACACCCAACGGCAAGAACAAGGAAGGTCGTGGTGCAGAGAAAATTGGCAGGCCAGAGATTACAGCGATTTGTTAGCTTGGCATAACTTAGCTTGGTTCGATCCGCTGTTTTGGGATGACCCAGAAATTGCCAATTGGCTGGAACGGGGGAAAGATTTTAGTTTAAGCGATCGCCAGCGGATTTACTCCAAGCAGCGAGAAATCCTCAGCCGAATCGTTCCCCAGCACCGCAAAATGCAGGAGAACGGGCAGTTGGAAGTGACCACAACACCCTACACCCACCCCATCTTGCCCCTGCTAGCCAATACTGATGTGGGAAGGGTAGCAGTGCCCAACATGAATCTGCCCCGCCATCGATTCCAGTGGGAAGAAGATATCCCCAGGCACTTACAAAAAGCCTGGGATTTTTATGCAGAACGCTTTGGATGCGAGGTTCGTGGCTTGTGGCCCTCGGAAGAGGCAGTCAGTCCCCAGATTTTGCCCTACGTAGCCAAGCAAGGATTTAAGTGGCTAGTTTCTGATGAAGCTGTGCTGGGCAATACCATCAACCACTTTTTCCACCGCGATGGTTCTGGTAATGTTGGCGAACCGGAGTTACTGTACCGTCCCTATCGCTTGGAAACGCCCGCAGGTGAATTGGCGATCGTATTTCGCGATCACCGCTTGTCGGATTTGATTGGTTTTACTTATGGGTCGATGGAACCGAAGAAGGCAGCATCTGATATGGTGGGCCATTTGGAAGCGATCGCCCGTTCCCTCAAACACCGTCAATCTGGTGGCGAAACAGCTTTGCAAGAACCTTGGCTAGTTACAATTGCCCTCGATGGCGAAAACTGCTGGGAACACTACCAACTCGATGGCAAGCCCTTCCTGGAAGCTCTTTATCAGACTTTCAGCGACCATTCAGAAATAAAACTCGTAACCGTCTCGGAATTTATCGACAAATTCCCTGCAACAGCAACCCTGAACGCCGAGCAATTGCACACAGGTTCCTGGGTTGATGGCAGTCTTACTACTTGGATAGGCGACCCAGCCAAAAATCGCGCCTGGGATCTGCTTACAGAAGCACGGCAAGTTCTGGCAGACCGCCCAGAAGCAACAGAAGAGAACAATCCAGAAGTCTGGGAAGCTTTATATGCCGCCGAAGGTTCGGATTGGTTCTGGTGGTTTGGCGAAGGTCACTCCTCTAACCAAGATGCCATCTTCGATCAACTGTTCCGCGAACATTTGGCGGGTATCTATCAGGCGTTGAATTTACCAGTTCCAGACAATGTACGCCGACCAGTGGAAGTCCATGAAGCGCGGGGCAATCGCAGACCCGAAAGCTTTATTCATCCGATTATAGATGGAGTGGGTGATGAGCAAGACTGGGATAAAGCCGGTCTGATCGAAATTGGTGGATCTAGGGGTACAATGCACCGCAGCAGTGCCATCCAACGCATCTGGTATGGGGTAGATCACCTCAATTTCTATTTGCGATTGGATTTTCAAACCGGAGTTCTGCCGGGGAAAGGTTGTCCGCCGGAGTTAAATTTGCTCTGGTTTTACCCTGACCGAACAATGTCAAACAGTCCAATTCCCCTAATAAATCTACCAGAAGAACCACCCTTAAATTATCTGTTCCACCACCATCTGGGAATTAATTTACTCACCAATACACTTAGGTTTCAGGAAGCAGGCGAGAATCACCAATGGCATTCTCTTCCTACTCGCGCTCAAGTGGGGCTTCAGAGTTGTTTGGAGGTGGCGATACCTTGGGCAGATTTGCACGTTGAGCCAGATTATCCGATCAGGCTGATCTTAGTTCTTTCGGAGGGCGAGCGTTTTTCTAGTTATATGCCAGAAAATGCGCTGATTCCGATCGAAGTGCCGTAGGAAGCGATCCAATACTGTTGGGTTAACAGGAATTGCTTTGTTGGGTTTCGAGATCTCGAAACCCAACAAAGCTAAACCCAGCGTTGGGTTTCGTTACCTCAACCCAACCTACGAAATTTCTACTGCTCAACCCAACAAAGCAAAACTCAGCGTTGGGTTTCGTTACCTTAACCCAACCTACGAAATTTCTAAATTGTACTTCGGGACGGGCAGGATGCCCGTCCCACAAGAATCTTATCAAAGTTGACTGTAAAATTAGATGCACAGCTTATGACATCCTCCAACGCTCATTTTTCTTGGCAATAGACCTCTTGCAAAAGGAAAATATATCCATCTTTTCAACTGTGTTTATCTGTGGTTAAAAATTATCCGAAATTTCGGATTTTTGCAAGAAGTCTAATAGACCTTTGGCAAGGTCGTAGCAAAAACAGTTGCGATCGGCTTTACCAAAGTTACCAAAAATCCTGGCTATGATAGTAGCTTCTCTGGTACAACTACATAAAAGACTTTTTTACCTACCAAAACCCTATGTCAGAAGTGCCTCTTGCAGTTCGTTTAACCACTGCTACTCTGCCGCCTAACGAAGTAGAACGGCTAGAGGCACTGCGTCGATACAATATTCTCGATACTCCACCTGAAGAAAGCTTCGATCGCATCACTACTCTAGCAGCGCGTCTGTTTGACGTACCGATCGCTCTAGTTTCCTTAATTGACCAATTTCGCGCCTGGTTTAAATCCGGCTACGGTTTTGAGGGCCGCGAAATCAGCCGCGAGGACACAATTTGTAGCTTCGCTGTCTTGGCTAATGATGTTTTCGTAGTTCCAGATACCAGAAAAGATCCTCGTTTCGCCTGCATCCCTGCGGCGCTGACGGAACCGGGCATTCGCTTTTATGCGGGAGGGCCTCTAATTACCCAGGATGGCTTTAATCTTGGGACTCTCTGTATTCTGGACACCAAGCCGCACGACGATTTTAGTGCCGAACAGCGCTCCACTCTGGCTGACTTAGCGGCGATGGTGGTTGACCAATTAGAACTACGCCTAGCTTCTCGCCAAATTATCCAGTTCAATGCTGCCCTCCATGAGGTAACTGAGGGAGTCTCAGCAGCGATAGGAAAGACGTTTTTCTCCTCGCTGGTACAACACCTGACTAAAGCTTTGGGTGTTGATAGCGCCTTCATTGGTCAGCTAGTTGATAACGACAGCGAAACCGTCACAACTATTGCCCTCTGCGTGGAGGGGCAGATAGTAGATAACATTGATTATTCGCTTGGCGATACACCTTGTAGTGATGTGATCGAGCAGCGTAAGATATGTTGCTATCCCCGTGAAGTTAAATCCCAATTTCCACAAGCTAACCTGCTTAGAGAAATGTCTATTGAGAGCTACATTGCTGTGCCGTTGTTTGACTCTACAGGAATGCCGCTAGGATTGCTAGGGGTGATGGATAAAAAACCTTTAGAGAATATCCAACTAGCAGAATCGCTGCTTACCATCTTTGCTACCCGCGTGACAACAGAACTGGAACGCCTGCAACTTGAAGCAGAACGCGCCCAACTACTAGCACAGGAACAAGCTGCAAGGGCAGAGGCAGAACTACAGCGCACTTACCTCCACTCATTACTCATGGAGGCTCCAGCATCCATAGCTATCGTTAATGGGACTAAGGGTTCTGAACTTGTTTTTGAGTTCGCCAACCCACTTTACTATCAACTTGTGGGTAAACAAGAACTGATCGGTAAATCACTTGGCGAATTGTTTCCAGAGCTTGAAAGCCAGGTAATTTATGAAATATTGGATGGCGTGATTGCTACTGGTATACCATTTGTAGGACAAGAGTTTCCCATCAGGTGGGATAGGCGCGGTAACGGAAAGACTGACGAGGGTTTCTTCAACTTTGTTTACCAGGCTAAGTACGGTGTGGATGGCAAAATTGAAGGCGTGCTGGTCTTTGCATTTGAGGTGACTGACCTAGTATTGTCACGCCAACAAGCTGAGTTACTGGCTGAAGACTTGCGCCTTCAACAAAAAGCTTTAAGCGAAAGTGAGGAGCGGTATCGCGCTCTGGTAATTGCTACTTCGCAAGCAGTCTGGACAACAAATGCTGAAGGACTGATTATTGACGATCAACCATCTTGGCGAAGTTTGACAGGACAAAGTGCGTCAGAAGTTAAAGGATGGGGCTGGCTAAACGCGATTCATCCAGAGGATAGAGACTGCACTGCAAAATGCTGGACTGATGCAGTTGAAACGAAAAGTATCTATGAGATTGAGCATCGGTTGCAGACAGCAGATGGAAGTTACCGCTATTTCTTTGCTCGTGGCGTACCAGTTGTTGCCGAAGATGGCAGTATTCGAGAGTGGGTAGGCGCTCACACGGATATCACTTTTGCTAAACAGATTGAGTCGGAACGCGCTCAAATTTTGGCTAGAGAGCAAGCTGCACGCGCCCAAGCGGAATCAGCAAATCGCATCAAAGATGAATTTCTGGCAGTCCTGTCTCACGAATTGCGATCGCCTCTCAATCCCATTCTCGGTTGGGCAAAGCTCCTGCGAACCCGTCAGTTTGACAAAGTGAAGACTGACAAAGCTTTAGAAACGATCGAGCGCAATGCCATGTTGCAGACTAGGCTAATTGAAGATTTACTCGACATCTCCCGCATCATGCAGGGCAAAATTAGCTTAAATGTCTGCCCAGTTAACTTAACATTCCCAATTGAATCAGCGATCGAAACTGTACGTTTGGCGGCTGAAGCTAAATCAATCGATTTGAGATTTTCGATTTGGGATTTTGGATTGGAGGATGCACCTGAAAACTCAGTATCTATAGAATCCGATCGATTTTCCTCTAATCCAAAATCCCAAATACCAAATCCAAAATTCCTCGTTTCAGGCGATGCGAGCCGCTTACAACAGATAGTGTGGAATCTGGTGGGCAACGCGATTAAGTTTACTCCTCCCGGCGGATGCGTTGAAGTGGAACTTTCATTAGTTGAGAGTGGAGAATTCTTAACTCAAAAATCTTATGCTCAGATTCAAGTAAGAGACACAGGCAAAGGGATTAATCCAGAATTTCTCCCTCACGTCTTTGAGTATTTCCGTCAAGCAGATGGCGCAATCAATAGAAGGCATGGCGGACTGGGATTGGGTTTAGCGATCGCACGACATCTGGTAGAAATGCACGGCGGCACTATCTATGTAGAAAGCGAGGGTGAGGGAAAAGGCGCAACTTTTACCGTGCAACTGCCGCTGATGAAGGCGCAGGCGCAGACGGGTGAACCAAGTAAGCCGTGTGAAAATGCTCTACAACTCAATGGCGTGCGGATACTTGTAGTCGATGATGAGCCTGATACCCTCGAACTTCACGTTTTCATGCTCCAACAGTATGGGGCCCAAACGATCGGAGCCTCATCAGCAGCAGAGGCATTTCAACTCATCAAACGGCTGAATCCAGATGTGCTGGTAAGTGACTTAGGGATGCCAAATGAAGATGGCTACAGTCTCATTCGTCGAGTCAGAGCCTTAGAGTCCTCACAAGGGAGAGCCATTCCTGCCATTGCCGTGACGGCATATGCTAGGGCAGAAGACAGCACAAAGGCTCTGGCAGCAGGGTTTGCGAGGCATATTTCTAAGCCAGTCGAGCCTGTTGAATTGGTTGAGGCGATCGCCAATCTCCTCCGAAATTAAAGTCGGGACAGCCTTGCTCTCCAAAGCTGCACGACTTATAAGGCAAGCTTATAATCAGATTTAGGCAGAGCCAGAAGCTGATAACCTGATATCATGCCAAATGGGCGATACTCTCAATAAAAATCGCAGAAACTTATGGGAAAAATATGGGAGCTTGACTATTATTCAAGGCCCATTCTGGACGATAACAAGAAAAAATTATGGGAAGTGCTGATCTGCGAAAGCCCCCAAGACGTGCGCGACTCGCCTGAGTCCACGTTCCGGTATGCTAAGTTTTGTTCCAATCAGCAGGTAAATTCTGTTTGGTTGCGGACGGCTTTGGAGGAAGCGATCGCTCAATTTGGGCAAACCCCCCAAAAAATCCGCTTCTTCCGCGTCCAGATGAGTAATATGATTACCAAAGCCTGCGAGGATTTGGGTATCCCAGCTTACCCCAGCCGTCGCACATTTAACCTCAACGGGTGGCTCAAAGAACGGATGGAGGAGGTATATCCACACTATCCCGGCTTTGTGCCCGTTGGCCCCAATCCCTCTGTGCTAATAGAAAGTCAGCCACCCCAACCCCTACCCGATGCTTTGATCGGACAGCAATGGGCGTTTGTTACCTTGGAGGCATCGGCATTTGAGGAAATGCCGGAATGGGACATTAGCTTTAAAGAAGCTTTTCCTTTACAGGCGCGGGGAGTGACTCCCGATTCCCGCATTCCAGGTTTGATAATTTTCTCATCCAGAGCGGTACCTTTAGCTGCGTGGATATCCGGTTTGGAACTAGCTTGTCTCAAATTCGATCTGATTCCCCAGGCGAGATTGCTATTAGAAACAGGTGTTAGCGATCGCTGGATTCTGGCTAATATCAAAGATGCAGCCACCATTGCCGAAGCCAAAGGATTTGAAGAAGCCAAGCAAAAAGCCCAAAGCGTGCATTTTCTAGCTGTTCAGTCCGATCCTCAAGTAGAATCATTTGCCGGATTCTGGCTGTTGCAAGATGATATCGCTTGACAAAAAATTCGCCAGCCTGCGTTGCGCGACCTCCGCAAATCGCTTACATCCCCAGCCTGAAAAGGACGGGGCTGTAGCTCGTTTTTTGGTAACTTTAGATTTGAGAAGAAGAAATTTAATTTTCAATTTTTCAGTCTAAATCAAAAATCGCGTTATGGGTTATGACGATTTCCAACCAGAGGCACTAGCAGAACAGCTCCTCGAACTAGCAGCCAGATCGGGGGCTCAAGCAGCTGAAGTTTATCAGTCGCGGTCGCTCTCCAAACCAGTATTTTTTGAAGCAAATCGACTAAAGCAACTGGAAAGCGCCCAAGCTGAAGGGACAGCACTGCGACTGTGGAAAAATGGTTGTCCGGGATTGGCAGTCGCCTACGGGCCAGTGGAACCGAAAGCTTTAGTGGAAAGTGCGATCGCGCTTTCCCACCTCAACGAACCAGAACCAGTAGAACTGGTCGGGGCCACAAAAGCAACATATCCCGATGTAGGACAAGCCGTAACAGTAGAACAACTGGTAGTTTGGGGAAAAGAAGCGATCGCCCTAATTCGAGACGCCTACCCAGAAGTCCTGGTAAGCGCCGAATGGGAATGCGAAATTGAAACTACGCGCCTAGTCAATTCCCAAGGACTCGATTGTGACCACACCGATACTACCCTCAGCTGCTATCTAGGCGCAGAATGGGTGCGAGGCGATGATTTTTTGAGTGTTGCTGACGGTCAAACCCAGCGCGACAGCCTCGACCCAGTAGCACTGGCGCAACAAATTTTACAGCGGTTGAATTGGTGTAAAGAAAACGTTTCACCTTCCGTCGGTCGGGTGCCGGTATTATTCACCGCCAAAGCCGCCGATATGCTATGGGGCACCGTTCAAGCTGCTTTGAACGGCAAAATGGTCATAGAAGGCGCTTCTCCTTGGAGCGAGCGCCACAGCTGCAAGGTAATTTCCGAAGCCCTGACTCTCGAACAACGGCCCGATCGTGGCCCATTTAGCTGTCCCTTCGATGATGAAGGCACTCCCACCCGACCCCTGACTTTTATCAAAAACGGCATCTTGCAGCTTTTTTACACCGACACCACCACTGGTCGGCGTTTAGGATCGGGCACTACCGGCAACGGATTTCGTCCCGGATTGGGCAGCTATCCCACCCCAGGTTTATTTAACTTGCTGATTCAACCCGGTAGTGGGTCAATGCTTGACTTAATCGCTCAAATGGATGATGGATTGGTGGTCGATCAAATGCTGGGTGGCAGTGCCGGGATTTCTGGGGAATTTTCCATCAATATCGATCTGGGCTACCGGGTAAGTGGCGGTCAAATAGTCGGCAGAGTGAAAGATACTATGGCCGCCGGTAACGTTTACACAGCCCTCAAGCAAGTCATTGCACTGGGAGGTGATGCCGAGTGGAATGGCAATTGCTACACACCTTCCTTGATCGTAGAAGGTTTATCAGTTACAGGAAGGCACTAAACCGACATCTAATCCCAACATCGGTAACCAACCACCCATAAATCGGCAACTGCTTATGTAAAGTTTTCATAAAGTTTAAAGGAAGGCCCTATGGGCAAAATCTCCCTAAACCCTTCTTAGAAGGGGATTTTTATCTCAATTTAATTTTAAAGTTTTGATAAAGTTGTGGCTCAGTACAGAGTGACACCGATCCCCAAACACAAAACTTCGTGCTAGTCTGTTGCAGTTACGAATTCAGAAGTGTACACGGAACGAGTACGAGTTTATAGGGTGGAATTCTACCGTCGAGCAGAGGAGAATTTTAGATTTAATTTCAAAAAATAAATCTCAAATCTTGTTTTTCTCCCCTAGCCCTGAGCCGCCTAGTCCCTAGCCCCTAGCCCCTTCCTCTATGAATCTAAAACTTTGGAGTGGCCTTATTGCCGCGTTACTTACAACTGCATTTAGTACCGCATCATCCAGTCATGCAGAGGCTACCAAGCCAGTTGAGCGACAAACTGAAGCCAACTATTTAACGCATAAAGCTTTACCTTCTCTTGTGGCGATCGCTAAGCCAGTCGATCCAGTCACGATGGGGACAGAGTATAAGCTTAACAGTAAGACAGATCCCCAGGAAAATAAGGCTAACTTACCTACATTTCAAACAAATCGATCGGGTGAAACCAGATCTGGGCTAACGCCAAGTCCCGGCGGCGCAGATACTATCGCCCAGGTTAAACCCCACGAATTCGCAGGTCGTCAGGCTGCAACGCTTTACTTGCGGGATATCCCCGTCCTTACCTTTCTTAGTTCAACCTCAGCTAGCCAGATCGCGATCGATCCGGTTTGGCGTGCAACGGCGGTGGCTACAAGGCTAAATCAGTTTAATCGCGACAATATAGATGCTAATGCCATTACAGTTGCCTGGAATGGAACTCGCGATGCTTCTACAACTCTACCGTCTTCCACAACAAGACTTAACAGACAACAACAGTTTCAGTCTGCAATTCCCTCTAGTCGCCATACATCCCAAGCAAGAGAAACGGGCGTAAGCTACATCATCAAAATAGGTGGTGAAAACCTAGTCGATATCAATGCAGACACCATCCTTCCAGACAGTACCAACAACCTTGCTGAAGATGCCCTCCAAGTAACCAATCGACTCCGCCGACTCATGGGCAACGCTCCACCCTTGAGGTATATTGCCGGTATACCTGCGCCAAAGCCAGTACAAGTTACTTTAAGGGCGATTCCAGTGGTATCAAGCTTTAAAGGATTGGCTTCCTGGTATGGCCCAGGCTTTCATGGCAATCGCAGCGCTAACGGTGAGATTTTCAACCAAAATGCTCTAACTGCTGCCCATCGTACTTTACCTTTTGGAACCCAAGTACGGGTAACGAACCTTAATAACGGTCTTTCTGTGGTGGTACGCATTAACGACCGTGGGCCTTATTCTGGGAGACGGATTATCGATCTTTCAGCAGCAGCAGCTCGGACTCTGGGAATGATGCAAACTGGGGTGGCGACAGTAAGTTTAGAAGTTCTCGGCAAACCGCAAACCGTAGCGATCGATGAAAATTAAGGGGGAAATTTCAGATTTCAGATTTAAGATTTTAAATTTCAGATTTAAAACAAATTTGAAATCTAAAATCTCAAATCTTAAATTACCCCATGACTAACAACTAATTAACAAAAGTGCTAGTTTTTACTACCGTTGCTGCGCTGCGCTGTTATTTGCGTATAGGGCAGCTTGGAGGAGATCGGATAGAGCGAGGGGTCGGCTTGGTTCCTACGATGGGAGCTTTGCACGCTGGTCATCTGACGCTGATCGAACGTGCTAGACAACAAAATGCTGTTGTCATTGTCAGCATTTTTGTTAATCCGTTGCAATTTGGACCAACTGAAGATTTTCAAAAGTATCCCCGCCAATTAGAACCGGATCGGCAACTCTGTGAAGAAGCTGGGGTAGATGCCATTTTTGTCCCCACTGCTGAAGAGATGGGATTGGGGAAGAAAGAAAAGTCAAAAGTCAAAAGTCAAAAGTCAAAAGAAAGAAAATTCTCCCTCTTAAGAGTTCCTAGTCAACAGTCCCCAGTCCCCACTCAGGTTGTTCCTCCTGAGTCGATGACATCTGTTTTGTGCGGTCGCTCTCGGATCGGCCACTTTCAAGGAGTTGCGACAATTGTGACGAAACTCTTGAACCTGGTACAGCCGACTAGGGCTTATTTTGGTCAGAAGGACGCTCAGCAATTAGCTATCATCCGGCGTCTGGTGGCAGATCTAAATTTATCTGTGGAAATTGTCGCCTGTCCGACGGTGCGCGAGTCTTCTGGACTGGCGCTCAGTTCTCGCAATCGGTATCTGACGGAGCGGGAGAAGGAGGAAGCGTCAGTTTTGTATCGCAGCTTACGGCAAGCGGAACGGGCGTTTTTGACGGGTGAGCGATCGAGTGACGAATTAATTGCTGTCACTAAGCTAGAATTGGCAAGGGTTCCGGCTATTGAGCCTGAGTATGTTGAGTTGGTAGACCCTACTACCCTGATTCCTTTAGACAAAATTGAGGAGGTCGGACTTTTGGCGATCGCAGCGAGGTTGGGTTCTACCCGCCTCATAGATAATATTCTTCTCAGAAACCGTCAGCCTATTGTGGCAATTGATGGCCCAGCGGGAGCGGGAAAATCTACCGTAGCTCGTCAGGTAGCCCAAGCTTTGGGGCTGCTATATCTGGATACGGGAGCGATGTATCGATCTGTAACTTGGCTGGTTCTGCAATCTGATATTCCAATTGAGGATGAACCGTCGATCGCAGAAATGGTGTGCAAGTGTGAAATTGAACTGCGGATGAGCGATGAGCCTCAAGCTCCTGTCCGCGTCTTTCTTAACAGCCAGGAGGTCACGCAAGCGATTCGCAGTCTGGAAGTAACATCCCACGTTTCTGCGATCGCAGCTCAGCCTGCTGTCCGCCGCCAGCTAGTCAAACAGCAGCAGTTGTGGGGTGAAAAAGGCGGTATTGTTGTGGAAGGCCGGGACATTGGCACTCATGTCTTCCCGGATGCAGAACTCAAAATCTTTTTGACTGCTTCAGTGCAAGAGCGAGCTAAAAGGCGTCAGCAGGAACTCAAAAGTCAAGGTGAGGCAGACTTGAGTTTGGAGCAGATGGAGCAAAACCTTGTTTTACGCGACTGGAAGGATAGCAACCGGGATGTAGCGCCTTTGCAAAAAGCACCCGATTCTATTGAGATCCTGACTGATGGTCTGAGCGTAGCTGAGGTTACGGCTCGGATTGTCAGTCTTTACCGGGAAAAGGTGGATGGTCATTAGTCATTAGTCATTGGTCATTGGTTATTAGTCATTAGTCAGTTGTTTAGTCGATGAACAATAAAAAATAAACAATAAACAATGAACAATGGCTCTCCCGTAATTGAAGTGATCGTAAAATATTATGAATTACGGCGATAGCTTGTAGCGTAAAGGTTGTAGGTTGAGTTGAGGAACGAAACCCAACTTATTACTCTAAGTTGTTGGGTTGCGCTTCGCTCAACCAAACCGACAAATAGATTAGCTAAAGTTATCACCCTAAGTATGCTAGAGCCCTGACAGCTGACAACTTGGTGGAGTGAAAAAAGAGGTAATTTGACTAAATTTAACTCAATAAGTTTAAAGCTTTTAGTATTCATTTCGTGCTGCCGCACATTCAACTAGAGGATAAAGTTGCACTTCCTCTGGATTTGTATGCTTACCAAAATATTGAGAAAACATATACCAAACAAGGTCAAGAAATCTCACAAGCAGAACCAGAGACCAAAACTTTTGTACGTACCACTCAGTTTCAGGGAAAAATCGGAAATGAAACGGTGAAATTTCAGATTTTAGGTTGAAAATCTAAAATCTGAAATTCTTCTGTTTACTGAACCGAACTGAGAACTTTTTCTTGAGCAACTTCCGGATTAGCCTCCAAAGAGTCAGCCTCTGAAGGAGGCACAACTTGCCAGAATTTCGGTAAAAACTCTGCCCAGTTCTCAAGAATAATCTTAGCTTTTTGGCTGCTGGTGCGATCGCTATGAGCTTCTATTAGCCCTTTCAATTGCTGTTCTCCAGCAGCAGTCACTACCCGTTGCAGCTTGACAATTTCTGGATTGACATAAAGCGGGAAGCTGCCATCTTCGTCTAGGTAGTAGGCTAAACCGCCAGTCATGCCAGCGCCGACATTCCGGCCTACTTTGCCCAATACTACGATAACGCCGCCGGTCATGTATTCGCAGCAATGGTCGCCTGCGCCTTCTATTACTGCTACTCCAGCGGAGTTCCGCACGGCAAAGCGTTCTCCTGCTTGACCGGCGGCAAACAAGGTGCCGCCGGTTGCGCCGTATAGGCAGGTATTGCCAACGATGACGTTCTGTGCTGGGTCGTAGGTAGCATTGGCTTGCGGCTTGATGATAATTTCGCCGCCGTGCATACCTTTGCCTACATAATCGTTGGCTTCGCCTTCCAGACGCAAAATCATGCCGGGGAGGTTGAAAGCACCAAAGCTTTGACCGACGGAACCGATGAAGTTGAGAGAAATCTGGCCTTTAAAGCCGTTGTTGCCGTAAAGAGATGCGATCTGGGTAAGACCCAGATCTGTGGAACAGATCGCGCCTGCAAGTCTTGCCCCTACGGTTCGGTCTGTGTTCGATACACAAAATGTCTTGGTCACTTCCCCCATCTGGAGGATGGCTTGCTGTATCTCTGGGTCGCTTAATATCTCGTCATCCAGGACTGGGCCGTTGCTGTGAACTTCCTCGTGGTTTAACCAGGTACGATTTTCTCGCGTATCCGGTAATTGCAGCAAGCAGTCTAGATTGAGCGATCGCGTCTTGCTCAACTTAATATCGTCCCGCGCCTTCAACAAGTCGGCCCGACCGATGACATCCTGCAACGAAGGGTAACCCAGCTGGGCGAGGATTTGACGTACTTCTTCTGCTATGAAGTAGAAGAAATTCACTACGTGCCCCGGTATACCAGTAAAGCGCTTCCGCAATTGTTCTTGCTGCGTCGCCACTCCCACTGGGCAGTTATTGGTATGGCAGATCCGCGCCATGATGCAGCCTTCGGCAATCATGGCTACGGAGCCGAAACCGTATTCTTCGCCACCCATCATGGCACCCATCAGCACATCCCAGCCGGTCTTGAAGCCGCCATCTACGCGCAGGAGGACGCGATCGCGCAATTGATTTTCCATCAGTACGCGGTGTACTTCGGTAAGACCGAGTTCCCACGGAGAGCCAGCGTGCTTGATCGAACTCAGGGGCGATGCGCCTGTGCCTCCGTCGTGACCGGAAATCTGAATGATATCGGCATTTGCCTTAGCTACGCCAGCTGCCACGGTACCAATGCCAATTTCGGCTACCAATTTGACCGAGACAGGTGCTTTGGGATTAATTTGGTGCAAATCGAAGATCAGTTGTGCGAGGTCTTCGATCGAGTAGATATCGTGGTGCGGCGGGGGAGAAATTAGAGTTACGCCGGGTTTCGATCGCCTTAGCATGGCGATGTAGGGGCTCACCTTCTTCCCTGGCAATTGACCGCCTTCCCCCGGTTTAGCGCCTTGGGCGATCTTGATTTCTATTTGCTTGGCATTCATCAAGTACTCTGGCGTCACCCCAAAACGACCGGACGCTACCTGCTTGATGGCGCTGGAGGCGGTATCGCCCATTTTTAGACCGTTGAGGTGGGGAAACAGGGCAGATTTTCCGTCTGACCCGACATCATTGAGAATTTTATAGCGTACTGGGTCTTCGCCGCCTTCACCAGAATTCGACTTACCGCCGAGACGGTTCATAGCTAGAGCCAATACTTCGTGGGCTTCTGGGGATAAGGCACCCAGAGACATTCCCCCGGTGCAGAAGCGTTTGACGATGGAGGCGACGGACTCTACTTCCGATAAAGGGATGGGTGTGCGATCGCTCTTAAATTCCAACAAATCCCGCAGTGCTGTTACTGGTCTATTTTGTAGCAGTTTCTGATAAACTTCATATCCGGGAACTGAAGACTCAAACTCATTACCTGCTCTCTCGCTCTCCGGCTTTTTGAAGGTAGCCACAGCTTTATGCAGTGCTTTAGCCATTTCCGGGCTGTTCATGTGGTATTCGCCACCCGGACGATACTGAACGAAACCGAAGTTTTCCAATTTCTTGGCCGTCAGTTCTGGGAAAGCTTTGGAGTGGAAAGACATTACTTCTGAGGCTAATTCTGCTACAGTCAGACCGCCGATGCGAGATGCAGTGCCTGCAAAGCCTAAATGCAGCAAGTCCGAACCGATACCGATCGCTTCAAAAATTTGTGCCCCCTGGTAACTTGATAGCAGGGAAATGCCCATCTTCGACAAAATCTTCAGCAAACCGTCTTCTATGGCTTTGCGATAGTTCGCTTCTGCTTTCTCTAAAGTACAAGATGGAATCTTGCCTCGTTCCATGAAACTTTGGGTTTTGGGATTGCGCCACCAAGTCCGCACCGTTTCCAGGGCGAGGTACGGACAGATGGCGCTTGCACCGTAGCCGATTAGACAGGCAAAATGGTGCGTACTCCAGCATTGAGCCGTATCGACAATCAGAGAAGCTCTCATCCGCAGCCCTTCGCGAATCAGATGGTGATGTACGGCTCCTACGGCGAGCAGTGGAGGAATGTAGGTATAATTCTCATCCAGTGGGGACTCTTGACTCTTGACTGGGGACTCTTGACTCTTGATTGGGGAAGTGCGATCTGTGAAACAGATCTGGGTCTTACCCAGATCGCTGAGGATCAAGATTTTTTTGCCCTCTAGGACTTGTTCTGCTGAATCGGCACAGAGTTTGCGGACTGCAACTTCCAGAGATGAAGGCCCAGCGGCGATTTCAAAAAGCGTAGATAAGGTAGCGGTTTCAAATTCAGGATCGAGGTTGCGGATAGCATCCAATTGAGCTTCCGTCAAGAGTGGCGACTCCAGCTTCAGCAACCGAGCATATTCAGGCTTTGCTGCCAACAAATTTCCCTTCTCGCCCAAATACATACTCAGAGACATTACCAGCTTTTCTCGCAGGGGATCGATCGCTGGATTGGTTACTTGAGCAAATCTTTGTTTGAAATAATCGTAAAGTAAATGCGGTTTTTGCGACAGGACGGCTAAAGGAATGTCATCTCCCATGCAGAAGGTGGGTTCCTTCCCGCTAGATGCCATTTCTTCAACAATCATTTCCACATCTTCAAGAGTGTAGCCGAAAGCAGTTTGTGCCGTGAGCAAGGTGCTAGCTTCTATTGTCGCGGTTTCGGTGAACTCTAGAACTGGCAGAGAATGACGCAATTTCAACCATTCGCCGTAGGGCAATTCTTTGGCAATACGCTGCTTAATCTCCCAGTTTTTGAGAATTTCGCCAGCTTCCAGGTCAATGGCGATCGCTTGACCGGGGCCGAGGCGACCTTTTTCCACCACATCTGCTTCGGGGATATCTACGACCCCTGCTTCTGAAGCCACCACAATATAACCGTCGCGGGTGATGCTATAACGAGCGGGTCTGAGGCCATTGCGATCGAGCGTTGCGCCTACTTTTTTGCCGTCGCTGAATACCAGCAAGGCCGGACCATCCCAAGATTCTTGAATGCCGCTGTAATATTCGTAAAAATCAACAATTTCGGGATATTTGTCTAAATCCGGCTGGTTTTTATAAGCTTCCGGCACTACGATCGTTAAGGATTCCAAGGGCGATCGTCCGGACTGCACCAGCAATTCCAGCACATTGTCGAGGGTGGCCGAGTCGCTGTTATCGGGATTGACAATTGGTTTGAGGTCTTGTAGGCGATCGCCCCAAACCTCGTGGGACAGGTCTGCTTCCCGCGCCACCATCCAGTTGATATTTCCCAACAGGGTATTGATTTCGCCGTTGTGTCCCAAGAAGCGCATCGGCTGGGCTAGGGGCCATTTGGGCATGGTATTGGTGCTGAAGCGGCGGTGATAGACGGCGAAGTTACTCTTGTAGGCGGGATTTTTTAGGTCTGTGTAGAATTCGCCTAAAACTGCCGATCGCACCATACCTTTGTAGACGATCGTGCGACTGGAGAAGGAGCAAATGTAAAAATCGCTACCGGGTCCTGTCGGTAGGGAGCCTTTTTGATTTTCGGTTTTTAGGGCTTTTTCAATGCGCTTGCGAACCATAAACAAGCTTCTTTCTAAGGTATCTCCCCGCAGGTTTTCGCTGCTTACCAATAGCTGTTCTATGCGGGGTTGATTTTCCCTTGCTTGCACTCCCAACAGATCTGGCTGCACAGGCACTTCTCGCCAACCCAAGAGAGTCAATCCTTCAGCCGTTAATAACTTCTCACTCATCTGTTTGCACTCGTCCGCTTTTGCCGCATCTTGGGGCAAAAAGACCATTCCCACAGCAATAGAGTCAGTTTCCGGCATAGGAAGAGCGAGTTGTCCAAACCACATCTTCAACAATTCCCAAGGAATTGCCGTCATTAGACCAGCGCCATCTCCTGAATCGCGATCGGCACTGCAACCGCCCCGATGTTCCAGACAAGTGAGCGCAGACAACGATTTGGCAATCAGTTCGTGGCTGGAGACGCCCTCTTTATTGGCGATGAAGCCAACGCCACAGGCATCTCGTTCTTCTACCAACCATCGTTGGCCTCCATACCCCTGCCCCACTTCTGAATTGTGATTCGACTGGTTCTGTTGTTTGTTTTGATACACGCTTGTTTTATCCATCATAAGAAGGGGATTGAAAAGTCACTCATTCAAAAGTCAGTAGGGGCGGGTTTTGTAAAATATTCTGTTGGTAATGAGATGTGTGTGGCTCAACCCGCCCGTACAAAAGTCAAAAGTAAAGAAGGGAGTGGGAGAATGACCAATGACCAATGACCGATGACTAATGACCAATCCCGTCCACCATTCCCCACTGATATCTTTATATTTTTATAGTACTCAGCCATTCTAATCTAATACTGAGTTTCTTTTAATACCTTTAAATTTCGTTGCCCTAGCTATCAAAAAAACTCGTTTAAACTATATAGGTAATGTGGTACGCAATTTATTGTAGCTGCAAGAAGATTGAAAGAACTTCTAGTTCCTTGACACCCACAGGTTCGATCGACTTTGTGCCATGACTGCGATCTTAGGCAGTAAGATGCTGAACTGCGTCGCCATAGTGGAAAGTAGTAGCACGGCATCATCAATATGTGGGCATAGATAAAAATTTTAATTATGCCGTGTCCCTACTCGACCATTCAAAGCATTTCCTACTTCATTATGAGGCCAAAGCTCAAAAAATAATCACGCATCAGGTCATGGTTCTTTGATATTTAGTAGGGACACAGCATCATCAATATGTCGGCATAGATGAAAATTTTAATTATGGCAACCGCTTTCCTCAGTTAGGACGTTCTTACTCCCTTCCCGGTGGAAGACTATGTATAGTGGGAGGGCGAAGCATTGCGGGATTAAGCTTAACTCAAAACCGAAAAGTTAATTCCGCAATGCTAATGCCTACGGCACGCCAAGGCGAACGCCCCTACATAATCTTGTGGCGGGAACGGAGTAATTCCACCAAACCGTTCGGCTGAGCGCTCACGGCGAAGCCCTTGATTCTAGATCCTTCTGACCCTAGCAAGAGAGCCCCTAGCATGGTTTGGCTCCGTAAAACTCGACTTTTTCGTTCTCTTTCTCGGTGGCTTTGGCGCTACAAACGATCGCCACAAAGGCACAAACACTACAGACTCGCAATGGTGTCTATAATCGCCATATCCCTGTGGATGGCAATCTCCTCTCTAAAAAAAGAGGAGCAGCTGGTACTGGCAAAACCAATGACAATACTGAGCAAACAGTTGCCCGTTGCCGTTCCCAAGCCTTCTTCAGCACAACCTAAATTGCTCGTACAGGGCAGCGAGGTCTCTTTGAACGGTCGGACTTTGCCCGCACTCTGGAGCCAGTGGCAAGTAGGCGGAAGCCAAAAGGTTCGCATCGCAGTAGCCGACGTGGGGTTAACGCAAACAATCGGAGTCGAATTACTGAGTACGTGGGATTCAACCAGACAGCCAGTGCAGTGGTTTTCCGAACCCGCCGCGTCACCCCTAATTCTCGCTACTTGGCTAACAAACCAATACCGCTATCTAGATATTACCGATTTTGCTCTTGAGGCTGGTTGGCAGATAAAAGTTGATGGTACAACACTGCGAATTAACTCGCCTGCCGTTACAGTCAACGATATTCGACAGGACTCACAAAGTGGCAGCGATAAAGAGACGGTAGCACATCGTATCGTACTAGATCTCTCTAGTCCAACTCCTTGGCAAGTCAGTCAAGAAGGTGCAGCATTTACTTTGCAGATTGATGCAGCAGCTACTCCAGCCCTGATAGAACATTACCATCCCAAACCTCCTGAAGAAATAGCACCAGAAAACCAAGGATTTCCCCCGCCTTACCCACCAATACCACCCATTGCTCCTCCCAAACCAGGGCTACCATTAAAGATTGAAACAAGTCAGAATCGCACTACTATCCGAGTAGACGTTCCTTCCGGTCTGCGTCCGCGAGTTTGGAGTTTACCGAGTCCCTATCGCTTAGTTATTGACATAGCTCCTGAAGCTATGGTAGAGCGAGATATTATTTGGGCTCCGGGACTGCGCTACAGACAACAGATTCTCAGTTTGGGCACTTCTCGTTTCCCAGTGGTATGGTTGGAAATCAATCCCCGCCAGTCTGTGGCGCTAAGACCGATTTGGGGAAATCGTCATAGTTTGGTGGGAACTGCCCCTTTAATTGAGCAAGCTAAGCAGTGGCAAGTCGCAGGTGCCATTAATGCTGGCTTTTTTAATCGCAATACCCAGTTGCCGTTAGGAGCGATTCGTCGAGATGGCCGCTGGCTATCCAGTCCGATTTTAAATCGAGGTGCGATCGCTTGGAATGATTCGGGTGAAGTAAAAATCGGACATCTGGGCCTTCAGGAAACTTTAAATACATCAACTGGCGAGCATTTACCCATTGTTTCTGTTAATAGCGGCTACGTGCAATCCGGTCTTGCCCTCCATACCAGCGAGTGGGGATCGACTTACAATCCCCTTACCGAGAACGAAACTATTATTACCGTTCAAAACAATCAAGTAATCAGTGCAGAAGCATTCAGCAACACCCCTCTGCCTAATGGTATACCCAGTAAAACGTCCTTCCCCATCCCACCTGATGGCTATCTGGCGGTCTTACGAGACAATTCGGGCTCAAAAACGCCTGCTATTACTTCTGCGCTTGCTATTGGCACCGTTGTGACTCTTGAGAGCTATTCTGTTCCAGCTGAGTTTGACCGCTACCCCCACATTGTAGGCGCGGGGCCAGTTTTACTGCAAAAAGGTAAGATTGTTCTGGATGCTAAAGCCGAACAATTCCGCGATTCTTTTATTCAGGAATCGGCTCATCGCAGTGCGATCGGCACAACTACCGCAGGTAATATTTTGATAGTAGCTGTAGGCAACCGCACGCTCGGCCCCGGCCCTAGTTTGAATGAAATGGCCGAACTGATGAGACTTATAGGCGCAGTAGATGCTCTTAATCTTGATGGTGGTAGCTCCACCAGTCTTTACCTTGGCGGTCAACTCATCAATCGAGCCCCTCGTAGTGCTGCTCGCGTTCATAACGGTTTGGGCATTTTTATCCAGCCCAATCCATAGACATTTAAAGTTTTTTTAAAGATAACAATTCCTAAATGAAGAATTCATATAAATTGCCACTATTGACTGACTTTGCCGTGACAGATGCCAGGTAGATTTTGTTATGTTTAGCTAAGGTTTCGCCGCATTGCCGATCGTTGAAAGTCTTTCTCTATTTTCAGATATCTTCACAAAACTAATTCTAGAGCAGTACTCAAGGAAAGAAGTCATGCCTCAGTCTCAAGAAATTTCTCCAGTAACCGTGCTACCTTCATCCCTCCTAGCAACACCAAACCCAGTTGCAGCAACAGAACTGCGCCCTTGGGGTTCCTTCACCACTTTGGAGGAAGGACGGGGTTACAAGATCAAGCGAATTGAAGTCAAGCCCGGTCACCGCCTTAGCTTACAGATGCACCATCACCGCAGCGAACACTGGATCGTGGTTTCAGGTACTGCTAAAGTAACTTGTGGAGATGAAGAACGGTTGCTTGCCGCTAATGAGTCTACATACGTTCCCCAGTGTACCAATCACAGGCTGGAAAATCCTGGTGTTATTTCTCTGATCTTGATTGAGGTGCAAAATGGAGAATATCTAGGCGAAGATGATATTGTCCGTTTTCAAGACGATTACGCCCGCAACTAGGGGCAGAGGAGATTTTAGATTTTAAATCTGAAATCTAAAATTCCCAATACCCAATGCCCAATGACTTGTTCTTTTTTAAGTCAATGATCCATCTCAGCGCATCAGCAGCCAGTGAAGTAAAACGGCTCAGAGCCAAGCTAAAACAGCGGAAAGTGGCACTGTTTCGGCTCAGCGTTCAGCCCGGTGGCTGTTCTGGAATGTTGTATACAATGGAGTTTGAGGATGCGATCGGTGAAACAGATCTGGGTAAGACCCAGATCGCGCCTAGCGATCGGGTTTATGATTGCAATGGTTTGCAAGTGGTTGTGGAAGCTCAAAGCTTGCCATACCTGGATGGCCTCACCTTAGATTACTCAGAAGATCTTATGGGTGGCGGTTTTCGCTTTCATAATCCTAATGCGACTCAAACCTGTGGCTGCGGTAACTCCTTCTCGATCGATCGCGCTTAGTATGGGTTTGACTCCCAACGGTTGTGGAAGAATATCTATAGTGGGAGGGTATCTCGAATTCGGGCGATCGTCTGTCGCCTCAAACATCCATCAGTTTTCTCACGGAATGAATCGCGCATCCGCGCCGCGACAGCGAACGCCCCTAGATAATCTTGTGGCCCGAAAGCATTAACCTATGATTTTTTGTTAGGCAGTTGACACAAAGAAAATAAAAGCGATATAATCTACATTTGTGGTTAATTTAAAGCAGCCAAAAACTGTAGATTGAGAGTTCATGCCCACAATCCAACAACTAATTCGTGATGAACGGCAAAAAGCGCGCAAGAAAACCAAATCTCCAGCGTTGAAAAGTTGCCCGCAGCGCCGTGGCGTTTGTACAAGAGTTTATACAACAACTCCTAAAAAGCCAAACTCAGCTTTACGCAAAGTAGCCAGAGTGCGCCTCACCTCTGGGTTTGAAGTGACATCTTATATTCCGGGCATCGGTCATAATTTGCAAGAACACTCCGTAGTGATGATTCGGGGCGGTCGCGTAAAAGACTTGCCCGGAGTGAGATATCACATTATTCGCGGTACTTTAGATACTGCCGGAGTAAAAGATCGCCGTCAAGGGCGTTCTAAATACGGAACAAAGCGTCCTAAAGCAAAGGCGTGAGACGCTTTAATCCCGCGTCTGCCAACTTTTGGAGGCCCCAAGGCAAAAAATGTACTCACTCTAAGCTTTGCCTAAGCAATTAGCGTCGGCATTTGAAATTTCATGGAATTGGCTTAATATGTCTCGTCGTGCTGTCATTCAAAAACGTCCCATACCACCCGACTCAGTGTATAACAGTCGCCTAGTTACCATGATTATGCGGCGGGTAATGAGAAGTGGGAAAGAGTCCGTTGCATCTGGAATTGTTTATGATGCCCTTAAGATAATTGAGGAACGGACAGGTGGAGATGCACTAGAAACGTTTGAGCGGGCTGTCCGCAATGCAACGCCCTTGGTAGAAGTGAAAGCTCGCCGGGTGGGTGGTGCGACCTACCAAGTGCCAATGGAAGTCCGTGCCGACAGGGGTGCAACGTTAGCCCTACGCTGGTTGATTCAATTTTCTAGGGCGAGAGCCGGACGAACAATGGCCAGCAAATTGGCTAACGAGCTGATGGATGCCGCTAACGAAACGGGTAGCGCAATTCGCAAACGGGAAGAAACTCACCGGATGGCTGAAGCAAATAAGGCTTTTGCCCATTATCGGTATTGATTTCCGATTTACCCGCGAGGGCATCAGAAAAGTATAGAATCTTAACAGAGAGTAACGAATTTTTATCTACGGCAATAACCAAAGGAGGTAGCCGTGGCACGTATCGTCCCGCTTGAAAGAACACGCAACATCGGGATTGCAGCCCACATTGATGCGGGCAAGACAACAACAACAGAACGGATTCTGTTCTATTCGGGAACGGTTCACAAGATTGGAGAAGTCCATGAAGGAACCACCGTAACTGACTGGATGGAGCAAGAGCGGGAGCGAGGAATTACCATTACTGCTGCCGCAATCACCACCAGTTGGAAAGACCATAAAATCAACATCATCGATACACCAGGGCACGTTGACTTCACCATTGAAGTCGAACGTTCCATGAGGGTATTAGATGGGGTGATCGCTGTATTCTGCTCGGTAGGTGGAGTGCAGCCTCAATCGGAGACTGTTTGGCGGCAGGCAGATCGGTATAACGTGCCTCGGATTGTCTTCGTCAATAAAATGGATCGGACTGGAGCAAACTTCTATAAAGTTTACGACCAGATCGTCGATCGCATGAGGTCAAATGCAGTACCCATTCAGCTTCCTATAGGGGCAGAAAATGAATTCAAGGGAATCATAGACTTGGTACGCATGAAAGCCTCGTTCTATAAAGACGATCAAGGAAAAGAAATCGAGGAAACAGACATTCCGGCTGACCTGCAAGAAAAAGCAGACGAATTCCGGCTCAAGCTAATTGAAGCCGTAGCCGAAACAGATGATGTCCTAACCGAGAAATACCTAGAAGGCGAAGAATTCACCGAAGCGGAAATCAAAACGGCACTGCGGAAAGGTACGATCGCTGGTACGATCGTACCCCTGCTGTGCGGTTCTGCCTTCAAAAACAAAGGCGTTCAGCCATTGTTGGATGCCGTGGTTGATTACCTACCCGCCCCAATAGACGTTCCTCCCGTTCAAGGCCAATTGCTAGATGGCAGCCCAGTATTGCGGCAAGCCGCAGATAGCGAGCCGATGTCAGCCTTAGCCTTCAAGATCATGGCAGACCCCTACGGTCGCCTGACCTTCATTCGGGTTTACTCTGGCGTTCTCAAAAAAGGCAGCTACGTCCTTAACTCAACCAAAGATAAAAAGGAACGGGTATCTCGGCTGATTGTATTGAAGGCGGACGAACGGATTGATGTGGATGAACTCCGAGCCGGTGATTTAGGCGCTGCGCTTGGTCTGAAGGACACGATTACCGGCGATACCATCTGCGATGAAAACGCCCCCGTGATTCTAGAGTCCTTGTTCATTCCAGAGCCAGTCATCTCCGTAGCTGTTGAACCCAAAACCAAACAGGATATGGAGAAGCTCTCCAAAGCTCTCAATTCCTTGTCGGAAGAAGACCCCACCTTCCGCGTCCGCAATGACCCCGAAACCAACCAAACCGTGATTGCGGGGATGGGCGAACTGCACCTGGAAATTCTGGTTGACCGGATGTTGCGCGAATTCAAGGTAGAAGCAAATGTCGGCCCGCCGCAAGTTGCTTACCGCGAAACGATACGCAAATCTGTCAGGGCAGAAGGTAAATTTATCCGTCAAAGCGGTGGTAAAGGTCAGTACGGTCACGCCGTGATCGAAATCCAACCTGGAGAACCGGGTACCGGCTTTGAATTCGTCTCCAAGATTGTCGGCGGTGTAATTCCGAAAGAATACATCAAACCGATCGAGGAAGGAATCAAAGAAAGCTGCGAATCAGGGATTTTGGCCGGATATCCGGTGATTGACCTGAGAGCAACCCTGGTAGATGGGTCTTACCACGACGTAGACTCCTCAGAAATGGCCTTTAAGATTGCCGGCTCTATGGCAATCAAAGAAGCTGTAATGAAGGCTTCGCCAGTGCTGTTGGAGCCTATGATGAAAGTTGAGGTAGAAGTTCCCGAAAACTTTTTGGGAGATGTAATGGGTGACCTCAACTCCCGTCGCGGTCAAATCGAAGGAATGGGCTCCGAACAGGGAATTGCCAAGGTTACCACTAAGGTGCCGCTGGCAGAAATGTTTGGCTACGCTACGGATATCCGGTCTAAGACGCAAGGCCGGGGCATCTTCTCGATGGAGTTTAGCCACTACGAAGAAGTGCCGCGTAACGTGGCTGAAGCTATCATCGCCAAGAGCAAAGGAAACGCATAAGGATTTGAGATTTGAGATTTGAGATTTTAGATTTGATGGAGTTTAAAATCTAAAATCTGAAATCTCGAATCACTAATCGATCAAAGGAAAAGGAACATCTAAATTCATGGCACGCGCAAAGTTTGAACGGAATAAACCCCACGTAAACATCGGCACGATCGGTCACGTTGACCACGGCAAAACAACCTTAACGGCAGCAATTACGATGACCCTGGCCGCGATCGGTCGCGCGAAAGCCAAGGGGTATGCTGATATTGATGCTGCTCCTGAAGAAAAAGCGCGGGGGATCACCATCAACACAGCCCACGTTGAGTATGAAACTGAAAGCAGACACTATGCCCACGTAGACTGCCCCGGACACGCGGACTACGTGAAAAACATGATCACTGGTGCCGCTCAAATGGACGGAGCCATTCTGGTCGTGTCAGCGGCTGACGGCCCAATGCCTCAGACGCGGGAACATATCCTCCTAGCCAAGCAGGTAGGCGTCCCCAACCTAGTTGTCTTCTTGAATAAGAAAGACATGGTGGATGACGAAGAATTGTTGGAACTGGTGGATTTGGAAGTGCGCGAACTTTTGAGTTCTTATGAATTCGATGGTGACAATATTCCCATCGTGCCAGGTTCGGCACTGTTGGCGTTGGAAAAAATGACGAAAAGTCCCAAAACCCCACGGGGTGAGGATGAGTGGGTCGATCAAATCTACGCTCTGATGGATGCTGTCGATTCGTACATTCCCACGCCAGAACGGGAGATTGACAAGCCGTTCCTGATGGCAGTAGAAGATGTGTTCACGATCACGGGTCGGGGTACCGTCGCCACTGGTCGGATCGAGCGGGGTAAAGTCAAGGTAGGCGAAACAGTCGAGCTGGTGGGAATCAGAGATACTCGCAGCACGGCTGTCACGGGTGTGGAAATGTTCCAGAAGACTCTGGACGAAGGAATGGCAGGAGATAACGTAGGGCTGTTGCTTCGGGGTCTGAAGAAGGAAGATATCGAGCGCGGTATGGTGCTAGCCAAGCCGGGTACGATTAAGCCTCACACTCAATTTGAAGGGGAAGTGTATGTACTGACGGAAAAAGAAGGTGGTCGGAAGACTCCATTTTTCGCAGGCTATCGTCCTCAGTTCTATGTGCGGACAACGGATGTAACAGGTACGATCAAAGCGTTCACATCTGATGATGGCGCTGAGGCGGAGATGATCATGCCGGGCGATCGCATTAAGATGACGGTTGAGTTAATTAACCCGATCGCGATCGAACAAGGTATGCGCTTCGCCATTCGCGAAGGCGGTCGCACGATCGGTGCGGGTGTCGTTTCTAAAATCCTGAAGTAGAAGCGTCTCCAAATAAATAAGGAGCAGAAAGCCGATGCCTTTCTGCTCCTTTGGCATCCTTCTCTATCACTAAAAGGGCATTTCACTAGCATTTGCCCTTACCAACTACTCAGAACCTAGAAAATTTAAAATGGCAGCACTTCAGCAACAAAAAATTCGTATTCGTCTTAAGGCTTTCGATCGCCGTCTGCTCGATACTTCTTGCGAGAAGATTGTCGATACAGCCAATCGGACGCAAGCTACAGCGATCGGCCCCATTCCCCTCCCAACGCGCCGGAAAATCTATTGCCTTCTGCGTTCCCCTCACGTAGATAAAGATTCGCGGGAACATTTTGAAACGCGGACTCACCGCCGGATTATCGACATTTATCAGCCCTCTTCTAAAACTATTGATGCCTTAATGAAACTCGATCTGCCAGCAGGTGTGGATATCGAAGTAAAACTTTAAGTAGGCGAAGAGAGTGAATTATTTTCCCTGTATGCCTTTTAGGATTATTTCTAAAAGGCTTATTTATCGAAGAATTGGGTTTAAAACCCCGTGCTTCTAGCACGGCTTTATATTTAATAGCATTGCATCTGCCACTAAATATGTTAAAATAGTGGAATGCTAACCATGAATTACCGCTATCGAATCTATCCCAACATCACTCAAGAGCAGTCACTCTTTGAGTGGATGGATGTTTGTCGCGTTGCCTATAACTATGGGCTGCGAGAAATTAAGGATTGGTGCAATAGTCGGAAATGCATGGTTGACAGATGCTCGATTGTCCATGAATACATCATAGCTGCTGAGAGTCCTTTCCCTAGCGAAGTGAAGCAGCTTAATGCCTTGCCAAACGCTAAAAAGGTATTTCCCCGATTGGGCGAAGTACCAAGCCAAGTTTTGCAGCAAGCCATTAAACAATTGCACCGAGCTTATGATGGGTTTCAAAAAGTTGGGCATGGGTTCTCTAGATTTAAAAAGTTTGGGCAATTCAAGTCTTTGTTGTTTCCCCAATTTAAACAGAATCCAGTGCAGGGGATACATATCGCCTTGCCCAAACTGGGTCTGATTCCAATTAACTTGCATCGCCCAATCCCAAGCGGATTTGTGGTTAAGCAGGTTCGGATAATTAACAAGGCTGATAGATGGTACGCTGACATCAATATCCAATGTGATGTTAACGTACCCAATCCTATGCCACATGGTCATCCAATTGGGGTAGACGTTGGACTTGAAAAGTTTTTGGCAACTAGCGACGGTGTTCTTGTAAAGTCGCCTAAGTTCTTGAAAGTGATGCAAAGTAAGCTGAAATTGCTACAACGCAGACTTTCTAGGAAAAAGAAGCGGTCTAAGAATTACGGGAAACAACGCATTAAAGTTGCTAGACTTCACCACACGATTGATAATACCCGCAAGGATTTCCACTTTAATCAAGCTCACGCCCTTTGCGATGCTGGTGATATGGTCTTCATGGAAGATTTGGATTACCGGACTTTGGCTAAGGGGATGCTTGGTAAGCAGATGCTTGATGCTGGTTTTGGACAATTCCGAACTATCACCAAGTATGTGTGCTGGAAGCGCGGTAAATTCTTTGGGGAAGTTAGCGCTAGGGGGACTTCGCAAGAATGTCCTGAGTGTGGCGCAACTGTTAAAAAGAATTTGAGCGTCAGAGTACATCATTGCCAAGGGTGTGGATTCATTGCTGATAGGGATGTGGCAAGTGGAATTGTAATTAGAAATAGGGGAATAGAGTTAATTAGTACCGATGGGCAGTCGGGAATTGAAAACGCCTATGCAGACGGTTTACTGGGGATTGAGATGTCTCAGTCTAGGTCAAAGTCGAAAACCCGTAAGGGAGCAACTAGGAAGTCTTTGAAGTGATTCTTAGAAGCCCCGTGCCTTTAGGCCGGGGTCATGTCACTGATATTTCTTGCTTTTTTAGAATGCAGATCGGCTAAAGTAGTTAAAGAAGCGCCTTTACCGACTGTACTATGGCACCCTCTTCTTCAATTGCTGTGCGAGAGCTTCCTCTTTTCCCATTGCCGGAAGTCGTTTTGTTTCCAGGTAGACCTCTGCCGCTGCATATCTTTGAGTTTCGCTACCGAATCATGATGAACACGATTCTGGAAAGCGATCGCCGCTTTGGGGTATTGCTGATGGAATCATCCGGTAAACCCGCATCTGTAGGTTGCTGTGCCGAAATTATCCGGTATCAGCGTCTACCTGACGATCGCATGAAGGTATTAACTTTGGGCCAGCAAAGGTTCCGCGTCCTAGAGTACGTCCGAGAAAAGCCTTACCGTGTTGGTTTGGTTGAATGGATTGAGGATCAACCACCTCAAAGGGAATTAAATTCTTTGGCAATAGATGTGGAACAACTGTTGCGAGATGTGGTACGTCTTTCCGCTAAGTTAACTGACCAAAATATTGAACTACCCGATGATATTCCCTCTTTACCCAGGGAATTGTCTTACTGGGTTGCTAGCAACCTCTACGGTGTGCCAGCAGAACAGCAGGCGCTTCTAGAAATGCAGGATACAGTTGCCAGACTGGAACGGGAATCGGAAATTCTCACTTCCACTCGCAATCATTTAGCAGCAAGAACCGTACTCAAAGATACTTTTAAAGAATAGAAGTTACAAAAATTAACCAAAAAGGGTGTTCTTTCATGGTAGAGAACACCCTTTTTGTAGGAAAATTAAAAACTTGGTATAAACTGTACTATGCAGCTTTAGAAGATCGAATAATGAGCCTAAAAGATAGTGAAATAATTGAGAAGATTGCCCAACTTCTCGAAAATTTGCCTAGCGATGATTTTCTACAATATCGTCTCACTGAAGACCAAATTAATGAATGGCATCAACTTAGAAAAGATAACATTTTAATTGCTAAAACTTGGCGATCGCATTTCCATAACCAGCCAGATTATTTCCTAGATGAAGCCGTCGATTCAAAAGAAATTTCCCTCCACAAACGAGACTTGATTGTACTGATGGTTAAACAGTATATAGCTCGCTGGGAACTTTTCCAAGTAGCAGAAGAATATGTGAAAAGCTACCATCTTCAATTGCAAAATTTAACCAATCATCTAGAAGTGCTACCTAAACCGATCTGCCAGGTATGGTATAAGTTTTTTCGAGATATTTTTTTAAAAAAATATCCTTTTCAATCGCCTTACGATTTATTTGCCCAAACTTTAATACAAGAAAAGAATGAAGCTTTCTCTTGTTCTCTTAGCTACTATGAAGTACCAATTAAAAAGTGGCGAAAAGCAACCAAGCAAATTACTAATATTTTCGATAACTCTAACCAAGATGGCACTTATCCACAACTCAAACCCAAAGAAGCTGAAAAGCTAAAAAAGAATCTAGTTTGGGATAAAGTTGGCTTTTCTTGGTTAGGATTAACTCTCTTTGTATGTCAACTGAAAGCACCAAAAGATAAATTACTCAAAGATAAGCTCATCGCATATAACCAATCCCTAAAAGAAGCACTTAGCGTAGCAGTTACAGCCAGCCGCACAGTACGAAGCTTTGCGTGGAAAAAAGGAAAAATTGTTTATGCTTCTGGGACTGGTGGAACTTACCCCGATCCTTAATAAAACTTCACATCTGGATCGAGATCGATCGCTAGCTAGAGAAAGAAACCTAAACTAACTCCAGAAAACAAAATTTCCTAGCTTTAAACTATGCTGAATCAGAATTTTCAGAAACTCCTAGTTGCAACTACTGGAGCAATTCTATCTTTGGCAGTAATCCAAAATCACCCTGCCCAAGCAGAAGATTTTAGCACTCTTTTCTTTGAAGATTTTGAATCCAATCTCTCTCAATGGACGGGAAAATCTAACGGTACGCATTCCGGGGTAATAGTTAACGATCCACTGGGAAATGACAAGGCACTTTCTTTCATTAGCCGCAAAAGTGGTGGGGACATTTTTACACTCAACAGTTTCAGCAGCCCTTCGCAAATATACCGATTATCTTTCGACTATCTCGGTTTACCAAAAAGCGGGAGTCAGCCAAATGATTTGGGAGGTTTTGTAGGATATCGTACTAGCTTATCGGGAGATGCAGATTCGTGGTTGGCTGGAACAAGTCGCAACTCTATTAAATTATCATCGAACTTCTTGGAATTGCCAGACACGGGGAAATGGGAATCTATTTACATCTCATTTACTACTAATAAAAGCATTCAGCTAACACTGGAAGACTACTTTTACTCTTGGGGAGTTGCTGGCGATGTTTACTTCGACAATATCCATCTAGAAGCAATGGTTCCCAATACTAAATCTGTTCCCGAACCTACAAATCTGTTTGGGTTAATGATAGTAAGTATTTTCAGCATTGGTTCAATGCTAAAGAAGAAAAAGGTTTTCCATAGTTACTCAGCACGCAGTTAGCGAATTTCCCGATCTACGCGATAGAAACCATACCAATTTAGCGCTGCTAACCAAGCTACCGAGAGTAATCCTGCCAGACTTAAAGTTAAACCGCTATACGGTACTAATAATCCTAAAACTGGCAGGACTCCTCCCGCAATGGTGCTAATAAAAGCGGCAAGGGAAGCACGCCAAGTTCTTCCCAGTCCCCAAGCTAAAACTAAAAGGAACGGTGAAATTACTAACCAAGCTAATTGGGGATTTATCACTCGACTAAAGTAAGTCAAAGCTAGGATACAGGCAAAAAAGACGCCACCTGCTAGAGCTACATCCCGTAAACTCATCGGTAGCGACAAATACAGCAACAATAACCACCACAGAAATAAAGCGGGAGCCAATATCAGCAAACGCGGTAAAATACCTGTATTTTGGACTCGCTCTGTAGCCGTAAACACGCCAAACGGGTTTTGAACGGAAACATTATCATCAAATATCCAAGTGTATCGAGTCCCTTGTCCCTCAACTTTTCGTTCAGTTGGCACAATACCGCTAGCAAAATCAGCACCAGAGAAATTTGCCAGCACGGAGAGGCGAAAATTCGACAATAATTGTCCGTTAGCGTTATACACCCAGCGTGGGGAACCTTGAGCCTTATATGTTACCCGAAAGCTTGTTTCTTGTCCTGGCGCAATATTAAACGGAAAAGTATATTCACCAGGATTAGTTGGGTTTAGCCTTGTACCTTTTTGCTCTACCTTAAAGTTTTGCAGTAATGAGTAGCTGCTTGGAGGAGATAATTCAAAGAAAAAATTTTGAGTGGAATCTAGTTGGTTAACAACTCGGTAATCAGCGCTAAAGTCTACCAGATAAATTCCTCGTCCTTTCTTTTGCGGATCTGAGGTTTGGTCGATTTTAACCTGAATTTGAGATCCGGCGACTGCTAAAAAGCGGTTAATCGTGCGCGTTTCCTGTACCCGCACAATTCTATTACCAGCTTGAGTATTGTAAGAGTAAGGTTCTTGAATAACATAACGTATTTGAGGTGCTGATTGTTCTAACCTCTCTCCAGAAACGCTTTCGGCAATTTGAGAAACTCGTGCTTGTTCCCAAAAGTGATAACGAGTACCCAAAGTCGAGCAAAGAAAAAAACCTGTTATTACTAGGATGAAGACTAAAGCTCCATGCAGTAATATTCGCAGCAATACTGAGTAGCCTTCTAACCATTGTCCGATCGCAATCCCTAGTTCTGGTTCGTTTCGGCGGCCCGAAAAGTTGAGTAAGGCAAGCACGATTCCCAAAAACCCCACTATGCCTGCGATCAAAAAGAATACGCGGACGTACCTTGACCCAAATTCTATCAGTTGAGTTGGCTGTGTCAAATCGGGTAAGCCGGGAATGCCTTGAGCAGCTTCAAACATAATTTAGATGTTTACTCAATAGGTAAAACACTATAACTACCAAAAATTTTCAAAGTTTCACTGTAAGTTATTAACTCATCTAAAGCAGCTTTCACAAATGGTTGAGTGCCGTCAGCTTCTATATCGATGAAAAACAGATATTCGCCGAGCGATCGCTTTGTTGGCCGCGACTCAATTCGACTCAGGTTAATATTTCGTTTTGCGAACAGTTGCAGCGGTTTGACAAGCGCCCCTGGTAGATTCGCCGGAGCGCTAAAAGCCAGGGAGGTGTGACTGCCTCCGGGAGATGGTTGTAAACTTAGCACCCAAAACCGCGTGTAGTTACTCGAAAAATCATTAATTGGGCAGGCAAGAATGGGTAAGTTGTAGATTTCGGCAGCTCGCCCTGAAGCGATCGCCCCAGCCGTCACATCCTTTTCCAAATACTTTAGCGCCTCTGTAGTTGAATTCATCGGTACTAATTGAACCAATGGCATAAACTTTTCCAGCCATCCCTGACACTGAGCTAGAGCCTGCGGGTGGGAATAAACTGTCCGAATTGCTTCTAAATTGTCCGCAGATGATAGCATAGCATGGCAAATCGGCAATACCAAAGCTTGTTGAATTTGCAGGGTATCCAGTCGCCACAGCGTATCCAGCGTCATAGATACACTGCCCTCAAGAGAATTTTCCACCGGCACAACAGCTAGATGAGCTTGCCCATCAGCCGTTGCTTGGAGCGTTTGGGCAATGCTGGGATAAGGACACAAAAAGCATTCCTGGCCTTTTTCCAGACTCAGCCAATTAGCGTAAGCTAGAGCAGCTGCTTCAGCGTAAGTGCCAGTCGGCCCTAAGTGTGCAATACATATACTCATAAAGTTCAACTCTCAGTTTGTTAATTTTTATCAGCAATACGGTGTAAACTGTTCCTTTTTTATTACCCCCCCTAAAACAGTCCCTACTTTTGATGCCTTTGGTAGAGGCGGAAGCTCTAGATGAACTTGTTACGATCGCAGACAGATAGAATTGCACCACAGCTGACTGCTGGCGGCTGTATTGTAATGATATGATTAAGACTTCCAATCGGATATTTTAAGAACTGTAACGTAAAATTAATTAATAATCATACAAAACAACCCTCTGTTTCCCTTCTACCCATGCACACCCAATTTGTCGCTTCCCAATCTGTTGAAATTGCTGTTCCAGAGCAACCGATCCCAATTAAGCATTATTTGCGTCAGCCTCAACGTCTCGTGCAAGCGCTGGTCGAGTCAAGTCGGATTGAGCAGCTGGGCGAGGAACTTTTTCGCCTGAAAATGCGCCCCCTCAGCTTTATGATGCTGACGATTCAACCCACTGTAGATATGCGGGTGTGGACAGAAAGCGACGGTAGTGTCCATTTAAAGTCTGTGGGTTGTCAAATCCTGGGCATGGAATACATTAACCAACGGTTTGCACTTGACCTGAAAGGACGGCTGTTTGCATCCCAAATCAACGGAGTCACTTACCTGAAGGGGAAAGCGGATTTACAAGTGCAAGTTGAACTACCACCTTTATTTTGGTTAACCCCCAAGCCAGTCCTGGAAGCTACTGGCAACGGTCTGCTTAAAAGTGTATTGTTAACCATTAAACATCGGTTGATGCACCAACTGCTGTTGGATTATCGCAAATGGGCGAGTGCTACGGCAAATAGTGCTTCTGCTCAAGCACCAGCTAGAGCAGGTCAGTCACCTTTGGTTAGCGGTCAGTAGTCAGACTTTGCTTCGCGGCACGGACGAAAAGAACGCCGATGCCAGCGTGAAGGGCCATGCTCCTGTAGAGCCTGTATATGTCGCGCAGTGCCGTAACCTTTATTGGCATCTAAAGCATATTCTGGGTATTTAGCGGCCAAGCGAAGAATTAGCTCGTCTCTCCACACCTTAGCCAGAATACTGGCAGCTGCGATAACTACCAACTGCTCATCTCCCTTGATGATCGACTGTTGTGGCATCGGTAAGTCTGGAAGAGGCCATTTGCCATCAACCAGGCAAAGAGTCGGCTGCACCGATAGCCTTATTACAGATCTCTTCATTGCCAACAAGGATGCCTGAAAAATATTGATCCGGTCAATTTCACGGGCAGAGGCCATTCCGATTTGGTAATCTAGCGCCATTGCCCGAATTCTAGAGGCAAATCGCTGTCGTCCAACGCTAGTTAGTTGTTTGCTATCTTTAATACCGGCGGCGGCAAGTTCGCTTAATGCGGCATCCGGTAAAATCACCGCAGCCGCAACTACCGGGCCGAATAAACAACCCCGCCCCACTTCATCGACCCCTGCCACTATTCCCATAGAGGGAGAGTGGGGGAGTGGGGGAGTGGGGGAGGACAAGGAGGACAAGGAGGACAAGGAGGACAAGGGAGATTTTTGACTTTTGACTTTTGAATGAGTGACTTTTTTACTGGTTGTTCTCACCATCCGTGGCTGAGGAGCGACGGCGGCGACGTCGCCGCAGCATTACAGAATCGGCCCGATCGTCGGATTCGCTTGATGTCATACCTACATCATTAGGCTCAGCACGAAAGTCAGCGTCAGCGGTATCTGTGTCTTGGTTTTCTCTATTCAAGTCTGAGTCAAAATCTTGCTCAGTTGGGAAGCTTGGAACTGTTCTGTCCACCTCTGTACGATCGACATCACTTCTGCCTGTACTTGGTGGTGCTGTTTCATAAGGAATATCTTCCTCTGCTTGTCCCGGCAACTTCACGATCACAGTTGCGGCTTTGGGATTTTTCAGCTGCCGATTTAAACGCACGATCGGCGACACTCCCATAAACGCATAAACTTGCTGCTCCTCTAGAGTCATTTCTACAGAAACTATCTCCGGAGGTGAAGTCTCTGGCTTAGCAGGTCGCTCCATCCGCAATGGGTCAAGCCGAATGGATTTTGGCCCTGTTGACGAAAACGGCTTTGAAGTGGCCAGTTCCGACTCGCTCACCCACTTTGGCTCCGCACCCATAGGGCTAGGTGGCGCTATTGAAGGGATGAAAGAACTTAGCTTGTCCGACTCCTCTTCTGGGCGTTCATTTTCATCACCAATGCGGTGACGCCGCCGACGACGAGAATTATTTGCTGCACCGCGTTCCTGATAGCTGGGATGATTCATAACATCCTCGTCTAGATCCGAGCCCGTTCCCAGATCGTCTGCGTAAGGGTCTGTTTCCCAATAGTTTTCTTGTTCAAAAGAGTCGCGTGGAGCTTCCCCTTGTCCGGAGAGTGTGGGTAGCACTGGACGACTTTGATCTGAAGAACGGTAATCCCTTAAGGAAGGCATTCCCGACGGTTCTGGAATGTCTTCTACCGTTGGAAATGCACGATCGATCTTCGGCAGGGACAGGCCGGTTGTCTGGGCAGCCGATTCGCTCCGGTACGAGGAGCCAGCGACAGGAGGCAGTATTGTCGATTCGCGATCGATCTTCGGCGCGGGTGCTATTATCCCCTGGGAAGCGAATTCACGGGCAGCAGTTTCACTGGGTAAATGCACTAGATGGCCCAATCCTCCACAGGTAGCGCAAGGACGACCAAATAACTCGTAAACGTTTTGGCCTTGCCGTTTGCGGGTCAGTTCCACTAAGCCTAGTTCCGACAGTTGGGCAATCTGCGGCCTTGCTTTGTCCGCTTTGAGCGCTTTATTAAAGTGTTCTAGCACCTGCAACTGGTCTCGCCGAGAATCCATATCGATAAAGTCAACGATAATTACACCAGCAAGATTACGCAGGCGCAGCTGACGCGCAATTTCCGTAGCGGCTTCGCAGTTTGTCCAGAGAACAGTTTCGCGGGCTGTAGCCGATCGAGTGAAAGACCCGGAGTTGACATCAACAACGGTAAGTGCTTCTGTTGGCTCGATGATGACATAGCCTCCAGAGGGGAGATCGACTCTAGGTTTGAGGGCTTCCTTAATGGCAGCGTTAACGCGGAAGTACTCCATCACCGGCAGGCGATCGCGGTGATGGTCAATCAAAACCCCTTGCGGTGCCTTTCCTACACTCCAACTCATTAACTGTTGCTTCACCCGCTTCACGCCAGTGTGCGAATCTACCACAATCCGATTCACATCCTCGCTATACATATCTCGCAGCACACGCTGGACAAAATCATCATCCCGATTTAGCAGTGCAGGTGCCCGCGTTGAGATAGCTTCCTGTTGAATAGCCTCCCACTGTTTTTGCAGCGTCTCTAAATCTTCTATAACAGCTTCTTCTGGCCGATTTTCAGCCTCCGTTCGCACCAGCAAACCCATCCCCGCTGGTTTTAACAAAATAGCTAAGGCCCTCAGTCGGTTGCGTTCACTCTCGCTTTTGACGCGCCGCGATAGATTTACACCCCGACCAAACGGCATCAGCACCAAGTAGCGTCCTGGTAATGTAATGTTGCCAGTGAGTCTAGGGCCTTTGTTTCCCGTAGGCTCCTTCATTACTTGCACTAGAACTTTTTGCTGGGGTGTCAGCAGTTCTGTAATTGCCCCAGCGGTGCGTTTTAACCGCAGTGGCCCCAAGTCAGAGACATGAATAAATCCGTTGCGATCGGGGTCCCCAATGTTAACGAAGGCAGCGTCTATACCAGGGAGTACGTTTTCAACAATGCCGAGATAAATGTCACCTACTTGGTGGGTTCCCGTAGCAACCACTAATTCTTGAATTTGATCCTCGGAAAATACCGCAGCGATGCGATGCTGCTCAGCGATAATTATTTGCTTTGTCATTCAAATTCCTCAAAAATTAGCACAATATAGCAGGATATAGACCTGCTTTAAGGCACAGATACAACAATCATTAGAAAAGGGAAGATTGAAGAATTGCCAATTTCAAACTTGTCTTGAATTAACAATCTTCCCTTCCTCAACCTGAAATTAGAAATTGGTCATTGCCGCCTTTACAAGAGTCTGAAAGTAGTCTTCAACACTTAGGCTGTGTTGTGCTATCCTAGGTCAACTACGCACCAAAACTTCCCTTTTAACGAATAGCAAAAGTCAGATGTACGTGCCGTACCGCATCGGTTGGGTTATGTTTTGCCACAACATAATAGGTCGAGTTTTTACCCGCATCAAATACACTTCGCCACCTAGAACACAGATTCAGCATTCGCTCTGGGGCGATGAGAAACCGTGTTTCTTTGGTTGTCAAGGTCAATATCTCGGTGCTAGAACCCGCATATTTCCGGTTTCTGGCATTACTGAATTGGTGTTCTAGATCGACAGGGAATTCCCGAAGAGATGATGTGTTTTAAATCGTCACGTTCAGGTGATTCACTGCTTATCAGAGCTAGGTCAGGCGAGAACCAGTTGGTTTCTGGTTCTTTACAAAGTCCCAAATTCTATTTGGGGGTCAGTGATATGTCAGAGTATAAAAGTTTATTCCTCTAACACCCCTCTTGTTAAGGGGAAGCAGCATCAAACTCTGCCCGAAGCACTGAAAAGGGCAAAAGTAAAAAGGCAAAAGAAACAAGGGAGTAACTCTCGCTACGTTTCTACTTTTTAATTTTTACTCGCCTGTTGGGGATGTTCCCCTGTACTCAAGCATGACCAAATGTTGTTTATAGAGTTAACCACTCGCAAGTAGGATTGCTAGGGCCTCGCGCCGCTGCGCTAAGGTCGCCCTGACTCCTATTTTTGATTAACTCTAAATGGGATCTCATCATATTTTTGTTGAGTATCTCATACCACGATCTGGTTACTACAGTTTTGAACCCGTAGGATGAGGCTCAAGCGGTGAGAGTGAAGCAGTTGAAATTCACAAGCATTGACTTGTTCCAACATATAGATGACACCATCGGGTCGTAGCAGGTTACCGTCATTCCGACAACTGCCAACATAGCGTACGTACCGAGCCCTAGAGATAGGAGAGTTACCCTCCTGAAGCTCTAATTCAAATAAGCGATCGCGCAGATTCACCATTTGCTTCTTGCCAGATTTGCTCGTCTGCTCCCACAAAATAGCGTCACTGGCTAGAATTGCTTCAATCCACTGCTTCCACCGATCGGTCGAAGCATCAGCAGCAGCAGCCACCGTAATCAAATACTCAACTCCCTCCAACAACTGAGCGGAGGAGGGAGTTTTTAGTTCAACCTCCTCAACCCGATAGATCGGAATATTACCGGGGATTTGGGTGACTAGCCTTTCTTGGAAAGTCGCCACATCGATATGCTCAGTTAACTCAAAGTCTACAATCTCGCCGCTGCTGGTAGCTCCCAGAGGGAGCGCATTAGCAATGGAAATGCGGGGAGAAGCATGAAATCCATTGGTAAAAGCAATGGGTAGGGAAGCTCGTCGCACAGCGCGATCGAACAAGCGGGCTAAATCTAAATGGCTCACTAAAGCCATATTACCCAGCTTACCAAACCAAACTCGCAACCGCACGCACCGTTCTTGTTTGGGCACAAAATGTCCCACAAATTCAGGGATGGGTGGAGGCTCAACGACAACATTGTGACCGAAATCAACGCCGCAGACACCGCAGTGGGAACAGCCTTCAAACGAGCAATCTGGAACCGTTGCGGCTTCTAGAGATCGTTGCAGGTCAGCTTTTAGCCAGTTTTTATCAATTCCGGTATCGATCCGATCCCAAGGCAGAGGTTTATCGAGAAGGGAATTGGGAATTGGGAATTGGGAATTGGGAATTGGCGATTGTTCTTTCCCCGTCCCCAGTACCCATTCGCCGTTTTCTACCTGGCGATATTTCCAGGTTAGATCGGATTGGGCTATAGCTTGTCCCCAAGCTGCAAAAGCGCGATCGGCGCTATCAAACCAGGCGTCCATCCCTGCACCCAACTCCCAGGCCCGACGCAGCACAGATGCCAAACGGCGATCGCCCCGGCCTATAAAATCCTCCATTGCCGAAATCCGAACATCCGTGAAGTTTACCTTCACCCCCTTCATACCGCGAAATTCAGAGCGCAGCAGTGACTGCTTGCGTTCAAACTCAGCTGTTGAGACGGAATGCCACTGAAACGGCGTGTGAGGTTTGGGCGTAAAGTTAGAAATCGTCAGAGTGAAATTAAGCGCTTTCCTACCTTTTTCCCTACATTGCTGCTGTAGCCAGCGGACTGTTTCCGCAATGCCTAAAACATCGACATCGGTTTCCCCTGGCAAACCAATCATAAAGTATAACTTTATTTTATCCCATCCCCGATCGAAACCAGTTTTTACACCTCGCAGCAATTCTTCGTTGGTCAGTCCTTTGTTAATAATGTCCCGCATCCGCTGAGTGCCAGCTTCAGGAGCAAAAGTTAGCCCACTCTGCCGGTTACCGCCAAGGATATTGGCAATATTTTCGTCAAATCTATCCACCCGCTGACTGGGTAGGGACAAGGAAATATTTTCGTCTTTGAGGCGATTTCTGATTTCCATCCCCACTGCTGGTAGGGCCAGATAATCGGAACAGCTGAGGGACAATAAAGAAAACTCGTTGTAGCCAGTAGCCCTCATTCCTTGCTCTATAGCTTTTACTACTTGCTCTGGTTCTACATCTCGCGCCGGACGAGTTAGCATTCCTGGTTGACAGAAGCGACAACCGCGTGTACATCCGCGCCGAATTTCAATCGTCAGGCGATCGTGTACAGTCTCAATATATGGAACCAGTCCGATCGAATAAGCTGGCATGGGAGTCGCCACTCGTCGCAAAATGCGATCGGGAACATCCGGGCGATTGGGATGAATTGACCCATCGGGAGCCATATCGTAGAACTGGGGAACATAGACGCCTGGTATTTGTGCCAAATCGAGCAGCAATGCTTCTCGACTCAACCCAGATGTTTTGCCTTCTTCCAGCACTAAGCCAATTTCAGGCAGTAGTTCTTCCCCATCTCCCAAAGCAAAGAAGTCGAAAAAGTCGGCGTAAGGTTCGGGGTTGGATGTTGCCGTCTGTCCACCCGCAAAAATCAGCGGGTATGGGGACTGGTGATTGGTGACTGGGCATTCTACCCCACTCCCCCGCTCCCCCGC
>Ga0163155_10000331_pt1 | contig 57286 bp, 55 predicted proteins | sample OliLakLV19SP4G1_FD_148611 | JGI IMG/M metagenome (GOLD analysis project Ga0163155, IMG submission 148611) | Freshwater microbial mat bacterial communities from Lake Vanda, McMurdo Dry Valleys, Antarctica - Oligotrophic Lake LV.19.SP4.G1 | ecosystem: Environmental > Aquatic > Freshwater > Lake >... | reverse complement strand
GGCGACCCTGACGGTATCGGCACAGCGCGCCGCAGGGTGCAACCCGATGCGCTCGATCGCATTCACCATGCCAGAGATATTTTGCGGCAACAGTTGGACAACCCTCCTAGTTTGGGGGAACTGGCACGGCTGATTGGCTTGAATGAATGCACCCTGAAGCGGGAATTTCGCCAGGTGTTTAGGACAACGGTGTTTGGTTATTTGCATGACTATCGCATGAATCAGGCGCGAGAAGCATTGCAAATAGGCGATTGGACGGTGGGAGAAGTTGCCCACATGGTGGGTTATACCAATCTTCCGGCGTTTAGTCGCGCCTTTAGCAAACGATTTGATATCAACCCACGGGATTGTCACTAAAAAATTCCGTTTGACCAGAGTGGGAATCGTGTGCAGGGCTGTGGAGGAGTGATCGGGAAAGGCGGCGACTCCTTGCGGGTAACTCGAAGAGATCGCGGTTATGCTGTGATCGAAAGTGTTTGATCAACAACCGGAACATTGGGGTTTAGCACGATGGTCATTCAAAATCTCGACTTACCGATGGTTCATATTAAAGAACTGTGCGATCGCTGGCAGATTGTCGAATTCGCGCTGTTTGGATCAGTCCTACGAGAGGACTTTCAACCCACCAGCGACATTGATGTATTAATCACGTTTGCGCCCAATGCTCGAAAGGGCTTGCTGACTCTGGCTCGGATCAAGCACGAATTAGAGGATTTGCTGGAGCGAAATGTGGATCTTTTAACCAAGAAATCGATTGAGCAAAGCCATAACCTCGATCGGCGCTCCACCATTTTGCAATCGGCTCAAGTGCTCTATGTCGCGTGATCAGCAGTCCATTCAAGATATATGAAATGCCGTTCGTCAGGATATTCCTGAATTAATTGCGTTGCTACAGCCCCTGCTGTCCTAGGGACGGTTTGGCAAAAAATTCCGTTTGAGCAAACAAGAAATTCCGTTTGAGCAAACTAGCGATCGCCTATACCTCACCACTTGACCGTAAGCTACTTGAGAAAGATTTGTATTAAGTGGGTGTGTGGTGATGAGACACGAATTGCGATTGCTCTTTTTAGCAGGTGTGTTTTCAGTTATGGGAATGCGATCGGCGTGGGCAGAGCCAACGACTCGAATTCGCGATCTGGCTCGTCCGGCAAAAAGTGTGACGGAATGGATAGCACAGGTAGAAGCCGCCAATGCTCAAGTTACTGCCGTGAAAGTCAACCCAACTGCTGCGGGGCTGGAAATCATTCTGGAAACCCAGGACAACCGCTCCCTACAAGTGGATGCCAGCAAATTTAGAGCCGAAGGCAATAGCCTGGTTGCAGATATTCCCAATGCGGTGCTGGCATTGCCAACTACTCAACCCTTCAATGTTGAGAACCCCACTGAGGAAATTGCTAACATCCGCGTGGTGCAAGTGGATGCTAACAGCATTCGGGTGAGCGTAACCGGAAAAACCGCACTGCCCAAACAAGACGTGACGCTGAAAGCCGCAGGACTTGCCTATAGCCTCAACCCGGAAGCGGACGAACCCGATGAAGAAATTGTGGTGACGGGCGAAGGACAGCAGGGCTATCGTGTGCCGAATAGCTCAGTGGGAACGAGAACCGACACGCCCTTACGAGATATTCCCCAGTCGATTCAGGTGGTGCCGCGACAGGTGTTGCAAGATCGTCAAGCAAGAAGCATCACAGATGGATTGGAAAACGTCAGCGGCGTAACCTCAGTTTCTACCACAGATGGAAGTAGAGACTACTTTACGATTCGAGGCTTCGAGGTATATTCTAACTCTCTGGTAAACGGACTTCCCGATCCACAAATTTCTTCAGATGGTAGCTTTGTCAATGTAGAACGGTTAGAAGTGTTAAAGGGACCTGCCTCCGTTTTGTATGGCGACACTGGATTCAGTGGCATTGGCGGCACTGTCAACTTCGTTACTAAACAGCCACTGCGCGATCCGTTTTACGAAATCAGCACGACTATTGGTAGTTTTAATGACTATCAAGGGACAATCGATCTCTCTGGACCGTTAAATGATTCTAAAACTGCTCTCTACCGCTTCAATGCTGGTTATCGGAGTACTGAGATCTTCGAGAACGGGGAGCGGCAGAGTTGTCAGGCGCGATCGCGTTCCTCAGAACCGATTATCTTTTGAGAATTGGGTGACCGTGATCAACCGAGATAGTGATAATGACCTGGCGGATGCCCTGCTTCGCCGCATCGGCGGTCAACGTGCGGTTAGATCTGCCCTCGCTTTATTGGGGGTAAACTCAAACAGTTATGAGCAGGTAGATGGATCAGGATTATCTCGACACAATCGGGCGAAGCCATCGACCTTTGTGACGCTGCTGAGAGAAATGTATACCCATGATGAAAGTGGGCTGTTTTATCACTCTTTATCAGTAGCCGGGGTGAATGGAACCTTACGAAATCGCTTCCGCGATCCCCCCGTTCAAGGTAGAGTTTATGCCAAAACCGGAACCTTACAAGGGGTGAAGGCATTGTCTGGCTATCTGGAGAATGCTGACCATGGCACGATCGCCTTTAGCATTGTGGTCAATCCGCCTGGTCAATCCGCTCAAGTGATGACGCAAGCCATTGATCAGATTGTGCTGCAAACTGCCCAAGTGACTCGCTGTAATTAAGCTGCGCTTCAATCAAGTTGCCCAGAGCAAACGACCTCCCCAAGCCAGGACTAAGGTGAAGACGATTGCGGCGATCGCCTGTCGTGCCATCAACCCCAGCGCAAACTTGAGCGACTGTTCACGGGCAATCGTTAGCGCCGTGACTAAACAAGGCAACAACACACCTGCTAAATAAACGCCTGTAAGGATTTGCAGCGGAGACAATCCACTGGCTGCGTTCGGTTCAGCAAACAGCAGCAAGCCATCTTTGCGAATGGATGCCAAAATTACAGGCAATGCTGCATCCGGTGGTAGGTCAAATAACCGCATTGCCGGATTGATCAATCCGCTCAAGGCATTCAAAACACCCAGCCAGTCGAAGATAGAAGCAATCAATGTGATGATCAGGAAAATGGGGATGGCATTGGTGAAGAACTGATTGAGTGTCCCCTTCGCCTCGCGCCAGATCGCTGACCACTGGGGAACTTCCAGAAAGGCGCGACGTTCGATCACCAGCGTATTTTGTGGAGAACGAGCCGCTTTTGGTGCAACCAGACCCGTGTAAATTAACGTTGTGATGACCAGGTAAAGCAAATAGGGAATCACCAGATAGGGTAGATTTGCCGCGCTAAATACTCCCAGCGTGGCACCCAATTGATAAGAACAAGCTGAGCCAAAGGCAATCGCCGAAATGCAAGTCTTACGAGAACAACTGGAGCAAGCACGGGTACTAATCACGGCTGGCACATTACAGCCAAAACCCATGATCACACGCACCAAATCGCGCCCCGATAAGCCAAACGGACGCAACAGCGGATGCAGGGCGATCGTAATTCGTTCGACTAAACCGCTGGCTTTGTAAGCCCCTAGAAACAGAGCGTAGAGAATGACTGTCGGCACTGCCCAGACAAACAGCAGCGGTCCCATCGTCACCAATCCATAGCGTCCAATCAGGATCTCTTTGAGTAAGGGCGGCAAGCCAGAGAGGGCTTCTAGGGTTGGTTTGACCAATCCCTGAACCAGCGGATCGGCAAACGCCGCAAAGCTATTGGCAGACCAGACAGCCAGGATGGCAGGGAGCAGCAGTAGGGCGATCGCCAACAGCCAGCCAACGTGGGGATGCTCCAACAATGTGGGACGGGGTTCAATGATCCAACCCGCAGGCGTGGGTTGCCATTGACTGGGAAAAACTGACGGCTCATGCATTGCCGCTAAAATTTCGTCACGCTGCGCGGCGGTCAGATGTCTCGCATCGACTGGAACAAACGCTAGATTGGAGGTCTGTTCCCAGCGTCGGATCACCTGACATGTAAAATCTGAGGGTGCAACTTTGTCCCAAAACGGGATGACAACGATGCCCCGCTTACCCACCACTAAAGGCAACAAATCCGCTAGGTCTTCATCGACATGAGTGGCTTTGACCACCAGCAACACCGTGTCATATGCCTGCAATTGTTCCAGTGCGACTCGTGTTGTGGCAGTGTCAGAACGATACAAGATGCCGGGAGTATCCACAAAAGTAACCCCATCTCCGGCATAGGTTTCGCAGTCAACGGTTGAGCCGCGAAAGTTGGTGCTGTAGGGAGAATGTCCAGTCAGGGAGGCAATCAGTTGAGACTTACCGGTGCTTTCTTTGCCGATCAGGACGATCGAGCGTTGGGTAGAAGGGCTAAGGAGGGGCATGGGGGATTAATCCAAAATCTAAAATCTAAAATTGCTTCAGCAGATGCAGTCGTTCTCGCAGCAGGAAAGGTCGTCGAGAAACATGCCCTCCTGACGATAGATTTCTAGAGGTGTCGTATCGATGCCAAGACGATGGGCGATCGCATTTGCCACCACTGCAAAGCGTTGACGAAACTTGTAGATAAAACAAAAGATCACATTGTCATGACGCACCGAGGAACCCACAACAAACAATCCAGAGGTCAAGGTGGATTCATCTTCATCAGTTAGTCTGGCATAGCCTTCAGACCAATTAAACAGCGGGGCGATTTGCTTCAAGCTGCCCTCAAACCCAGTGCAGAGGATAGGTTGAGTGGATGTCACCCACTTGTTGTATTCGCTGTAAACAGCGTAACCGCCCGGAACTACCTGCACATTTTCGATCGCCACATTCCCAATCAGTTCTAATCGCCCAGTGGAATAACACAACTCGATTCGTTGCTGCGTGTAAGGAGACAGAGAAATACTGGGGTCAGAATCTGGGTTTGCCCAGGTTCCAGCCCGGTCTAACACCTTAACTTTTTTCCCCAGCGCCACTAGATTCGCTGCTGCATCCATACCACTTTCATACCCGCCAATCACGACAAATTCATCTCCTTGAAGTTCTGTCCAGGAAGACACTTGGGAGTTATGCAGACATAAATCTGCACCCGGAAAAGGAGTCAGGTTAGGATACTGAAACTCACCCGCTGCCCAAATTAAAAACCGGGTTTTGAGAATGCCATCGGGGACGTGAAGCAGAAACCCTTGATGCTGGGGTAAGGGTTCAACGTTCTGGACTGCAACGCCTGTGTAGACGGGCAGTTTGAAGTAGTCGGCAACGGTTTCTAGATACTGGGCGTATTGCGTACCACTCAGGTGTTCTCGTCGGAAGCTGATCGCAGGGGAGGTTTTACGGGCGATCGCATTCAAGTCGAGATGCCCAAAGCCGTGGCTGGGAAAGGATGGGGTGATAAAGTGCATCTCCTGGGGCCAGCGTCGGAAGGACTCGCCGATCTGATGCCGTTCCAAGATGGCAAAATTTTCCAGACCCAAGTCTTGCAACACAACTCCAACTCCAATCCCCGCCGCACCGGCACCGACGACAATGACATCAAACGCTTCCGGCTTTTTCATGAGGAGCAGTGAGTAAACTTAATTGATAATGATAATCATTCTATATTTTTTCCTTTAACTTGAACAGGACGACCAGACAAACAATTCGCCTCGCTGCCCTCCGGCTGCTAAGTGTCGTCCATTAAGGTGCCATGCGAGACAAGAAAAGCCTTCCTCTGCGCCTTCAAGCACCTGCACCGCTGACCGTGCTGCTTGCCATAAGATGATCCAGCCGTCGTCCGAAAGCGAGGCAAGAAGCCCACTCTTGGGTTGAAATGCCACATCCAGAACATTGCCGCTGTGGAGATCCAGCACCCAGCTATCCCAGCCTGCTGGGGTTTGCGTCCACATCGTCACCAGTTCACGAGTGGCGGCTGCCAGAATGGGAGGCAAGTCAGCCGAGGGTGGCAGATCTGCCCATGCTAACTGTCGGATTTTTCCAGGAAATCCGCGCATCAAAGTTGGGAGGTCATTCTCGTCGGTCGGTTCACGCTGGAGGTGTTGCGCCTTTGACCAGTCCAGTACACCGATGCTGTGGTCATGAACCGCGCAGGCGAGATAGGAACCATCGGGAGACCAGGCGATCGTACTGGCTGGAGAGGTCACTTCCCACTGATACAGTCGCTCACTCCAATTATGAGCATTCCAAATGTGGATATTGCTTTTAAGGGCGATCGCCAAGTGCTTTCCATCCGGTGACCAGCGAATATCCTGAGAACTGGCAATCCCTGCCAGGCTGGTTACTCTTTCAGACTGCTCCGCGTCCCAAATTTGCACCGTTTTCCCCTGACTAAACGCCAGATGATTGCAGGTCGGATTCCAGACTAGGCGATCGACCCAGGAGCCACATTCAAGGTAATCAGCAACTTTGGGGATATCTCCATCCATCTGCCACAGCGTAATGTTGCCAGCTTGCCCACCCGTTGCCAGCCACTTGCCGTCAAACGAAAAGGCTAAAGCATCAATGGATTGTCCGGTTGGCTCACACAGAGACGCACCGACACCCTTGCTCAGCAAATACACTTCCCCCGCACCAGAGGCAGCCGCTAAGGTATTGCCAATCGGTGACCAGGCGATCGCTGTCACATAATCTGACAAGACTTCTTTAGCGCTCAACTCCAGGATGGATTTTAGGTTCATGCTTGGTGCCTGTTAGTTTCGTTGATTTATCGATGCCACTGGGTTTGTCCATTGGGTTGGTCAACGAGGATAATTCCTGCGGCTTGCAGTTCGTTGCGGATGCGATCGCTTTCTGCATAGCGTTTTTCCTGCCGTGCCTGTTGCCGTTGATGGAGTAGTGATGCAATCCAAACAGCATCAGGCTCCGGTGCAGAAGACGTTTCTCTACTGGCTTCCAAGCCGAATACTTGAGCCAGTCGGGTGAGAGTCTGCAATGAAGTTTGTAGCTGTATGTCAGAGAGTTCTTTTTCCGATTGATATTGGCGCAGATTAAACTCTCGTTTGATCGATTTGGCTAGCTCAAACAGCACTGCCAATCCAGCCGCTGTGTTGAAGTCATCATCCATTGCGGTTTGGAAACGGTTGACTGATGCTGCATTGAGTTCACTAGGGATTGGCATCTGAGGTGATCGATTCAATTGCGGCAAATCCAATGCCAGCGAGTCTTGGAGCGTTTGCCAACCATTCTCGGCGGCGGTAATTGCCACCTTCGTAAAATCCAATGGCTTCCGGTAGTGGGCTTGCAGCACAAATAGCCGAATCACCATTGGGTCAACTGGCTGCGGATACTCTGACCATTTGCCATCCAGCAAATCTTGAATCGTGGTGAAGTTACCGAGAGACTTAGACATCTTCTCGCCATTCACCGTCACCATGCCGTTGTGCAACCAGTAACGGGCTAAAGGTTTACCCGTCAGCACTTCCGACTGAGCGATTTCATTTTCATGGTGCGGAAACACCAGATCGCCACCGCCCCCATGAATATCGATCGTTTCTCCCAGCCGTGCCCGGATCATGGCAGAACATTCGATCTGCCAGCCCGGTCGTCCCTTGCCCCAAGGCGAATCCCAGGCAGGTTCACCGGGTTTTGCCGCTTTCCACAGGGCAAAGTCACAAGAATCTTGCTTTTTCTGCGCCGGATCATCGGGGTCAACTCGTCCACCCGCCCCGGACTGCATCTGCTCTAGCTGTCGTCCAGAAAGTTTGCCATACTCCGCAAACTGCCGCACGCTATAGTAGACATCGCCATTGACGGCATAAGCATAGCCTTTCTCTTCTAATGCTTGAATCAATTGATGAATCGCTGGAATATGCTCCGTGACACGGGGATATTCATCTGCATCCAGAATATTTAACTGTCGAACATCTCGAAAGTAAGCCGCAATATAGCGATCGGAAATGGCTTGCATCGAACTGCCTTCCGCCTTTGCCCGATTCAAGATCTTGTCATCAATATCCGTAAAGTTTTGCACATAGCGAACTTGGTAGCCACGCCATTGCAAATATCGCCGCACTACATCCCAGCCAATGTAAGAGCGGGCATGACCCAAATGGCAGTCGTCGTAGACCGTTACGCCACAGCAATACATCGTGACCTTACCTGATTCAAGGGTCGCAAACGGCTCTTTGCAGCGATTTAGGGTGTTGTAGACGGCGAGGCTCATAGCAAAATTAAGGCTGTTAGTTTTCGGGTAACGTTTGCAGCTATCATGCAGAATGATTATCATTCTCATTTTAGCATGGACAGCCACAGTATTCCTGCTCCGCCAACACCCTGGTCACAACAGCTTATTGAGCCAGCGATCGATGCAAGCGTCTACATTCACTCGCTGACCAACGTGATTGGCGATGTGCGAATTGGGGCGCAGGTTCACATCGCGCCGGGGGTCTCGATTCGGGCAGATGAGGGGATGCCATTCTACATTGGGGCAAATGTGAATATTCAGGATGGTGCGGTGATTCATGGCTTGGAGCAGGGGCGAGTCACTGGAAATGATGGTGAACCTTACTCTGTTTGGATTAGTGACAATGCCTCCATTACACACATGGCGCTCATTCATGGGCCGGCTTATGTGGGGAACGGCTGCTTTATTGGCTTCCGCTCCACGGTATTCAACGCCCGTGTTGGGGATGGCTGTATTGTCATGTCCCATGCCTTGATTGAGAATGTCGAAATTCCGGCAGGTAAATACGTGGCTTCCGGATCAGTGATTACCTATCAGCAACAAGCCGATCGCTTACCCGATGTTCAAGAAATAGATTCAACGTTTGCCCGTCATGTGATCAGCGTTAATCAAAAACTTCGGCAGGGATACCTGTGCGCTGATGATAATGTGTGTATTGCCGCAATCCGAGATGAATCAAATGGACACTCTGATCGTTCGCAAAGTAATGGATCTAGCAACGGTCATCGATCCTCTTTGCCTTTAAACCCTGAAGCGTTAGCCTGGATTCGCAGACTGCTAAACCAGGGATACCACATTGGAGTAGAACAGGCGGATGCCAGGCGATTTCGAGCAAATTCCTGGTCTGATTGTGGATTAATTAAAACAACTCGCGAGGCGGAGGCGATCGCTGTTATTGAAGATTGTCTGCATGAACAGCCTGATCAATATATCCGCTTGTTCGGCATTAATCCTAAAACGCGACAGCGCGGCAGTGAGATGGTTATCAAACATTTGAAGGAAAGATGAAGGAGTTGAAGGAGTTGTATCATTTCTATTACCTCATCACCGCTTTACCGCTTCACGCTTTAGCGAGTTGAACAGTATTGAAAAAACAACTTCTGACTCCAGTGTGACAGGCAATATGACCCACTTGCTCAATCTTCAACAGAAGCGTATCCGCATCACAGTCGTAGTAAAACGCTTTAACTTTTTGAATGTGTCCAGACGTTTCACCTTTGTGCCAAAGTTCAGCGCGCGATCGGCTCCAGTAGTGTGCCTCACCTGTTTCTAATGTTCTCTGAATTGCTTCGCGGTTCATCCATGCCATCATCAGCACGGCATTGTCTTGATGGTCTTGAGCGATAGCTGGAATCAATCCCATCTTATTAAATCTCAATTGTTCGATCCAAAGTAGATTCTGGTTCATCGTCATGACCGGGTAAGACAATTATTCAAACTTTGAATGAGAAAGAGTGAATCTAATTTGCGCCCAATCAATACTATCTGATTTTTGGGAGCAGTCGTCCACTCACTATCGTCAAGGGTGAAGCGCTTACCGCTGAGTTGAAATAAATGGCGTTTAGGACTTTCGACAAACCAGAGAATGCCCTTTGCCCGAAACACAGTGTCGGGAAGCCGATGATCGAGGAACTGTTGAAATTTTTTGATGGCTAGGGGGCGATCGCTCTGGAATGATACCGACATAAACCCATCATGATTGAGATGTTTGGCATTGGGTGCGGGTGCTGTTAGCGTTTCCACGGCAGAACCTAATTCAGCAAGATTGACATCTAGAATCAACGAGAGCGGCACCCTGCCATATTCAGAGCGCAAAATTCTGGCGTTTTCTTTAATCGAGCGGATATTATTTTCCAATGCGGCTACTTCCACATCAGGAACCAAATCTGTTTTATTGAATAGGATAATATCGCTATAGGTAATCTGGCTCATGGCAGCACTACTAAAATAGTGTGCTGGAGTGAACGTCTCAACATCAACCACCGTCAAAATCGCATCCAAATGAGTTAAATTTCGCAACTCTGTGCCTAAAAACGTTAAGGCAATGGGTAACGGATCGGCAACCCCTGTTGTTTCAACGATCAGATAATCAATCCGGTCTTGACGCTCCAACACTCGATAGATAGCATCCGCTAAATTATCATTGATGGTGCAGCAGATGCAGCCATTCGTCAGTTCAATCATGTCTTCCTCAACGGCAATCAAGAACTGACTGTCAATGTTAATATCGCCAAACTCATTGACTAAAACAGCTACTTTGTAGTGCTCAAAGTTTTGCAGAATGTGGTTCAACAGCGTGGTTTTACCGCTGCCTAAAAAGCCCGTAATGATTGTTACAGGAAGTTTAGTGTCAGAACTTAAGAGATCAAACATGAATCAGGGGAGAGAGTAGGGAAGTGGATGGGTGGAAGTGTGGATGAGCAGAGGAGTGAAGTGCGGATGATTGGATGAGTGACCCATCTACCCTCCACCCATCTACTCCTTAATGAAACGCTGGTGTGTGGCGAATTAGGCTCATAAACTCTTGGCGAGTACGAGCATCATCGGCAAATGCCCCTTTCATCGAACTCGTCACCGTCCAAGAACCGGGTTTCTGAACACCGCGCATGACCATACACATGTGAGTGGCTTCAATCACCACCGCCACACCTTGAGGTTTGAGCAAGCCTTGCAGGGCTTCAGCAATTTGATGAGTCAACCGTTCCTGCACCTGCAAGCGACGGGCATACATCTCACAAATCCGGGCAATTTTGGATAAGCCGATCACCTTGCCGTTTGGAATATAGGCAACATGGGCACGTCCAATGATGGGAAGAATATGGTGTTCGCAGGAGCTGAACAGATCAATGTCGCGCACTAGCACCATTTCGCTGGCATCTTCATGGAATACGGCTCCGTTGAGCAATTCATCCAGCGATTGCTGATAGCCAGAGGTGAGGAATTTGAGGGCTTTGACCACCCGTTTGGGCGTATCGCGTAGTCCTTCGCGATCGGGGTCTTCACCCATGCCGAGCAGCAAGGTGCGAACGGCTTGCTGCATTTCTGCTTCAGAAACGGGGGATTTAGCTTCAGTGCTGATCAGTTGCTTGCGGATATCGTCGGGTGAGATTGATAGAGTCATGAGTGAATTTGGGTTAAGTGATCATCAGCCGTAGAAATAGGGCACGCGGTATGTCCCTCCTTTCAACAGACGACTGAACTGCTGTAAGACGATGGATCAGGCGAGACAATTTGCTAAATGCTGCCGCAGTTCATCAGCATTCAGGTTACGCCCGATAAAGACAAGCTGGTTCTTAGGAGAAGTTCGCCATTCTTCTCCTTGCAAGTCAAAACGAGGACCGCTGAGTTGAAAGACGTTGCGTAGGTCACTTTCGCTAAACCAGAGAATGCCTTTTGCCCGGAAGACTTCCTTGGGCAAATGTTCTTGTAAGAAGGTCTCAAACTTTTTCACATTAAAGGGGCGATCGCTCTCAAAGGAGATCGACACAAACCCATCATTGTCCAGATGATCAGAGTGATGGTGGTGATGTTCGTGAGCATGATGATCATCGTGATGATGGTGATCATCATGCTCGTGGTGATGTTCTGTATGCGGATGATCCTGCTGAGATTGCTCAATCTCTTCCTGGACTAAATCGGCATAGGCTTCTGGATTGTTGTAGCCTACATCCAAAATTAGCGGCAACGGCACCTGACCATGTTGACTATGGAGGATTCTGGCACCTTCCTTGACTGTGCCAATATAGGCTTCTAAGTTCTTAACCTGATCTGGATCTGCTAGATCGGTCTTATTCAAAATAGTGACATCGGCGTAGGCAATTTGTTTGAACGCCGCTTCGCTATCGAAGTGATCGGGGGTGAAAGTTTCAGAATCGACCATCGTGACGATCGAATCCAACCGAGTCATATCCCGCAGTTCCGTTCCTAAAAACGTCAGAATAATCGGCAGCGGATCAGCCACTCCGGTCGTTTCAATCACCATGTAATCGACCTGATCATCTCGTTCCAGCACTCGATAAACGGCATCCACCAACCCATCATTAATGGTGCAGCAAATGCAGCCATTGCTGAGTTCTACCATATCTTCATCCATCGACACGAGTAACTGACTGTCGATATTAATGTCACCAAACTCATTGACTAAGACCGCAACTTTTAGATTTTGACGATCGCTCAAAATGTGATTCAGCAATGTCGTTTTACCACTACCCAAAAAGCCCGTGATGATGGTGACAGGCATTCCTCGTTTAGGAATTTCTAGAGAGGCGGTAGTAGTTTCAGTCAAGGTGCTCGTCATATTGATTCCTCAGTTAAAAATGTTGATGCTAAATCGCAATACAGTTAGTTAATTGCTGCTCAATTTCGAGGGCATTCAAGTTTCGTCCAATAAACACGAGTTGGTTACAATCTGGTGGTTGTGAACGATTCGCTTGCAGAGACATTGCATGAACGCCCTTTAAATCACACCGCTTGCCACTCAGTTGAAACACATGACGTAATTGGCTGCCCTGAAACCAGAGAATTCCCTTCGCACGGTAAATATTCGAGGGTAGATTGTCGAGGAAGGTTTGAAATTTGGGCAAGTCAAAGGGGCGTTGGCGAAGCCTCTCTGGAAGCGAATCGCTCTCAAAGGAAACTGTCATAAATCCATCATTCTGTAAATGGTGAGAATGATGCTCATGATGGCTTGGATGGTCGGCTTGAGAGAGATTGAGATAGGAATTAGAGTCATTAAATCCGACATCTAAAATCAACGGCAATGGTACTTGTCCATGCTGGGTCTGAATCACCCTGGCACCCGGCTTGATGGAGCGAATATAGGTTTCTAATTCGTCAACGCGATCGGGTGTGACCAGATCGATTTTGTTCAGTAAGATAATGTCACCATAAATCAACTGGTTCAGTGCAGCTTCGCTGTCGTAGTGATTCGGCGTGAAGGATTCTGCATCAATCACCGTCAGAATCGAGTCAATATGCGTGACTGATTGCAGATCGGTGCTAATAAAACTCAGCATGATCGGCAATGGATCAGCAATTCCTGTAGTTTCAATCACGATGTAGTCCACTGCATCATCGCGATCGACCAATTCGTATACCGTATCGACTAAGCTCTGATTGATGGTGCAGCAAATACAGCCATTGCCCAGTTGCACCATATTTTCATCGATCGATACTAATAATTGGGAGTCGATGTGAAGGTCGCCAAACTCATTCACAATCACCGCCACCTTTAAGCCTTGACGATTACTCAAAATGTGATTGAGCAGGGTCGTTTTACCACTGCCCAAAAAGCCTGTGATAATTGTGACAGGTATTCCTCGTCTGGGAAGCGTAACGGATGCTGGACGAACCTGGACAATGGTATCGGTCATAACTACTGGTCTTCCAATGATTAGATGATGGGGCTTATATCTCTAAAAGCGTTACTTAGAAAGCATTTCGCGAAAACCTTACTCATCAACTATTGTTTGATACACCACTACTCCTAATGCAATGAAGGTACATCAGCAAACTGACATGCCGTAGCTTTGCGCTGCATAAATTGGAAAATGTTGTAAAACCCGTTACTGCGAGAGGGCGTGAGGCTGATATCAAATCCGGTTATCTTGATGAAGTCGGGCGTGAGTTGCTGGATTTCTAGCGGAGCCGATCCGTTCAGTCCCTCAATCAGCAGTGCCACCAGTCCTTTTGTGATCTGGGCATCCGAGTCGCCCTGAAACGCAACCTTGCCATCTTCTAATCTGGCAGTGATGTAGACTTGCGACACACAGCCCATAACTTTGTTGGCTCCCACTTTTGCGGATGCTGGAAATTCTGGCAACCGTTTGGCAAGACAGAGCAGATGCTCGTACTTTCGCTTGGGGTCAGATACCTGCTGAAAGCGTTGCACCAGCCGTTCTAAGGTAAGAGGAATGGTGGCTGAGGGATTAGGCATTGTCTAGAGAGATGAACCGCAGACATTGAAATGATAATCATTCTCATGATACAGGATTATGATGGGAAACTGAAGCGCTTTGCAACTAATATTTAGCCCTTCGCCTCACAGCAGCATTCGATACAATCAGCAAAACTCTATGTGCAAGAGTCAAATTATGAGCAAAGAGATCGCAACGCTTCTCCACAAAGCCTTGCTGCAAGACGACAAGATGGAATATTCCCTCTATGAATTTGAGCTAGAGGAGCATATTGATTGCTGGTACGAGGGGCTAAAAGCCGACCAGGATGAGTTTGTCTTTGCAGTGACAGAAAATTCAGGGCATGTGGCAATGGTGCTGATCATGCCTGATAAAACGGTGTTTGTGAATGAATCTGCCAAGGCGAAATTGTCAGAGTTCTGGCAAAGTAACTACAGCATTAATCTGAAGCGACTGATTCCGATGATGGCAAAGGAATTAGTGAACGATACTATCTTCGTTAATGGAGTGAAGACTTTTAGTAGCAAGCCACCCAAGCGAGTGTGGAGGAAGGCAAGATCTTAGAGTGGAGGCGTGATGGAGTGTAGGCTGTGACAGCCGAGTTGCCGAACTAAAATTCGGCATTTCCTGGTGGCAGTGAGGGCAAAACCAGTAAATGCCAGCGCCTCGAGCATGGCGGAGGAGCGTATCGGTACAGCAAGGACAGGTAGCCATAGGGACTCCAAAAGGTTGACGTTGATAGCGATTCCAGTGTTGTCCTCTCTATTGACCCGCAATTAATAAAGCTTCAAAAAGGGTGAACCTGTGGGCAATCAGCGATTCAGGACATCATCGCCAGCCTGATACCCACAGACACTAACTAGAATTCTGTCCGTTAGTTCGGCTCCGATGCCAAGTTGGGCAGAACCGATCTGGATAACAACAGACCCGCTGGGATTCCGACTCATGACCTGAACTTCCACACCACAGTTGCATCCCATTTTCGTGAGAGAACACATCTGACTTGATGTTCTCTGTAGTCTTTGAATCAACAGGCGATCGCCCACAGATGCTCTAGAGATTGGGAACAGGTTATCTTCAATCGAAGATTGAGAAGACGGCTGAATCCAGTTGGGATTCTGATCGACCTCAAACTCAGGGCTGGGAAAGGCTTCTCGCTCTAACCTGCCACCAATAAATGTAAAGCCCCAGCCCTCATAGTTCTGCCAACTACCGCTCATAAGTCGATGTCCCGCTTGAGTTCAGAGTTAATGCAAAGATTGTCAAGAAAATTTAGACTGCTCGCTGAAGCAAGATCAATCATGGATGACTTGTATTCGGCTGGAGTGAGCTAACCCCTCTCTGAGATTATCTACGTCTAATTATTGCTAATCTTTCTCAATAAGTCAAGAACTACTGAAATTTTGTAAAGGCGGAATTCTCGCTAAAATTCCCTTCTTGAGGGCATCAGGACGTTCTTGGCGGGGAACCATGCCATCTGGAATAGCATGGTATTGTTCTGCCAGTTGCAAAATCGCTGAGGCACTTTGCAGAGGAGGCAAATCACCAAACATTAGAGTGGTTTTCTGAGGTGCAGCGAGGGCGATCGCACAAGCCCGATTACAGCCACTCAAACAATCGACTGCCTCAATTTTGTACTCAGTTTGGAGTGTCCATTGTTGTTGCAGACGTAATAAGCTTTGCAGTAAGTGATAGCCACCCCGTTGTCCCATATAGTCTCGTTGCGTCGATGAAAACGCACAGGACTTGCACACAAATAAAACATATTGAGCCATGATTTAATTCACAGAATTACTTACGATCTCCACACATCAACTAGAACACTCAAGTCAATCGACAAATATCTATTTCGTCAATCTCGTTTACAGCTTTGTGAATTTTGTATTGCTGCACTGGATGAGTCATCACAGCAATCACGGTTTCAATTGGAGGACAACCCGGTTCTTTACAGGCAAGTTGACTAATGGAAATCGGAATTCCAGCATCCACTTCTAGAATGCGGTAGACCCAGCTTTTGATCTGCTGAACCTGCTCTGGGTCAGCTTTTGGTTTGTTCTGGGAGAATAGATTCATAAGAGGTGAAGGGGTGAAGAAATGGGGAAGTGAAGGGGGGAGGGTGATTGGGAGTTAATGGACTGGACGGGTGAAACGGGTTAAGGAAAGGTGCATGAGCATGAGTCCGATCGCCCAAACGCCTTCTTTGATTAATAGGCTGCGAGTGATCGCCCATGCCAATATGTGGCTACCCGTTAGCAACCAATCGAGTGCCAGAATCAAACTTTCAAATGCCGTAAAGCCAATTAGGGCAACTGCTCCAAACCACAGGCAGTGACCTTTCACCGTCTTTTGACTAAACGGAGGACGGAGCGATGCCAATAACGTGACAACGAGTATCCCCAACCCCATCATCAGTCCCCAAAGCAAAGAACCTGCTGTCCAGGGATACTGTCGCAGTGTGTAACCATAAACTTGATTCAGCAACCAGATCAGCATGGCAACCAAAATAGCTGGCTTGGGTTTGAGTGTGGTTCCGGCGATCGCTCCAAATGCTACGAGCGGCGGATGGGGATAAATCACACTGCTGAAGGCACCGACCGCGAGAAAGGACATGAACCAGATTCTGCTATGGGCGATCGCCTGCCATTGAGTTGTCCAGAGGGGTTGGTCTGCAACCAAAGCATGGTGAGTTGTATTGTTCACGTTCCTCCTGTCTCCCTAGTAACATCTGAGATCGTCGTTTATCATAACGGCTAAATGGTGATGATGTGATCGAGCGGATTGCCAGCCAAAGCAGCATACAGGTCTGGAAAACAGCCGACCTGAACGCCTTCAACGGTGCCCGTTGGGGTGCAGTTACCGGGTTCACCTTTTGCCAATCCGCGTGACAGCGCACAGCGATCGCACATCATCAACAAAATGTTCTTTTCCCTGGCAACCGTGGCGAGTCGTTCGCCGATCGGGCTTCCCTGATGCAGACAGTAAGTGTTGTCGTCAAAGAAAAACATCCCGACGACTTCTGCACCATGATTATTTTCTTTTAACTGCGGCAAGATCATTTGCCCCAGCTTGTAGTCTGCGGTATGTCCAGATGTACTAAAAACGTAAGCAACTTTCATGGTTCTCCTGACCTAAATCTGCTGTTTGTTGACAATTACCTGCTGCATTTTTTCGTGCAGTGCAGCTAGCGTTAACGCTCCGAGTTCTCCTCCCTGACGGGTTCGCACACTCAAGGTTTGGTTTTCCACTTCGCGTTTACCGATGACAGCAACGACGGGAATTTTTTCGAGTTCGGCGGTGCGAATTTGTTTGCCCAGGCGATCGCCACTCACATCTACCGCAACCCGATAGCCTAGGTGTTTCAATTGTTGGGCGATCGCTTCTGCATAGCCTCGATGGGCATCACTCACCGGTAACAGACGCACCTGCACCGGAGCCAGCCACAGCGGAAAATCCCCCGCATAGTTTTCAATCAAGATGCCAAAAAATCGCTCTAATGACCCGAAGATGGCACGGTGAATCATGATGGGGCGCTGACGAGAACCATCCGCTGCCACATATTCCATGTCAAATCGTTCGGGCAAGTTAAAATCGACTTGAATCGTGGAGCATTGCCATAAGCGACCGATCGCATCCTTGATTTTGATGTCAATCTTGGGACCATAAAACGCCCCCCCACCTTCATCAGTCACATAATCCCAGCCTTTCGTATCCAAGGCTTGCACTAATGCGATCGTCGCTAAATCCCAAATGTCATCCGTGCCCACAGATTTACTCGGACGGGTTGAAAGATACACTTCGTATTCAGTAAAGCCAAAGTCTGACAGAATGGTTTCCGTCAAGTTCAATACGCCTAAAATCTCATCCGCAACCTGGTTTGGTAAACAAAAAATGTGAGCATCATCCTGGGTGAAGCCACGCACCCGCATCAAACCATGCAACACCCCCGATCTCTCATAGCGATACACGGTGCCTAACTCTGCCCAGCGAATCGGCAACTCCCGATAGGAATGCAAATGACTCTGATACGTCAGCACATGAAACGGGCAGTTCATCGGCTTTAGCTGATACTGCTGCGCCTCAATCTCCATCTGGTCAAACATATTGTCGCGGTAGAAGTCGAAATGACCCGACGTTTTCCAGAGATCGAGATTGGCAATGTGGGGCGTGTAGAGTAGTTCGTAACCTGCATCTAGATGCGCTTTACGCCAGTAGTCCTCAATCAGCAGGCGCATTCGCGCCCCTTTGGGATGCCAAAAGACTAGCCCTCCTCCAGCATCGTCTTGAATGCTGAAGAGGTCCAGAGCTTGTCCTAACCTGCGATGATCGCGCCGCTTAGCTTCTTCTTTGTGAATCAGGTAAGCCTGCAATTGTTCTGGAGTTTCCCAGGCTGTTCCGTAAATGCGTTGAAGTTGCGGCTTGGTTTCATCTCCGCGCCAGTAGGCTCCGGCAACATTTTCCAGGGCAAAGGCAGCGGGATTGATCTCACCCGTGTAATTGAGGTGCGGTCCCGCACACAAATCCCACCAGCAATCTTTACCAATATTTTTTTGCGCTAAAGCATCAGCAGAAACGCGAAACAACGAAGGCTCTGACACGCCTTGCAGGGTATCGAAGCAACCGATGAAGTAACGGGTAATTGGTTCACCTACGGGAATGCTGTCGAGGATTTCCAGTTTGTAGGGTTCGTTGAGTTGCTCAATTTCTGTCCGAATTTGCTCTCGATCGCCCACTTCCTGAACAATGGGCAGATTAGCTTGAATAATTCGCCGCATCTCCGCTTCAATCTGGGTCAAGTTTTCTGGGGTAAAGGGTGCTTGGCGATCGAAGTCATAGTAGAACCCCGTTTCTGTCCAAGGACCGATCGTCACTTTGGTTTCTGGAAACAGCGTTTGCACTGCCATTGCCAGCACATGAGCGCAGGTGTGACGAATCCTCAACAGTGTTGCAGTGCTGCTTTGAGTTAAAGGAGCCTGAATCAGGGTGTTGATCATAAATCAATATAATGATAATCATTCTCATATTATCCTAATCTGAGGAATCTTGTCATGCTCAATCGCTGGTTTAGAAAACCACATCGCATTTGGTATATTGCCGCTCCATTGCTAACCGCAGGATGGTTCAGCTATCTGGCTCCTCAAACAGAGGCACAGAGCAAGCCAACGGTTGTTGCCACGACCAGTATTCTGTGTGACATCACCCAACGCATTGCTCAAAACACGATCGCGCTCAAATGCTTACTCAACCCTGGTAATGACCCGCACACCTACACCCCTAAACCGGGCGATCGCAAAGCGATTGAAACCGCAGCACTGATTCTTTATGGCGGTTACGATTTTGAACCTGACCTCATTAAGCTGATTCAGTCCACATCCAATCGATCACCAAAGGTAGCAGTTTACGAGGTAGCAGTACCCAACCCAATTATGGGTGGACATTCCCATAGCCACGGCGATGGCGGACATAGTCATAGTGGCGGAACCCCAGATCCTCACGTATTTCACAGTGCTGAGAATGGTGCAAAGTTAGTGCAAGTCGTCAGTCAACAGTTAACAAAGCTACAACCGACTCAAGCCAGTCGCTATCAAGCCAACGCCAAAAAACTCACTAATGAACTGACCCAAATTCATACCTGGATTCGATCGCAGATTCAAACTATTCCCTTCAAACAGCGTTGGATTATCAGTACCCATGATGCCTTTGAATACTACGCGCGCACTTATAATTTAGGATTAGCGCCGACGCTGCAAGGCATTAGCACAGAGGAACGACCAACAGCGTTTCGGGTTGCAACCTTGGTGAGAGAAATCAAAACATTGGGAGTGTCCACCATTTTTGCTGAGGCAAGTGTGAATCCGAAGTTGATCACGACTGTGGCAAAAGAAGCAAAGGTGAAGGTCAGCCCACGCAAGCTTTACGCTGACGGCATTGGCACAGCAGGCAGCGAAGCCAGCACCTATCCCAAAATGTTGATTGCCAATACCAGGGCGATCGTCGAAGGCTTAGGTGGAAAGTACACGCCCCTGCAATGAAAGTTGCCCAGTTGCGATCGGGATGGGCAGTCTTTCACTGGAATCAAACCCGTTAAGCAGCCTGATGAATCGATTTAACTTTGATCGTGGCTTGAGGCGGAGTTGGATTGATCAAGCGAGAGGTTTTGGGCTGAAACGGCACAAACTGACCTTTTAGCCCTTTGGCGATCGCCTCCGTGTTCGCAAGCAGCATCTTCTGATAGGTCTCACCCGATGACCCCGGCTCCCCCAGTCCATCGGCATACAGTTCTTGCTCTGAAAGTTTGACGTTGGCTTCTTTGGCAACCGCTGCAATCAATTTGGGGTTAGAACTAAGTTCGGCAAAAATCGTTGGTACATTCGCCGCTTTGATTTCCTCTACCAATTCTTTCACTCGTGTCGGAGTTGGGGCTTCCTCCGTGCTAATGCCCTGCAATGCTCCCAGCACTGGAATACTATAGGCTTCTGAGTAATAGCCCAACGCATCATGGGTTGTGACTAGCTTGCGAGATACTATGGGAATAGTAGCAATTTGAGACTTGACCCAGGTATCAATCTGCCCAACTTCCGCTGTAATCTTCTGGGTATTCGCAGCGTAGAGTTGCGCATTAGCTGGCTCTAATTTGCTCAAATTCTCACTAATCACTTTGGCGATCGCGATACCGTTCTGAGCATTGTGCCAAACGTGAGGGTCTGTTTCAGTTTTGCCATCTTCTTCAAAGGTGAGTGGTTTGGACACCGCCACTTCGTGAACTGCCACCTTGGGAGCCGAGTTAGACGTGGCTTGAATCAACTTAACCAACGTGGGTTCAAAGTTGAAGCCGCCATAGAGGACAAGGTTTGCGGTTTCGATCGCCTTTTTATCATCTGGAGTGGGTTCATAGACGTGAGGATCGGCACCGGGCGCGACCAGACATTTCAGGTCAATGGTTTGGGCGGCGATTTGTTTCGTCAGGTCGCACAGAACTGTGTTGGTGACGACCACCAATGGCTTCTCATCAGCGGCATCGGTCGGGCTGGAGGTTGCCGCTGGACTGGGTGCTGTTGATTGAGGTGCAGAGCCACAGCCAGCCAAGCCAGCGACTAAGGTTAGGGTCGCCACTCGCTTCCAGGAACCATGCAAAGCCGTACTAAAACTCGTCATTCCGAAACACTCTTGGTAGGATTACTGTTCTAAGGGTACTACAATAATGAGAATCATTTTCATTTTTTCGTTATGCTAGAGGTTCGTGAGTTGGCTGTCAACTACCGGGGAATCAGTGCTGTCGAGGATGTCAGTTTCTCTCTGGAATCTGGGCAACTGATTGGGATTATTGGTCCCAATGGGGCGGGTAAAAGTACCCTGATCAAAGCGATTCTGGGCTTGGTTCCGGCTGAGCATGGGGTAGTAACGTTTAACTCGCGTCCGCTGAAGCACCAGTTGGGCACCGTTGCCTATGTGCCCCAGCGATCGCAAATTGACTGGGACTATCCTGTCACCGTCTGGAATGTGGTGATGATGGCGCGGACGCTGCACTTGGGCTGGTCGCGATTCCCCAGTCGGCAGTCGAAAGAGTTGGTACAAGCCGCATTGCAGCGGGTGGGGATATGGGAACTGCGCGATCGCCAGATTGGTGAACTATCAGGTGGGCAACAGCAGCGGGTGTTTCTAGCACGGGCACTGGCACAGCAGGCGGAGCTATTTTTCTTCGATGAGCCGTTTGTCGGCGTAGACAAGAAAACTGAAGCCGTGATTTTTGAAGTGTTTGGCGAACTTAAGTCTGCGGGCAAGACGCTGTTGGTGATTAGTCACGATTTGGGAACTACGACGCGGGTGTATGACCACTTTTTGCTGCTGAACAAGCAATTGATTGCCGAAGGGTCGCGGGATGAAGTCATCACAGCGGCAAATCTGCGAGAAGCCTATGGCGAGAACGTGATTCTCTTAGAACGCAGCGAGGAAGAGCGATGCTAAATGGATTATTGGAACCGTTAGGCTTCGAGTTTATGCGAAATGCGATCGCCATTGCGGTGACGATGGGCGTTCTCTGTGCCGTGGTGGGCTGTTACTTGATTGTGCAGCATATGGGATTGCTGGGTGATGTGATTGCTCATGCGGTGCTGCCGGGATTGGCGATCGCCTTTTTCTTGGGAGTTGATATCTTTATAGGAGCGTTTATTTCTGGAACCATTAGCACCTTTGTTATCGCCTGGATTCAAACACAATCGCGGATTAAGGTCGATGTCGCCATGGCGCTGGTCTTTTCCGGGTTTCTGGCGTTGGGCATTGCCTTAATCACCATTCTCAAAAGTAAGCTTGATCTGCATAGCTTTCTGTTCGGCGATATCTTATCAGTCACGGGTGCAGATGTGGTGAGGACATTGGCGATCGCGATCGTGGTGTTGTTTGCCGTGTTTATCTTTTATCGTGAACTCCTGTTCTACACGTTTGATCCGCTAGCAGCGCAGGCAATGGGATTGCCCGTCACCTGGATTCAAATTGGGTTAAATGCGGCAATCACCTTAACCATCATCGCCAGTATGCAAGCCGTTGGTGTAGTGTTGGTGGTGGCGCTGCTGATTGGACCTGCTATCACGGCTTATTTGTTGGTCAAAGAACTCTATCGGATGATGCTTTTGGGCGCAGTGTTCGGTGTAGTTTCCAGCGTCAGCGGCATGTATGTGAGCTACTACTGGAATATTCCATCAGGAGCAGCGATCGTCTTGCTCGTTTGTCTGTTGTTTTTAGTTGCACTACTGTTTAGTCCTTCTCAAGGGATTTTGACGCGACCCAAGGCAGCCAATCCCTCTGCACAGCGCTTAGTCAAACAACTGCGGCGAAATTAATCTGGCGGTTTATCACACCTCCGTCACCGCAACATCAACGCTACGTCTTTGGCAAAGTAAGTCAAAATCAAGTCTGCTCCGGCTCGTTTCATACTCGTCAGCGTTTCCAGAATCACCTTTTTCTCGTCGATCCATCCCTGTGCCGCCGCCGCTTTGATCATGGCGTACTCCCCACTGACGTTGTATGCCGCAACAGGCAAATTTGTATGCTGCTTGATTTGATAGATGATATCCAGATAGGCAAGAGCAGGCTTCACCATCACAATGTCTGCGCCCTCTGCGATATCTAAATTCACTTCTTTGATCGCTTCTCTGGCGTTCGCTGCATCCATTTGATAGGTTTTCTTGTCGCCAAATTTGGGAGCCGAATCGAGAGCATCGCGGAACGGACCGTAGTAGGCAGACGCATACTTAGCGGAGTAGGCGAGGATGCCGACATTGATCCATCCCTCGGCATCCAACGCCTTGCGAATGGCTCCCACGCGACCATCCATCATATCGGAGGGAGCAACAAAATCGGCTCCGGCTTCTGCCTGAACTAAGGCTTGTTTCACCAGCACTGCCACCGTTTCATCATTGAGAATCGTGCCATCCTGCACAATGCCATCATGCCCTTCGCTGCTGTAGGGATCAAGGGCAACATCGGTAATCACCAGAATATCGGGAACGGCTTGTTTAATGGCTCGGACGGCGCGGGGAATCAAGCCGTCGGAGTTGTAGCTCTCAGTTCCGGCGTTGTCTTTTTGGTCGTAAGGGATGAGCGGGAAAAGAGCGATCGCCCCAATGCCTAACCCATACGCTTCCTGCACTTCATCCAGCAGCAAATCTAACGTGTAGCGATAACATCCCGGCATTGAGGGAACTTCTTCCCGTTGCCCATCTCCCTCCATAACAAATAGGGGGTAAATTAAATCTTCCACACGCAGAATGTTCTCCCGCACCATTCGACGCAGAGTTTCGGTTCGCCGCAATCGCCGGGGACGATGAGTGATGGGTGTAGCGAGTGGTTCAGATTGACGGTCAGACTCAGCGGTTTCATTTTCAAGGGTAGAGACATCAGATGGAGGCATAAGATATAATGAAAATGATTATCATTCGCCTATTTTATAGTAATACGATGTGAAAAGTAATTCACTTTCTCCGAACAGCAACTCTCAGCATCATCGTCTGCCCCGCAACCAGCAAGCAGTGCTAGATGCCCTGAACCAGCAACCCTACCCCCTCTCGGCTCAAGAGTTGTGTGGTGTGGTGCGGGAGCATCAGGCGATCGGGTTAGCAACGGTGTATCGCGCGTTGGAAGCCTTAAAGCTACACGGGTTAGTTCAGAGTCGAGCCAGTGCTAATGGAGAATTGCTCTACAGCCCGATCGAGCAAGATCAGCATTATTTAACCTGTTTGCAGTGTGGTCAATCTTTTCCATTGGAGCAGTGCCCTGTCCGTGATTTAGAAGCGCACTTGCACCCCTCAGTTCCGTTCAAAATTTACTATCATACCCTAGAGTTTTTCGGATTGTGCGAACCCTGTACGCATCAGCCGAAGTGAACCTTACTTATTTTGGCTAGTGTGCTGAAAGCCCTTTCCTGAGCCATACCGCACGGTTCTAAATTCGACCTGATTGGAGTTAGGGTTGTAGAGCGTATAAGTTGCCTGTCCAGGAATCCGCCCCACATTACCCACGCCAATCACCTGTCGCGGTTTAGCCGCGATCGCTTGTGGTGGGGCTACCTGATCTAAGGTGGTGACACTGGATGTAACCGCGCCCTGCTGAATTTCGTATTGAAACGTCAAACCCGAACGACCACAAAAAAGTGTGTTTGCATCCATTCGCACGAGGCGATCGAGCATTTGAATCGGGGGCGTATCTGGCGTTAACTCATCACTAACGCTGACACTACTTCCATGAATCAACAGGCAATCGAGTTCAAATAAACCGAAGTCGAGCGATCGCACCCACTCAACCATCTCGCGTGAAATCGCATCCCACAAGGTTTTCACCATTGTCATGCCATAGCGTTCGATGAGTTCGGTCGGTTCTCCCGTTCGTCCCAATCCATGCAAAATCAGCAACTGTTCTTCCCACCAACCTTGACAAACTTGTGGCTTAGGTTCATGTGGTTGAGGCGATCGCACTCGCTGAATCACCTTTTCACTTTCCGAGATGGGTGCAATCACATCACCCAAAATATAGAGTTCTTCTACAAGTTGCCGCTGACGTTTGATGTCTGCTAACACCGCTTCATACGCGGCTAAATTGCCTTCAATTCCGCTCAAAACTGCCCAGATCATTTTTGTACTACAAATTTTCGTGATTTTAGATAACCGCAACTACTCTGAAAATGCCAATCAGCCTGTGAAAACAAACGCAGTATAGAAACGAGTTAGTCTTCTAAAACCAGCTTGGTTCAGTAATTCCAGCGTTCGCTCTTCTGAGATGAATTGGAGATGCTGCCACATCGTCTCGACCAGTTCAGTGAGACGTTGTGATTCCATTCCTGCTAATTGCGCTCGTTTCTGCCACCCATCAACTAAGCGCTTAAACACCTCAGATTGTTTATCTCCTTGAAAATCTACCAACACAAACGGGCTACCCGGTTGGAGACGAGTCGCGATCGCCTTTAAATAGTCCAACTTGGCACCATCATCTGGTAGAAAATGCATGACTAATAAGCTAGTAGCGGCGTTAAACGGATGTAACGGAAGTTCTTGTATGACTCCGTTGTGAAGAGTGACGCGCTCTTCTAATCCGAGTGATTCAATTTTTGCTTGAGCCACTGCCAGCATTTTTTCAGATGGATCAACACCCGTAAAGCGCCAGGTTGACTGGGCTTGTCCCAATACATTAATTTCGTTGCCACCACCCGCTCCAACGACGAGAATATGCGCATTATCAGTCAAGTAGATTTGGCACAAAGCCGTCAGCATCATGAGTAGGGCATCATAACCCGGAATACTCTGACGAACTGCGATGTCGTAATCAGTCGTTGGCAAAGCGGAATTTTTATCGAAATCGAACGAATTACCGTTAGTTATGGCTATCGTTCACATACATGGGTTGGATCATCGGCGCGTTCGGCAAACTCCAGTCCCCTAGCTAAACGCCATGCGAAGATCGGAGGCAAACCATTTTCAATGATGGCAGCACAGGTTTTTTGATAGTCGTATTCCACTTCGCGCAGCGTGATTTGATCTGTCTCAGTGTTGTAGATAACATAAGTTGCATTCGGTCTGCCATGACGCGGTTCACCCACTGATCCAGCATTCACAATTCGTTTTAGGGGTGCAGAAAAACTCATATCACTTTCAGATTTGTCCGTCGATTTGACACGAATCTGGAGTTGACCCGCATCGAGCGATCGCACATAAGGCACATGAGTATGACCACAAAACAAAATATCAGCACCTGTAGATAACACTCGTTCCATCGCCACAAATGCATCCACTTCTGGCAGCAGATATTCGTGCTGATTATGGGGGCTGCCATGCACAAAACACAGATTGTCATCGCGCAAACTCAGCGGTAAGTGCGCCAAAAACTCTCGGACTTCTGGATGAATGACTTGATTTGTCCATTCATGGGCTAGCTTGCCACGCTTTTCTGCCAGCACTGAGGGATAACTACATTCACACGAATTCAATCCTTCTACAATGTCTTCATCCCAACATCCTTGACAGGTGGGAATATCCAGCGCACGAATCATTTCCACTACAGCGTTGGGATGAGGTCCATAGCCCACTAAATCACCAAGACAATAAACCTTGTCTGCATTTTGATTGTCGATGTCAGATAGCACCGCATTCAAGGCTTCGTAATTTCCGTGAATGCAAGACATGACCGCAATTTTCATTCCGCTTCATCTCCTGTTTCTAATAGGTCCTTGATTTGTTGGTGATAGTAAGCGATCGCTTGATCATCCAAGCAACAGTCTTCCAGTGTTTGAGCCATTGTTTCTTGATTCAGTGCTTCACCCACGATTTCAATGCCACTAAAGCGATCGGGTCTGCCATTCAACGAACGGGGCAGATTCAGTTCAACGTAGCCGCTTTCAGTGAGTCCTTTAGCAAAGTCAAAATAAAGTGCCCGCCCATCGGCGACATCAAAAATGCCTTTGGCACGTTGAACATTGCCATAGGCTCCATTGATAAGTTCATACCAGAAGGTGTTGAGACTGGCAGCATCAAGCACCTGTCCAGTCAAAATCGAACGCCAGAGGTGAGGTTGTTGCAACGTGATGTTAGTCTCAGCCCCCGTCACGACCAAATCCGCCCACCCATGCCATTCCGTGTGTCGAAGTCCCGGCGGCAACACGGCAACACGACGGCAATCTGCCATCGTGTCAGGCAAAATCAGGGAGGTCAAGTCAATCTGAAACCCCAGTTCAAGATAGACTGCACATCCAGCGCTTGGGTGCTCCAAAAAATCGGTCAACTGCGTCACGGGTAACATTGTGAGCCGTGGGACTTCTGCTGCCAGATAGGTGGCATCGACCGAAGTCTCTCCCGCACCCAAACTCAGATAGATGGCTGACTCAGCAACGATATCCACTGTTGCCGTATCCAGCTTGTCTACCACACTTTGCTCAATGCTGATTGCTTCTGTCATTTACCTATCTTACAGATCCATCTTCAGTTTGTTCGATTATTTAGAGCCAGTCTGGGCTTTTATGGGTTGCTTAACATCCTTGAGTCAAGGCTGCGATCGCCCTCACCGTGACAGTTCAATGGCAGCAAACCCCACTGCTGCGGTATTCCCGTTGTTGTGCCTGCTACTAACCAGACAGAGCCGTCCTTTTCGGTGATCAATCCTTGTGCCTCCGTGATAGGTGAGGACGTGGATGCAGTGATTGCGGTCTGCCTATCTCCGGTTCGCCCCGTCTCTCCATTTCCCTGACGACCTTCATCCTTCACTTCCACCCACTTCACAAACCCCTCATCACTCTGCAATGGATCAGTTGGACTGGGTGCAATTCCGCCCCGCCCGGTCACGGTGAGAGAACTGACTCGCTGCACTCCACGGGGAACGCAGGCTTGGGAAATTAGCTGAGTCGGGTCAACCAGATCAACAGGCAGTTGCGCCAATCCGCGACTGGGATCAAACGTGGGATAGATGACGGTGCCGCTGCTGCCCGATCGCGATTCTGCCGAAATATCCACCCGTCCATTGCCCCGAAATCGAGCAAAGCTACCGGGATTCCGCCCGACTGGAGTTGCCCTGCTGCTGCTAAACAGTGCCGCCAGAAACACAGGCGAATTGATCAAAATATTGCCGCCTGCGCCCAATTCAGCATTTGCCAGAATGTCGCTGTCTTCCAAGGCTAGAAATATATTTGAGCGGATGTTGATGTTGCCGCCGCCGCCCGTGCTGTCGAAGACGCTGGTGCTGATCAAACTGCCATCTCGTAGACGAATATCTCCAGCCGCGATATCAATATTGCCACCGCCCGATCGCGTAGAACTCGCCAGAATTTGCCCCCCGCTACTGTTCAAGGTGCCGTTGAGGGAAACCGTGATGTTGGCGGCTGTGCCAAATTCAGCTCCTCGGCTGGAAATCACTCCATTTTGCGATCGCAGATTATTAGCTTGGATATCAATATCTCCGCCGCGCCCCTGTCCAACGATGTCCGATCGCAAGCCACCTTCCTCCAGCAGGTTTAGCTCACCAGTCCGCACGGATAGCTTTGCGCCATTGGTTGTCCCCGCTCCAACCGTCGCCAGTGATCCCCGATTTGCCAGGGTGATCGTGTCTGCAACTTGCACAGTGAGTTCGCCTGCATTCCCCTGAACCGCAGTAGCAGCCGCGTTTGAAGCACTGGTGTTAACAAGGTTGAAAACGCCGGAGAGGAAAGGCGAAGATTGAATCGCACCCAACTGAAGATCGCCGAAAATGTCCGTTCTGGCTGGATTATCAATGCGATCGAAGCTCACCGTATTGATTGAAGATTGATTCAGAACATCCAGTCTTTTAGCCGAGACTGAGAGACTTCCGCCTGAACCTGCCCCAAAGGTGGAAGTAGACACAACGCCGCGATTATTTAAACTAACAGAGTTATCAACTTCGATCGCCAAGTTGCCGCCTTGACCTTGACCGACAACACTGGTTGAAATGAAGCCGGAATCCTGAACAATCAGATTGCTGGCTTTAACACTGATATCTCCGCCGCGCCCCTGCCCAATCAACGCCGTGGAAACTCCCCCTGCCTTCTGGATGGTGAGAGTTCCGGTTTCAACTAAGAGATTGCCAGTCGTAACAGAAGACCCAATTGCATTTGATCCGAGGGAAGAACTTCCCTCTACTAACACCGTATCTGCCGCACGGACTGTGACATTGCCAGCAGATCCAATCCCAAGCGTGCTTGATGCAACGATGGATAGATTTTGCAACGTTAGATTACGGGTCTCAATCTGCAAGTCACCCGCTCGCCCGTTAATGGATGAGGTTGAGATGCTGCTGCTGTCCTGGACAGTCACGCTCTCTCTGGCGCGAATCTGCAAGCTTCCCCCTACATCACCCAGTAAGGTTCCGACAGAAATAAAACTGGCGTTTTTGACTTGTAATTGTGCCGTGTCTAGGGTTACATTTCCGCCTCTCTGTCCTTCACCATCGATAATGCCACCATCAACAAGGTTGATCGTATTTGCCTGAATGCTCAAGTTGCCTGCCTGCCCCCTCAAGGCGCTAACATCAACGATCGCACCATCCCGTACCGTTAAGCGATCGGTCACAATCTGCATGGTGCCCGCATCACCCGTTGCGCCAAAATCTGCCAGAGCGCCAACCGACAGAGTGCTAGGGCGACGACCCGTTCCAGATACTTCAATTTCAGCGGCTCGGACGGTTAAGCTGCCCCCATCGCTCGAAGAAACTGTTCCAGCGTAAATCCCGGCACCGCCTCGCACACTTAATCGTTGGGTATCAAGGGCGATCGTTCCAGCCCTGCCAGTACTTGTCGTACTGTTAGCACCAGCAAATAAGACAGTGCTGCCCGCCAAATTCCCTTGCCCGTCTAATTCAATTTGGTTCGCTTGAACACTAATTTCCCCCCCATTCCCAGCGTTATTTGTGAATGCTTGAATGGATGAGTTATTGACCGCTAAACGTCCAGCGTTAATCAGGAGTCTCCCCGCATTTCCAGTACCACTTCCTGATGAACTCACGCTGATTCCACTCCCTGATAAGTTCACTTCGTTGGCTTGGATCGTGATGTTGCCAGCCGTTCCATTCCCAGTCGTGTCTACAAATAAAACTCCGCGATTTTGCAAGATCAATCGCCCGGTTGCGCCCGTGGTGATAGTTATATCGCCGGAGTTGCCTCCAGATTGGCTATCCGTGCGGATTGCAAAACTGTTGAGGATTGTATCTGCCCCGGAGCTTAAGTTGATGTTCCCTCCGTTGGTTACGACAGTGGAAACGCTGCCAAGCAGTGGCAGAATGCTGCCTTGAAACAGAATGTTGTTACTCGCGCTTAAGTTGATATCGCCACCATTGGTTGTGATGGCGGCAAATAGAGGAATGTTGTCTTGAACAATAATGTTGTTCCCCGCTTGCGCCGTTAAGCCAACTCCAAGATTGAGCATATCGATCCTGGCGGTGAAGGTAATATCGTTTGTGGCTTGCAGGATGACGTTTGCATTTGCCGCATTAATCGTGCCGTTGGCGATCGTATTATTCACGCCTGGATCAGCGAACTGATCGTTGGTAGCGAGGTCGGGGGGATTATTGGCACCCGCAACAACGGTGATGTTGGTTGGGTCAAGCAGTAAGGTGCCTGTCAAGCCATTGGGCGCAAACGTATTCACGGCTCCACGGTAGTCGAGAAATTGCTTGCCGGAAACTTCGACGAAGCCACCGTTGCCAGAAGTTTCCCCGCCTTTTGCACTCACTTTGCCGTAGAACCGGGTTGCTTCATCCGACCAGACGATCACCGTGCCACCGTTACCAGTGTCGATCGCGTCTGCCTGAATCACAACATCGGGTGCAACAAAGACGCGGCTGGCAGTGGGCACAATCCCCTGACCCTGAAAGTCGCCGCCAATCAACACCGTGCCGCCGCCGCCGGGAGCCGAAACATCGATCGCGGCTTGATCGAGAAGAGCAACGCGATCGCCCAACACTTCCACTCGTCCGCCTGGTGCCGTCAAACCGCCCGTATTGGTGACGGTGTTGCCGATTAGCGTCAGGCTTTGCCCATTGCCCACCGTTAAATTGCCTGCCTGAGTAATGGGAGCCTGTCCGCGTCCGTACTGCAATCCAGGCGTGATATTAACCGTGAGCAGCGGCGCAGCTTGAGGATTCGTGGCGCTGAACTGGCTCCCATCGGGAAAATTGAGATGAGGGGCAGTGGTCGCCACAAACGAGCCGCGCATATCCAGCCGCGCCTCTGCCCCAAAAATGATGCCGTTGGGATTGATCAAAAACAGGTTAGGTTGGGATGCGCCTAGGGTTCCCAACTTGCCCAAAATTTCGGACGGATTGGCTCCTGTAACCCGCGCCAAGATGTTTTGAATCGCGGCATTGGGACTGAGAAAATAGGCTCCGCGACCTTGACTAACGTTAAATTCTCGAAAACTGTGGAACAGATTTGCGCCGCGCTGTGCCCCGCCCGCGATCGCTTCTACAGGTTGTCCACCAAAGTTTTGGATTATCGTCGAGTTTTCTGCGCCGAGCGTGGAGTCGGGCACAATATTGCTTTGGGCAAAGCTGGCGATTGGGGTTGCTATGCTGATCACCAAACCCAACACTAATCCACTTTGCCAGTTAAACTGCCGCATCTCAGTAAATTTCCTGATTGATCTCTGCGGCAATTCTATCAGCGGAGCAAAACAGCCTGCTAAAGTTCATCATATCTTCATGTGTCTCATTTGCTCAACAAAATTGAGATGTCGATGTAAGCGCTTTACTACCCGCGATCGCTAGTTTGAAAAACACAGGAGCATTAACGCTGCGATCGACGACGCTCGAAGGATTGTGATTAATCCACTCTCGTGCATCTGAATTGCTACATCAAAACGCTGAACAACTTACTTAGCACTACTAAGCCCGATCAAAGCAATTTTTGCTTGAGACAATGCCAGTCGCGGCGATCGCAGGGCTGGAAGAATACATAGCCCATCTCCTAGCCCTGGCAATGCCCGTACCACTACAACTCGTTGAGGAATCCGCTTTTCTAGCGGACTAGTCACGCTTCACGACGGCTACTCGTGCCAATCACTGCAATTTTATGTCGATAAATCAGTTCAGCACCAAACCAACCTGTGATTCCTAGCAGTGTGGCTACGACTGTTGAGATAATCAACCCAATCGGTAAGATTGCTCCTTCAACATTGTTCCAACGCAGCGCCCAGTTAACAAGGGTTAAAAACATCGCTGTAACATTACCTGTCATATGAATCCAGCCAGCACTGTGTTTTTTTACGCGATCAATCTTAAGAAAATCCATCATTCCCGTGAAGGCTGCCACTAATCCAGAAATAAATCCAGCACCAATCAACCATAAGGAGGCTCGTGCCCAGAATGGATCTTGAGTAAACCAGTAGCCAATATCGCTAGCAAACGCTCCAGTGAGAAACGCAATAGGGAAGGTAACCAGTAAAGGATGAAGCGGATGACCCGCGATCGCCACCGTGCTAGGAATGCCACTATCGCGGTATTCACGCTCATCACTTTCAATGAATGGGGGAATGTTGGGAGTTTGGGTCATGGTTCTCTCCTGAAGGTAGTGATAAAAATATGGAAAAGGCTTTACTCGACTTGTACCCATTAACAGATTGTCGAATCTCACTCATTGCTATGAGCGCTGAACTCTCACTGGTATAAGTAAACGGCTTTAAATCATCAACTAGGGGAATAAATCTAGAGAAACAAAGTGGTCAAATGCTGATTCGTATCAATACTCCCTTAGAGATAGATTAAAAATCAATCTATCTGAAGAGGTACAAATACGACCTGAAGCAGGCTAAGACAGGAAAAACTCTACTTTGCCAATGACAAGTGAGCCAGACCGGGGGGCGCATTTTGATTGGATAAGTACTCTTTTCTCCGTTCTTCCATGATAAAACTCTAACTTTTGCTAGAGGAGTAGTTGTTTTTTTATAGATAAGCTTGAATTTGTGTTCAGATATTTCAGGTTATTAAGGAGTATTATCATGATGACTTTATTTTCTAATGCGATCGCCTACATTCGTTCCCTGCTCAAGGGTCTGCAACTTCAACAATATTTTGCATTCGTTCTAGTTGGCTTTTTATTACTAACAACAAATGCCAACGCTGCACCTGCTAACGAAGCTTTGGCGGCAAAAATTCGTGAGCGGATCGAACAAACCGATCAGGCAGATAGACCTAAAACTACTGGCGAATGGAACCGAGAAGCTAAGGCAACCGAAGGTCAACCTGGCAAGAGGATAGAAAGAATTGCTAAGGAATCTGGAGAAGCCCTCAAGCAGTTTGGCTCTGGCTATGTAAAGGGCGCTCAAGAAACGGCTGGTGATCTGCAACGTGGTGCTGCACAAATCGGTCGTTAATAGATAGGCGGACTATTCAGAGCGAACACTGAAGAGCTAATGTTGACACTGGCTAGGGGCACCTCTCGTGGGTGCCCTCAGTTCCTTGTGTAAACAATTGAGCTATAAGCGATCGCGATAAACATGCTCGGCTTCTTTGAACTCACGATGTGATCACAATACGATCAAGTTCAAAGCGTTTGCGGGTCATTCCACCCATCAACAAACCATCAAATAATTATCATCAGAGGCATGGATATGAACCAACCGATTAAGGTTGAGAAAACGATGACAATCAATAAACCAGCAGCAGAACTTTATCGCTTCTGGCACAACTTCGAGAACCTGCCGCATTTTATGAAGCATCTCAAATCAGTGAAGGTTCAGGATGCTACGCGATCGCATTGGGTTGCTAGCGCACCTCTAGATGGCAGCGTTGAATGGGATGCCGATATCACTGAGGAGCGAGAAAACGAGTTGATTGCCTGGAAATCCGTTGCGGGAGCAGATGTCGATAATGCGGGTTTTATTCAGTTTAAACCCGCCCCCAATAACAACGGGACTGAGGTAAAGGTGGTCACAGAATACAATCCGCCTGCTGGTGTAATTGGAGCCGCGATCGCTAAGTTGTTCGGTGAAGCGCCAGAACAGCAAATAGGCGATGATTTACGTCGCTTCAAAATGCTGATGGAAACCGGTGAGATTGCCACCACTGATGGGCAATCACGCGGCAGCAAGTAGATGTTCACTAACCACTTAAATTTAGGAGATTTTGAGCTATGAAAGCAGTTTGTTGGGAAGGTGCTAATAAGGTAGAGGTCAAAACTGTCCCTGATCCTAAAATTATTAATCCACGGGATGCGATCATCAAAATTACATCAACTGCAATCTGCGGTTCCGACTTGCACTTGTATGATGGCTTCAACCCCACCATGAAACCCGGTGACATCTTGGGGCATGAGTTTATGGGCGAAATTGTGGAGTTGGGCAGCGGGGTGAAGGAGGGGAATCCCCGAAATAACGGTGAGCCACTTGCCGTGGGCGATCGCGTGGTGGTTCCATTTACCATCGCCTGCGGTAGCTGCTTCTTCTGCAACCGTACTCTATGGTCGCTGTGCGATAACTCTAATCCTAATGCTTGGATGGTCGAGAAAGTGATGGGGCACTCGCCATCAGGGCTTTTTGGCTACTCTCACCTCACGGGTGGCTATGCGGGAGGTCAGGCAGAATATGCCCGTGTGCCTTTTGCAGACACAGGATTATTCAAAATTCCAGATGGATTAACCGATGAGCAAGTCCTGTTTCTAACTGACATTTTTCCGACTGGATATATGGCAGCCGAAAATTGTGATATTCAACCGGGTGATACGGTTGCTATTTGGGGTTGCGGTCCTGTGGGGCAATTTGCCATTCGCAGTGCCTATATGCTGGGAGCCGATCGCGTCATTGCGATCGATCGCGTTCCTGAACGCTTGCAAATGGCGAAAGAACAAGGTAAAGCAGAAATCTTAAACTACGAAGAAGTTGAGGTCGGTGAAGCTTTGAAAGAAATGACAGGAGGGCGAGGTCCTGATTCTGTGATGGATGCGGTGGGGATGGAGGCTCACGGCATGGGCTTAGAAGGTATGTATGACAAGGTGATGCAGGCAGCACGGCTGGAAACCGATCGCCCTAATGTGCTACGTCAGGCGATCGTTGCCTGTCGTAAAGGCGGCACTGTCTCAGTTCCGGGCGTGTACACTGGCTTTGTAGATAAAATCCCCATGGGTGCTTTTATGAACAAAGGGCTAACCATGAAAACAGGACAAACTCACCTACATCGCTACCTGCGTCCGCTACTTGAACGGGTTCAGAACGGCGATATCGATCCATCATTTGTGGTCACACATCGTCTTCCTCTAGATGCAGCACCCGAAGCTTACGAAATCTTTAAGCATAAGAAAGACAACTGTATCAAGGTTGTCCTCAAGCCTTGATATAAACGAAGCCTGTCGTCAGCTCTTCAACAATTAGTAGTAAAGTTGACGTTGGTTCACATCAAAATAAGTTTGAGTAGCAAACAAAATTCTACTCAAACTTATTTTGTTTTAATCGATAGATGACGAAGCGCCGTAGTTTAGGAGATTTTAGGTAAAACTTGCCCATACAAAGATAGTGAATAATCGAAAAACTATAGGTGGGAGTGAATTAAGCCTGCCGTAGTTCAGGAGATTAATGATTGGTGTAAAGGCGGGTTTAGTCATGAATCTCACTGGGGTTTAGGAGATTGAGGGCAAAACCAGCCCTTACTGCGTAGAGTTGCTGTAATTGAAAGTAGTCATGATGCTAAAGAGTCGAGGTCGATCGCGGCTTTCATCTGCTGTTTACTTTGATGAACCCCAGGCAGGTCGTACCATGCAACATCAGGATACTCATGATGCTCCAAATGGTATCCAAAGTGGTAGCAGGAAAAGAATGACCAGATTAGAGGATAGTTGCTGCTCACAGCACGATGAGGATTGCGACTATCAATGTTGCTCGATCCGTGAGGGAGATAGGTTCCAAAAAAGAATAGCTGTAATGAACTGAGCACAAGGGGCAGAACCCAGAACAACAATATATTAAAACCTGAAATATTCAACCCAAACCGCAAGATTAAAAACGCGATAGTCATGAACCAAAACAGTTTGGATCGCAATTCTACATCTACGTAACCCATCATGAAATTTAGATACCAGGCAAAGAAACCAGGATAAACTCCATCTCGAAAATCAGGATCGTCTGGTTGACCTGGAGATCGATGATGTTTCCAGTGATTTAGAGCCAGCTTCTTGTAAGGAAGAAAACCATATAGTATCAGTGCCAGAGAGCCAATCCAATGATTTAATCGATGATTATTAGGAAACACGCTCCCATGAATTGCATCATGAACCACAATAAATAGTCCAGTTTGAATGAAGGTTCGCCCCAGAACAGCAGGCAAAACCCATAGTGATGCTCTTTGAGGGAAATTGATGGTCAGCAGAAAAATCAAACTACTGATCCAAAGAAAGATGATGGTTGAAGCGACTAGAAACCCTTTCCATTGCTCTGATTGTGGCTTACGCTGCACGGAGATCTGCCTCATCGAGTAACACCATTGTTTCTGCACCGATTCTGCCAAATGCAGGCACCCGTCCCAACGCCATCTCGACCATATAAGTCCAAGTTCCATTTTCAGGTTTGAAGCTTTTCACAATGCCTTCTCCACCCAAAAAGCTGACCCGCTGAGCCTGCTGAAAAATAGGTGACAAAACCAGATCCGCAAGCATAGATAACTCCTTTAATTCAGCGCATCCACTTCATTTAATTCAGTGCATCCACTTCGTTGTTAATAATCTTAACAATATCAAAGGCGATTTCATGGGATGTGCCTCTTTCTGAAGAGAAAGCGAATTATTGTCTATGTCTTTTGAATGTTTTTCCGCAATTTATACAAATGCCGCATAACTCAAACATTGAGTCAACCACCGATTTGCCAGCAATAACTCGGGTTAGTCTATCAGCCAGGGGACATATTGATAGCGTTCAAACTATTACACCTGGAGAGGTATGACATCGGGCATGAGGGTATGCTACGTCCTGGCAAACTAAGCAAACTGTAGGGGCGGGTTTGACAATACAGTCCCCAACAGGATGAAGATTTCGGTAAACCCGCCCCTACCCAATTCTCGAACTGATTGAATTCTTATTCCTTACTGATGCTTACAGGTGCTTTGTTTGTGATTAATCTGGTACGGCTGCTCTCGTTGATAACATTTAAAAGCATTACCAACATTGATTGGAAATCTCTCTGTGGTAAGAGTGATATAGGTAGCTTAGTAGACAGAATTGAAGCATAGCTTAAAAAGTTCTTAGGATTTTAAGAAATTCTTCTTATCTGGTCGCTACACAATGAATAGTTTATCGTCCGAAATAATATCACAAGCCGATTGCATCTTAGTCGTTGATGACCTTGCTGATAATTCATTTCTATTACAAACAGTCTTAGAAAGTGAGGGATACAAAGTTGAGGTTGCTGCAAGTGGTCAGGCAGCATTGGATAAGATTGCCGAGCATCCACCCGAGTTAGTTCTTTTGGATATAATGATGCCCCAAATGAACGGCTTTGAAGTGACACGGCAAATTCGGCAAAACCCCCTCATCCCTTTTATTCCAATTCTTTTGGTAACTGGCTACAGCGGATTGATGCCTGCCGAAGGCTTTGATGCCGGAGCGGATGGTTTTGTTCGTAAACCCATTGATTTTGAGCATCTGCTGAATCAAATCAAGGCAATCTTACAGCCTAAACACTTAATTAATCCACTTGTATAGAGATGAGTTTCTTTAATAAATTTTGCCCCCAATAGTTTGAGAGAAATCGATAAAAATCTACGTCTTAGATTGACATCCGCTGTATCAGATCTATCTCTCTAGTAAGAACTAATCTCATTCTTTAAAGATTACTATTCTACATAGAAGGTTACGTATTTCATGCCAAGTGCTGCTTTCGCTTAAAGCATCAGTCGATTTATTGATATCACCTCTTCAAAAACTGAGAAACTAAGGAGCTATGATTATGAAACTCTCGAAACTATCTAAAGCTGCATTGACCAGTGCAGCCGCGATCGCGTTTGTTGCTCTACCTATCTCCGTTTCCGCTCAAAGCAGCAGCCCATCTGGCAGCAGTCCTTCCGGTTCTTCTAGCACAACTACTCCCAGCGGCACTCCCGGCTCAATGATGTCTCCCAGTGGATCAACAGGTGTTACGCCTAGTGATTCCACTGGCGGCACCACCTCTTCAGGAACTGAATCGGGTAACATGACTGCTCCCGGTGCTAGTACCTCCTCATACGGAACGACCAGAGATGACGGCTTTAACTGGGGTTGGTTAGGATTGTTGGGCTTAGCCGGATTGGTAGGACTCCGTCGTCCTAACAATGAAGTAGTCGATCGCTATGAGCCAACCACAACCACCACCCGCTCTGACATGCGCTAGATTTTCATACGCTAAATTCTTCGCTTTACAACTGGGTAGTTGTTATGGGTAAGCAAAGGAATTCTAGACTTCCTTTGCTTACCTTTTGTTCTCTTTTAGCTGTAGATATTTGATTGTCGATGGCACGAAAGGCTACTTCTTCTAAAAGGAATATTCAATATATTTCGCCCAAGCTACCACGTATAGAATGCGTGGTAGCTTGGGCATGGGTTTAATATCTGCTCACAAACATAATCAAACATAATCAAACATAACTATATGACCGTTGAGCAACCGCCCTCTGAAGCTGCGATCGCAAAAAGCAGCGACTCACTACAAATATCAACAGAGGCTACATTTCCGGTTGTGGGTATTGCAGCCTCCGCAGGTGGGCTAGCAGCCTTTAGGCAATTACTCAGTCATCTCCCTGCTGATACTGGCATGGGGTTTGTCTTGGTTCAACATTTAGACCCACACTACAAAAGTATGCTGTCTGAGATCCTGGGGCGGGAAACCCAAATGCCGGTGTGCCAGGTAGAAGATGGCATGGTAGTAGAGCCGAACCATGTGTATGTGATTCCGCCCAATACTCAGATGAAGCTGGCGAAAGGAACACTGCACCTTACGGCTCGCGAGAAGGTGCTAGGGACTTACTTGCCGGGAGATGCACTGTTTAAATCGCTGGCGATCGAGCTTGAGCACAAAGCGATCGCGGTGGTTTTATCTGGCGGCGATGGCGATGGCTCACTCGGCTTAAAAGCGATTAAGGCAGCAGGCGGGATCACCTTTGCCCAGTGTGAAGAGACCGCCCAGTTTGACAGTATGCCCAATAAAGCAGTAGCAACTGGCGCTGTAGATTTTGTGCTGCCGCCGCAAAAAATCGCCGAAGAACTCGGCAAGCTCAGTCAACATCCCTTAATTTCAAAGCCAGTGCCGTTGGTTTCAGCACCAGAAATTAGCCCTAGCGGGGTAGATGCCCTTTCCACTATCTTTGCACTGCTGAAGTCAGCCTCTGGAGTAGATTTTGCGCTATATAAACCCACGACGCTCGATCGCCGCATTCAGCGCCGGATGCTGCTTTATAAACTAGAACAACTGGATGACTATGCCCGTTACCTGCAAGAAAATCCGGCAGAAGTTAACGCACTCTACGAAGAAATTTTGATTCATGTGACTGGGTTTTTCCGCGATACCGAAGCATTTGATCTGCTCAAAGAGCAAGTTTTTCCGATCATCACGCAAAACAAATCAGCCGAGTCTCCAGTGCGAATTTGGGTGGCGGGTTGTTCTACCGGGGAGGAGGTTTACTCGATCGCCATTTGCCTGCTGGAATTTCTTAGGCAAGACTTACGCAAATCAACTGAAATTTGCCCCCCAACCCCCAATTCTGAGGGAGCTAGAGATCAAAGTCCCCCAGAATTGGGGAATTTAGGGGGCGAGTGCGTCAGTCCTATTAGGGATCGAGCGAGTGCTCCGCCGATTCAATTTTTTGCAACCGATATTAGTCAAGCGGCAATTAATAAAGCCAGATCGGGCATCTATCCAGCCCCTCAAATGGCAGATGTTTCACTCGAACGACGAAACGCCTTCTTCATTGTTTTAGAAGACGGCAGCTATCAAATTTGTAAGGCAATCCGTGAACTCTGTGTGTTTGCCCGTCAAGACTTGAGCAGCGATCCGCCATTCTCTAACCTAGATTTGATTAGCTGCCGCAACGTGCTGATCTACATGGGCGAGACCCTGCAAAAACGATTGATGCCCATTTTTCACTACAGTCTTAAGCCAACGGGATTTTTGATGTTGGGCACCTCAGAAGGCATTGGTACATTCTCAGATCTATTTGAATTAACCAGCCGAAAGTATAAGATCCACACTAAAAAGCTTGCCAATAGCCAATCCATTTTTTCGTTTGCTACCAGTAGCTACCCCATTGCCAAAGTAGATCAGCCTAAGCCGATGACTCAAAACCCATTGGACAGCTTCGACCTTCAAAAAGAAACAGATCAATTGATCGTCGATTACTATGCTCCTGTGGGGGTGGTCGTTAACGACAAGCTAGAGATTTTGCAGATCAGAGGAGACACCAGCCCTTATTTGCAGCTTGCTCCGGGAAAAGCTAGCCTCAATTTATTTAGAACGGTGCGAGAAACGCTGCTAAAAGAGTTACATGCGGCATTTTATCAGGCACAGCAGCAGAATGTATCGGTCAAAAAGGAAAGAGTGCGGCTGAAGACGGATGATCCGCTCAGCGCGATCAATCTGATGGTGATGCCATTTAAGCTCACTGCGATCGCAGAACTCTATTTTTTGGTGTTGTTTGAAGCGGCTCCACCCGCGATCAACAGCGCGATCAACAGCGCGATCGCCCTAGATACAGCGCCAGAAAACCTGGAGCAGGAAGTGTTGCAGCTACGGCAGGCACTTGCAGCCATGACCCAAGAGCAGAGGATGACCCAAGAAAATCTGCAAGCCATGATGCAGGGGCAGGAAAATATTCACCAAGACCTCAAGGTTGCCAATGAGGAAATTTTGTCGAGCAATGAAGAGTTGCAAAGCACCAACGAAGAGCTAGAAACTGCCAAAGAGGAGATTCAGGCGACCAACGAAGAACTAAACACCATCAACGAAGAACTCCGCAGCAGCAATCTTGAGCTACATCAGGTCAACAATGATTTGACCAATCTGCTTGCCAGTATCAACGTGCCCATTTTGATGTTGGCAAGCGATTTCCGCATTCGTCGGTTTACGCCCCAAGCGCAACGGCTGTTTAATTTTATCGCTGCCGATGCTGGCAGACCCCTAAGCGACATCCGCACCAACCTCAATCTTCCTGACCTAGAAGGGTTGATAGCGGAGGTGTTGGAAACGCTGATAGTGAAAGAGCTAGAGGTGCAAACCCAAGCAGGACACTGGTATAACCTGCTGATTCGTCCTTATCGCACCACGGAAAATCGGATTGATGGCGTAGTGCTAGTGCTGATGGATATTGACGGTTTAAAGCGCGGAGCCGTTGCCCTGGAAGAATCGCGTAACTATGCAGAGGCGATCGTCGAAACGGTGCCGCTGCCGCTGATCGTGCTGGATGCTGAACTGCGGGTCAACAGCGCCAATCAGTCATTTTATCAAACCTTTCAGGTCGCACCGCCGGAAACACAGAAGACGCTGCTGTTTGACTTGGGCAACGGACAGTGGAATCTGCCCGATTTGCGATCGCGCTTAGAAAACGTGTTTGTGAACAATACCCTGCTTCAAAATTTTCAAATTACCCATAGTTTTGACCAGATTGGGCAGAAAACCATGCTGCTGAATGCCTGCAAAATCTTGCACCTGGATGACACTGAAATGCTGCTGCTGGCGATCGAAGATATTACCGAGCGACAGCAGTTTGAGGTAGAGCGATCGCAACTTTTGAGCCAAGAGCAGTTAGCCCGTCAGGAGGCAGAAACCGCCAACCACGCTAAAGATGAGTTTCTCTCTAACCTGTCCCATGAACTCCGCAATCCGCTGAATATTATGCTGGGCTGGACACAACTCCTGCGGACTCATAAGCTAGAAGAAGCGACTGTTACTCGCGCCTTAGAAGTGATCGAGCGCAGTGCTAGGGCGCAGACGCAGATGATTGAGGAGTTGCTAGATATTTCTCGAATCACCAGCGGCAAACTGCATCTCGCCACCTATCCAATTGATTTGGTGCCGATCATAACAAGGGCGATCGAGTCTGCTCAATTGGCGGCTGATGCAAAAACAATTCAACTGGTTTCTCAGCTAACGTCGGCAACCTTGATCGGCGATAGTAATCGCCTACAGCAAGTGCTGTGGAATCTACTCACCAACGCGATTAAGTTTACTCCGGCGGGTGGTCGAGTGGAAGTGACCCTGGAGCCGATGCCAACTCACGCTGAGATTCGAGTGCATGATACCGGTCAAGGAATTCGGGCAGACGTGTTGCCCTATGTGTTCGATCGCTTTCGTCAGGGTGATTCCACGACCACCAAATCAAGTCAAGGGTTGGGGTTGGGCTTGTCGATTGTGCGGCATATCGTAGAATCTCACGGCGGCACTGTGCGGGCAGAGAGTCCCGGTGTCGATCAGGGCACCACGATGATCGTGCGGTTACCTCTCGCTGCTGCGCTGCCAGAAATGCCGAAAATGCTAGCAGCAACGGCAGCCAGTGAGCTAGAGCCATCCGCTAGTGCGACAGATGTTGCGACAGATGTTGCGACAGATGTTGCGACCGATGGTGTGACAGATGAGCCAACACCTAAAGCGCCTTCCCTGGCAGGCTTGCAGATTTTGGCGGTGGATGATGAAGCCGATAGTCGCGAATTGATTCAATGGATGCTGTCAGATTTGGGGGCAACGGTGGTGGTGGCAGCATCGGCAAGGGAGGCGATCGCCGCCCTAACGGATACCTCCAATCAATTTGATTTGCTGCTCTCTGATATTGGGATGCCAGAGGTCGATGGTCTTTCCCTAATTCGTCAAGTGAGAGCAATGGATTCAGCAGTCAGCCAAATTCCTGCGGCTGCGCTGACTGCCTATGCCAGCGATCGCGAGTTGACGCTGGCGATCGAGGCTGGGTTTCAGGTTCATATTGCTAAACCGATTGAGCCAGTTCAACTGGCAACCATCATCGCAACTTTAGCAAACCGAGATTAGATCAAACCAAGTTGGGTGTTGCTAAACCCAAGTATGAATTGTCCTCATTTCCAGCCTTTTTTCCCTAGTGAGAAAGGAGGGAGAATCTTTTCCTCTCTCTTTTTCCCTCCATAGAGGGGCGCACTCTAATACCGATTTAAATCATGATCGCTTTAGATCATAATCGCCACGCATTTACCCCAGCGCTTCCTAAACTCCTCTTAGTAAGGCGGGGTTAGGAGGCGTTTAATCTATTATCTTTTCAAGTTAAATTAACTATAATCAAACTGGGTATGGCATGACTATTTCTCCTCAGCTAAAGACAGTATATCGACGCTTTCTAACGCTCCAGCAACAGGCTGAGGAGTTGCCAAAAAATCATCAAGTCATCTTGGCAGGAGCGTTTGAGGAGTTTCAAGCGGTTTTAGAAGAATTGCAGGCATCTGAGGAAGAAGTGCGCGCCCAAAGTGAAATGTTGGTGGAAGCCCGCCACACGATTGAGGCAGAGCGCCAGCGCTATCAGGAGCTATTTGAGTTTGCCCCCGATGGCTATTTGGTCACCGACCCGACCGGAAGAATTCAAGAAGCGAATCAAGCGATCGCCCAACTGCTGAAAGTGTCGCAGGCGTTTATGGTGGGTAAACCACTGGCGGTATTTGTTGAGCAGGGCGATCGCGCTAGATTTCACCTCAAGCTTGATGAATTAAATCAGATAGATAAAATTCAAAACTGGGAAGTTCGTCTGCGGTCACAGGTCTGTCTGCCGTTTGATGCCGCGCTGACGGTGGCTGCGGTGCGCGACTCTACAGGTCAGTTGGTTCATTTGCGGTGGTCGGTGCGCGATATTACTGAGCGCAAGCAGCTACAGCGACTTACTGAATGGCTCAACCTAGAGCTAGAAACACGAGTGCAAGAACGCACAGCCCAGTTGCAGCAAGCGTTTCACTTTGAAGCAGGTCTCAAACGAATTACCGATAAAGTGCGCGATAGCTTGGATGAAAGCCATATTTTGCAAGCGGCAGTGCAGGAGTTGACCCTCGTGCTTGGCTTAGTTTGCTGCAATACCGCACTGTACGATGTTGACTTAGCCACTTCCACAGTTTGCTACGAGTTCACTGCTGAAGGCGAACCGACATCGCCCTCAACTCTCAACGAAGTAGTTTTAATGTCCACCTTGCCAGAAAACTATCGTCAGCTTTTGCAGGGAGACTATTTCCAGTTCTGTGAGATTGCTCTCTACTCCACTCGCCCCTACGCAATTCTGTCTCACCCCATTTCCGATGATCACGACGTAGTGGGGGATGTGTGGCTGTTTAAGCAGCGGCAAGATACATTTAGCGAGTTAGAAATTCGGCTGGTGCAGCAGGTGGCAAATCAATGTGCGATCGCAATTCGGCAAGCTCGGCTCTATCAAGCGTCTCAAGTTCAAATTGAGGAATTGCGGAAACTCGATCAACTCAAAGATGATTTCCTTAGCACGGTGTCTCACGAACTGCGATCGCCCGTCGCCAATATGAAAATGGCAGTTCAAATGTTGAAAATTGCTACTCAAAAGAGTGATTCAGCATCCATAGCACCAGAAATTAGAGAAAGTCGCATCAACAAATACCTTAAAATCCTAGAGGCAGAGTGCGATCGAGAAATCAACTTGATCACTGATTTGCTCGATCTGCAAAGCTTGAAGGCAGAGCAGCAGCCTTTAATCCTAGAAAACATTGCATTACAAAAATGGCTACCCGACTTGATTGCCCCCTTTCAAACACAAACAGAAGCTCATCAGCAAACGTTAGAGCTAATCCTTGCGCCCGATTTGCCTGCTTTGATATCCCACACAGCCAGTTTAAAACGGATTCTGACAGAGCTATTAAACAATGCCTGCAAATACACCCCCCAAAATGGCAGCATTATCATCACCGCTGAAGAGCAAGCAGACTCAATGCAAATAAAAATCAGCAACACAAGCGCGGATATTTCTACGAACGACCTGTCTCACATTTTTGAAAAGTTCTACCGCATTCCCAAGTCCGACCCTTGGAAGCAAAGTGGAACTGGCTTGGGGTTGGCTCTCGTGCAACAGTTGGTCAATCAATTGAGCGGCACCATTACCGTTGAGAACCCCTCAGAACAACTTCATTTCACTATTGAGTTGCCCCATCAGAGATAAGTGATGGGTTTAATAGTCCCGCATCTTCAGTATTCTTCCTAACGCAGAGGCTTCGTGAACACTCTTTTACCGATTCGCGAACATTTTATCACCACAGACGGCTCACTCTATAGGTATAGAATCTTACAAATAGATTCGCCATCTAGGCAGATGTTGTAAATTCCCTAATAAAGCCAAAATTGTAATAGTTTCACACACAAAAATTAAGTCTATGCATAGCAGTCTCATAAAGCCTTCTGTACAGAGCCAAAAAGCAGCACTCAACTCTATCCTGACAAAGGCTCCTAACTACACAGAAGCAGAATGCCAGTTCACAACATTATTGGCTGTCGAAAACCTGGATAACAATCTAGAAAGCTATTCGTATATCAAGGAGTCTTTTGAAGCGACGCTAGCTGCGGCTCTGACAGTGGCTTACTATGACTCCTACAAAGCTGAATCTGCACATTTGTTTTTGCAACGTGTCCTTTATCGGATTAATCGGCTCAAGCTGTTCTGGTATGACGATTTAACTCACTACCAGAATGAGCGATCGCTCTACTTGCAAAGCATTCAACATCGCATTGAAGACGCATGGCAAGCGTGGGAACTGTCTCAGCTTAATGTTGAACAGTTGAAACAATTGGATGTTCATCAAGCACTCAGCGATCGCGCAGCCGCAGATTTAGAACCTGAACCTTCCGCAACAGGTCGATATCTCAGCCATGAGATGACCGAAGCTGGCTATCGTCGAGTTTTAGAGATTGCATCGTTGGATGGTTTGGTTGAGGCAAGTCAACTTTCGCGGACTTTGGGTGGAGTTGCGAATGAAGTTAGCTCGGTTCTCACGCGCTTAATGGTTGAAGAGTACGGTGCAGGCAAGCTATCACGCAAGCACTCTACCTACTTCACAACCATGCTCAGTGAACTGGGTATGAACACAGAACCCGAAGCTTACTTAGATCAAGTGCCGTGGGAAGTGTTAGCCACCATTAATCACAGCTTTTTGTTGTCGGAGCGGAAGCGGTTCTTCCTCCGATATGTAGGCGGATTGCTTTATACAGAAATCTCCGTTCCCTCTAGCTTTAGCCCTTACCAGGCAGCAGGAGAACGATTAGGTTTATCAAAAGAGGCGATCGCTTACTGGAGCCTGCACATTAAAGTAGATATTCTTCATGGTCGCTGGATGCTAGATGAAGTCGCGCTTCCCTTAGTCAATCAATACCCAGTAAACGCTTGGGAATTGGTGCTAGGGTACGACCAACAAAAATGGATGGGCGATCGCGCTGGAGAAGCGGTTGTTTTGGCGGCTCGTCGTGCAGAACGATAATAATAGGCGCGATGCTGCTGAATAGGCGATCGCGCCAGTTCTTTTTAAGAATTTCTAAGACCGTCAGCTTGAAAGATGCTTAAGCACCCTGTTCTGGATCTATCCCTAGTTCACGTAGCTTTGCTGCTAATTTTTCTGCTCGTTGATGTTCTTGTTCTGCTCGTTGATTTTCCTGGTTTGCCCGTTGGCGTTCTTGTTCCGCCCGTTGGCGTTCTTGTTCTGCCCGTTGGCGCTCCAAGTCTGTCTGCTCTGCGCTCCACAGCAGCAAATTACCTGATTCATCCCACCAGCGTAGCCAGTTGGCTGTTTGTTTCAGGCGTTCTCCTGCCCACATTCCTAAGAATAGGCTTAGTTCTGGAATCCATACTCGTCCTTCTGCGTTTACGTCCTGAGTGACGTAACGTCCGTTTTGCAGGCAGCGTACTTCTAGACTCGATTCATAAGGATCAAAAGTGGCATAGGTTGGAACTTGCAAAATCTGCTCATAGAAATGGAGTTTGCCATAAGGTGGGGTTGAACGCACAGATAGTTCACCCCCCTCCTCGTTAGAAAGGAATTCCATCACTACTGCAACCAACTCACCCTCTAAATTAGGGGTATAACTTCGGCGAATGATGCCTTCTGCAACCGGATGTACTTGAGGAACATAGAACCAATCTGGCGCTTTGATGACGAGCTTTTTATTGACTGTTGCCACAAGCCCAAAGTTTGAGCCAATCAGCATTTCGGGTTGAATGCGTCCATTGGCTCCTAACGCATCGGTAAGAGCAGCAGCAAGGAGCGGCTGTTGAATATTTTCCACAGGGTCATCGGGTAATATGAAATCGGCAGGGAGCGCTTCCCAAGTGACGGTCGGCGCTATTTTACGGGATGGAGCTTGGAGAACCATAGGATTAACTTCACCAAAAAAGTTTTGGCGTAACGCTTTCAAGTGCCCTCAGTGTAGCAAAGTTAAGAATCCGTCCTGGATCGGATTGAGTACTTACTACGGCGTTGCTGAATCCAAATATGAATTGCCCTCATCCCCAACCCTTCTCCTTGGGGAGAAGGGAGCCAGAAGCCTTGTTCCCTCTCCATTTGGGTGAGGGCTAGGGTGAGGGGGAATTTCAGAATTCATAGACTAATTCAGCAAAGCCCTTACCACTTACAGAACTACATTTAGGATCTATGAATATTAGCTGGGGTTTCGATTAAAGCAACGTTCTGCCGCTGCCGCTGCGGGTAACGGTTTGCTGAACAAATACCCTTGCATCGCATCACAACCAATCGAGCGTAAAAACTCTTGTTGCTCTGCCGTCTCTACTCCTTCAGCAATCACGTCTAAATCTAATCCATGTGCCAAGGTGACGATCGCCTGGGTCAGGGCGGCATCTTTGTTACTGGTGGTTAAATCCTTCACAAACTCCCGATCTACTTTGAGCGTGTGTAAAGGGAAGCGTTTGAGTGTCGCGAGTGAAGAGTAGCCAGTGCCAAAGTCGTCAATAGAAATATGCACACCCATTGTCCGCAATTCATCTAACACCGCGATCGTCACATGAATATTCTGCATGGCAATGCTTTCAGTAATTTCAACCTCCAAATACCGCGCTTCTAAACCTGTTTCCGTAAGCACCCGATTAATTAATTGCGCTAGGTTTTGCTGCTGAAACTGTCGTGCTGAAAGGTTAACTGCAACCCGAATAGGAGGATACCCTACTTCCTGCCATGCTCGATTTTGGGCACATGCCGTATACAGCACCCACTCACCGATCGCCGCAATTTGCCCGGTTTCTTCTGCTAGTGAAATAAATTGATTGGGCGGAATCATGCCTCGTTCTGGATGCTGCCAGCGGATTAATGCCTCTATCCCCACAACTTGCCCGGTCTTAAGGTCTACTTGCGGCTGATAGTGCAACAAAAACTCACTGCGATTCAGCGCTTTGTAGAGATCATTTGCTAGCACGAGTTGCTCTAGCGCTTGGGTATTCATATCCGCAGCATAGAGTTGAAAATTATTCTTGCCTTGGTACTTTGCTCGATACATGGCGGTGTCGGCGTTCTTCAGCAGCGTTTCTGCGTCTTCACCATCATAAGGAGCGAGGGCAATCCCTATGCTCGTTGTCATGTGAAACTCTTGCTCTCTACAGTTGAAAGGAGCTTGGAGAGATTTAATAACTCGTGTGGCGATGTTGATTGCGTCACTGGCAGAGGAAACTTGAGGCAATATTAATGTGAATTCATCGCCACCCCAGCGGGCGATAGTATCACTTTTTTTGAGGCATTCAGCAATCCGATGAGCCACCTGTTGCAGTAGTTGATCGCCCGTTGCATGACCCAGAGTATCGTTAATTACTTTAAAGCGATCGAGGTCTAGAAACATCACCGCCAGCATTTCACCCCGTTGATGGGCATAAGCCAATGCCAGCGACAGCCGTTCATCAAACAAAAGTCGATTGGGCAATCCAGTTAGGCGATCGTGGGAGGCTTGATGTCGAATCATCTCCTCAACTCGTCTCTGCATTACTGCCATATATAGATGGGTGCCTAGTGCCTGAGCTAGTTTAATTTCATCGGGAGTCCATTCTTGTGCCAATCCCTTTTTGATTTCCCGCCACATTTCAAATGATTGCCGTGGACGTAGGTTACGCTCATCCTCGTTCCATCGCCCTGCCCAAAGGGTTTCTGTGTCAATCTCTTGACGAAAAATGCTTAAACAGCCAATACATTGCTGTCGATATTGCAACGGCACTATCAAAATAGAACGAATTGTGGTGGTCTCAAAAGCAGGCGCTAAAAACTGAAGTTGAGGATCTTGGTAGAGATCATGAATGCTGTGAAGCTGTGGTGTTGCAGTAGGCTGATCGCAGAAGGCATCATCATGTCGTTCTGAGGTTTCCGAGAGAGGCTCCGGGAAGAGATCACAAGATTCTAATATTTTGCTAGCAGAGACTCCCATTACTTGTTGCCAAAATTGGCTCTCTTCAATTTGTGCCAGGGTCGGCTGTGCCCCAACGGTATATAGTTGAGCTGCATTGCCAGTAATATCGGCGTTAATATAAAGTCTCCCCCCATTGCCCTGAAAGGTTTTGACTAGCTCTTCTAACACCGACTGTCGAATCTTAGTGATTTCATAGGGAGCATGGAGCAGGCGACTAACATGATTAATTGTCGCTTCGTAGTGAACTTGTTGACGTGTTTGGCTTAAAAGGTTGGCTTGAGCAATGGCGATCGACATCTGATCAACCAAAAGCTGCACCACTTGCAACTGATCTTGAGAATATTTACGGGGTTCTGCGTGATGCGACACTAACAAGCCCCAAAGTTGATTGTGGTGCAGAATAGGGACGACAAGTGATGAACAAACCCCCATGGCTGCAAGATATTCTGCATGGCAGGCATCCACAGGAGCGTAGCGAATATCTCCTGCGCCTAAACTTACCCCTGTTTGTGGATCATCAAGGTGACTAAGCGTTTTACGTTGCGAGGTAACATCTACAATCACCCGCGATCGCGCCTTAATAAATAAAGCACGAGCATGAGAGGGAATATCGCTTGCAGGAAAATTAAGACCCTGTAGAGTAGGCAGGCGATTTCCACTCGTGGCTTCAGCAATCACTTCACCGCTACCGTCGGAGTGAAAGCGATAAATTTTGACTCGATCAGTGTCGAGAAACGCACGAGTTTCGATCGCCGTTGTACTCAAAATTTCTTGCAGTTCGAGTGACTGTCGAATGCGATTGGTAATCCGATTGAGCGCGCCCTGATAGTCAAAAGTTGGTTGAGGCGGCTGCGCCCGATTTCTGCGTTTCATAGCGGCACTGTTCCAGCGATGATTAGACCCTTTCCTTCAAAGTACCCGATTTAGTGTAGCGAACTATACTTGCATAGCGAAGATGTCTATTAGGTACATATAAGTTCAAGAAAGGTTATGGTTCGTGAATACAGTAAGAATATTTTTACTGGCAGAATTCGTAGCAGTTTCAGAACACCTGACAAATTCTATATTCTGCCGATTTTTTGCAAAATACCATCCATATTTAGGAGGTTTGGCTTCAGTAATCTAATGCTTTTGATTTTGCAGAGTAGGGCATACGTCTTAATCAAAGTTGCAAAGTGACAAAATTATTGCGATAGACTGAGGAGGTTTCATTAGAGAGTTATGAATGGCACGATCAAACGGAGGCAAAACTGAACAGCCTATATTAGAATTGCCTGAGATTACAGATCTTGAAGGCACACCGGATCTTGAAGGCACACCGGATCTTGAAGGCACACCGGATCTTGAAGGCACACCGGATCTTGAAGGCACACCAGAGTCCGCAGATTTATCTGCACCTATTGCAGAGGCTCAGGTGGCGGATATTCAAACTATTGATGACTGTTTGAATGCGCTCAAAGCGCTGTTAAGTACAGTCGAAAAACTCCAGAAAGTACGCTTTGAGGTAGGCGATGTTAAGCCCTTTCTGATGAGGATGCTAGATGGAGAGGTGATGTCGGGGGAAGAGTTGGAGCAACTCAAAACTGGGGTCGGCGGTCTGTCTCGCTTAATTCGAGCTTACGGTGATCATCAGCTAGCTTTAACCAAAGCACAGCCTGCAAGAGATCTTTTAGACCAAGTGTTGAATTATTCACAGAATCAACCGAAATAAAACTAACGCGATCGCTGAATGAGTTCACTCATTGGCAATTGCCTTCACAGTCGCTAAAGCAGCAAGTGAAAGTAAGCGCGATCGTAAAAATCGCTAAAGCTATATAAAAAAGAGAGCAGTAGTGTTACGCTAGAAAAGCACAAATTCTAGCAATGCTAGTTTGTGGCAGCAGGGCTTAATGTCAAAAGACAATTTGCATTCACTCTATGAATGTACAGCAGTAGGAGATTGGAGAACTGTGGCTAAGAAGGATGGAGCGCAAGTAGAACAACCTGCATCGAACGGCTTTAACGTCGGCGTTTTTCTTCAAGAAACAAGAGAAGAACTCGATAAGGTGGTTTGGCCTAGTCGGCAGCAACTCATCAGCGAGTCGTTGGCTGTCATTCTCATGGTAGTCCTTTCAACAACAATGATTTATTTAGTTGATAACTTCTTTGGTTGGGCAGCTAGGCAGGTATTTAGATGACTTTTACATCAGATGAGTCCCATCGTGTTACTCAATTTAACCAGCACGACACCGAGGAAAGTGAGGATTCTTTAGGCTCCCCGTCATCTGAATCATCTCGCTGGTACGCCGTCCAAGTTGCTTCAGGGTGCGAAAAAAGAGTTAAAGCCAACTTAGAACAACGTGTTCAAACATTGGATGTTGTAGAGAAGATTCTACAAGTTGAAATTCCTCAGACTCCTGCTGTTAGAATCCGTAAAGACGGAAGCCGTCAAAACACTGAAGAGAAGGTTTTTCCTGGATATGTGTTGCTCCGTGTAACCAGATCTTGGAACAACGACCTTCAGCAATGGGAAATGGACGATGAAGCATGGCTAGTCGTTAAAAACACGCCCAACGTGATTAATTTTGTAGGGGCAGAACAAAGACGACCCGGTCGAGGAAGAGGACATGTCAAGCCAATGCCGTTGAGTCCTAATGAAGTTGAACGCATCTTTAAGCAGGCTCAGGAGCAAGAGCCAGTCGTCAAAATTGATATGGCTCCAGGCGATAAGATTTTAGTTCTTTCGGGTCCTTTTAAGGATTTTGAAGGTGAGGTGATTGAGGTTAGCCCAGAGCGCAGCAAGCTAAAAGCGTTGCTATCAATTTTTGGGCGCGATACTCCAGTGGAATTAGAGTTTAATCAAGTTCAAAAGCAGAGTTAACTAATGGCAAAAAAGGTCGTTGCAATGATTAAGTTGGCGCTTCCAGCAGGAAAAGCCAATCCCGCTCCCCCAGTTGGTCCTGCCCTTGGTCAGCATGGGGTCAACATCATGATGTTCTGCAAGGAATATAATGCTAAAACGTCTGATCAGCCGGGTATGATTATTCCGGTTGAAATTTCAGTATTTGAAGACCGGAGCTTCACGTTTATTCTCAAGACACCTCCCGCCTCTACTCTGATTAAGAAAGCGGCAGGTGTTGAGACTGGTTCTGGTGAACCAAATCGTAAGAAAGTTGGCTCGATTACGCGATCGCAGCTACGAGAAATAGCTAAGACCAAAATGCCCGACTTAAATGCCAATGACATTGAAGCAGCAATGCGGATTGTAGAAGGCACCGCCCGTAATATGGGCGTGACTGTTAACGACTAGTTCACATTAGTGGGGGAGAGAAGCATTCTCGTCATCACCCCAGGAGATAAAAATGGTTAAGATTTCAAGACGGCTAAGAGAATTGCAGGCGAAAGTTGAGGAACGTCCATATACACCTCTAGAAGCAGTGCAACTTTTGAAGGAAACAGCAACGGCAAAGTTTCCTGAATCTGTAGAAGCGCATATTCGCCTAGGAATTGATCCAAAATATGCTGATCAGCAGCTTCGGACGACTGTGGCACTTCCGAAAGGAACGGGTCAAGTTGTGCGGGTTGCTGTGATTGCCCGTGGCGAAAAAGTAAATGAGGCGACAACTTCAGGTGCGGATCTTGCAGGTTCTGAGGAACTGATCGACGAAATCCAGAAAGGCATGATGGATTTTGATCTGCTGATTGCAACACCCGATATGATGCCTAAAGTCGCTAAGCTCGGTAAGCTATTGGGTCCTCGCGGTTTGATGCCTTCTCCCAAAGGCGGAACCGTGACATTCGATTTAGCTCAGGCGATCGCTGAATTCAAAGCAGGTAAGCTAGAGTTCCGTGCAGATAAAACTGGAATCGTTCATGTTTTGTTTGGAAAAGCAGAATTCACCGAGGAAGATTTACTAATTAACCTAAAGGCTCTCCAAGAAACCATTGACCGAAACCGCCCTTCTGGTGCGAAAGGGCGATATTGGCGTACAATGTATCTCTGCTCTACGATGGGACCTTCTATCGAGGTCGATATCAGCGCATTGCGTGATCTAAAGCTTGGAGAAGTTGCTTAGTAAGCATTATCTACAATTGAATCTTGCGAAACCAGAGACAGCAGGTGTTACCACTTAATCTCCTGCCGAGGCGTTAGTTATCTTTCACTACAAATGTTACCCAACATAAAGTATTTGAATGTTCTACAAAACCCCGGCTTTTCAGTCGGGGTTTTTGGTTTAATGACACGCCCCAAAATGCAAGTTTAACTTTTCATACACCCACTAAAAGGAGGTGAGAACGAATGGGTAGAACCTTAGAAGATAAGAAGGAAATTGTCGCAGAACTTCAGGCAACGTTGAGCCAGTCTCAGCTTGCAGTTGTGATTGACTTTAAAGGATTGTCAGTCGCTGAAATTACTGATCTGCGTCAACGTTTATTGCCAACAGGCGCAGTCTGTAAAGTTGCAAAAAATACATTGATGCGGATTGCGATCGCAGGTGACCCGAACTGGGAACCTATGACTCAGTTCCTTAAAGATTCTTCTGCGCTTCTCTTAATTAAAGAGGATGTAGGTGGCGCTTTAAAAGCGTACCAAGAGTTCCAGAAGGTATCGAAAAAAACCGAGTTGCGCGGTGGCGCAATGGAAGGTCGCGCCCTGTTGCCGGCGGATGTCAAGGCGATCGCCGATCTGCCGTCTAAAGAGCAGCTTATTGCTCAAATTGCGGGCGCTATCAATGGTGTAGCAAGTAAGTTAGCAGTAAGTATCAACCAGGTTCCATCCGGTTTAGCTCGTGCGGTTCAAGCAGTTGCCGACAAAGATAAAGAAGCAGCATAGGGAAAGTTTTGAATTGGTTTACTTGCGCCATTCAAATTTCCCTGCTCATTCAATAAAGTGTCAACTCAATCAAGTATCAATCATCAAATTTAAGGAGATCACTATGTCTGTAGCTACTGATGAAATTTTGGAAAAATTGAAAACTCTCAGTTTGTTAGAAGCATCTGAACTAGTTAAACAAATCGAAGACGCTTTTGGAGTAAGCGCAGCGGCTCCGGTTGGCGGGGGGATGATGATGGCTGCTCCTGGTGCAGCGGCTCCTGCTGAGGAAGTAGAAGAGAAAACTGAATTTGATGTTTTCTTGGAAGAGTTCCCCGCTGATAAGAAGATCTCTATCTTGAAGGTTGTAAGAACTTTGACGGGTCTAGGTTTGAAGGAAGCCAAAGATCTAGTAGAAGCCGCTCCTAAGGCAGTTAAAGAAGCGATCCCAAAAGAAGCAGCCGAAGACGCTAAGAAGCAGCTTGAAGACGCAGGCGCTAAGGTTTCGATTAAGTAACACGTATCCATTTTTAACAACGAAAGGGAGATGTTTTTCGAGTGACATTTCCCTTTCGTTGTAAGATTTTACTGATCAACTTTTGAAATTGCTTCCTTTGTTTGCAGTGAGTCTAAAGTTAATTTGCAGTGAGTCTAAAGTTAATATTGTGAAAAGCGCAAGTCACTGCTAAATCTTCTAAAAGAAAATCCTATTGACAATTCTCAGCAGATTTAATTGATTAATTAAGCGGCTCAAAAACGGTTTTGAGGTCGCCATAAAAGATAGGTTATAAATCCTGTCAAAGCAGACAACGTTAAAACAGACAACATATTAAGCACCCTGAGCATCACCTTCCTTAAGGTTCCCTCTAAGGAAAGTGACAGCTTTCAGCTAAATAGATGCACTTACTCCGCTAAATTGCGGATTTGCATCTAGATTACTGAAATTTGTAGCTCATTACGTCAATTACCATGCCGTTTTTAGGTAAATCTGATGGTCGAATTGCGATTGAAGTTCCTAGACGACGGACAGGGGTGCCACTCATCAAAGTTAAGAAATTATCGACTGGCAAGATATCACACGCATCTTTAGAAGCTGCTTGAGTCCGGTAGTGAGTTGGAATAATTACTTTTGGATTGAGAATCGCGATCGCTTGCTTTGCTTCTTCAGGAGTATAGGCTTTAGGACCATTCCCTACTGGAATAAACAGAATATCTGGGGTTCCCATCAAAATCTTTTGTTCTGGAGAAATTGGGGCTGCCGCACCTCCCAAATGAAGCAGTTCAACTCCAGATTGTTTCCACTTCCACACCACATTTATCCCAAAGCGTTTACCATCTTGGCGATCGTGAGCCGTACGAATCCCCTGGATTTTAATACCATCCACTTGATAAGCACCCGGCTCATAGAGCAACCGAGGATTACCAGGCACAATTTCTACGGCTCCTTCATCGAGCAACTGGCTGCTAATCAATACCAGATCGGTATTCACTTTGGGAAGACGATAGCCAGCTGTACATCCCAAAGTGCGAAAGGGATTGACCAAAATTCGCTTACCACCACCCATAAACAAGAAACAGGTGTGTCCAAACCATTGGATAGACAGGGGGCTTTGGCTTTGAGCCTGAGAACGCTCGAAGCCAGAGGTTAAACCTAGCCCACATGCTGTCAGTATGCTTGTTCCTGCATAACGGATTAACTTGCGCCGTTTCATAATCTCCTCACTAAGCCACAAATAATTTAGAAAATTCAAACAATGGTAGTAACCTTTACCTTGCCACAATTAGATTCGCTAAAGGTTCTACTCATTTCAATCAGATGTTGATAGACCTTAAAAAGTTTCGCAAAATTTGCTTACCAAAAACTGTCAACACGCTTTCTGGATGAAACTGGACACCTTGAATATGAGGATACTGTCGATGTCTTATTCCCATAATAGTGCCATCATCCACCCACGCTGTTATTTCTAGAACTTCTGGAAATTCTTGCTGATCAATCACTAAACTATGGTAACGAGTTGCTGTCAATGGGTTTTCTAATCCCTCAAATACTCCAATTTCCTTATGGTAAACTTGCGAAGTTTTGCCATGCATTAAAATCGGGGCTGCCACGATTTTTCCACCGTATATTTGACCAATGCTTTGATGCCCTAAGCAAACTCCTAAAATGGGATATTTCATCCCTAGTTCCTGAATAAGCTGGAGAGAAATGCCAGCATCTTCAGGACGACCCGGTCCAGGAGAAATCACAATTCCGTCTGGTTTAAATTCGCGAACCTGAGAAAGAGTGAGTTGATCGTTGCGATAAACTTGAATTTTTTGTGCAGCCCTAAACTCTGACCCTAATTCGCCCAAATATTGCACCAGGTTGTAAGTAAAACTGTCGTAATTATCAATAACGAGAATCAAATGAATTGACTCCTTACTTAAACTATCTAAATCTGAGCGAACTAAAAAATTACTGAAGAAAAGAGGATGTTTGGAAAATTTGCCAAAGTCTAATGCAAAGTCTTGGCAAAATTAGTGAGCTGGCTACTCCGATCGCAGCCAGTGCAGAAATCAAAACCGCTGCTGCTGCACAATCCTTCGCAATTCTAGCAAGCTCGTGGTAGTTCTGTTTAACGGTGAGGTCAACAACAGACTCGATCGCGGTATTCAGCAACTCCATTGCCAAAACTGCACCAATAGTTAAGCCGACTATCGACATTTCCACAGCGGAAAGGTGCAAAAAAGCACCTACACCAAGCGCCAAACCACCCAAAATAACGTGGATGCGAAAGTTGCGCTGAGTCTGAAAAGCATAGCTAATGCCTGCCCAAGCATACTTAAAACTAATTAGAAGACTGGGAGCAATCCGCCACGCCAATTCTCGGTCTATCTTTGTCGGTTGAGTTGCCCCCTTGCCGTTTGTACCGTCAGGATCTGGAGTTTGGAGTTCAGAGGTCATAGACTGCAACAAAAGCGAAACAACTACTTTTTAGACAGAAGAAGAATCTGAGATAATTTATCTGAAATTGATTGCTGAATAGTTACTAAACCAATAGTCAGACATGGGCAGACCCGCTCATATCTTTTAGTTTAGTCATTTTGAGCGGCAATGCTTTACTCAACTCACGGGCGCGAGTGATTTTCAAGCTGATCCGCCTGGGATGTGCTACCACACAACCA